>JAABUQ010000373.1_pt1 | contig 104158 bp, 85 predicted proteins | sample 5560001 | NCBI WGS metagenome assembly JAABUQ01 (sample SAMN10711888, study PRJNA513371) | rock metagenome | isolation source: Antarctica rocks | place: Antarctica: Victoria Land, Finger Mt nord | collected 2015-12-18
GTACTGCTTCCTCTTTGAATTCTTTCGTGTAGACTTTTTGCATCTTGCCCATTGTTGATCCCTTTCCCAAGCTTGATTGAGTATATCTCAGCTTTAGGGACTCTTTCAAATCGGGGCAAGATCAAGTTGTGGAATGTTGCGTCTCAACGTGTGGCGGAGCGGGCGGGCTTTATGCGGGAAGGCGTGCTGCACTCGTATGCTGAGGTGGACGGAGTGTATCGCGATGTGTTTATGTATGCACGTATCGCTGATCCAGAGAGAAGAAAATAAGAGACGCGTGCTCTAAAAAATGTGTCAGATGTTCTCTATTTTTGTGCAACGAATTGTATGACGATTTCAAGAGAGTAGTATATACTAGCTGTGTAGACCCGCGTAGCGACAATCCCTTGCGGTTGTCGTCGCTGGATTACCTCCCAATGAGCTTTACAGGCAGGCGGACGACGACAACCGCAAGGGATTGTCGCTACGCGGGTGACGAAGGTCGGTGAAGCACTTTTTCTTGTTCAAATCGAGTAACGGGATAGCTCCGGATGCGAGGAGTGGTATAATGAAGTATGAGCAGAGTACCACAACCGCGTTTCACCATCATTCTATTGGACCGCACTTGTCCTTTTGTTATCCAGGATGCCCGAAAAAGCGTTTTGTATTTCTGGTATGCATTTGTATGCTGATGGATGATGGCGATAAGAGTGCGTTGGACGCTCATCACATCCACGTTCTGAGCAGAAAGTAGTGTGCAGCTTCGCTGCCTGAAATAGTTCTTAAGAATGTAAAAAATGTAAAAACATCCTTAAGAAGAAGGGCACGCCGAAGGCGTGCACATGAGTTGGAAAGAGAAGAAAGCAAAGGCGATGGGCGTCCAATACGCTCTAAGAAAGAACGAATAGAGCCTGATGTTTGGATGTAGAGTGCAGGCTTTTCGATAGAATTTGATGAAAGGGAATGCTATGGCAGATGATGGAAAGATAGCTCCGTACGGCTCCTGGAAATCTCCCATTACGACCGATTTGATTGTTGCCGAGACGAGGCGCTTTGGCCTGATCGCCCTTGATGGACAGGATATCTATTGGATTGAAGGACGCCCATCAGAGGGAGGACGCAATGTAATTGTGCGCCGCTCTGTCGATGGCACGTTGACGGATACAACTCCGCAGCCCTTCAATGCTCGCACACGCGTCCACGAATACGGTGGCGGCGACTTCGCCGTTGACAACGGCACGATCTACTTCACCAACTACTCTGACCAGCGCTTGTATAGACAAGCTCCTGGTGCTGAACCTGTCGCGATGACGCCCGCAAAGGAGATACGCTACGCCGATCTCGTCGTGGATAAGAGACGACAGCGGCTCATCTGCGTATGTGAAGATCATACAGACACGACTCGCGAGGCCAAGAATCTGCTTGTGAGCTTGCCACTGGATAGCGATGGCGAGGGCAGTGTGCAGACCCTGGTCGCTGGCAACGATTTTTACTCCACGCCATGCCTCAGTCCAGATGGCTCAAAGCTGGCCTACTTAACCTGGAATCATCCAAATATGCCCTGGGATGGCACTGAACTATGGGTTGCGGACATCGATGCCGACGGTTTTATCAGCGGCAGTGAGCGCGTTGCGGGCGGCCCCACTGAATCCATCTTCCAACCGCAGTGGTCTCCAGCCGGCGAGCTCTACTTTATCTCTGATCGCACCAACTGGTGGAATATCTACCGCTGGCACACCAACGAGATACAGGCGGTTTGTCCAAAAGAGGCCGAGTTTGGCACCCCCCAATGGGTCTTTGGCATGTCTACCTACACCTTCGTCACACTTGACCGCATCGTCTGCTGGTACGGCGGTCCTAAAGAGAGCGGCCTGGCATTCCTGGATGTCAATAGCGGAAAGCTTACGCCCATAGACATCCCTTATACTTCAGTCGGAAGCGTCAGAGGCAACACAAAGCGTGTTGTACTCCTTGCTGCGTCTCCCACCACATCTGGCGAGATCGCAAGTCTGGACGTAAAAACTTCGCAGCTTGAAGTGTTGCGCCGTGCACAGAACACTTCCGTCGATCCTGCCTACATTTCAGATGCACAGTCGATCGAGTTTCCAACCGAGCATGGCCTGACCGCCTATGCCTACTACTACGCTCCAAAGAACGCCGACTTCAAAGCGCCAGAGGGCGAACTTCCACCTCTGCTCGTCAGTAGTCATGGCGGTCCCACCGCCGCCGCATCCAGTGCGCTTCGACTGGGCACGCAATTCTGGACGAGCCGGGGCTTTGCCGTCCTTGATGTAAACTACGGCGGCAGCTCAGGCTATGGTCGGGAGTACCGTGAACGGCTCCGAGGGCAGTGGGGCGTCGTGGATGTCGATGATTGCGTCAATGGCGCGAAATATCTGGTCGAGCATGGGCTGGCGGACGGCAACCGGCTGACCATTCAAGGCGGGAGCGCGGGTGGCTATACAACATTGTGTGCTCTGACCTTCCGAGATGTCTTTAAGGCAGGAGCCAGCCACTTCGGTATAAGCGATCTGGAAGTCTTTGTACACGATACGCACAAATTCGAGTCGCGCTACCTCTCTGGTCTGGTCGGCCCTTATCCTGAGCGTAAAGATCTGTACCATGATCGCTCGGCAATAAACTTCACCGACCGGCTCTCCTGCCCGGTGATCTTCTTCCAGGGCCTGGAGGACAAAATCGTGCCGCCGAATCAAGCCGAGCTTATGGTTGCGGCCCTACGCGCTAAGAAACTACCGGTGGCCTACGTCGCCTTCGCGGGTGAACAGCACGGTTTCCGCCGCGCCGAAAACATCAAACGCTCCCTTGAGGCCGAACTCTACTTCTATTCCAAAGTCTTCAAATTCGATCTGCCTGAGCCAATTGAGCCGGTGGAGATCGAAAATCTCTAGCATTAGGGACAAATCAAGCGTACCAGAAAGCTCTGGTACGCTTGATTACAATTCTAAAATACACCTTAGAGATATGGCAACGTAACGATAAAGGAGCAGGGTCTGTCCTTCTTTCAAGTAAAGAACAGGCTCAGGTATTGGATATGTTCACGTTTCGTGGGAGGAATTATGAGAAAACGTTCTATCTGGCTGGCGGCAATTGGTGCTGTTATAGTTCTTATTGTTGCCGGAGCATTGGTATATACATCACGCTTCGCTAGCACTGGCGGTCAGACCCATACCGCATCTGGACCCATCGCTACTACAACAGGAGTGGCTACAACAGGGGCTGCAGCAACCACCACTTCATCAACCAGTCCACAAACATTCCAGATCGTGCCTGCCCAGACCACAGCGTCCTATAGCGTGTACGAAAATCTGATCTTCCAGAATAAACCGAATAACGATGCGATTGGCACGACGCACTCAGTTCAGGGCAATTTTCAGATACAAACTGGTGCAGCGCCGCTCGTTACTGCTATGAGCGTGAAAGTCGATTTGAGTACGCTGCAAACGGATTCTCAGATGCGCGATAACTATGTGCGAAAGCGTGCTCTGGAAACAGACACCTATCCTGATGCAACATTTGTTTCCGTCAGTACGCAAGGTCTACCAGCGAGCTACAATGACGGACAATCTGTTCATTTTCAGCTTACTGGCAACCTGACAATGCATGGCAAAACCAACAAAGAGGTTTTTGACGTGCAAGGAAAGGTTGCAGGTAAGACAGTAACGGGAACAGCGACCAGCACCATCTATATGATGGACTTTGGAATTCAACCGCCAAACCTGGCAAACATCGCGATTTCACAAAACAAAGTTCTCGTCACCATCAATTTTACTGCGAAGGAGGCATAAGCCCCCAGGCATGAGTTACCAGGATAACCCATCCTTCGGGCTTTTGCTGCTCGTAAGTAGCTTGAGAAGAGGTGTATAGTTTGAGACAAGCTATCCACGAAAAGCGCGAGAGATTGTTACTGCACCGGTCAAGTCTACGCGGCGAGAGCTTCCCGGCTGTTTTCTACCGCCTGGATCATCTCTTGCAGCAACGCCCGAATCTTCTGCTGAACTTCAGCGTCGATAATATTGTTTTCTTCGTCGAACATCCCTTGCTGGAACGCGATGTGTACTTCGGGCTGCTCAACTACTTTTGCACGCAGCCGGCGCAGAATCTCACGCGTATGAGCCTGAGCTTTCGCAGTTCCCGAGCGGCCACCAATGCCCATTGTCGCGACCGGCTTGCCGATCAAGGGCGATCTGCCGTGTGGACGTGAGGCCCAATCGAGCGCGTTTTTCAGAACACCAGTCAGCGAACCGTTATATTCTGGAGACACAATAAATACTGCATCCGCCTGCTGGATATGCTTGCGAAACTTCTGTATGACCTCTGGCAGATCCACCTCTAGATCCTCGTTGTAAAATGGTAGCTCACCGATAGAGATAATCTCAAATTCTATGTGTTCAGGCAACATCTCTTTTGCAATACGTAACGCCGCCTGATTATATGATTTAGCACGTAGACTTCCATTCAAGCCCACAATGCGAATTGTTTCAGTCATCCAACCTCCAATACGACTAACCCTACTTTTATTGTTCCTATCACTTACTAAAACTTAGTAGGAAGCAATTTTATTCCTTAACTAGGAGCACATACGCCTATTTTTACAATGTCAAGTCTCTTCAAAAGTGTTAACTATTGAAACCTTTGTTTATTCCCTGGCGTGTACCCTGCGTAGCCATAAGTAGATGAAACACAAGTATTTAACATTGTTTTAATGGTTAACGAGTGAGGAGATACACGATGTTTTTTCATGTACAAAAGCTGATCAATCCGATCGTTGCGGATGAGCCAGATCCAGCCGCCGCTAATGCTCTGCAAGAGGGCCTGGGCGGACAATTTGGCGAGATGCGCACGATGATGCAGTATCTTTTCCAGAGCTTCAACTTTCGTGGTGATGCAAAGCCATACTTTGATCTGATCCAGGGCGTTGGTATCGAAGAGATTAGCCACGTTGAGCTGATCGCGACGACCATCAACCGTTTGCTCGACGGTTCGCCACGCTATCAGGGAAAGCCCGAAAGCACACCGGGAGAGGGCGGCGCAACTCCACTAAATACAGCGCTGAGTCACGGCAACATTCATCATTATCTGGTGGGTGCACAGGGTGCTATGCCTGTTGATGCGGCTGGCAATCCCTGGTCGGGTTCTTATGTTTACAATAGCGGCAACCTGGTGCTTGACCTGCTCTACAATCTCATGCTTGAGTCAACCGGCCGTCTCCAGAAGTGCCGTATCTATGAGATGACGAGCAACAAAACTGCCCGCGCAACTGTTGCATATCTGATTGTGCGCGATCATGCTCACGAGAATGTGTATGCGAAGGCGTTAGAATCTCTGGGTGTTAACTGGGGAAAGGTCTTGCCGATTCCTAATTTCAACGCCGAGAAGTATCCAGAGGTGAAGACGCTTATGGATCAGGGCATTCATCTCCAGCAGCATCACTGGCGGCTGGATGAGTCGCAGATGGCAAAAATTTTCCACGGAAAATCGCCTTCTGGCCTGGGTGACCTAGTCACCACAGCTCAACCACCCGAAGGTGTGCCTGTACAACTGGCACCAGAGCGTCCTGAGGAGTTTGCTCCTGGCTTGCCTCCTGAATTGAAAGAACTGGCAGCCGCGGCTGCAAAAATGATGTAGGATTCCCAGGAAGTTTTGCTCCCGCGTAACGATAATCCCTCGCGGGAGTATGAAGTTCCAGGTACTATAAAAAGCTCGTTCCCAAAGATATGAAACCTTTGGGAACGAGCTTTTTTACTAATAGGATACGATGTAACACTGCTCTTCACTATCCTGTCATCAATACAATCAATATCAGATTGCGTCTCAGGCAGGATGAGGGGAAAGAGTATCTTACATCATGCCGCCCATGCCACCCATACCACCCATGCCGCCCATACCAGCAGCAGCGGCTGCACCAGCACCATCATTCTCTTCTGGGATGTCGCTGATCAGGGTGTCGGTTGAGAGGACCATGCTAGCGATGCTGACGGCGTTCTGCAACGCAGAGCGGGTCACCTTTACGGGATCGATAATGCCGGCTTTAGCCATATCGACATACTCGTTGGTAAGGGCGTTGAAGCCGTAGCCGCGTGGGCTGTTCAGCACGCCTGCAACGACGACTGCTCCGTCTTTACCAGCGTTCTGAGCAATCTGACGTAGAGGCTCTTCGAGAGCGCGACGCAGAATGAACACGCCGGTCGCCTCATCGCCAGCATCCGCCTTAACGGTGTCAAGTGCAGGAATGGCGGCGACCAGGGCCGAGCCACCGCCGGGGACAAAGCCTTCCTCGATCGCGGCACGCGTCGCGGACAGCGCATCCTCAACACGATGCTTCTTCTCTTTCATCTCAACTTCGGTTGCAGCACCCACGCGGATTACGCCGACGCCACCAGCCAGCTTCGCCAGGCGCTCCTGAAGCTTCTCGCGATCGTAGTCGCTGGTCGTCTCGTTGATCTGCATGCGGATCTGTCCGACGCGGGCATGGATGTCCTGGGAAGCTCCAGCTCCCTCGACGATTGTGGTCACATCTTTGTTCGCCGTGACTGTGCGAGCGCGGCCTAGATCTTCCAGAACAGCGTTTTCCAGTCTCAAGCCTTTTTTCTCAGTGATGACTGTCGCGCCGGTCAGGGTCGCGATGTCCTCAAGCATGGCATCGCGGCGATCGCCGAAGCCAGGAGCCTTGACTGCTAGAACGTTGAAGGCACCGCGCATCTTGTTGACAACCAGGGTTGCCAGGGCCTCGCCGTCCACGTCCTCGGCGATGATGACCAGGTCTTTGCGACCACTCTGCAGCACACCTTCAAGTATGGGCAGGATGTCAGCAATCGCGCTGATCTTCTTGTCGGTGACCAGGATGAAAGGATCACTTAGTTCAGCGAGTGTGCGCTCCTGATTGGAGGCCATGTAGGGGGAGATAAAGCCACGGTCGAACTGCATACCCTCGGTATACTCTTTCTCCGTCGCGATACCACGACCCTCTTCAACCGTAATGACGCCGTCTTTGCCGACCTTCTCCATGACCTCGGCGATCAGATTTCCAATCTCCGCGTCACCAGCGGAGATGGATGCCACCTGGGCAATCTCTTCGCGTGTCTCCACTGGATGAGCCATCGACTTGATCTCGTTGATCACGGCCTCGACGCCCTTCTCCAGGCCACGACGCAGGATCATTGGATTGGCACCGGCGGCCAGATTCTTCAAGCCCTCGTTTACGATCGCGTGGGCCAGAACTGTTGCCGTCGTTGTGCCGTCGCCGGCAACATCATTTGTTTTTGTTGCCGCTTCTTTCAGCAACTGCGCGCCCATGTTCTCAAATGCATCAGGTAGCTCAATTTCGCGAGCGATGCTTACGCCATCGTTCGTGATTGTTGGAGCGCCAAACTTTTTATCCAGCACTACATTGCGCCCCTTCGGCCCAATGGTTACGCGGACCGCATTTGCTACTGTGTCCATTCCCCTTTTAAGGGAGTGGCGCGCCTTCTCATCAAACTGTACTCGTTTAGCCACGAAACTTACTCCTCTGATACAATTCCGTTAGTCTTACTACTTCTACAAAAACCTGAGTGCAAAGCACTAGCCGTGAAAGTGGCGCTGGTTTCCGCAGAAGGTCTCAGTAACGACTAACTAATCCACGATACCAACAATGTCGCTTTCGCGCAGGATCAAATAATCTTCGCCTTCGATCTTGACTTCGCTACCGGCATAGCGTGCGAAGAGCACGCGCTGACCAACCTGTACCTCCAGGTCTGTACGCTTCCCATTGTCGAGCACCTTGCCAGGGCCAACCGCCAGAATCTCACCTTCTTGAGGCTTCTCTTTCGCTGTGTCTGGCAGCACGATGCCACTCCTCGTGACTGTTTCTCGGGCCGTAGCTTTGACGACCACGCGGTCGCCCAGTGGTCGAAGTGCTGTTGCCATACTTCGTTCCTCCCTATTCACTGTGTTGTATGTGGGAAGGCAAACCGCCTTCGTTGTCTTTTTAGCACTCTTCGGACGAGAGTGCGAACCGGCTATATAATACAACATAGGCAATCAATTCGCAAGAGGGAAAGAGAACCTACAATAACTTGAGTGATTATCATGCATTTTTGTGCGCCGCACAAAAATGCATGATAATCACTCAAGTTATTGTAGGTTCTCTGCTTGACTCTTCACTTCTGGTTAGCCAGATGCTATACTGCATAGAGAACAGAAGTTATGTCAAGCAAACCGTATATTATAGCAGGGTAATTCAAAAGTCGCTGAGATAAATTCATTGGACCAATTCACTGTATACTACGTCTTTCTTATTGTAAAGTGATGTGTACTTGGGGTGTGGTTACGTGTAGGTGAGTAAAAAGGCCAGGCAAAGCTGGATGTCTATTGAGCGTGATGAAGCAAATACATGAGAAGAGAATACGGTTTCACTAACGGGCAGCGAAATTCTATCGTTGATAGGCAAAGCATGGAGCAATTTGGCAATTATGAGCTGGTGCGCCGCATTGCGGTGGGTGGTATGGGCGAGGTCTATCTGGCGCGGCAGCGGACAGCTTTCGGACGTGAAGTTGCAGTAAAAATTATTCGATCGGACCTGATGCATGACGTAATGGCGCGCAAGCGCTTCTTGCGTGAGGCCGAGGTTGGCGCGTACCTGAAGCACGATCATATTCTGTCAATGGTTGAGTTTGGAGAGGAGCAGGGACGCCTCTTCATTGTGACTCCCTATATTGAAGGTGGTACGCTGGCACAACGCCTGGAGCGCGGGGCGCTCTCGCTGGCGGAGGTACATGAGCTCTTCTCTTCTCTTGTTCAAGCTGTCTCCTATCTACACAAGCGAGATGTCATCCATCGCGATCTCAAGCCAAGTAATATTCTACTGGACAAAGAAGAAGATAGTGGTCGCGTCTATGTCCGTCTGATCGACTTTGGAATTGCCGCGATGAAGGGTTCTCAGATGAGTGCGCCATTGACGGTGACGGGCGAGGAGATGGGAACCGAGTCTTTTATGGCCCCTGAGCGGTTGAATGGCTCCGTCTCGCCCAGCAACGATATCTATTCGTTAGGCATTATCCTGTTTCTTATGCTGACCGGCCATCTGCCAGAAGAGGTCGATACACAGTCGCTGCCGCAGCCTTTAGAGCGGGTTATTGCCCGCGCAACCGCCCATGATCCCGACGATCGTTTTGAGAGTGCCAATGAGCTTTTACAGACGTTTGAAGCTGCCTATCGATCGCTGACTACGTCACGAGTGCGTCCAACCCCACCTCCCGCTTCGCCTGTCAGTATAAATCCAGTCGAGCCTGATGTGCAATCGCCCGTCTTTCAACCGCAACAGGTCCCCGTCGAGGCACCTCGTTTCTCAACGGCGGCGACATCCGAGAGAACAGTCTTACCACCTTCAGAAAAATACGTGCAGAGACGCGCAACGGCTGCGCGAGTTCCCGCGCAAACTCCTCCTACTACAGCGAGAGTGAGTAATCCTGAGTTACCAGTTCCTGATCGGTCATCCGTGCGGATTCAACGTGGCAGAGGAGCAGATAGCTCTGGAAGGCTGCCAGCAATTCCTCCTCTTGAACAGGCTGCACGTCAGGCCAGTGCGACCAGTACACCTCCTCAGCAGGGTGAGCTAAGGCTTCCACCGCTACCCGGCAAGGAATCTTCATTCAGCAAGTCCGATTATGATGCGCCGACCGCTCATCTAGTAGAGAAAGAGAAGGATGTACAGAAGAGGCAACTGGCCGATATCGCAGTCGTAGCTGGTGCATCAGCCAGTGCGCGGAAAACGGGACCTAAAACTGTACCTAAGAAGGGAGCGCGCCGATCTCTGCTTGCACTCATCGCCGTCCTCGTTGTTGCACTTGTGATAGGCGTCACAGGCGTCGGCTACCTGATCTTCGTCGCCTCAATCTCGGCAAGTGTAACGATCGCGCCACGCGTGGAACCGGTCAATGGAGTCTTCACGCTGACGGCGCGGCCCGACATCAAGGTGATGGACGCCAACGGGTCTGCAATGCCTGCAAATGTCTTGAGCAGCACTCAGAGTGGAACGCAGCAAGGGGCTGCAACGGGTATATCAGGCTGTGTTATGGGAATCTTTGAATGTAAACAAACGGTCTCATACGCCGACGTTACTCTTCTCTCCAACAAAATCATACCCGGCCTCAAAGCTCATATCGCACAAGACCTGCGTACACAAGCTTCGGCAGCCGGAGGAACAATGGTGGGAAACATCTTCTATCCAGACCCCAACATCAGCTCTGACCCGGCTCCGCGCACCGTGAGTCCAACTGTGAACGTCACTGTGAGCCAGCAAGGGAGCGTCGAGTATGTTAAGACAAGCGATATGCGCAGCCTGGCATCGACTCTGCTGAAGCGGAAGGTGAAGCAAGATTACGATCTTATAGATACCACAATGCAGATCGGGAAGCCAGTCATTCGTGGAGTGGACCAGAAGGGGGATGTGACGATAGCAATCGCGGCGGCGGGTGTGTCAAGATATCATATCAGCGATAGTGAACAGGCGTCTATCAAGAACAACATCAAGGGGAAAACTCTGCCGGAGGCCAGGTCAATCATCACCAAAGATCCAGGACTGGACCCCGACTCGATATCCGTACGCGTCTCTTCTGGCGATAAAATACCGAACGATCCCGGACGGATCAACCTGCTGCCGTCTGAGCCGACTAATTTCCCTGCCGTACAACTGCCCTCCGTCCCACCCGCGTAGCGACAATCCCTTGTGGTTGTCGTGGTAGCCTAATGCGATGTAAGCACTCAGCAAGAGGGCGGAGAACGACAACCACAAGGGATTGTCGCTACGCGGGTGGGACGTGAAGATGAAAGGAATGGCTATATTTCATCCTCCCCTGTATCCTCTCCCTGTAACTCCTCCCACAAAGCCTTGACCGTAGATTTAGAGACCGAGTAGCTAAAGCCGCGCCGTTGCAAGAAAGGGCCGAGGCGAGTGCGGAACGTGTTGAAATCAATATCCGGCTGGCGTACCAGTTGCTGAGCTTTCTTACGCGCCGCCCGTAGTGCCAGCTCATCATCCTGCTCATCGCTCACCATCTCATCAACCACATCGCGCTCCACCCCCTTCATCCGCAGCTCATTCTTAATCGCTTGCGCCCCTTTCGGGCTAAAACGCTCCCGCGACTCAATCCAAAACGTCGCAAACGACTCATCATTGATCAGATCCATCCGGCCCAGCCGCTCTAGCACCCCATCGATCAACTCCGGCGGCGTCTCCTTCTTACGCAGATAGCGCCGCACCTCCTCCCGGCTGTGGGGGCGGAACGAAAGATAATTCAAAGCCCGATCCAGCGCCTTCTGCGTCGCCTCCTCCTGACGCAGCTCTTCCAATAGCCCCGGAGTAAGCTCCTGCCCCATCCCCAACTTCATCGTCAACACAATCAAAGCATTCGCGCCCATCAAAAACTGCCCATCCGCAAAAATGTTGACGCGATCAGGATTATTCGCCTGTACCTGTAAAGCTGTAATACGCATAGTCGAAGAATACCACATCTAGACCAAATTTTCTATACTTTCGTATTTAGCCATTAGCCTCAATAATTTTAAGGGCATCTTCCCGGCTTAATACGCACGAGACTAAGTCTACAAACTGCTTTGGTGAGCTAAGTCCTAATTGGCGTGCCATCAAGCTGACACGGTCAGATTGTAAGGTATGCTTAGATCCTTTGGAGATGCGGGTAATTGAAATTTGCTTGCCTTGCTCGTTACAAATGATGTAGCGCCAATCTACACTATCTCGACGCTCGGCTCCCATTTTACCTCGAAGTGCCCTATCCACTTTGTCCGACTCAAGAGTAGCCATTCTATGTTTACCATTCTAATAACTAATAAAGCTATTCCATTTTGATAATAGAACGCAAGTATTGAAGCTGTTTCTGTAGGCGTGAACCTAAGTGAGATTCGTCACGTATTAGCTCGTCTAGTTCTTCTGATAGAACCCGTTTGAACTCTGCAAGCGCCTCTGAGATAGTATGTCCCGATGCATGGATGTAAAAGTTAAGTTCGCTAATCAAAACTTCCTCGTCGTTATTTTGAATTTGTACGACGAGAGGATGAACAAGCTGTTTACCACCAGGAAGGGGACCGCTTATAGTTGTAAAAACTAGAGTAGGAATTATTGACGGACTGTAAGAGGTTCTAATGCTAGGAGTAGAAGGTATGCTAATATAAGCATTGTTGCTAAATGCTTTTCTGACAGTGAAAATAGCCTTCTCTCTCATATCTTTAACCTTCTGTTCTAGATGCTTGATATGCCTCTAGCGTTGTTTGTAAGGCAGTAATAATTCCCGGCATTTGCTCCGCAGCTACAATAATTCTTCCAACACATTCGGCTCGGACTGCATTTAATTGTTCGAGTTCAGCTTTGTCTTCCTCTGCTTGCCCCATAAGAAAAGGTGGCTGTGCTTCAAAAAACGAAATGATAAACTCATACTGTCCGGGTTGAACGATTACGTTTGTCGCGTATCGGCTCTGTATGCTCTCTGGAATATGCCATTCAATAGGAAAAGTTGTACTGCGTTGTTTTTCTGTTTCACTCATGCAAGCTATCCTTTTCAATTTATCTATGCACCTCTCGAAACTTATCGTCTCTTACTTATAGTATACATCTCTGACAAAAAATGTAGCTTCGCAGCTATGACATTTCTGCACTTACCTTTACGAAGCCCTTCAATCGCTTCTTGAAAAGCTCCTCAGCAAAGAGGAAAAACTAGAATTAAACAAGATTGCAGCGATTCCGAATGATGAGAGTTATTTGCCTAAACTCGTACAGAGAACGTCATAAAGCAGAACAAGAGCGTGCATCAGATGAGATTGCACAGATGTGTCAGGATTGGGGAATATTTTTTTAAAGAGGTAGCTGAGAAGCTTCTAGACTTACTAACGTTTGTTAGGGAGGAGGGGAGTAGTTATTCATTCAGCCCTACGGGTGAATGAACGGAACTACTTGAGACTGCTAGGAATAGACAACTTCAACTTCGGGTTCGGTCTGAGCATCAAAGTCTGGCAGCATCTCAACCAGAGGAACGTCTTTCTTCTCGGTCAGGCGGTTCTCTGCATCGACGAAGACGATTTGTGGCACGAGTGCGCGAATCTCTTCTTCGTTGTACTGGGCGTAGCTGATGATGATTACAAGATCGCCCTCGGCAGTCAAGCGTGCGGCCGCGCCATTCAGGCAGATGACGCCGGAGCCGCGTGCGCCCGCAATCGTGTATGTTTCCAGTCGCGAACCATTGTTGATATTGACAACCTGTACCTTTTCGTAGGGATAGATGTTTGCGGCATCCAGCAGGTCTTGGTCAATGGTGATGCTGCCAACATAATTGAGATTGGCCTGGGTGACGGTGGCGCGGTGGATCTTCCCTTTGCACATGGTACGTAGCATAAGTAAACTTCCTCTTCCCTGATAGAATAACGAGATAGTATCTATTGAATTAGTTAAGGAGAGACGTTCTCAGGCTTTGTTGCCCTTCTTTTTGCCTCTCACTATATTAAACGATAAAAAAGTGGATTTGGAAACATAGTAGTAACAAGGTAGTGAGAGATGTGAGAAAGTACTAGCCTTCTGATTAATTTTTTATCCCTTGCCATTGCTGCATATTTTACGTAGCAATGGCAAGGGATAAAAAATTAATCAGAAGTGGGTTGTTGAAGCGCGGCCAGCAGGGCGAGAGCGTAGGCTTCGGGAACGCTCTGTGCGTCGTGCATAACATCGCGCAGCATCAGGCGGTAGCGGCACTTCCAGCGGCGGGCGGGCTAGTCTGCGAGCTTGATAAGCGTATAGGTCTGAACACGGGCCTCAAGAGCCTGGCGTAGGGCAACCTCATCTAGCTCGGTGATGCCAAAGCTGGCAAGTTGATTTTGTAGAGTCTCTGGAAGCATAATCTTTTCTCTTTTTATGCAAAGAGGGAACGCAGGCTTGTACTGGCCTCTTGCGAAGCTAATTGTTCGAAATCCGTTCTCGGAAGTTGACGTGGAATGAGCGCGAATGGTCCCGTCCAGTGCTGTGCATGCTCCTCTAGCCAATCCAGAACCTCGAATGACTTCTGCCGTGAATGCTCCACAATGGGATAGCGCAGGGCCGCGCGATCAAAAACCTCTTGATCTTTTGTATAGACACTATAGTCTTCGCGCACCACAACATCTATATACAGATCTGTGTAGATCATTTCTGATGCCGTATTTGTATAATCGGAAGTCGGTAGAACAACATCGCAGTAGCCGCTCACAAAGCTCCCCTGCTCATCATAGCCCACATGGATCGTATACCATTCATCCTTCCAAAAATACGTCAACTGATGCTTTGCCGAGGTCCAGGTCGCGGGCTTCCAGCGCATCTCCGTCCCAATCGGAGTCCAAATAACAAAATACTCCTCGCTTACTGGTATATGATAGCCATGCCAACTGGCCCATTGGTCACCGTTTACCAGCAATTTCCTAATGTCCGTCTCCAGTAACATACAATGAACCCTCTCTCATAGAAAGACTTATAAACAGTTAGCCAGGAATAATACCTACGATTATAGCCGAAGAGTATATAAAGAGACAATAGATTTTTTCATCAATTTTCTTTTCCACAATCTAGGCTCTGCCTAGATTGTGGAAAAGAAAATTGATGAAAAAATCTATTGTCTCTTTTCGACAACTTTTACACTTTTTACATTTTTGCAAACTTTTGTGCTTCGCACAAAAGTTTGCAAAAATGTAAAAAGTGTAAAAGTTGTCGAAAAGAGAGGCACACCGAAGGCGTGCACAAGAGTTAGAAATTAGCGGTCGTCCGAGCAAAGAGGATGATATAATAAACGCGAGAACTATGCTCAAAGAGGAGGAACGTATGTCGCATACTACTGAAAATACGCGCACCGAACGGGACTCGATGGGTGAGATGCAGGTCCCGGCCGATGCATATTATGGAGCCAGTACACAACGTGCCGTGCTAAACTTTCCCATCAGCCCCCTGCGCTTTCCGCGTGAGTTCATTCAGGCGTTGGGGCAGATCAAGCAGGCGGCCGCGCAAGTAAACGCCGAACTTGGAAATATAGACGCCTCGATAGCTGACGCGATAGCGCAGGCCTCGCAAGAAGTCATTGACGGCAAACTGGATCAAGACTTTGTGCTCGATATTTTCCAGACTGGTTCAGGTACCTCGACCAACATGAACGCCAACGAGGTCATCGCCAACCGTGCCAGTGAACTGATGGGCGGCTCACGAGGCTCTCGCAAAGTACATCCCAACGACCATGTAAACTTCGGGCAGTCCTCGAACGATGTCATCCCCACCGCCATCCATCTCTCAGCGCAGGTCAGCATCGAAAAGAACCTCATGCCCGCTCTGCTAGAGCTACAGCAGGCATTAGCAGACAAGGCCGAAGAGTTCATGCCCATCGTCAAGACCGGGCGTACTCACCTACAGGACGCCACACCCATCCGGCTTGGCCAGGAATTTCAGGGCTACACCGGCCAGATTGAACGTGCCATTATTCGTCTTGGTCACGCACAGCAAGAACTCTCAGAGGTCGCGCTAGGTGGAACCGCCGTAGGCACCGGAGTCAACACACATCCAGACTTCGCCGCCCGCGTCTCTGAGCGCCTCGCCCGTATCAACGGCATCAGCGTCCAGGAGACCGGCAACCACTTTCAGGCGCAGAGCACTCTTGACAACATCGTCGAGGCCAGCGGCGTCCTTAACACTATTGCCGTCAGCCTGCTCAAGATTGCCAACGACATCCGCTGGCTTGGCTCCGGTCCCCGTGCGGGCATTGGCGAACTAGACCTGCCCGCTGTCCAGCCCGGCAGTTCGATCATGCCCGGCAAAGTCAATCCCGTCATCGCCGAATCGGTTGCGATGGTATGCGCGCAAGTTATAGGCAACCACACAACCATCACCGTTGCCGGCCAATCGGGCAACTTCGAGATCAACGTCATGATGCCCGTCGCCGCCTACAACCTGCTGCAATCCATCAGCCTGCTCGCCGCCGTCGCCCACAACTTCACTATACAATGTATCAAGGGCTTACAGGCTACTCCAAGAGGTCCTGAGATGGTTGAGCGTGGGCTGGCGATCTGCACTGCCCTCGCACCCGTCATCGGCTATGACGCCGCCGCTGACATCTCGAAGGAAGCCTATAAGACCGGCAAGACCGTACGCGAGGTCGCCCACGAGAAAACCAGCTTATCAGAAGCAGACCTAAACCGTATCCTCGATCCCGCGAGTATGACGAAGCCCGGATTAGAGGGCGGCCCTGCTGGCGGCTAATACTTTTATAGAGTAGAAACAACAGATCTTATAAACTTCATTGTTTCTACTCTTAAGACTAACTTCTCTTCTACCCACGACAATCCCTTATAGTTGTCGTGGATGGAGCTCGTTTTCTTCTCTGCTGCCCGCTCTAAACCGCTTGATCGTGGTTGACACAAAGGATCGTCACTACGCGGGTGGAAGAGATCGGTTCAGAAACGATTTTTGAATTGCTCTAAATGGAAGTACTACTGTTTGACAATGCCATCCCTGTAGTATATAATTGCTCTTGTCAGTTGTTCGGGCTTGTAGCGCAGTTGGTAGAGCGCCTCCATGGCATGGAGGAGGTCAGGAGTTCGAGTCTCCTCAGGTCCACCATCAAATACCTTTCACCTTCTACAAGGTGAAAGGTATTTTGTTGTGTTTGCTTCTCCTCATTTTTATGCATACTCGATGTTTCACGTGCAACATCCGGTATCTCAAGTCCGCATGATGACAAACCTTCGTAAACCTCGTTATGACCCAGATTATGGGACAAGCCTGTGCATATCTCTCGGAAACATCGCCGTCAGTTTTACACTTGGTGTGCCTAATCCTCTTCTTGATAGACCGGAGCTTGTTTGCTCAGATGTAAGGCGCGGAGGAGGAAGAGGATGGTAGGGGCCAGGATGGCACTGGTGGTGAGCAGGGCAGCGCGGATGGAGACAACTGTGCCGACATAGCCCACGCCAGGGCCACCAGCGATCTGCCCAACAGCATCAACCTGTCCAAACATAGAGATGATAGTAGCGCGCATTCTGCGATCGCTGTTGCGCGTAAGCCAGATTGTGTACAGCGGTTCGAGGCTGCCGCGGAAGACACCAGCGATCCAGTAGGCTGCGAGCGCCAGGTAGAAGTTACCGGCCAGTGCGAACACCGCCACACCACTAATCAGCAGGACATTGAAGGCCAGGATGAGCCAGACCAGCAGACGCTGATTATTAATATCAAAACTTTTCCTTACTATCTCCGTTATAGGCAGGATCAAGAGTGAGGAGCCAGCACCGATAACTCCAAACCAGACCAGTGACGAGAGGTGGCCTAGAGCCGGAAACCTATAGTCCTGGATGAAGTGGTCTATGCCCAGACGGTCAAAGCCCTCACTGGCCATCGCACTAAAAATGCTGAAGCCAAGAATGGCAAGTAGCATACGGCTGCGGCGAACCGCCTTGCCGCCATCGATCAGCACACGTCCCATAGTACGCCATGAACTCTGTCCCATCGATGTTGTAGGCACGAAGTTTCTTTCGGGCATATATATCAGGAGGAAGAGGCCGAGCATAACCAGGAGTCCACCTCCTACAACGACTGGAACATTGAGCTGGAAGGCCGCTGCCAGCCCGATGCTTAGAGGGATGCTGAGCAGCGAGGTTATCCGACCGATCTGTGAGCCGCGCAGAAAAGCTTGCCCAACATGTTCCTCGCCGATCTCGTCCGCGCACCATGCCTCCAGTGCACCCGTCACCAAGGTAATCCCGAAGCCCCAGATTACCTGTGCTAGCAGAACCGGATAAAAGTGCGCGAAAAGCCCTTCATAGAGGAAGCCGACGCCCACCAGGAGATATCCGATGACGACACATAGACGTCGGCTATACAGGTCGGCAATCACACCTGTGGGAACCTGGCAGAGAAAGCAGGTGACCTCTAGAGTAGTGCCCACCAGCACAAGTTGGAGCGGATTGAGCTTCACTATCTCGATCTGATAGACCATATTAATAGAAAAGATGGTACTGGTCGCAAACGAATACACTCCTGACAAGATCAGGTAGATAGTCAGCGCCTTGAATGGACTGTTGCGATATGAAAACAAAGTTGCACTCCTTTGAATATGAAGCTGTTTTTATCAGAAAAGGTTGGAGTGCACACCCGTGGAGTTTTAGGAAAGAGGATACAAAAACCTTAGACTTATCTCATGATAATGACATGAAAGTCTGTTTTTGCTGTATATGAAGTTAGAAGAGCCTGTTTCTTCTAAATCACAGGGAGCACTCAACCTGAGTTACATTGCCGGAGGCGGCAGTAACAATATGAGAGAAGATGGTAAATGCTCTTTGCATTAAAGTTTTCCTTCCAACTAAAATCATATAATTCGTTCATCAAAAATGATATCATACTTTACCTAATGAGACAACGAGCATATGAGAGATGAAGTACTAGCAAGCAGGTCATCAACTGGTACCCATCCCTCTGAATCAAGTACAAGGCCAAAGCTTTCGGGATGATGACGGAGGGCGTAGGACATAGTGCGACTAAGTTGAACTAGTTCCTCTTTCATGATGTTTTTGCCTTAATTATGCATTTGTTCCATTCATACAAAAAGGGATGCAAGTCTTTACTTGCATCCCTCATATTATATCTAGCGTACAGGCAGAGGATTGAGCTGGTTAGAAGGCGGCTTTGGCGACGCGGAGTACTGCTGTGATGCTCTATCTTGCTGAGACAATGGAACTGAGGAGACCTTTGGAGGGCGTCCTCGACCGCTCAACTTGCCTGTGATGAACAGGAAGAAGAGTAGCATTAGGATGGTCTCGGCAAGGTAGATCAACAGACTGGCCGACATGGGATAGTTGCCTAGCGTAATCGTCCCCTTATCCAGATAAGGGCCAATCGGTGGGGGAAGGAGCTGAAAGACAAATGATCCGTTCCAGATGGCGTGCTGGAGCATGGCGTAGAGGATGCAGCCCAGGCCGATCAGGATGCGGCGGCGGGTCAGCGATTTTTTATGCGTCAGAAAGTACCAGCCCAGCGCAGTCATTCCTGCTCCGAAGCCGTGCAGTAGCCCGGCGCTGCTGCGCTCAATCGCCACATCCACCCAGTTGCGATACCCCATGCTGATATAGCCCGACGTTTCAATCAGGTCAAAGCCGATCCCGCAAGCCAGACCCAGAATAAAGGCTTCCGCTGCACTATTGATGCGCCCAATAATCGCAATCACCGCTAGCGGCTTTACGGTCTCCTCAACCATTGGCGCAATAACCGAGACAAGCAGGAACATATAGAGAAGCACACGCGCATCGCTCGGAATTGACGCATTCGGATCATCCAGGTTAAAGCTCGTCACGTGCAGACCAACCCGAACGACAACGTCGAGGATCAGCTCGAAGATCATCGCAAACAGGATCGCGGAAGTCGCACCACTCACCAGGGCAACCGTCAGCCGCCGCCACGTTGTGGGCCACTTCGCATTCCGTGGAAAATGCACACGCCGCACGCCCAGCGCGAGTATAGTAAGTGCCGGTAGGAGGCCAGCCAGGCCGATCAGAGCAATGCTCAAGCCCGTGTTGGTTACCACCTGATTGCTGCCGCGTGTCGCCAGTCCTATAGCCAGCAGAAGCGCGTAGAGGCCCAGGAAGATCCAGAACCACGGCAGCTTGAACTCGCGCGACCGCCTCTTCATAAGCGAGCGAATGCTATGGTAGAGGCTAAAGCTTCCTCCTATTAGACAAGCAACTGTGAGAGCGGCAAAGAGAACGATGCCACCAAAGAGCTGGCTCGCCACCTTTGAGCTCGCCGCACTGCTTGGTTCAGCAATCACCACGAAGAGGAGAATGATTGCGCAGAGGAAGCCAGACGCCAGCACAAGCCCGGAGCATACTGTTGCGAGAATAGACATCACAAACAGATACATATCGCGCTTCGGCTTCGCCGGCTGCCAGCTATACTGGTTATAGGGATATTGATAATAAGGCGCATAAGCATTGTAGGCCGGATACGCTGGATAGCCATACTGCGCCTGATTGTTTACAGGCCAGGAAGCCTGATAAGCGCCCTGCTGATATCCCTGTCCTCCTTGCCCGCCTGGTCCATAGCCTTGTACGTAATAGTTTTGTGCAGGTTGAGGATAGACCTGGGGTGGCGCTACAGGGGCTGATTGACCTCTTTGTATTGACTGTTGTGGATATGGTTGTGCTGGCGACGTTGGCTGAGCGGCCGGTCTTGCTTGTTCAGGCGGATATTGTCGAGCCTGTCGCTCCGCTAGCTCGGGCGGATAGAAGGATGGAGCGGCGGGAGGATACGCGTTGAGATGTCCAGAGACGTGCTCACGGTATAGCGGTTCCTCAAACTGCCCGTTTGCTCTGGCCGGAGGCCGTACTACCGGACGTGGTTGTGTATCCTCGTCGTTTTTATGCATAAAAGATCGTTGTCCTGGGAAACGTTTTGCTTGTTTATTGGGGTCTGGGGTAGCATTTGAATATTCGGAACCTACAATCTTAAAACCTTTTCTTCTTCTGGTTAATCAATGTTCTGCTACAGCATATACGAGTGTATGAACGCCAGGGTTTCTATAATGGAAAATCGCTAGACCTTTTCGGCTTTCTTGTGTATACCAAGATCTGGACTCGATGCGAACGGTTAACTTTAACGATCCCCTTTGTAAGATACTGTATTTTGTAGGATACTGCAACGTAGTACCCTACAAAATACTATGCCACAACAATGGCTTCAACTGCGTTCGGGCCGAGCAGACCCACCAGCCTCTCATACAATTCGGGACTATACTGCATCGTGTTATCGCCCGGAGCCAGGCGTGTCTGCCACTCGCCATTCGAGACGACGATCTCGTAGTGGTCGCGCCCCGGACGTTCGCTGAGATGGCGATAGACATCCTGTACTTTCATAATGTCGTTAGAAACAGCAAGTTCATCTGAGCCACTAAGCTGCAATGTGACCCAGAGCTGATAGTGTTTCCGATTCATCTCTTCCTCAACCGCTTTGACTGGTGTCACATTATTGCACAGAATACATGGTTCGTCGCGGCGCACCTGCACCTCGCCGCGTACAAGCACCACCGTCTCCTCAACCCACATCTCAGCAGTCTCTTCGTACATCTTGGGGAAGACGGTCACGCTGATCGTGCCGAACATGTCCTCAAGCTGCACCACACACATGGTATCGCCCTTCTTCGTCGTGATGCGCCGCGCCTCTTTAATCGTGCCACCCAGCACGACCTTCTGTTTGTCGCTCTCTTCAGTAAGGTCCGCCGTTGTATGTGTAACCTTGTCCTTAAACAGGTCGCCGAGGTAAGACAGCGGATGGTTCGAGATATAGACGCCGATCAGCTCTTGCTCCCAGTTCAGGAGTTGCTTGCGCGAAATCTCCGGAGCTGTCTGGCTCAAGGTGAAATCTAATGAGGTATTTACCTCCTCATCGCCAAAGAGACTGAGCATCCCGTTCATCTTCGCCATCCGCTCGCTCTTGCCGAAATTCATCGCCCGCTCAACCGAGTCCAGCAGCAGATGACGTTTGTTTGGACCTACCATAGAATCCATCGCACCCACCTTGATTAATGTCTCGATTGCGCCTTTGCCGACCGATTTGGGATCGACCCGTGTGCAGAAGTCGGAAAATGATTTAAAGGGACCGCCCTCAGCGCGTGCCCGGACGATCTCGTTGATCGGTCCATCGCCGATGCCCTTGATCGCCAGCAATCCGAAGCGTACGCCCTTATTCTCAACAGTAAAGCCGCGATCGCTCTTATTAACATCGGGTCCCAGAATCTCGACGTCCATGCGCTTACACTCGGCGATTGCATTAGAAATCTTCTTGACGTCCGCCGCCTCGGTCGTCATCGTCGCTGCCATAAACTCGGCTGTATAGTTCGCCTTCAGATAGGCTGTGTAGAAGGCTACCACGGCGTAACTGGCGGCGTGGGCCTTGTTGAAGCCGTAGCCGCCGAAAGGAAGAACCAGAGTAAAGAGCTCCTCGGCCACCTCCTGCTTCATCCCACTATTCACACAGCCTTTGATGAAATCACCCTTATAGCCCTCCACCTCGTCCATCTTCTTTTTACTGAGTGCTTTACGGAACTTATTGACCTTGCCCCAGGAGAAGCCAGCCATATTGACAGCTATAAACAGCACCTGGTCCTGATATACGATGATACCATACGACTCTTCAAGCCACTCAGATAGGCGTGGGTCCAGGTACTTTATTGCACCCGGCCCCCTTTTAGCCATAACTGATTTCGCCTTAATAAAATCTGGAATACTGTCCATCGGCCCCGGTCGATAGAGGGCGATCATGGCCATCACGTCCTCGACGCGGGTGGGCTTAAGCTGCTTGATGTACTCGCGCATCTTTGGGCCTTCTAGCTGGAAGATGCCCGTCGTCTCTCCGCTTGCCAGCAGCTCGAAGGACTTACGCCGCTTCTCGTTCTGCACATCATCACCCTCTACCTCGTCCAGAGGAACCTTTTCCAGCACCACGACCTCGCCGCGTGATTGCTCGATATATTTAAGCGCATTATCCAAAATGGTCAGGTTGGAGAGGCCCAGGAAGTCAAATTTGATCAAGCCCAGCTCTTCAAGATGGATCTGCTCGTACTGCGTGATACGACCCTTGCCTGGATCTTTTGGATCGCGGAGTTGCAGCGGCACAAAGTGTTCAAGCGGCTCATTGGCAACAATTACGCCTGCTGCGTGCACACCCGTTGTACGTACTGAGCCCTCTAGCTTTAGAGCTTGATCGATGATATCCTGTGCTGGCTTGCTCTCGTTGTAAAGCATATTCAGTTCTTTGACAGAATCGAGCGAGCCCTGCAACGTCACTTTTGGACCAGTTGGAATGAGGCGCGTAATGCGGTCACCGATATCCTGCTGACCCATCACGCGGGCCACGTCTTTTACCGCAGCTTTAGCCGCCATCGTATTAAAGGTCACCATCTGCGCCACACTATCGTGACCATACTTCTGCGCCACGTACTCGATTACTTCTTCACGTCGGTTATCTGGGAAGTCCATGTCGATATCAGGCATGTCGGCGCGCTCGACGTTGAAGAACCGTTCAAAGGGCAACTGGTAGCGGATTGGATCGACGTTGGTGATGCCCAGAGAGTAGGCCAGCAGGCTGCCGGCGGCGGAGCCTCTAGCTGAGCAGCGAATGCCATTGGAACGCGCGTAGTTCACGAAGTCCCACTCGATGAGGAAGTAGGGGACGAAGCCCTTGTCCGCGATCATATTAAGTTCGTAGTCAAGTTGGCGGGTGGCGTGATCAGAGATCTCGCCGAAGTGTTCTTGCAGACCTTGCAAACATAATGTTCGTAAATACTCTTTCTCTGAACTATACTCTGAAGGCACCGTAAAATTTGGCAGCTTGGCTTTATAGGCCAGAGGATCGACGCTGCACTGCTCGGCTATGCGCACGCTGTTGAGGAGGGCGTCGGGCAGATCGGGGAAGAGACGTCCCATTTCTTCCGGCCCTTTGAGATAATATTCCTGGCTATCGAAGCGCATACGTTTAGGCGAATCGAGCTGCTTGCCCGTCTGGACGCAGAGCAGCACGTCGTGCGAGCCCGAATCATGGGCCTCGACGTAGTGTAGATCGTTGGTCACCACCATCTCGATCTGTAGATCTTTATGCATCTGATAGAGCATCTGGTTTAGCCGGCCCTGTGGAGAAGGCTGGCCGTCGTCAAAGGTACCATGATGCTCTTGAATCTCAAGATAAAAGTTCTCTGGCCCAAACACATCCTGATACCAGCGCGCAGTCTTATACGCCTCCTCTTGCTTATCCGCCAGTAGCATCTTTGGAATCTCGCCTGAGAGGCAGGAGGACGTAACAACCAGGCCCTCCGCATACTTCTGCAGCACCTTCTTATCCATGCGCGGGCGCAGATGCCAGCCCTCTGTATGCGCAATCGTCGTCAACTTCATCAGATTGTTGTAGCCGGTATTATTCTTCGCCAGCAGCAACAGATGATGATAGTCATCGCTAAAGCGCTTCGAGTGATCCTGCATATTCTCAGTCAGATAGGCCTCAATCCCAATGATAGGATTGATCCCGCCCGCCTTGCATGCCTTGTAAAACTCAATAGCGCCATACATCGCCCCATGATCAGTAATTGCCAGATGACTCATTCCCAATGCCTTCGCCTGCTGTACCAGCTTCTTCGTACGACTAAAGCCATCCAACAACGAATATTCGGTATGGACGTGCAGATGAGCAAAATCAAGCGCCATGAGTTTCCTCCAAAACAAAATACAGTTTATTTCCTAATAATAGAATATTTGTTCCGCATATTCAAGCGAGAAAGAGTGCAAAAAAAGATAATATTATTTGTCCTCATCTTCTACAACGATCCTTCTAAGAGGAACGTTACTTCGAACAATTTTTAAAGGACCTTGTGGTTAGTATAATGATAATGTTTGACTTTTTCATCCAGTCACCCCTAGAGCCTGCTGATTAGATCAGCCAAATCCACGCTTCAGCACTGCATGCTTCTGGCCCGGTTAAAAAATCAAACATCATCGACGAGAGCATAGCAGAGTGTGTAGGAGAAAAGCAAAATGAAGCTACCATACAGGCTAGTCTTATCCCTACCGCGAAAATGTCTGTATTGGATGTTCGTGACAATATTGAACGAATGGCGCGAAGTGATTGGTGGATTTTGATCAATTTGGTGGCAAGGCTAGGAAATGGGTCATGCTTTTCATCTTATACCAACACTTTTGCGTATAGTCTGGTAAGATGAATGAAAGTGTTGTCACAGAGTGTGTCAGGATATGTAGCCCTGTTGGGGGAGATTGGTATGGTTGATCGTTTGGTTTTGAACGGTCTTATGGGAGCAATAATAGGGAATTATCGCGTCGAGCGTCCGCTTGAGCAGGGAGAGCTGGGAGCGGCTTTCCAAGTCTCTGACAGAGCTGGGGCGCGTTATCTGATGCGCTTTGTTGGAGATTTGACGGATGAGAGTGCGCACGATATTCCAGCGACGGCGCGCTTGGTCTTTCTCGCACATTTTCAGCAGGAGGCGAAGCTCATTACGGCGTTGCGGCATCCGCACATCTTGCCGCTGCTCGACTATGGAAATTTTCATAGCTCGCCCTATCTTGTCTATCCACAACAGACGGGAAGTTCGCTGCTTGAAGTGTTGTCAACGCAGAGTCCATTGCCGCTCGCCGCAGTAGGTCAGTATCTACAGCAGATAACTTCCGCGCTAGACTATGCGCATCAACATACTGTACTGCATCGGAACCTTTCCGCCGCTTGCATCTCAATATGGCCGGACACTGTAAAGCCGGTTGGTCAATCGGCATCTATGAACAAACAAGAATCGTTTGGGCGCTTGCTTATCAGTGAATTTGGATACCGGCGCATAATTGAATTGAGTCGCATTGATCTCCAAGCTGAGCCAGGAGGGGTGCTGCGCCGCCCGGCCTACAACGGCAACAGCGAGGCAAGCGCACCGGAACAACTTCTGGGCCAGCCTATCGATGCATATACAGATGTATACGCCTGTGGCGTTCTATTATACCGCTTACTCACAGGCCATGCTCCATTCGAAGGAGCTGCACGCGATGAAGTGGCGCGCCAGCATCTCTATGCCCAGGTGCCTTCAGTGTATGCCTGGCGCAAGGATGTGCCAGGGCGACTCAACGAAGTGCTGAAAAAGGCTCTGGCCAAAGATCCATTTCAGCGCTATCGTAGACCAGGAGAGCTTGCCCAGGCATATCAAGATGCAATGCAGCCGCTGGCGATGCCTGTACCGACGCCGACCGAGATCGTGTCATCGCGCCTGTCTACCGCGCGAGTACAGCCGGAGGGAAGAGTATCGCGGCGACGAGTCCTGGCGCTAGCAGGTGCGGGCGGGAGTGTGGTTGCCGTTAGTGTCTTCGCTGGCATGCGCTTTTGGGAAGAGCGGCAGGTGCAGTCAACAGCACAAACAGTATCAGGTGTACCTCAAGCGACAGTCGCGCAGAATCTGCCGCGCCCAGCGCAGCGTGTAAGGCCAGTCGTGGGGTCAGCCAAGAACGTGCTGATTCGTGCCAGCGATCTTCCAACAAACAGTGCTATGACGTTTCCAATCGCCAAGCAGCAGCGGCCCGGTGTTCTCGTGCATCTGCCCGATAAGCGCTTTGTGGCCTTTGACTCTACGTGTACACATGCCGGCTGCGGCGTCGAGTACAATTCGCGGACGCGACTCTTAGAGTGTCCATGTCATGATGCCGCCTTCGATCCCGCGCAAAAAGCTGCGGTTGTAAGTGGACCGGCACCAAGTCCATTAGCGTCCATCAACATCCAAGTGAATTCAGATGGAACAATTAGTTTAAAGTAACTCCTTATACGGAAACCTAAGTGCGGAGCACTAGCCGCGAGCAAGCAGCGTTGGTTTCCGTATAAGACCTAAAAGAGGAGGATAGAAAGGGCGGTCTTAAGATAAGGGACCATTTCGAGCAACACTATGGCGGAACAAATTTCATACTTGATAATAGGCAATGGCATTGCAGGGATTACGGCGGCTGAGACGTTGCGCGCGGAGGCACCGGACGCAACAATTGGCATCGTCGCCGATGATTCACTGCCTGTCTACTATCGTCCTGCACTGAAAGATTATCTGGCCGGGCGCGTGGATGAGGAGAGATTGTGGGCGCGACCCACCCATCTTTACCAGGAACAAAAGATCTTTTTTCTTTCAGAGCGTGTCGTAAGTATTCAGACCCAACAACACCTTGTGCAACTGCAAAGTCGCCGACAGATCAATTATGGAAAGCTGCTGCTCGCCAATGGAGCAAGCCCGGCCCGCCTCTCGTGTCCCGGTAGCGATCTTCAGGGTGTAACTACTCTGCGGACGGTGGCCGATTATCAGGCAATTCTGGCACGCTTACCAGACGTGCGCCATGTGGTTGTGGTTGGAAGTGGCACGCTTGCGTTAGAGACGGCCGAGTCGCTGCGCACACGAGGTCTGGAGGTCTCTCACCTCTTACGAAAACGTACGCTCTGGTCTGAAGTATTGGATACTACTGCATCGGACCTGGTGATCCAGCGAGAGCTACGCGCCGGAATAGACGTTCAGCTTGAGACTGAGATCGTAGAGATTGCAGGTGATCGCAACGGAGTCAAGAGCGTGGTGACGAGTCAGGGCAAGCGCATCCGCTGTGAGTTGGTTCTGATCGCAATTGGCATCGAGCCAAATATAGATTTTATCCGTGCCAGCAACATCCTGTGTGGGCGTGGCGTCCAGGTTGATAAGAACATGCGCACAAGCGTGCCCGATGTGTATGCTGCCGGCGATGTGCTCGAAAGTCGCAGTTCTGGAAGGCCGCGCGTCCTGGGGCAATGGTATCCAGCCATTCAGCAGGCCCGATCAGCTGCCTATAACATGCTGGGAATCGCAGATGCTGAACATGCCTTTAATGCTGATACGTTTTATAATGCTACTTTTCTGTACGGACTGGACTTTGCCTCGATTGGCATCACAAACCAGCCTGGTTATCAAGAGATCGTGGCTGAGCCAAAGCCGCGCTATTATCGCAAAGTCTTGTTACAACAAGGAGTACCTGTGGGAATGCTCTCATTGGGAGAGCGAAGGCAGGCGCTAGCCTTTAAGCGCGCGATCGATTATCGTGTCAATCTTTCTAGCATTGCTACGCGCCTGTTCGATAGTGATTTTAAACTGAACAACTGGTTGGATGCTCAAGGCGTCCCTCCTCTGCGTATGGGAGTTAGAAAGGCAGGAGATACAGCGGCTCGGAAAGCGATCGCGCAACAGAAGAATGGCGAGGACGCGGAGCAAGTAGAAGACGCTAGTATGCCGATTGGATCATCAGATATGGAAGACAGATACACACAAAAGATACCGCAATCTCTTACGCATGCTGCTGAGGCATTGCTGGTGCATATGCCCGGCCCCAAAGTGTCTCTCCGCATCGCTGAAACGTCGCTGCATAAAGACAGTCCTCTTATCATAGGTCGCCAGCCCGGCGTCGACCTGCTCATCAACGAAGCCTCTATCTCGCGCCAGCACGCCGAAATTCGGTACGTCCAGGATCACTACGAGCTGCGCGACTTCGGCAGTTTAAATGGCACCTTTATAAATGACACAAGGATCGAGCCCAACAAAGCGTACGCCCTCAAGCCAAATGATATTGTGCGCGTCGGCAATATTGTCAAATTAAGATTTCTCCTGCGCCTGGTAAATGTTGCCACCTATGCTCAGGTTGAAACTGCTCCACTGCCGCGTAGTTCCACCAGAATGCTCAAAGATACTCCTGAGACAGTGCCAGTCGTGCGAGAAGAGACGACAACTCTCAATCTGGCAGGCCGGCTCTCAACAATGAAAACAGGGTCTGACACCGAAAAGTCCATACCCATCGATATGGTTGGTGCGCTTAAAGAGAATCCGGGTCTGGTAGTGATGCCTAATAAGAACGCGAAGAAAGAGAGTTCACCACAGATTGTTCTGTTGCAGCCGGGCAAACCCGTAATGCTGGGGCGCGAGCAGGGAAACGACGTAGTATTGGATGATATGGATGTCTCTCGCCATCATGCCGAAGTCTTTCCCGCACCAAACGGCGTCTATATTCGCGACAATAACAGTAGTAATGGTGTGTTCATCAATAAGAGCAAGATAGAGAAGCCATATCGCCTCTCTCATGGAGACCGCATTAAGCTCGGCAACACCTTAATCTTTTTTGTGGATATGCAGTCGGGCCGCGAGCAGACCACGAGGCTTGCCGCCCCATCGGTGCAGCCGCCACCATCACCAAAGACGGCACAGCCTGTTCGTGTTCCTGTAGAGGTAACGGCGCGGGTGGAGAAGAGTCAACCCACTTCTACAAACAAAGAGGTGCCGTCACAGAAAAGTGGAGTACCCGCACAGATGAAGACTTGCACACGCTGTGGCGCTCCAAACATGTCTACGGCACGCTTTTGTGCACGCTGTAGCGCGCCACTCTTTAGCGCATAACAAAAATTTCTGATAGATAAAGGATAGATAGTTCAGGGAAGGCAGTAATGCAAACAGAAGCAGTAAAGCAACCATTTCAGGTAGGTATGACGCATCGGACTGATGTGCAGTCTCTTGCCGAAGAGGAAGTACGTTTTGAGATTGATATGTGTATTGGCTGTGATCGCTGTATGCGCGCCTGCCCTGTTCCCTTATCTGCACAGGTAAGAATCGCCGACCTGAATCGAGCCACCATCTCCGACGACATTCCCGCGCAGATACAGCGTTTCACTGACGAGTGCGTCATGTGTGGCTCGTGCGTCCCTGTTTGCCCGGTTGACAATCACCGCGATCTCCTGATGCTCTCGCTAAAGCAGCGGCTGGGAATCGTCTGGGACGGCAAGGTGGATATGAACCGTGTGCTCAGCCATATTCCAGCCGGCTGGAGCGTGCCCCAGTTGATCACTCGCCTGCGTGAGCAACCAATGTTCAGCGATGAGCGGCTGGTGTCAGATAACTATCTCCTCCACTTCGTAGCCACTTCTAAGTTGCTCGTCCTTGCCCCCGGCAGCGTACTCATTCGCGAGGGAGAATACAGCCGCACTCTCTATTTCATCCTAGATGGTCGCATCGAATGCTCCTCTCTGGACACAAACCAGGTAGAATTGCCTATAGCCATTCTACAACGGGGGGAGTATATCGGCGAGACTGGCATGGTGAACGGTCAACCTCAGACACTCACAGCGCGTACTCAGGGGCCGACAATCGTCCTCGAAGTGCCTGAACAAGTCATGCAGCGACTGATGGAGATTGTGCCCAGCGTACAAAGATTTTTTGAGCGGCTGAGCGTCGCGCGCTCGGTCGAGACTATCTTGCAGCGCCTGTCCCTCTTCCAGGGCGTCTCATCTGCAGACATCCACCAGCTCGCCGAGCACGCCACGATTAAGCGCTACGATCGCGATGAGCAGCTCTTCAGCGAGGACAAGGGAGGTCAGCCCGCCCGCGACGCACTACACATTCTGCTGGATGGTTTTGTGAAGGTCGCACGGCACACAGCAACCGGCACCGGACGCAACAAGACCGACGAGCGCATCATCGCCTACAGACAGGGAGGAGACTACTTCGCTGGTGGCCTGGATGTCCTGGGAGATAGGCGTGCCGTTACCGTCAGCGCCATCACACGTGCGACGGTCGCCGAGCTCCCGCGTAATCTGCTCAAAGCACTGCTCATGCGCTATCCAGAGGTTAAGCAGCGTTTCCAGGAGCGACTGCAACTCTATCGTCAGGCGACGGCGGCAGCCCATAGTGCCGTCTTCGAACCACTCGGCAGCGCCTTCCCTGACTCATCCTCCAACGTCAACGAACTCTCAGATGCTGAGGCGCGAGCAGGGCTACATGCGTTGGTCGATGATGGTGTCGTCGAGGGGACCGAAGTGCTGGTCATCGACCTGGACAAGTGTATTCATTGTAACGAGTGTGAGGAGGCTTGTGAGCGGCGGCATGGTCACTCGCGCTTGAATCGCAAGGGCATGGTTGTGGGCAACATCAGTATTACCACTGCCTGTCGCCAATGCCAGGACCCGGTCTGTATGTTATGCAGCCGTGCCGGCATTGCCCGTAAACCCAGTGGCGAGGTCTATATCACGGAGAGCTGCATCGGCTGCGGCATCTGCGCCGAGCGTTGCCCCTATGATAATATCTCGATCGTTACACTGGATGAGCAGGAAGAGGAGGAGGCGTCTGCGAGCTGGCAGCGCTTTAACGGCTTTTTCAAGCAGGGAGCGGGCAAACAGGGAGCAGGCAAAAAGGAGCGGATCGGTAGAAAAATGCTTCCTATGGCAAATAGCACTCTCGAAGCCGGCCCGTTGAATAGTTATCGAACACTCGATGCCGTCGAAGAGATGCGCAAGAAGATTGCCATCAAGTGTGATCTCTGTGCCGGTTACTCTAATCAAGCCTGCGTTCAGGCATGTCCGACGGGAGCAGCGTTCCGAATAAATCCCGTCTCATTCTTTGGCTCAACCGAAGAGATTTTACGCCAGCGTGCACGCTAACTGTTGGACTAACTCTTTCATATGCGTGTCTCGCATATGAAAATTGACCAGGAAATAAAGAATATGGCTCTGACAACGAAATCTTCTCAATCGGGGCGGAGTACCAATCGTCACCCACTGCGCCGCCTCTGGAAGGCACCAACATCGGCGGCTCGCTGGTACTGGCTGATCGGCAGCCTTGTGCTGTATATCGGCATCACCGCCTGGTACTTTTACGCATTGAAGACACAGCAGTATCCGGGGCCTATCAATGACCCACTGCGCCTCTTTGGCATCATCGCATATGTATTGGTCTTGAGTACGGCCGTCTACTCGTTGCGGCGTCGTTTTATACGCAGTCTACCGGGCCGGGTACAGGACTGGCTCTGGATGCATACCTGGTTTGGTGTTGCCTCAGTGCTCATCGTCTTTATGCACGAAAACTATGCGCGCATCACTCATGCGTACTGTCCCAATCTAGCCTGTGTGACCGACGAATACTTTGCCACACCCGCCCTCTATGCGCTCATCCTCCTGGTCGTAAGCGGCGTGAGCGGTCGCCTGCTGGATGGCTTACAGACACGGGCGATAGCGCGTGAGGCTAGCAGAAACGGAGTCGGCATAGAGCGCAAGCTGGAAGAACGCCTGCTTGAACTGGAATACAGCGTTGAACGCTACTGCGCTGGCAAATCTAATGCCTTCAAAACCTATTGTCAGCAGGTTCTACAAGCGCCTTCGCGCACAGTCAGAGATCTTCCCCAGGTGGCTGCCTATGAACAGAACGACTTTCAACGCGTGCAGGAAGAACTCAAAATCCACGCCCAACTCGCCCAATCTCTCCAACGCCAACGCCGTGCTCGCGCTGTTATTAGTAGCTGGCGTACAGTTCATATAGCCATTGCCAGTATCTCACTACTCGTCATTAGCTATCATGCAGTCATGGAGCTGCTCTCAAACGTCTTTCACCTTATTCAAGCAGCCTAAAAAGGCTGCCCGATTTCTTTCATGTGTTTTGCTTTTTCTGCATAATTTGAGCTCAGCTCAAATTATGCAGAAAAAGCAAAACACATGAAAGAAATCGGGCACGAAGGCGTGTAAATGTGTGAGCGAGGAGAGAGGCCCATCGTACAGGAGATCAAACACACATTCTTGGGGAGAGAGGCGAGAGAGTGTTGCTACGCAGGTTGTGCTTTATTTGCCCTACATAATAGTAATGTCTTGTAGCAATATAGTTCAATCTATGGCAAAATAGTGTAGGGTACCGTTTTTTAGAGAGATGCGTAAAATAGTCGGATTGTAGATCAACGTTTGTATAGAGAACCCGGTAGGAGACAAATGATGCACTGCCCAGGCTGTAACATGCCTATTGATGAGCAAGGCGCATTCTGTGGCAATTGTGGCAAGCAACTTGCCCGTCCGCATCCACCAGTACAGATGCGCGCGCCTGATGATGCGCCAGGAATTGGGTATGGAAAGCCGCCAGTACAGTGGCAGCGCAGCGCTATGGGTGATGTGCAGGTGCACCCGGCTCCCTCTCAGACTGCTACAAACTTCCCGCTTGATCCGTACGGCGGTTCTCGCACGCCTCTCCCTATAGACAATCAACCCACTCCTATTCCACTCTCTTCAGCGCCTTCGTATAGCTCTATTCCCACGCGCCCGTTTCGTACAGTAAGTGGTACAGGGAGAAATATAGTCTTTCTCGGCATCATCCTGATGATTCTGCTTGTTGGCGTTTTGGCTGGCGTGCTCACACTCGTGCAACACAAGCAAATTCCGAGCCGATACACGATGGCTTCAACGCTCAGCGCTGCCAGGGGCAACGTCTCTTTTAGCGATGCATCAGCGCTTCAGGCGCAGTCAGGTCAAGCGAACAATACAAACAGTCTCAGCATCAGCACCAGCGGATTGGAGCCAGCGCCAGCCGGAAACCACTACGCCGCTTGGATGATCGACGAGGAGACAGAGCATATCTCGCCGCTGGGTATCTTAGTGCAGAAGGGTCCAGCCTTTGTTGGAAACTTTCAGCATGACAGTGTCAATGTGCTAAGTATGGGCAATCGGTTGGAGATTACCCAGGAGAGTGCGCAAACAACGCTTCCGACTGGTCGCGTCATACTGAGTGCGCACTTTCCTGCATTGGCCCTGGTCCATATAAAGCATCTTCTACTCAGCTTTCCAGGCACACCGGGCAATGTTGGTTTACTTGTTGGAATGCGTGGGCAGGTGCAGCAGTTATATAATCAAACGCAGTTGCTCAAAAATGGGGGGAATGAGGAGCGGGTTAGTTGCGTAGCCCAGAGTGTGATAAATGTAATTGAGGGCAGTCGCAGTGAGCAGTCCCGAACGCTAGAGCCGGCTATCTGTGCCAAAGAACACGTCATGGGCGTAGACGATGGTTATGGGTTGCTAGGCAACAAGAACAATGGCTACGTACCCGCCGCCGCCATGCATGCCTCTCTGGCCGCCACCCAGCCCGATACAACCGATACTATCAGAATGCACGCCCAGCAAGTGATTGATGCAACCGACAACCTTACTGTCTGGCTAAAAGCAATCGATCAAGATGCACAATCCCTGCTGGCAAATCCAGACGATACAAACCGGGCGCACGATATGCTCATACTCTCAGAACGTGCCCTTAATGGAATCGATCCGAACCACAATGGGCATGTCGATCCTGTGAAGGGGGAGGCGGGAGCTAACAGTGCCTATCTAGCCGGGCAGGCTATGGCTGGCCTTACTTTACTTTCGGCAGCATGATCTCTTACCCACTGTGATAGGCTTCTCCCTTTTTTGCCCTCGTGCAAGCCGAAGGCTTGCCTTTCTTGTTACGAATGTTTTTATATTTTTTGCATTTCTGCAAGCTTTTATGCTCTGCATAAAAGCTTGCAGAAATGCAAAAAATATAAAAACATTCGTAAGAATCTTAAAGAGTCTTATTCATCATTTTTATTTTTTACACAATTTGGGCTTTGCCCAAATTGTGTAAAAAATAAAAATGATGAATAAGACAAAAATGATTTATCTATTATCTATAATTACTTTTGCTCTCTATTTCGGGCGAAGCCCGAAATAGAGAGCAAAAGTAATTATAGATAATAAAAGTGTATCATGCAGCGAAGCTACACAGTTTCATAGAACATAAACCCCTCTATTCTTCGGTAGCAAAAAACTTTACTACCGGCACCATAGAAATCTCGGGCACTACTTTTGAAATCACCGTATTCTGATCTTCGAACACGCCCAGCGATTGATATTCGCCATCTTCGAGGCTTAGTACTTCGATCACCTGTGCCATAGGGTCGACAAGCCAGTATTCCCGGATGCCAGCACGCGCGTAAAGATCATACTTTACTCGGCGATCATATGTGGCAGTTCCCGGCGAAGAGATTTCAATTGCAACATCTGGTGCACCCACAACGTGTGACTTCGTAACGCGCTCTTTATGAGACTTCAGCACGACCAGTACATCAGGTTGCACAACAATGTTAGAGGCCAATTCAACATCAAACGGAGCAACAAAAACTTTTCCCAATCCAGGAAATTCGACGTAGCTCAAAAGATAGTATATAAAGCGCGCAACGGCATCTTGATGCACTGCACCTGGCACTGGTGACATATACAGCACTCCATTCACAACCTCATACCTCTGCCCATCGTCCAGGGCTGCATATTCCTCGTACGTCCAGTTCCCTTGCTTTGGTCCTGGTACATGATTTGCGGGACGAACAACAGCAATATTCTCAGATGTCATTAGCATGTAATCCTGCCTTCAAATGTAGGAACAACACTTACATCTACTATACATGATAGCACAGTATACTAAACGGCTAGGCCAGAAAAATAATGAGCTCTGTCTATTCGTTTTCTCATTTGAAAAGTGACAGATTCTGACTATATCTGCCTTTCTATGCTGCTTCGCTGGTTGGTCACTATTATTATCTATTCTTGTTTTTTATTTCTATTTCAGGCTTTGCCTGAAATAGAAATAAAAAACAAGAATAGATAATAACATCTTTTGCTTATTCATCAATTGTATTTTTGTATAACTTATGCATGCATAAGTTATACAAAAATACAATTGATGAATAAGCAAAGTAAAGAGGCACGCCTTCGGCGTGCGCAAGAGCGAGAAAAAGGCGAAGCTGCATGCTTATTTCGTGCCCGTCTCTTGCTCTACTCTATTATTGCGAGCTCCATCCAGTCTTAATTGTTGAGTCTCCGCCAGAGGAGTGGTCAGGCGGTGGCTGATGGAGTGGATTTCGTGGTCGAGGATGCGGCGGGCGATGGCTACGGTGCTGGCGTAGGTTGAGTCCATACCAAAGTAGGAAAGGCTGCCGGCACCCAGGTTTTTGCCGCGCGTGTAGGGAGTATCGGATGCGTAGTGCAGGATACCTAATTCATACGGTAGGCGCAGCAGATTAATGTTCTCGTTCGTCGGATAGCGCAGCAGGTACTGGTCTTCGTAGATGGCGTTGAGGTAGGGGCCGCTCTCCATCTCGACTACAGTGTAGTTGGCGTGATAGTAGAAGTCGAGGTACTGACGATTTTGCAGGTAGGTGCCTTTGGCTGAGACGGCTTTCTGGTTGTCAAGCACCGAACCGTAGATCAGGTAGGGCTGTACCTCCTGGGCTGTAAAAGAATTGTCGAGCCAGTAGACATTCTGGCTGTGCTCGTCCATAACGACATTGGAGATCATTACATCTCCGATGCTCCCGTTGAGCGTCGCCGCCTTCCCCAGGATGTAGATGCCGCTGATGTGCGACAGGTTCTCCATGATCTCGCGCATCATTCGATAAGCCGCCATCCCCAGCGGATAATCAATATTGAGAATGATGGCATCGCTCTTCGCCAGCAGGTCCAGATGCGGCATGCGGCAGCGCGGATCGATGTCGTTCGGGCGCAACCTTGCGAGTTCGAAGACTTGTGCGTCGATCTCCAGGCCGTGGCGGGAGCCGACGTGCCAGATGCCACGCTCCTGTGCATCCTGTAAGCGTACGCGCGCGGCCTCTTTGCCGGCGGGAGTGTGTATCCACTCGCGGGCCGTAAAGTAGAGAAAGTTCTGCCAGTTGCCTGGAACGAGACCTTCTTGCAGCTTGCGACACTCGCTTGTGAGATAAGGATCGGCACCGCTCTGAGCAAACTCGATCAATTCTTTTTCGTGATGGAGCATAAATCCTGAAAGGAGATTGATCAGGCTGTGCGTGTTACTTGAAACAAAGTAGACAGGACGATCTGGCAGGCCCAGGTCGTCGAGCAGGCTTCTCACAGGTGCCCACCATTTGCGTGTGGCCCGCACATACCCTACATGCGAACCGCCGAGCATGCGCATGTTGAAATTCTTCTTGCCCTGCCCAATCTCGTGCAGCTTCTCCCACAGATGCCCGCCCCAGATGACCTCCAGGCGCTGCCAATCGTCTGGAGCGATGTGCAGGCGATGACGCAACACCTTGCTAATTTCGGCAAAGACCGGCGAGCTCTGTGCTACCTGTGTCTCTAGAAGCTGCATGGTGGTAGGATCGGCGTTGAGCAGATAATACATCTTGTTCCACTCGATCTGGAATGCCACCAGGATGGGTACGATGTCATCGGTATCGCTGACACTGGCGACATACACGGCGAGGGTGTCTTTGCCATTATAAAACCATTTGCGGCGTCTTGCCGAGGCGGTTACGCCCTGCCACTTATCGACGTGAAAACCTTGCTGCTGGAATACTTCTTCCGATTGACCTAACAAGACGAGTTCACAGTGATTGGTTACGTCGGGCAGACGGAGGACGCTGTAGATGAATGCCGACATGTCGGGATAGGGCTTGCGCGCATCCGGATGCAAGCTGGAATCGATGTTGTAGTGTGCTTGAATAAGCGCTTTCAGATTCACTTCGCCCGAACTGCGCAGCAGGGTGTTGTATGTGCGAATGTATAGCTCGACATCCCGCTTGCCTGCCTCATGATATTTTTCTCCATGCTCTAATGCAGTCGCAATAGTCGTGCGCTCCGTTCGGGGCTTTTCGAGCAGCTCATCATCGCTGCTCTCTGGAAGCAGACGCTGCCCATCCTGAGAAAGATACTCATTGGCATCCCCTTGTCTGCTGAATTGATGATCGTCGAATGTATGTTCGTTTCTTGGTTTTTGTGTCATGGTCTATCCTCTTTCAGAGGTTGGCTGTCGTTCTCTTCTGTTTATTCCGTCTCAATGTTTTCATCTATTATATCCGCTCAGCCAAGTTATGTGTAGAGTGCTACGATTTCGTTTTCCTACGCTTTTGGAAGACCGGCTTTTGGAAGACGACAATATACTGATGGACAATATTTGGAATATAAGCAAAAGGATAACCATATGGCCGTAGCCGTGCACCCGCTTGATACCAGATAATTTCGCCCTTAGGAATAAACCCGTGCAGCTTTGCCCGTCGCGCCAGGTCGACATGCGTGAATATATATTCTCCGTGCTGATAAGCGTCCCTGACGATGACAACCATATATTTTTGTGGTTTCAAGAGCGTGTAGCAGGAGGTAAAGACCTGTTCCATGATGCTTAGATAGTCTTCATAGCTCTGGAGGTTGGCGAGGTCGGCAGGGTCATCAGAATGCATATTATAATCGGTGCGCCGGTTCGCATAGGCTTCGGGGTCGTCTCCCTTGCTCATGGTTTTCTCAAGGTGGATATTGTAGGGAGGGTCGGTAACGATGAAATCGAAGGACTCGGCCTCCAGTGTCTTCATCACGTTCAGGCAGTCGCCCTGCACCATCTGTTGAGCCTTGATCTCATTATTGCTCTCAGCAACAACCTGAGAATAGATATCGATCCACTTCTTGTTGATTTCGATGCCAAAGGCGGAGCGCGGTTTCTTGCAGATAGATGCACCGATGAGCGTGCCACCGACGCCCGCAAATGGATCAAGAACGCGGTCGCCAAGCCTGGTAAAGAACTCGATCAGGTCGCTCATAAGCTGTGGTGGCTTATTAGCTCCATGCGCTTTACGTAGTGAATGACCGTGATCAGAGGAGTATGCAGTTGTATGAATGCTCTTTGTGAAGTAGAGCCACTGGGCACCGGTTAATTCGTTGAGCATATTTTTTGCCGAAATAGTGCTATGTTTCATAATGCAACTCCCAGGAAGATTATGCGAGTATGGCACAAAAACAAGATTTTGAATGTACACTATTGATAGGAGACGTTTCACTACTGCCAAGACGTCCTCATGCCCATCATTTTCCTCTGATAACGCCTCCTGGCTTGACTGCATCGCCTCTATTTCCACTGTAAGCTGTCATCGACACCGGGAACTCGTTCGTCAGGCTCGTCGGTGGAAGTACGCCAGATACAATTTACCTCTTTATTAGAGAGAAGTTGCCGAATAATCGTGTCATATTCATTGCTGGTAAACTGGCCGAAGTTGGCGAGGAGAAGCTGCTGGCGCAGGTCGGGCCAGCGCCGAATGCGCGAAGCGGTCCCTTGTTGCTGGACACGGCGGGCCAGCAATTGCAGGTCCATGACATGATGTGCTTGCTCCTGACTGGCAAACCATTCCTCACCTAGCACTCCCTGATAGCTTTGCCGATAGACCCGCCGTCGATAGAGACAGACAGCATCGTTCATGTTGAGCAGGCTATCCTGCCGTCGTGTCGCGTAGATCAACGTATATGGCAAGGGGGCAACGCTTGCTGGGCCAGTAGTCACCGGTAGAACTATACGCTGGAGGGGGAGCTGGTAGTGGCGATTCATCGAGGCCAGGAAGAGATCGATAAAGCCAGTGATCGCCTCGCCTCGTTTTTCCTCTTCCAGAGGAAGCGCTTTCCAGCGGTCACTGCGGAGAAGCGCAGTCAGCGCAGTGGCCAGCATCTGGTTTTTATGTGCAGCGGGCAAGCGCATCTCTATCTGCTTGTGTGGAAGAAGTAAACAGAGCTCTGTTGGAACGGTGCGTTGATAGAGGGGGGCGAGGTCATCGTAGGTAAAGAGTGCCGGGCCGAGCGGATTGAGCAAGAAGATAGCCGGGGACTGCTCTATCTCTTTAAGTATGCTGATTGAAGCCTCCAACCAGCTTGCTTGTACAATGCCTCCCTCGGCCGGAACCATAATCTCTCTATATGTCTGACTCTGCTCTTTTGCCCGCTCACTTCTACTGGCTCGTCGGCCAATTTTGCTACTGCCAGCCTCCATAACCAGCCCGCGCAGATGAATGGGCTTGCTCTCTTGCGCTAATGCGTCTGAGAGAGAGACCACAGGCCGCAGGATGGCTGGTACAGCGGCGGGAACATTTTTCTTACGGCCCTTTGGATTTGGCTCTTCAGAGAGTGTTTGCTCGGCCATGTCGATAGTTGTATCGGCTCTCTTTCGCCCTTCTATGCCCAGCGCATCGACCCAGTAGCAGCGCCTGAAGATGCGTGTGGCGGCGAGGGAGCGGCAATAGGCCGGAACATAATCCTGGAGAAGCCAGGTGCGAAACAACGACAATATGGCGCTATCGGTGAGACGGCGCGTCCTACGCAGTGTATTCGCCCGTCCGTTTTCCGATACGCCTGGCTCCGATGCTCCTACCATTATCAGTGGCAACGCGTCGTTATGATCTGATTCAGCCCATAAGTCCATCTTGTGCTTATTTTATCACACGCAGTACGTTTCCCTCTCTGTCTTCCCTTACATCTACATACCTTCAATGTGAGATTCTTCTTTCAAATTATTTTTCATTTTCTGCCATTTTTGTATCTTTTGCGTTTACCGCAAAAGATACAAAAATGGCAGAAAATGAAAAATAATTTGAAATCTCTATGCTCTCTTTACAGCTTCCATACCTTAGCGTTACTAAATAGAACCTGAGCCGGTGTACTTGTTTCTGCCGTACGGAGATCGTTATTATTGCCACCAGTCGCTAGCACACCAAGCATGCCGGAGGTGTAGGTATTGTTGGTATCCGTCACTTCTTTTATAAGCTGATTATTCACATAGAGATCAAGCTTTGGTCCACTGGCGACTACCGCCAGTGTGTTTGCAACATTCAAGTTAGGATGAAACGCGCTGAGGACCTGATTATCAGATTTATAGCCAGCCAGTTGAAGCGTGCAGTTACCGGCATTACAGATCTGCAGACTGTACTTGCCGGAGTTGTAGACTTCAAAAAAATAGTATGTGTTCGCCGTGCTATTTCCACGAAAGACGATGCCTCCACCGCTGTGGAGCTGGCCTATCGAAGTAAACTTCATATCCACCTGATAGGTAAAGTTAGTAAAATTTGTGTTGTTGGCAAAGCAAGGATTAGGGTCGATGATAGGATTGTAATTCTCATATCCGCCCTTAACAAACCTGCACGCTCCACCAATAGGCGTTGCGCTCTCTTGCCAGCCATAATTATTACTCGTCAATGGCTCGTTCATTGCAAATGTGCCGCTGTGTGGTGGATAAGGATTAGTCGTATCTGTGGCCGCTGCCTGCCTGGCTGTAGGGCTTGCGGCAATCAGAGAAGCGGGTTGAGCCGCTTTTCCCTTCACCTGCTCCTTTGAAGCTGTCGTCTGGACCGTCTTGTTGTTTATAGTATGCGTCACATAAGAATATGTTCCCGCACCCGCACCTAAGATCAGGAGGATGAATAGGCTGATGAGCAGGATTGCACTGGGTCTGCTAGATTTACTCTGCGGAGGCCGTAGGTGTAGTGGAATAGCTGATATATCGTTCTGCATCTGCCCCGGCTGCATGTTTCGATCCGAGCTAGACGCGGATGATGCTGGTGCTACCGCGAGCGGTGCTACAGGGGCATAGATTTGTGCACTTGCTGGTGGTATTTTGGGAAAGACTCTCTCGGGTTGAGGGTTGCTCTGAGGTGGCAAAAATGCATAGATCTCTTTAATAGGAGGCATATTTGACTGTGAGTTTTTGGCTGAAAGCGGCGGATACATCTCCTCTATAGAGAACGTATATGTTATCGGGCGCGATGACGAGTTAAAGTTATGAGCAGAGGGAGATGCAGTTGCTCCCGCTGGCTGTAGTGGATCGATGGAGAAACGTTTCTGTTCATTCTTTGCTCCCTCATAAAGTGGGTATCTGGTATCTGAGGGCAGAGGTATGTGATCACGTGAACGTTGATTGCCTGTAGGAAATGTAACGCCGCTGGTATTACTCTTCACAGAGGATGGCTGCTGAGCAACAGGGAGATGAAAGCCGTATTGTTTGGAGGCAAGACATGCCTCTTCAAGGGCGAGCGCAAAATTGCGTACGGTCGTAAAACGCGATTGTGGATCTTTTTCCAGCGCAGTCATAACGACTTTGACGATCTCAGGTGCGATGTTTGGGACCTTTTCGTGCAGAGATGGAGGAGGAGTAAAGACCTGCTGGCTCGCGATCTCGAAAAAAGATCCATGAAAGGGACAGCTACCGCTCAGCCACTCATAGGCGATAACGCCTAATGCATATTGATCGCTGGCGGCGCGCGGCTTTCCTTGAAGTTGTTCAGGAGCCATATAGGCGGCGGTGCCAGCAGTCTCTGTTGGCGACTTTGAAGCCGAATTATGCGCGATAAGGGCGAAGCCGAAGTCGCTGAGCAACACCTCATCGTTTGGCCCTAAAAGCATATTTTCGGGCTTGACATCGCGATGAATCAGGTTCTTATCGTGCCCATATTGAAGTGCCGCCGCTGCCTGTTTCATAAAAGAGACAAGGGGTGCTGCAGGCAATGGTCGGCCCTGGAGATAACGCTGGCGAAATGTTCCCCTGGGTGCGTAATCCATCACTAGAAAAGGGATCTCGTTCTCCACTCCAAAGTCCAGAACGCGTATGATATACGGGTGAACCAGATGAGCGATTGTGCGTGCCTCATTAAGAAAGTTCTCTCGGTTGCTCTCCACCAGGCGCACTTGCAGCACTTTAATCGCCGCCTGAGTACCCAGGTGAACGTGTTCAGCCAGATAGACGTCGGCAAAGCCACCGCGTCCTATCAAGCGTAGCAAGCGATAATTACCAAGTCGTTGACCAATAAGGTCTGCCATGCTCATCTCCTTTGGCATGCTAGCGTAATGTCTAGTGCGTCCCTTCCTGTTAGTCTTTTTCTATTGTAGGACAATGGCTGGGAAGGTGAATATCATTTTGGCATATTTCAGTACATAAAGGCTATGAATCCTTCACAATCTTACCTATGTGAGAACTGGGCGCAAATTTCTAAAGCTGCATATATAAAATTTCATCGTATTTCAAGCTATATAATCAATGCGGGCTATATGTATTGCAAAAGAGTTGACACTGACCGACTTCTTTCGTACACTTTATTATAGGGGGAGTAGGCCGTTTGTGTGAGGTTAAGGGGACGAATTCATTGAAAACAATTCATTGTCCAAACTGTCATAAAGTATTGCCAGAGAACGCTCATTACTGCATGTATTGTGGCGAGTTCTTCGCTTCGATCGATGCACAAGATATGCGAGCAGGTCAGGAGGTTTCTGCCTCCGCTGGTGGCACAAAGAAGACACGTCCTCTTAACCAGCAAAACGTCTATGGATCAACCTGGATGGGCCGCCGTATCACCTCGTCTCTTCTAGATGAAGATTTCGGCCCGGAAGAGGAGGAAGTGGCTGAGCCGAGCCATTTGACGTGGCAGAAGGTCGTTGAGACTCCTAGCCGCCCGCCCGCCGTACATCCTCCACGCCCACCCCTTCCTCCGCAGTCACATCCTATATTGCGGCACATACCTTATGGACATGCGCGCGTCTCACCGGTTATCCTTTTCTGGTGTAGTATGATCGTGCTCTTCTTTTTTGTGGGTGGTGGCGTGTTTGGCATCATGGGAACGCTGGGACGAGAGCGCACCGCTTCTGTACCGGGTACGACACTACAAATCACGCCAGACGATGTTGCTGTAGGCGCAACAGTAACCCTACGCGGCTCTGGCTTCTCTCCACGTGCTCAGTTAGGCCTTACACGTGATAACTCTATTCAGGTTGAGGACACGGGTGGAGCGAAAATCATCACTTCCCAGCCCGATGGTAGCTTTACAGACACTGTGCTAATCGGATCTGGTTGGGTAAGTGGGACGCATACTCTTAGTGTTGAGGATGCTGTGACGCATAAGTTTACTTCCTCGCCTATTCAGGTTACGGGTATGGGCGACTTGCTCGGCCCCGCACATTTCAAGCTATCTGTGACCTCTCTTGATCTGGGCGCAGGCGATCAGGCAACCAACAGCGTGCAGAAGGTTGCTCTCACTAATCTCGGCGGTGGTGAGATCTCGTGGAAAGCAGATGCTAGCCAGTCCTGGCTCTCTATCAATCCAAAGAGCGGCACAGTCTTCAGCGGCACGAGGACAGAGGTGGAGATCGCTGTCGATCGGACGAGTTTGCAGCCTGGAGCGTTCAACGATCAGGTGATCTTCTCCTCAAGTGTGGGCGATGTTGCTTTGCCGATCAAGATGAGCGTGCTTGCACTTCCGCTCCAAAACAATCCAGTGCTACAACTCTCGCCGGCCGCGCTCTCTTTCACTGGTAGCGATGGAGGCTCCACCCCCGGCGTTCAGAGGGTGAACATAAGTAATCCAGGTAAGGGGACATTGCACTGGACGGCTGCAACAGACGCGCCCTGGCTCGCCATCTCCTCACATGCTGGAACTGTCAATGCATCCGATAGTCAGCAGGCAACGGTGAGCGTGGATACTAGCAATCTGTTGCCCGGAACCTATAACGGCACGATTACGTTTAGAGGCGATGGAGCAGGCCAGGTAATGCACGACTTGCAAAGAATCATCGTCAGCATCACTATAACACCACGTTGCTCCCTGGCCGTCACATCAGACACTCTCTCGTTTACAGCCGCCTATCAACAATCTGCACCAGATGCAAAGGCAGTGAATCTAAGCACAGCAAATTGTTCGTCCTCTATTGCATGGCAGGCAACCAGCCATGCATCCTGGCTAACGCTGAGTCAGACGAGCGGGTCTACACCATCCAGACCAGCGATCGGGATTAACCCGGATGGCTTGAAGCCGGGCACGTATACAAGCTCTGTTACGTTTAGCTCTACTAGCGGAACGCAGGAGGTACCAGTCAAGCTTACTCTGAGTCAGCCCGCCGAGCCTGTGCTAAGTGTAGGATCGACCGATGGTTTGAGCTTCCGGAGCAGAGCTGGTCACGAGAACACGGCGACACAGACTATCTCGTTTACAAATACCGGCAGTGCGACAATGCTTTGGAGCGCAAAGGCAAGAACGGGAAGCAATGGCACCTGGCTCTCTCTCAGCTCTAACTCCGGCAGTCTCTCCGCCCATCAATCAACCTCGTTGACCGTTATCAGCAAGACTCTGGCAGATATGGCACCTGGCACCTATTCCGGCGTCATCAATATTACTGCAACGGATCAGCAGGGAAACACCATAGCTGGTAGTCCCCAGAGGATATTTGTAACGCTAAACGTTACATCTCCTCCGCCAACCCCTTTTATACAGGTGAGCGATACAACGCTGGCATTTTCAACGTCCGCAGGCACTAATCCAGCGGCGCAAACGATCAACATTATCAATACTAGCCAGGATAGCGTAAGCTGGCAAGCGGGCACGCCGTCTCAACCCTGGCTTTTAGCAAGCCCGGATCATGGTAGTAGCGCCGCCGGAGCATCTTCGACGATTACCCTCTCAGCCGATGTTACGGGACTGACACCCGGCACATATGATGCTCAGGTGGTACTCAAGCCCTCAAGTGGGTCGCCAATCGTAGTGAAAGCCTCGCTCAAAATCAGCACAGTAGCTCCAACGCCAGCGATTGCACCGGAACCAACTCCTGTGCCAACGGCAACGCCTCAGTCGAGCTCGACGCCTGTAGCAACGCCAACACCTGATCCAACACCCACGCCACTCGCCAACCCTCCCGCGCCAACTCCAGCTTCTAGAGGTGCCCCACCTCCAGTGCCGACAGTTGTTCCCTCACCCAATCCAACACCAATCCCCACGCCCATACCGACCCCTACACCAACGCCTGTAGCGACAGCAAAGCCGACGCCCGCACAAATTCCCACACCAGTGCCCGTACCAACGCCCAACCACATTCAGCCTACCGTTGCTCCACAGCCGACTGTGCTTCCAGTTCCGGTACAGCCTGCTCCCACGCCCGTACCAGTACTTAAGCCATGCATAATGACAGCTTCAGCCTATCTCTACTTTGCGACTGCTGTCCAGGTGGGTGACCCCGAATCGCAGGTGGTCACGCTTAACAACTGTGGAAGCGCGGGTACAATTGTCCTCCGCAGCACCAATGCGTGGTTAACGGCTACTGGTGGCGGTTCTGTCGGCGGAGGTGCTAGTACGGCGATCACCATACACGCGGCAAATATCAATCAAGCGGGCACTTACTCAGGTATGATTACCGCTATCATCACAACTAGCAATGGCTGGTCGGCGCGTGCTGTCATTAATGTGACTCTAAAGGTCAAGGGGAACCAGGCTCCATCGCAACCAACTCAGCCTGCTACTCCAAATTCACTGCCAACTCAATCATCGGTAGAACCGACACCGACTCAAACTACAGTAGGACAGCCAGAGCCAACGTATCCTCCAGGGAGAAAGGCGCGACCGACTGAGCCATCAAATTATCAGTAAGGCACTCAGCCGCAAAATAATGAGAAGATGCTAAAGCAAAGCTTTTGCTTTAGCGATCTGAATACTATCCAGCGCCCAATCCTCTTTACCGTCCTCGTCGGTTTCAATGGGCGTCTCCATCACTACGGAGACGTGCTGCATCCGAAGGTCGCGCAATAACGCTTGGAGCCCTTCCACGCCGATGATGCCTTCGCCCAGACGTGCGTGCACATCGCGATGGCTGCCCAAAGCTTTTTCTGTATCGTTCAGATGAAGCACTCGTAGCCGGTCCAGACCAAACGTCTCGTCACACTGCTGCAACATCTCTAGAGTTGATGCTGCGGAAGAGATATCATACCCTGCTCCCCATAGATGAGCTGTGTCCAGACAGATGCCCAGACGATCCTGAAAATCTGGCAGACGAGCAAGAATGGCGGCTAGATGCTCAAAGCTGTAGCCCAGAGAATTACCCGCGCCAACATCATTTTCCAGCAGCAGCATAACCGACGGAGGAGTCTCTGGCAGAATGCGCGCTATGCCTTCCGCTACGCGCGCTAGACCCGCCTCCACGCCAGCACCCTTATGGCTACCAGTATGAAAGACCACGTATTTCGCGCCCAGCAACGCACCGCGTTGTAAGGTCCATCTGAGCAGCGTAACCGACTTCTCCCACACAACATCATCAGAGGTGCCTAGATTGATGAGATAGGGAGCGTGAAGAACGACGGGATCTAGATTGCATTCCTGGGCGGCTTGAGCAAAGGCAACACAGCCTGCTGGATCATCTGTGGGCGGTCGCCAGGCCGTTGGATTGCTGGCAAAGATCTGGATTGCCTCGCATCCAATCTGTTGCGCAGTGTACGCGGCTTTGACCATTTTCGAGTTGGTAGGCATGTGGCGGCCGACGCGCATAATTTAAAGCTCCTTATCGTCTTAAACAGATGGGCGATGATGAGTATCGTTTGCATTATTTGGAGTCGTGGTCAGAGTCTGTTCTGAAGAAGGCTCCTGTGTCGTCTGTACAGGCTGAGTAGCTTCTGCTGAGACACCTGGTAGTTGTTCGAGCGAGGTCAGACCAAATTGTTGCAGGAAATCCGCGGTAGTCGCGAAGAGCGCCGGCCGGCCAACCGTCGCGGCGCGTCCTATCTCGGCTACTAGACCATGCTGTAGCAAGCTCGCCAGGGCGCGATCACTATTCACGCCGCGAATAGCCTCAATCTGGCTCCTGGTCATCGGCTGGCGATAGGCGATGACCGCGAGCGTCTCCAGGGCGGCGGGCGTCAACTTCGCAGTAAGCGGAAGGCCAAGCAGGGCGGCAATATAGCGAGCATTCTCCGGTGCCGTCACTAACTGCACCTGCTCGCCCAGGCTCTGCAAGCGTATCCCCCGCTCCTGCCGCACCAGATCCTGTTCTAAAGCCAGCAATGCTCCCGTCAGTTGCTCATCAGTAGTACCAAGCAGCTTGCGCAGTTCGTTCCGTGCCAGAGGGCGACCAGAAACAAAAAGCAAACTTTCAACTGCGGCTCCCAACTGCCTGGCAGAATAGTGCAGAGATACCTGTGCATCGAATATATTTTCGTCCATCGCCAGCAATTATAACATGATTGACAAGTGAATCCTGTTGCTACACGGAGAAACCAGGATCATATCTACGAAATTACATAGTTCACATAAGGTCTCCGATATGATATTATTAGGGCACGTAGTCGAAGTGCAAAGGAAGGGGTCGTTATGACAATATTAGAGAGGTTTTCCGTGGCTACTCGCGCAGATTGGGTGTCAGGACCTGAACAAGGGCATTGGACCTACAATCACTATGCGGCCCTACAAGACAATGGGCACCGCTACGAAATTGTAGATGGAGTGCTGTATATGTCACCTTCTCCCTCTGAACCTCATCAGTCAGCCGCTGGATTGTTCTTTTATTATCTGTTGCTTCATGTTCAGTTTCCTGGTCTTGGCAGGACCTATATTGCACCTTTTGACGTTGAGCTGGCTCCAGATATAGTTGTTCAGCCTGACGTGGTCGTAGTGCTAAATACTGGACGAGAGAAAATTACACCGTCACGTATTGTTGGCACACCTGATCTAGTTGTTGAAGTTTCCTCGCCTTCAACAGCAGGATATGATCGTAGACAAAAGCAAGATGCGTATGCACGCTCCGGAATCAGCGAGTATTGGATCGCCGATTCTACTGCACAGACTGTCGAAGTACTGCTCCTGGAAGGCAAGGAGTATCATTCGCAAGGCATCTTCACAGGTAAGACGGGACTTCTGTCAAAAGTGGTTCCAACTATCGCAGAGGTTCCCATCGAAAAATTCTTTTTGTAGTGGAAAGCCAGTGCAGGTAAGTTCATGATAGTGTCGCAGCGTTCCTCCAAGCAGTCGCAGGCGGAGATCTTTTCTACCTATGGATGGCGCGAGAAGAATAGTCTTCTACAGCGCCTGACTACCGAGCGCTGCGATTATATCGAATCGCGGCTTGAGCGTGCTTTGGGAAAGGGAGCGTTTGGGCAACAGGAGATTCTGGAGGTGGGCTGCGGCGGCGGATTGCTCTGCGAGGAACTGGCTCGCCGGGGTCTTGTGGTCACTGGCATCGATCCTTCGCAGGGTGCATTGGAAGAGGCCTGTCTCTATGTACAGAAGAACTATCTGGGTGCCAATGCCTACTTTGAGCTCGGTTTTGCGGAGGCGCTGCCATACGCTGACGGCAGTTTCTCTGTCATCGTCTGCCTCGATACATTAGAGCATGTACAGAATCTAAAAATGTGCATACAAGAGATTGCCCGCGTCCTGGCTCCTGGCGGTGTCTTTATCTTCGATACGATCAATCGAACATTTATGGCCCGCCTCGCCCTGATCTGGCTGGGAGAGCGCTTCTTTCAAAACAATGGACTGGTGCCGGGCCTGCACAATTATTCCGCGTTTATCAAACCACGTGAATTGCAGGAGCTCATCTCGCAAAACGGCCTGCAGGTGCAGGAACTAACCGGCTTTATGCCCCGCATAATCGAAGGTCGCCTGACGCTCGGTCCCGGCCCCTTCAAAAGCGTCTCGTACGTCGGATATGCTACCAAAGGGCGGAGAGACACATAGCTTCAACTTCTGATCCATCGCGAGTTCGACTACTCCAGCCAGAACTGTTTATCTTCTTTTGACATCGTGCTGCGGGCAATTGCCTCGACGAAACTTTGCTTGTTTGGTCCCTGTTTGGCGTTGCGTGCTGCCTCCGCCGTCTGACGACGGTTGAGCGTTAGAGCTGCCTGACTATCGTTCAGCAGCGTGCTAAATTGCTCGATGCCGACCTGAAAGAAGGTGGCGAGCCTTTCTACCTGACGCTGGCTTAAGCTGACCAGTTCGACTGCGCCCTCCTCAAATTTGCTCCATACATCCACACCTAAGCGCAGTCCCTTCGCTACGTCAACCTTGCTTAGATTGCGGCTCTTGCGCAGCTCGTACAGATTCGCAAAGGCGACCACGCTTTCAAGTGGAAAGGCACGCTCCAGAGCACTATGATAAGCGCGCGTAGTCAGCGGTAATATTGATGCATCTATATCTACCGGCTCAGAGCCACCGGTTGCGGAATAGGCGGCAATAAAGTCGATCAGTTGCTCGCGTTCGTCGGGATGCTCGCGCAGTATCTGCATTTGAGCCGACGTATCTCCACTCTCTCTAGCGGCCAGCCAGGCCATTTTGAGGCGCTGTAATTCAAATCTATCCATGATCCTTACCCCTTTCAGTTCTCAATACTTTCTCTTGTTTTGACCACCTATGCTACTGCGATTGCATAGCAGGAGTAAAGGCGGTATATCTCTCTTTGATTACACATTCACGCAGATAGCTGCGGGCGCGTTCATAGCGCAATCGTACAGTCCGTTCTGTGCGCTTGCAAAGTTCAGCGATGTCATCCCACTTCATCCCCTCGATCGCACGTAGGGTCATGATCTGGCGATCTAGAGGATCGCGGAGATAGGTTAGAATACGCGTACTCTCTTCCTCTGCATGCATCTCTTCATACTGATCGCGTGGATCTGCCACATCGGACGCCGGCTGACTCTCGTCATCGGCGGGCGCGGGTCGCAGCGTCTCTACAAGTGCGCGCGGCACATGCTGTGGCCTACCAGCCGGACGCCCCTCGCTGTCCCTTCGATAGAACAGACCTTCCTGGCGCAGTATGCGATTAAATTCGTCTGCGCAGAGACAGCGCAAATAATGAATGAAGTTCTGGACAATAAATGTCTCGCTCGTGTCCTGAACCTCGCGCAGCAGATGCTCAGCCATATTCGCGATGGCCTCCTCGCGCAGTTCTGGACGATGGCTCAGCCCCTGAGTATGGCGCTGAAATGCTGGTGCGCAGCGTTTCAGCAGCACCTCGCTAAAGCGGCGGGCGTCAGGAACATTGTTTTCGGCCTGCAACGTACGAATCGTGAGAACAAGCTCAATCTCGCTTATCTCATAGCGCCCCTCGGCAGTCCGGCGGTGTAAACGCTCATCGAGCGTAGGATCACTCAAGTCGATCATGTATGCCCCCAAATGTGATACTGGTGGTTTCGCTTTGTGGCTCCTGCTAACTATATCTAACCGCTCATAAAAAAAGCGGAAGTCTTTTTGCAACAGTTTCTGCCATCAGCATAACAGAAATCTCAGTAGCTGAAAAGGAGCAAAAATAGGAAAGCAACGTCAGTGCTCTCCTCTCTTTAGCTCCAAACATCCCAGAAAACTGTATCACCCCTTGACAGAAGAAAAATAGCACATTATATTGTTCTCAATAAGGTAGATTGACATTATCAATCAATGATAAGGAGTGACATGCCGCGCACTGAAGAAGAGAATCTGCGTATACGAGAGGAGCAGAAGAGACACATCATACAGTCTGCGGTGAGGGTACTGGCACGCAAGGGACTGATAGCGACGAAGATGGCTGACATTGCGGCAGAGGCGGAGGTGAGCTATGGCCTGGTCTATCACTACTTTTCGAGCAAAGAGCAGATTCTTTCCGATTTGCTAGAGGAAGCATTAGAAAGAGGCTCTGGCAATCTGCAACGGGCTCTTGAGACTCCGGGAACTCCCTGGGATCGTCTGGAGACGTTTGTTACCGGTTCCTTGCAGTCTTTCCGAGAGCATCCCGAATTTCTGGTCGTTCTCTATCAAGCGTTGCAGGATGAAGAGATTCACAGCAAGCTGTGGGAGCGGGCGCAGAGTAAGCGCCGTTTGATGATGGGAGCTGCGCGTCATCTCATCATTGAGGGGCAGGCGGCTGGACAGATAGTGCAGGATGATCCTGACCAGCTCGTAGTCGTACTTCTTTCAATTTTTCACGGCATGGCGTGTACCACTGTGATGCGCGGTGGTGAGATACCGGCGATAGATGCCCGCATTGTTATGCGTCTCTTTAAATCATAAGCTAGTTTTCTTTCAGTAGTTCCGTCTAGCAACGACATAGGCATGTGCCTATGTCTTCATATTTTATTTAGAAGCGTATTTATGAGTGGTTGGTTGAAGAGAGGAAAAATATTTGAATGTGCCGTCTGCTCAGACTGGGCGGCTGGTATAATTGCTGATCGATAGAAAGAAAGGAATAGGTACATATGGGCTGGTTAGCGAAAAACCGAGGTTCTTTGATCCCAATTATTATTCTAGTGGTGGTTATCATCGGCGCAGGCGTGGGTGGCTACATTCTCTACAATAACGCCCACTTCTACTCGACGGATGATGCGCAAGTCACAGGAAACATCGTCAACGTCGTGCCTCGTATATCAGGTACATTGGTTAATTTGAATGTACAGGTCGGTGACACAGTGAGTGCCAGAGAGATTATTGGTACGGTAAGATCTGATAACCAGATCTCTGAAGATCATCTCACTGCTCCCTTTGATGGCGTCATCGTACAAGTCCCCGGCGTCATTGGTCAAACCGTGACTACCGCAACCGCTGTGGCGCAGGAGACCGATCTCAAGGGGGTGAAGGTTACCGCCTATGTAGATGAAACTGCGCTGAAGACTGTGGCTGTAGGACAGGCTGTGGACATCCACGTTGATGCCAATAACTCAGACTTTACAGGCCATGTCACACAGATCGTCTCTGCTGCTGCTGGTCAGTTCTCCCTCCTGCCATCGCAAGATAACAGCAGCGGAAACTTCACCAAAGTCAGCCAGCGTTTCCCTGTCTATATCTATCCCGATCAAGACCTGGGCCAATCTCTATTGCCCGGCATGAGTGTCGAAGTAAAAATCCATCTTTTATAGTCAATTAATTTATCTTTTGCACATTATACATTTTGAAAGCTTTCGCGCCTGGCGCGAAAGCTTTCAAAATGTATAATGTGCAAAAGATAAATTAATTGACTATAATTAGAGCAGTAACATGGCATCGCCGAAGCTGAAGAAGCGGTAGCGCTCGTGGATGGCGGCCTGATATGCCTTTTCCATTAGCTCTTTGCCCATAAATGCGCTGACCAGCAGCAGCAGAGTAGAGCGTGGCAGGTGAAAATTGGTGATCAGTGCATCGACGACTTGATAAGAATAGCCGGGCGTAATGAAGAGGCGCGTATTTCCCTTATATGGTACAACTCGACCCGCGTGCATGCTGGCCACGCTCTCAAGCACGCGCACCGAAGTGGTTCCCACCGCAATCACGCGCCCGCCCGCCCCTCTCGTTGCATTAATCAGTTCGGCAGTTGGAGCATCAAGCTCAATCTCCTCGCTGTGCATCTTATGCTCATTCACTCGCTCACTCTCCACCGGGCGAAATGTATCCAATCCTACATGAAGAGTGACAAATCCTACACGTACGCCTTGTGTGCGCAACTGGTCGAGCAGGGCGGGAGTGAAATGGAGACCGGCAGTAGGCGCGGCCGCCGAGCCCTGAATGCGGGCATAGACCGTCTGATAGCGTTCAGGATCAGTAAGCCGTTCATGAATATAGGGCGGCAAGGGCATGCGACCGATCTCGTCGATGCGCTGGCGCACTGTCAACAAAGCATAGGGATCAGCAATATCCATCCCGCTTGTCTCATGTTCCGGTAGCGAGAAATGGACGATGCGGCCATCGGCATCGGTACGCTCCAGAATCTCGCCCAACAGTCTGGGAGCGGCATTCCCTCCGCCGAACTCGATGCGTGCCCCTTCGCGCAAGCGGCGGCCGGGACGAACCAGAGTTTCCCAGTAATCACGCCCCTTATCGGACCGCTCAGCGAGTAGCAGAACCTCGACCGCCCCGCCCGTCTCCTCGCGCCTGCCGAGCAGTCGCGCGGGTATCACCCGGCTCTGGTTCGCGATGAGCAGGTCACCGGGTCGCAGATAGGTACCAACATCATAGAAATGGCGATGCTCTATCGCCTGCGTATCGCGGTGAACCACGAGCAGGCGCGAAGCATCGCGGGGCTCAATAGGCGTCTGAGCGATCAACTCAGACGGAAGATCGTAGTCAAAATCGCTTATCTTGAGAGTGTCATCCACGTTTACACTATCATCCATACTAAATTTTTCGTCTAAGCGGTTGTCCAAAGAGTTGGTCCGCTTTCTGCGCCGGGTGGGGTGATGCCCAGATGTTCATATGCTGAGCGCATCGCGATGCGACCACGTGGCGTGCGCGCGATAAAGCCGAGCTGCAAGAGGTACGGTTCGTACACATCCTCGATCGTCTCTGAATCCTCGCTTGTGCTCGCAGCCAGCGTATCCAGGCCCACAGGACCACCATTGAACTTCTGAATGATCGTCAGCAGCATATTGCGGTCGGTCTGATCCAATCCAATCTCGTCCACCTCCATCGCATCCAACGCTTCCTTTGCCACCTTTTGCGTGATCACGCCATCGGCCCTCACCTGTGCAAAGTCGCGCACACGCTTCAGCAAGCGGTTCACAATACGGGGAGTGCCGCGTGCACGGCCAGCGATCTCCACGATCCCCGACTCATCGGCCGGAACCTTCAGAATGCGGGCGGAACGCGAGAGGATCTGCTGGAGAGCATCATTGTCATAGTATTCCATGCGGTAGATGGCACCGAAGCGGTCGCGCAGCGGCGCTGTAAGCGAGCCGACGCGGGTCGTGGCTCCGACGACTGTGAAGGGCGGAAGCGAGAGGCGCAGAGATTTCGCACTCGGCCCCTTGCCAATCATCACATCCAGCGCGAAGTCTTCCATCGCCGAGTATAAGCGTTCTTCGACGGGGCGGGCCAGGCGGTGGATCTCGTCGATGAAGAGCACCTCGCCGGGTTGCAGTGAAGTCAGAATCGAGGCCAGATCGCCTGCATGCTCAATCGCCGGGCCAGAGGTTGTTCGCAGATTCACGCCCATCTCAGCCGCAACAATGTTGCAGAGCGTGGTTTTGCCCAGGCCGGGGGGGCCATAGAGGAGAATGTGATCGACTGCCGACTCGTTACGACGACGCGCTGCTTCCAACAAAATACTCAGATTTGCCTTGATTTTCTCTTGTCCAATATATTCAGCGAGGCGGCGAGGGCGTAGGCTGCCTTCGATCAATTGCTCCTCTTCGCTAATGTTTGGCGAGACGAGGCGATCCCCCATAGCTCACTCTCCAATTGAAACTAGTGTTCTACAATATGCTGTTTCATTATAGCGTATGATGCGTGAAAACGCAACATTTTAAAATGTATCAAGCTTCCCTCACATCCCTGTTCTCGCGCCTTCAGCGCCCGTCCCGTATTTCATCTTTTTGCTTTTTTATACAATTTGGGCATTGCCCAAATTGTATAAAAAAGCAAAAAGATGAAATACGTCTGTTATTTATTTTATTCATTTATCCATTATCTTGCGCTAAGCGCAAGATAATGGATAAATGAATAAAATAAATAACAGTTTCAAATAAGTATTAAAGCGCAGAAAATCCGCAAAAACGTAAAAAAGAAGACTTATTTTTTGTGATCATGTAATTTTTGTTCTAAAGACTGATTCTGGCTAGCAACACGAGCCTTACGTGTAGCGGCGTAGTCTTGTAGACGAGCCTTGATGGCGGGATCGCCGATTGCAACTTCTTTGGCCGCGTGAATGGCGGCGTTGACCGCTCCGGCGTTGCCAATAGCCATCACTGCCACAGGCGCGCCTTCTGGCATCTGCACCATAGAGAGTAGGGCGTCGATGCCGTTGAGCGCGCCCAGGTCGCGGGGAACGCCGATGACGGGCAGATCTGCGCGCAGGTCCGCGATATTGCCGGGCAGGTGGGCTGCTCCGCCCGCACAGGCGATGATCACCTGAATCGAGGCAGGAAGGTTATCAATGTGCTCGATCATGGTGCGCAGATCGCGATGGACTGAATTGATCTGTACGAGGCAAGGGATACCAAACTCGTAGCGCAGCGTGTCCACCGCCTTCATCATCAAGGGCAGATCAGAGTCGCTGCCCATTGTTATCAGCACTCTAGGTTCGCCACGGGCCGCCTCGCCAATCCCCTCAGAAGAGACGAGCACACCATGATCGTAGAGGTCAGGCATAGTTTTTTCCACATTCGACATAGCTATTGTTCCATCGAGAGCGTAGCCCTCGTCTCCTTACTGCTCACTATCTAATCCTTATTATATAACGTGCTTGATCAGGGCCGCCTTCATCTTCTTGCACTCAACGTTTTCGCAGCTTCGCTGCTCTTTACGAGTTCTAAAAGACAATTTACATTTTTCATATTTTTGCATTTTTTTATGCTCAGCATAAAAAAATGCAAAAATATGAAAAATGTAAATTGTCTTTTAAGGAGAAAGGCACGCCGAAGGCGTGCAACTGAAGAGATTAGATTGAGAAGGCCGCCCTCGCCTCCTTTGCCTGTCTATAGATGGTTGCGAGATCATCGCCCACGACGGTAATATGTCCCATCTTGCGATCGAAGCGGGTCTCGCGCTTGCCGTAGATATGAGGGAAGACGTGGGCGGGATCGTAGGCGTGTGACCAATGCGGCTCGGCGGGTCCGTTGCGCGTGCCCAGAATATTCTCCATTACGGCGGTTGGATAGAGCATGGCGGTTGGGCCGAGAGGTAGATTTGTCACAGCGCGTAGATGCTGCTCAAATTGCGAGGTTTGGCAGGCTTCTATAGTGAAGTGACCTAGATTGTGTGGGCGGGGCGCGATCTCATTGAGCCAGATGCGACCAGATCTGTCCAGAAACATCTCTACGCCGAAGATACCGACACCATCCAGGCTAGCAATGGCTTTGCGCGCCATCTTCTGTGCCTCCTCTTGCAGGGCAGCGGAAATGGGTGCGGGAGCCAGCACCGTCTCACAGATATCACGGGCATGAATCATCTCCACTCCAGGAAAAGTCGCCAGCTCGCCGCGCTCGTTGCGCGCAATCATAATACCCAGTTCTTTATCGAGTTCCAGCCCTTGTTCCACATAGAGCTCGCGTCCAGCAAGCCTGTCGAGAGCAGGCTGAATATCTGCCGGACTATTGATACGCGCATTGCCACGTCCATCATAGGCGTCTTTTTTAGCCTTAAGCACAAGCGGATAGCCCCACTCCCGAATGGCACGTTCGAGATCTTCGGGTCTATCAACAGACAGAAAGGGAGCAACCGGAATATCGTGGAAAGCCAGAAACTCTTTCTGCGTATATTTGTTCTGGATGATCGCCAGCAGCTCTGGCGTAGGATAGATTCTAGTGCCGAAGGCTTGCAGATCTTGCAACGCCTCAGTATTGATATGTTCTATCTCGTAGGTCAAGACATCGGCTTTAGAGGCGAGTTCACGCAGAGCGGAGGGATCTTTTAAGCTGCCCACAATCTGAGTCGCCACAACGGAGGCGGGACTTTGAGGAGTAGGATCGAGCACAGTGACAGACTCGAAGCCCATAGCGCGAGCCGCCTCACTAAGCATCAAGCCCAACTGCCCACCCCCGATAATACCGATACGGGTACGCGCAATAATCTCTCCCTCATCATCGTGCTGTGTTATATTTACCAACAAGTTTCTCCTTTGCCCTCAACGCTAACTTTATTGTAGCAAGGAGCTGCAAGAAGTGTCAAACGTTTGCAGGATTCCCCTGCCTCTCCTCGACAGAAGCTCCATTTTGTGCGGTACAATAATGAGAGAATATCTGAAGAGAAAAACAAATGATCATTAGAAAGGTCTTAAAATCTCTTCATCATCGCATTCCCATGCCTTCGATGCTCATCTAATCTTTTATTTTAAATTTTGTTTTTCTACACATTCCAGGCGAAGCCTGGAATGTGTAGAAAAACAAAATTTAAAATAAAAACGTTTTGAGTAGCAAAGCTACTTTTTACAATTGTTATTAAATTTTACATAACACACATTTCTGCAAGCTTTTACGCAACGCGTAAAAGCTTGCAGAAATGTGTGTTATGTAAAATTTAATAACGGAGATACTACGTATGCCGCGTATCCAGCCCGACGACTCGGTGCCGTTGCCACCGAACATTGAAAACTCCAGCTTTGCCACCATGAGCACCCTCTTTCGGACGATGGCGCGCCGCCCGAATATTATGCAGAGCACAATGCAGCTCCTTGAAGACGCTATGCGTACCGGAACAGTGGAACCAGAGCTAAAAGAGCTTTTAGCCATTCGCGTCTCCCAGGTCAACAACTGCTTCTACTGACAGGAGGCACATACTGCCTTGGCAAGGCAGCTAGGAGTCAGCGACGCCCTTCTGGACGCGCTCTATCACATAGACCAGCATCGTCACCTCTTCACCGAACGACAACTGGCCGCACTGCGCTATGCAGAAATCATGACCACCAGCGCACGCGACATAGACGAAGACCTGTGGGATCAAGTCCAGGCCCAATTTGACGACGGCGAGATCGTAGAAATCTCAACCGTCATAGGACTCTTCAACTTTTTCAATCGCTACGCCGACGCGCTACAGTTAGATCAGAGGTAGGAGGTAGGTAGTAAGTAATACAGTAAAGATAATATGTACCGAGTCTGCTAGTATAGATAGAAACAGAGACAGGAGCGAAAGTGCCATGCCGACAAACGAAGAAAAATATCAGGCCTTATTGAAGGATCTGCATGAGCTAGAAGTTTATTTACATGGGCGGGGAGAAAAGACGCGGGCACTCTCGCAACAATTTGCGGAGAATGCGAAGAAAGATTCGGCCAACCGCGAATTCGATCTCAACCAGTCGCGCATGCTGGATTATCAACATACTCTATGGAACGATATAGGAAACCTGGTCGAGAAGCTAGTCAAGAAATACGAATAATGTAGTATATCTAGAGGGGGTGGATAATGCTTAACAATCTCCATTCTCTCTATTCTGATTTTGTATAAGATAGAGAATCTAATCAAGAAAAGAATAAAATAATAGGAAGAGTAGCAGGAGATTATTTATGCATAATAAACTTCGTATTTGTATGGTTGCATTCCAGTTTTATCCTGTGGTGGGCGGAGCGGAGTCGCGGGCCATGAAGCAAGCCTACCAGCTCCACGAATTGGGCCACGAGGTAACAATAATTACGCTGAGGCATCAAAAAGAGTGGGATAAGTTGGAGGATATGGATGGAATAAGCATTATACGCATCGGCGGCATCTATACTCGTCAGGGAACGCTGCGGCTCGGCAGATTGGGACACTTTCCACTCGACATCTTCACCTTTCTCGAGCTCTGGCAGCTCCGCAAGCAGTATGATATTCTGCATTCACAGCAGATTTCAACCCTGGGTGGCGCGGCCGCCCTAATCAGCAAGCTCACGAAAAAGCCATTAATCATCAGCGTCGCCAGCTCAGGTCCAGGCAAAGTGCAGACCAAAGAAGATGCCATGCTGATGGCCGATACTCTCGCCGACAAGCTAAGTGACCTGAGCTTTCTAAAGATCCCTTTTGATGATATCGTCGCCAGTGGCCTCGACTCTCTAGAGAAAACGGCCATCGGCGGTAAGCAAATTCTAGACTACATCAAGAAGTCCGACGCATTCTATCATATCCTCAGCAGCCGCAGCCGCGAGTATCTCATCTCGCATGGCTTCCGTGCCGACAAAATCGTCAGAATCCCCAACGCCATCGACATCAATAAATTTCGTCCGGCACCAGAGAAGCGGCCAGACCCAGCGCAGCCTGAGCGAGACATCGTCTGCGTTGCCCGCATGTCCTTCCCCAAAGGGATCGATGTATTGCTGCACGCCTGGTATCGCATGCTGAACGAGCCCGCTGAGTGGCGCTCGCAACTGAAACCCAGACTACTCATCGCCGGCGGCGGCGAGCTGGAAGATCCAATCAAGCGCATCGCAAAAGAACTAGAGATCGAGGATAGCGTCGTATTTCTCGGCACCGTCAAAGACGTAATACCTCTGGTGCAGAGTGCCTGGAGCTTTGTCCTCCCCTCCCGCTGGGAAGGCATGCCCAACGCCCTCTTAGAGGCAATGGCCTGCGAAGTACCGTGTATCTCCACACGCGTCAGTGGCAGCGAAGACATCATTGAGAACGGAGTCAACGGCCTGCTCGTCGAGCCTGAGCAACCGAAAGAGCTCGCCGTAGCACTGCGACGCGTCATCGAAGATACAGATTTTGCTCAAGGGCTGGCCGAGAAAGGTCTGGAAACGATCAAGCGCGATTATCTACTGACCAGGGTGACGGAGCAGATGCTAGAGTTGTATGATCGAGCGCTGGGACGAGAGAAGAGTGTGGGGGAGGCCGAGGTGCTGGTGGGGGCGGAGGAAAAGTAAAGGAATCTCTACTATCAAAGTATCCTACATTGACTTGTAAGAAAATACAGGCCGCTCCTTTAGTTTCAAGGAGCGGCCTGTATGGAATAGATTACGGATATAGATTGTGATATTAGCTGTGGTGGTGATGGCGGTGGTGGCGATGATTCCAGGAGCAGCTATGATCGTAGTCCCAATCGTTGTCGTCGCAGTCATCGTCGCAGTCGTCATCGTAGTGGTGATCGCCGCAAGCGCCGTTGACCAGTTCCAGGTCCTGCTCATTGAGATCGAAGGCGGCGGGTTGCTCAGTAGAAGTTGCGGTCTGGTTGCCAAATACGCTGAAAAGATTTTTCATGATGTTTTTCTCCTCTTTCTTTTGCTTTGCGATTATTTTTTTATGATCTTTAGATTTCTTTTTGTTCTGCGAGAGAAGTTTTTTTGTTTGCTCTCGATGGTCATAGTATAGCCGGGATCGCAGCGGGTTAGTAGGATGCGCATCACAAAAAGCGTGTGAAGTCGATCACATCATAGATAGATGAGCTTATACACAGTCCACAGTTACATCAATCGAGTTCTGTGGACCTTTAAATGTAACTATTCCGTGTTTGCAAGGGTAGCTAGAGAGCACTTTAATGGCTAAACCAAAGCTTTGTCTAGGAGGCAGGAGGGATGCAACACCAGAGGCGAATTCTGCATTTTGACGATATCAATCAGAGCCATAAGGCTATGGGCTTCTCTGGGCACACTGATCTATCAGAATTCCATGTCTATACGTTAGAGGAGACGTATCCTTCGACAAGAAAGGTGATGCCGCCGTATACCTTGCGCTTTTACTGCGTTATGCTGCTCGAAGAGCAATCGCATGATGCGGTAATAGAGCTCAATACCGAGCGATGGCAAGGGCCAAGCAACACAATCTCTTTCCAGCCGCCTGGATGCGTTTCAACATGGATACGTGGCGAGGCGCAACGCGGCTTTCTCGTCTACTTCCAACCAGAATTTCTCAGCCATCATCCACGCCTGCTATCAGAGGAATTCCCCTTCTTTCATCCATTCGAGAATACCGTGCTTCCCCTTGCAGCAGAGGAGAAAGACGCGTTACGCGATCACTTTATGCGCCTACAGCGTACATTTAAGAGCTTCCATCGCTATCGTGGAGCTATGCTACAAGCTCTGCTGTTAGCGTTCTTGTTTGATTGTAAGGGCCTGTACGAAGACTACCGCCTGCATCAAGAGAGTAAATCGGTAAAACCCTCACTCACACTTCGCTTTCAGCAATCGCTTGAACAGCACTATCTCACAAGGCAGAGCGTTCAGGCATATGCAGAGCTGTTGAACGTCACGCCCAATCATCTCAGTCAGGCGGTCTCCACTGCCTTTGGAAAGGGAGCACACGATCTCATAGCGGACCGCCTGCTGCTAGAGGCGAAGAAATTGTTACGTTACACTGATCTAACTATCGCCGAGGTCGCTGACTATCTTGGGTTTGAGGAGCCTACACATTTCGGGCGTTTTTTCAAGCGCAAGATGACGTTGACACCGCTTGAGTACCGTCGTGGAGTCTCTATTAGCGAGCATCCCAGGCCAGGAACATTGAAAGTTGTCGGGGAAATTGGTCAGTAATTCCCCTGATGAAGCCGGTCTGCGCGCCGTGAACGGGTGCCTCTGCGAAGCAGAGGGAGCGAGGTGATCACACTTCTGTCGAAGAAGATGGGTTAGGTGTCAGCATAGAAATTGATCATTTCTCCGTATGTTCGGGTTATCGCTTTGCCCTCCAATATCTATATACTCTAGTGAACAAGAGTATTGCCTGCGAATTGAAAGCAGAGTATGGAGGTTTCAATGAGTACGTACGAAAGACTCGATTCACAGATTGCGCTAGTCACTGGTTCCAGTCATGGCATTGGGCTTGAGGTATGCCGACAACTCTCAAAGCATGGGATGACCGTAATCCTCACAGCCCGCGAGCTGGAAAAGGCTCAGGTCGCTGTACAGCCGCTTATCGCTGAAAAGCTGGATGTGCGTCCGTTTGCATTGGATGTCACGCAGGATGAAAGTGTGCATCAGCTTGCCGCCGCCCTGGAGCGAGATTTTGGAAGGGTGGACGTGCTAGTGAATAACGCCGCCGCCTTTGTCGATTGGTCGGAGAAGGCCACGACGGCCGACCTGAAGGCATCGCATGCTTTGCTAGAAACGAATCTTTATGGTACATGGCGCGTCACTCAAATAATGCTGCCGCTTATCCGAAAGAGCAAGCACGGTAGAATTGTGAACGTATCGAGTGGCGCAGGTTCGCACGGTGATCAACAGTTTGGGTTGACCACTGGTCATGGATCGGTCGCGAGCTATGGTATCTCTAAAGCGGCTATCAACGCCCTCACATCGAAGTTCGCCGCCGAACTAGAGGGAACTGGCATCCTCGTCAACTCCGCCTGTCCAGGCTTAACGGCCACCGCTCCCGGTATGGAGGCTATGGGTGCGCGTCCTGTCAATCAGGGAGCGGCGAGCGTCGTGTGGGCCGCTCTCCTACCCGATGATGGGCCAAATGGCGGCTTCTTCCGCGACGGAAAGCCCTTGCCCTGGTAATCAGGTTAGCACTTTAACCAGCTATTTCTCAAAAGCTTATTGTGTATTCTAATAAACCCTTTTTCACCTAATTTCGTGCTCTGCACGAAATTAGGTGAAAAAGGGTTTATTAGAATACACAATAAGCTTCACCCTAGCCATTTATTCAGGTACAGAACTAGCCAAATTGGCGATGTACTAATATTCCTCATGGGATAAAGTGTGTATAAGATTTCAAGGTCCACTTAGCGCTTACATCTAGATAAGTAGTCTCAAACCAAAAGGATTTTCGTCGATGTCACAAACAGCGAATAACAATACATCCTCACTCCGTTCCCTCTCAAATCAGATGGCGGATGCAGTTGAGCGTGTAACCTCCTCTCTTGTACTTGTTAACGGTCGCCAGCGACAGCCAGCCAGCGGCTTTGTCTACGCCACCGATCTCATACTTACCGCCAGTCACGTCCTGGAGCGCGAAGAAGGTCTGACTATCGAAACAGCCGATCAACGCACACTTCCTGCTCAGATTGTAGGGCGTGATCTTGGAACAGATCTGGCAGTGCTGCGCGTTGCCGATCTTAATGTTCAACCCGCTGCAATGGCCTCTGAACAGGCTCGTGTGGGGCAACTCACTATTGCGGTAGGCCGTGTCGCAAATGAAGGTCCGGCAGCTAGCTTCGGCATCATCAGCACCGTCGGAGGACCTCTGCGCACAGACCGAGGCGTTGTACTCGAGCGCTATATCCGAACGGATGCAACTCCATATCCAGGCTTCTCCGGTGGCCCGCTTGTTGATGCAGAGGGCAACGTCCTGGGTATCTTGACAACCGGACTTCTCAACGGTATCGCGCTTGCTATTCCTGCCCAGATTGCACACACGATCGCTGATACTCTTGCACAGCATGGTTCTGTCAAGCGTGGCTATCTCGGCATGAGCAGCCAGCCTATCGAGCTTCCACCTTCGCAGCGAGCAGGTCGCGCGCAAGAGCAGGGCTTGCTGGTTGTAAAGGTTGAGGAGAATAGCGCGGCCCATCAGAGCGGTCTGCTCATTGGCGATATTCTGGTATCCCTCGATGGGCACATCATTAATGATGCAGAAGATTTACAACTGCTCTTAACCGGGGATCGTGTTGGCAGAGCTATACCTGTCGAAGTCATTCGTGGTGGCACAGTACAGGTCGTTCAGGTCACTGTAGGACAGCGCCAATAACGTACTGCATTGTACCCGGAAATGCTAGCTTTCACATAGTTTTCGGGAGAGAGGTCTTCAAAAGGCTTCTCTCTCATAGGAAAAAGATAGGTAGACACAGTGGCACAACCAACCTTTTCTTCAAGTTCTCCTTCACTCCCTCTGCCAGACGTGTTTTCAGTTGCGCTTACTGAACTCTTCGAGTCAGTGCGACCCGCAATCGTTCAGATACGCAATGAGCAGCGCGGCGGAGGAACTGGAGTCGTGTGGCAGACAGATGGCCGCATTATTACCAATAACCACGTTGTCCCCAATGACAACGATAAAATTCAAGTTCAGTTCGTGGATGGTCGCTCGTTTGCGGCTAAGATTATCCGGCGCAATCCATCGCTCGATCTCGCTCTTTTACAGATCCAGGGCGACAATTTCCAGGCCCTGTCCGTTGGTGATTCTTCAAAACTTCGGGTGGGTGAACTTGTTTTCGCCATTGGCCATCCCTGGGGGCAAAAATGGTCGGTGACTGCTGGAATCTTTAGCACGATGACCACTCTTGAGCGTCGAGATGGGACCTCAACCCGGTACATCAAGTCTGATGTCCTCTTAGCACCCGGCAATTCTGGTGGCCCACTTCTGGATGCTGATGGGAAGGTGATAGGCATCAACGCAATGATCTTTGGTGGCGACCAGTCCGTCTCTATTCCAAGCGATGTTGTCACCACCTGGTTAGCTAGCCTGCCTAAAGGTCGCGTGACTTTGGGCATTGGTGTCCAACAAGTAGAACTGCCCGCTGACATACGCCAACAATTGCAGTCTCAGCAGTCTACCGGCTTGCTTATCGCAAATACACATGGTCGTGAGGGTCTCTCTCCCGACCTCCTGATCGGCGATATATTGCTTTCTATTGATGGAGTAGCACTCGATACTACTGCGACCTTGCGTGCAGCTCTGGCAAATAAAAGCGCCGGTGATAAACCCGTCTTCTCTCTCGTCCGTGCAGGGGCTATCATCACCGTTCCTGCATCCTTGCTAACACAGGGAATAGCATCATAATTTGTGCTGGTCGTTCTTGCCCTAGTACTTAAGGTAGATAAAATAGCACCTTCATCTCGTCACGAATACAGAGATGAAGGTGCTATTGTTAGCTCGCGTAGCGACAAACCCTTGCGGTTGTCGTCCTCTGCCCGCCTCTCACGCTAGCTCACGACCAATGAGCACATCGACAATCGCTCTCTCCCCGCTCTCTGACACAAAAGAGATCCCTAGAGCCCGCCGCTTTAGGGATCTCTTTTGTGTCAGAGAGGGAGATCGACAACCGCAAGGGATTGTCGCTACGCGGGTGAGCCAAATGCGGTAGATCAGACTAGTTACTTTCCGACGTTAAAGCGGAAGTGGGCGATATCGCCGTCCTTTACGACGTATTCTTTGCCTTCGAGGCGCAGGACGCCCTTTTTGGTCGCCGCTGCGAAAGAGCCGGTATCCATGAAATCGTTGAAGTGGACGACCTCAGCGCGGATGAAGCCGCGTTCGATGTCAGAGTGGATCTTGCCTGCGGCCTCCGGCGCTTTAGCTCCGCTGGTAACGGTCCAGGCGCGCACCTCGTCTTCGCCGGCGGTAAGAAAGGTGATGAGGTTGAGGAGCCGGTAGCCGACCTGAATCACGCGGTCCGCGCCCAGCTTGGGTAGGCCCAGCGATTCGAGATATTCTTGAGCATCTTCAGCGGGCAGCTCTGACAGCTCGGCCTCCAGCCGTCCCGAGACCGCTGCAACCTCCGCCCCCTCGCTCTTCGCCCGCTTCGCCACTCGCACAATACCCTTGAGCTCGTCACTCAAGCTCTCTTCCTTCACCTCGGTCCCAGCCGCAATCTTATCCAGCAGCTCGTTGGCCTCGCCCAACACGTCCTCGCTCACATTGAGCACGTACATGCGAGGCTTCATGGTTAGCAAGAATAACTCTTTGAGCAGGGCCTGGTCGGCCTGTGAGAGCTCAAGATCTTTGATGAGCTTGAATTCATTGAGGGCCTCTTGAAAGCTGCGTAGAGAGTCCAACTCTTGCTGATATTTCTTGTCGCCCGATTTCGCGGCACGTTGCGTGCGCTCAAGACGGCGCTCAACTGAGGACAGGTCCGTAATGGTGAGCTCGGCGTTCAGGCTATCCAGGTCACGTATGGGATCGATGTTGTTGTAGATATGAGGGACGTTGTCGTTGGCAAAGGTTCGCAGTACGATTGCCAGAGCGTCGGCATTGCGGATATGACCCAGGAACTCCGCGCTGAGACCTTCGCGCTTATCTTTGCCAGCCTGGACCGCCTGACCCATGCCCGCCACATCCACGAACTCAACTGTTGTCGGAGTGACTTTCTTCGGTTGAAAGATATCGGACAGAGGCTGTAGGCGCGCGTCTGGCACCTGCACCACGCCTACGTTGGCCTGAACCGTGCTCGAAGCATAGCCGCTGATCGGCGCGCCCGCCCTTGTCAGGGCATTAAAAAGGGTCGTCTTTCCACTCTGTGGAAGACCAATGATTCCTATAGTAAGGGCCATGAATAATCCTTCTTTCTTCACCACCCCGCGTCGCGACAACCCCTTGTGGTTGTCGCGACGCGGAGCAAGATTATGATCTTTAATGAGCATGCAAAAATCGTCGAATCCAATTATATCCGAATTCTGTCCGACTTGACGTTGTTCAGACCAGACACTACAATAGGTGAGGACGAAACGATTCCCACTCCCAGGAGGTAACTTTATTATGCCATTGTACGAATACTATTGCTCGGACTGCAAATCTAAATTTGAGCTTCTTGTGAGCCACAGGCACGCCGACGACATCGTGTGTATGAAATGCCAGAGCGAAAAAGTACGCCGGCTGCTCTCCGTGTTTGCGCTCGCCCGAGGGGGAGATGAAGACGGCGGGTTTGAGGATGAAGCGGGCGGCGAGGGAAGCTGTGGCTGTGGCGGTGCTTGCGGCTGTAATTAAACACTGAAACACATACGCTTATGCTATTCAACAAAGTGAGCTATCGGCGAGGAGTCATAGAAGGGGTAGTAATCTATGGACTCGGCCGACTTGGAGCAGTGATTACTCCAACCTTTTTCCCCGGCTGGGCCTTTGTAGCGCTGCCGCTACTTTTTCTTGTCCTTCAATATATCTTACCACCTGTGTGGGCGGCGCGGCGCATGACTTCAACGAAACGGGAGCGGCTGAGCAAACGCTTCTGGCTGCTGGGGCTGCGCATGGGCGTGCTCTGCCTGGGACTGGACGTGGTAATCAGTCTGGCGCTTGGACTGGGTGTGGGCATGTTTGACGTACAGCGCGGACCGGTTATTATGCGCCTGATGAGTAGCGGTCCCACCCATCTCAGTCTGCTCGATTTCTGTTTGTATGAACTTAGAACTGCCATAATACTATTCGCATTTTACACCATTGCAGTGTTGTGCACGCGACTGGCGGGAGGCGGCTTCTTACGGTTTACCATGCCTGCTGGAGGGAATCGCGTCACTCTATAGACCCGCGTCGTGACAATCCCTTGCGGTTGTCGTCGGCGGTAGGGAAGAAAACAAGCATCACCGACGACAACCGCAAGGGATTGTCACGACGCGGATGGCAAGGGTCGTATTGCTTCTCATTGGCACATTTGTTACAATGATTTTGAAGCGCAGCTTTATTGGTAAGGTATGGAGAGGAAAAGTACGGGAGCGACCTGTGTCAAAAGTGTATGCAATTGCGAACCAGAAGGGTGGCGTCGGAAAAACGACCACAGCAATTAATCTTGCTACGTATCTAGCCGCAACCGGACGCAAGGTGTTGCTTGTAGATATGGACCCGCAGGCGAATGCCTCAAGTGGTATTGGAGTGTTAAAAAGCAAGCGGACGCACACTATCTATGACCTGCTTGTGCAGCCGAGCGACGAAATCTCAATTTTTGATGTGCTGGTGCCCTCGCCGCGACGAGAGCTGGTGGTCGCGCCGTGTACGGTCGATCTCGCCGCCGCCGAGATTGAACTGGTGGGAGCGCTGGCCCGTGAGCATCGTTTGCGTCAGGTCTTAGAACCGATTCGAGAACGCTGCGACTATGTCATCATCGATTGTCCTCCCTCACTAGGTCTACTTACCATCAACGCCCTGGTCGCGGCCGATGGCGTACTGATCCCCATTCAGTGCGAATACCTGGCCCTGGAGGGCTTAAGCCAGTTGATTAACACCGTCAACATCGTCAAGTCCAAACTAAATCCAGCACTTTATATAGTAGGCGTCGTCATGACAATGTTTGATCCGCGCACACGGCTCGCAGGCGACATTGTACGCGAGGTCCGCACCCATTTTCCCAAAGAGACATTTCAAACCATCATCAATCGGAATGTGCGCCTGAGTGAGGCTCCGAGCTTTGGGCAAGCCATTCTGGATTACGATGCATCCTCTCCTGGTGCGTTAGCGTATCGGGCACTTGCCGAGGAGGTACTGGCACGTGGCTAAGCAAAAATTTGGCCTGGGGCGTGGACTGGATGCGCTCATCTCCGGAGCATCCGATGTCATGGCCGCACAACAGGCGGCCGTCCAGGGAGAAACGAACGACAATCTTCCTATCGTCCCCATAGAGAGCATCATCCCCAATCCGCGCCAGCCCAGGCGAGCCTTTCGCGAAGACGATCCTCGGCTGCTAGAACTCAGCCAATCCATCAAGGAGCATGGCCTTATTCAACCCATTGTTGTCATGCGGCTAGATACCGACGCCGACCAGAAGGAAACCCAGACGCCAAATGGCTGGTTTAACGACGAGCCTGCGAGCGCCAGCATCGAGCAGCCGCCGACCGTAGCAGCTCCACTCTTCCAGATCATCGCTGGCGAGCGGCGCTGGCGCGCCAGCAAGCTAGCGGGCCTTACAAAAGTGCCAGTCGTCATCAAAGAGGTCACTCCACAGCAGATGCTCGAAATGGCCCTCATCGAGAACATTCAGCGTGCAGACCTCAATCCTATCGAGGAGGCTCTGGCCTATCAAGCATTGATTCAAGAGTTTGGGCTCACGCAAGAGATGGTTGCAAAACGGGTAGGCAAGGATCGTAGTACAGTCACCAATTCGCTCCGCCTGCTGCAATTAAGCCCCAAAGTGCGTGAGGCTCTCGTTAATCAATTAGAGAACTTCACTGAGGGGCATGCACGCGCTCTGGTCAGTATCACAAGCGAAGAGGACCAGATCAAGGCTATGAATCAGATCATTGCCTTGCAGCTCAACGTCAGACAGGCTGAGGAGCTAGCCACGCGCATCAAGGCATCAGAGGATGTGGAGACAGCCATCCAGCAGATAGACAAGAAGCCAGTCCGAGGAAGCGAACTAGACGGCCTGGAGACAGGTTTTCGCGATGCGCTTATGGTCAAAGTAGACCTGAAGTGCAACGACAAGGGTAAGGGCACACTTGTCCTGCACTTCAATAATCAAGATGAACTGGAAGGTCTGTACGACCGATTGGTGAAGCATGAAGAGTAAAGACTCAAAAAATGTTGTTGGAGGAAGACATGGCGGCCGTTGAAGAGACCTTTGACAGAGTTCGGCGTAAGATGGTAACAGCGCGTATTGAATTTATGAGCCAGCTTGCCACGTTTTGTAAAGAAGAGTTAGCTGCACGTGGAAGCGAGAAATCGCCAATCTATATTTCGCATCTGCTCTACATTATAGATGGACTGGCCTTAGAGCAGATGCAGCGCGTGCAGCAAGAAGACGATCCATTGCTTGAGAATTTTGCCGAGCGCGTGCCGGCAGTGGTGAGCGAGGTACCCGCCCCCCGCTCACTAGAATCAGTCCTGGCCGGTATGGCCGCGCGGCGCGAAGAGATGTTTGAGTACCTCGCCAGCCTCTCTCCTGATGCCTGGGAGCGTCCATTTCATCAGCAAGAGTGGGGCACACGCAAGTTCTACCAGCTCGTAAGCATGCTGCCACTCTACGATCAGCAGCACACGCGGCAACTGACGGCACTCAAAGAACAGTAGAGATCGATCCTACCGCGTGGCGACGACCCTTGTGGTTGTCGTTTGTCGTAGTTGTCGTTTGCTCACTCGCCTCTCAAGCCAATCTCCCGCGACAACTGCAAGGGTCGTCGCTACGCGGGTCATACAAGCTCTAGCTCGCTCTTGAGCTCATATATATATGAGCGCATAAATGCGGTGCGGCGTTGAGCAAGAGAGCGTCCAGTAGCCGTCGTCATGGTATCTGCGAGTTTAAATAATTTAACGAAGAAGTGATCTAGCATATACGTATGATCGTCGGGGAGACGCTGCTCTGCAAAGGGATCATCTGGATTATAAGAGCGCGTCTGTTCCGTGCTCCGTTGCGCACCCACGATAGACCAGCGCATAATCCCTAGCGCGCCCAGCGCATCGAGACGATCTGCGTCGCGGATCACACGCGCCTCAAGCGTCTGTGGCTCCAGTCCACGACTAAAACTATGCGCCAGAATAGCATGAATAACCGTCTGTTGGATATCGTCAGGGATCTCATATCTACGCATAATATCCAGGGCGAGGGTTACTGAATCATCGGTATGATGGCCCGGTGCCGCGTCCGAGGGCAGCCGTATCGCCGTGTGTCCTAGATCATGCAGCAGAGCGGCCATACCCACAATGAAGAGATTCGCGCCTTCCTTCTCCGCAATATACTGTGCGAGAGTATAGACTCTACTGATATGCTCCCAACCGTGAGCGAGATCGGTAATCCCCGTGTAGCGTTGCTCCACCTCGGCATAAACAAGCGGTAAAACCTGTACCTGATAGAAACTTTTCTCCATACGAAAAACATCCTTTCTCTTTTTACTGTGGGTGCTGTATCTAATTTTTATACTATAGCGTATCCATTCGAAGATAGCTATAGCCCACAGCTATGAATTTGTAGTATGACTGCTATACTAAATACAGAATGGGAGTATTGAGCACAAATGGAGAGCATCGATATTCCTCTTGTTCTGACCCACTCTAAGCTAGCCCGCGTAGCGACAAACCCTTGCGGTTGTCGTGGGTGGCCTACCTACAAGCACCCATCTCGTGCAGCCTCACCCCTCCAAACCGCTTGATCGCGGTTGATACGCAAGGGATTGTCGCTACGCCAGCTAGCTTGAAAGGTGAAAAGAGAGTAAGTCGAAGGGAAGGAGTTTTTTTGATGATCTATCCTGATAGAAATCAGTATCAATTTTATAGTGGAGATCAAATGAATAGTGGAGGAGGAGCTTCAGTTAAAGTAGAAGAGCAAGTGTCGGCAACGAATGCCGTAAGTAGAGAGGACCGGCAGATAGGGAATACTATTCGTGTAGTAATTGTAGATGATCATACACTTATTCGTGAGGGATTGGGCCAGTTGCTTGCATTGGAAGATGATCTACAAGTGGTCGGGGAGGCGGCGGATGGGTTTATAGCCCTGGAGTTGATCCGACAGATGCAACCAGATGTGGTATTGATGGATATTAATTTGCCGGTCATGGATGGCATCGCCGTTACACGTCAGGTAAGTGAGCAATTTCCTACTATTGCAGTCATTATGCTGACAATGCATAGACAGAAAGAGCAAGTGGTCGAAGCTATGCGCAATGGAGCGAGAGGATATCTACTCAAGAGCAGTTCGGCCCGCGAACTGACTCAAGCGATCCGCACTGTTTATGCAGGAGGAGTCGCGATCACGCCATCGCTAACAAGTATCCTGGTAGACGAAGTGCGCAGTCAGCGGCAGCTTGAAGGAGAGGGAGGAGGAAGACATGTTGCCCAACTTACTGAAAAAGAGATTGAACTGATCCGCTACCTGGCGACCGGCATGAGTAATAAAGAGATCGCGGAGCAGCTAGCCTACTCTGAGAAGACCGTTAAGAACTATCTCTCAATTATCTTCCAAAAGCTGCACCTGCGCGACCGTACACAAGTAGCCATCTTCGCCTTGCGACAAGGGCTTCTACCCGACGAAGAATTCTAACCAGATCCACGTGTCTACCCACCCGGCAACCCCTCGCAACCAATCAGAGAAAACGACGCGTCCACCCTTTCTTTCCACTCCTGGACCAGTACACTGCATTGATCGCGAGGGATCGTTGCCGGGCGCAAACGTATCCTTGAAGAGAGTCTTCATCTCAGAGGTCGATAAACAATGTAGTTGCCGAAAACGTAACGTTGATATGAACCAGCCGGCGCGCGTGCAACCATGCGTTCAAGGGCTGGAAGACAATTATAATTTGGCGTCGTGTTCTCGATGTTGATTGGGCAGGCGTATGATGCAAGCGGATCGGTGGAAACGATATCATAGTAGCGAGGGGCGCGATTGTGCGTCGGTTGAAGATTGGCATCGATAACCCCGCAGATGACGCGTTCATCGCTCGCAAAGGCCAGATTGTTGCAGGTCCAGTACTCTGTATATATATGATGAATGCCAGCGTGCTCTAGATCCGCAATGAGTACCTGACGCTGCTGATTGGCAGCTTGTGCGGCAGGGACCTCGGTAAAGGCGATAATGGTGCCGATGAGAAGAATCAAACAGGCGGTCGCGAGGAGAGCGCGGCCGGCATATGCCAGAAATCGGGAATGAACTGTGCGCAGACCAAGCCGGCTGGCGATGCTCCAGAGAGGCGCGAGGAGGGCAGGCGTCGCGATGAGCAGCCCTACTAGATAGCGTGCGTGGAAGCTGGGTTGATCGACCGGCCCAGAGCTAAACATATACACAAAGATCGTGAGCACAGCAGCTCCAATAAGGAGAACCTGGGCCGCACGCCGCGCAAGGAGTTGGCGATACTCAAATTCGCCCATAGCAGCCTTCTCGCGAAATTGTAAGCGAGCAAGCAGGAAGAGGGCGAAGGCCACGGCGGAGAGCGCCAGCAGTAGATAGCTTCCTCCCCAGGCGGCATGGGCAAGCGTACATTGCAGAGAATGCGGAGAATTATCACCCAGAAACGTCATCTCCGTCACTGGACAGAACGGAAAGCCCGTCGCTGTGGGTATGCTGATAAGTATTGTCGATTGTATATTATGCAGGATGCCGGAGAGCGTCGTCGGTGCCACCGCGTTGCTTCCATGCGCCAGCTTCAAAAGAGTTTCCAGAGGATTTAGTCCGCGAGCTGCGTTAAAGCGCAGCGAGGGTTGCAGACCGATAAACGCTCCCAGGAGGGCTGGCAGCCAGGCCCAGAGCAGGTCGCGCCAGCAGAAGAGCAGCAGCAGGCAGGCCATCGCCAGATAGGGAAGAACGACCATATCGCTCCACATCGCCAGCCCGACAACCAATCCAAAGAGAGCATAAACGGCCAGACGCCAGAGCTTTGTGGGCAGCGACGAGCCCCGGCGATAGCTGCTTGAAAGCCAGGTTGCAAGCAGGAAGACGAGCGAACCGAAGAGCAGGGTTTGAGAGGAGCCGCCTGTCGCAATCATCTGACGAGTCAGCAGAGGAATTGAGCCGACGCTTAAAACTACCAGCGTCAGAAGCGCCAGCGGACGCGAGAAGATCTTCACGCTCAGCAGATAGGTTGAGATAAAAAAGAGTGTCACCAGAAAGATTACGCCGAGGCGTAGGGCGAAGAGCGAGGGAGAGCCAAAGAGATGGAAGAAGCCAGCCCCCAGATATGCCTCAATCACTCCCATATAATCCTGTCCATAGTACATATATGGGTGCTCACCATGATAGGCAATATTGAGCGCCATAATCGCCATCGTCCCCTCATCACTATTCGTCGAAGGCCAGTTGAGCGCCGTCAGCAGGACACGCAGGCCACTCGCAAAAGCAATGATTGCCGCAGCAGCCAGCTTATAGAAATCGATTTTTAAATATTTCTTCAAGTTATATATCCTAATACATCTGGCGAAGATGCCCTATATTTCTTATGTACTTATTGAAGACGACAATTCTTTGTTATGAATTATTATGGATTACTATACATTTTTTACATTTCTATACAATTTGTGCAACGCACAAATTGTATAGAAATGTAAAAAATGTATAGTAATCCATAAGTATCTCCTTGCGAGAGTGCTTACAACCATGTTCATTCTACTGAAAGTAACAGGAGGAGTCAAGAGAAGGAATGGAAGCTCTGCTTAGAGGCCACAACAGCAACCTGAGCACGATCTTTGACGTGCAATTTCTGCGTAATATGCTGAACGTGTTTTTTTACCGTCTCGTTCCTGATGGAGAGCTTCTGGGCGATAGCATGATTATCGAGGCCAGCAACGATCAACTGCAAGATCTCACGCTCACGCTGCGTGAGGTCCGATGCTGATTCTAGCAAAGGAAACGTAGCCTCAATAGTAGTACCAGCTCCCGGCTCACTCGCAATATGCCAGGTGCCACCTATCTCCTGGATACGTTGATACATGCCGCGTAATCCGTTGTGAGTCATACTCTCCTCTATAGAGTGCGCAACAAGCATATTTTGGACAGAGCGTGTATCGAAGCCCTGTCCATTGTCACGAATCTCAAGCTGTAATACATCAGCCTGTAGCTCAAGATGCAGCGTTACCTCCTTCGCCATTGCATGCTTGCGAATATTGTTTAAAGCTTCCTGAATCACACGAAAAGTAGTAGCCTCTAGCCCGGCTGATAGAGGTAGCGAAATAGAGATATGCTGCTTCAGCGAAATCGCTGGATTATCTTGCTGAAAACTCAGGAGCAAAGAAGCCAGGGCCTCATTAAAAGTATACCTGCTTAATTGCGAAGGGAGAAAGGATGTCGTTGTAGAGCGTAACTCTTGCAAACTCTCCTGTAGAATAGTCGAAATGCGTTCTATCTCAGCTACAATCTGTTGTGCTGAGTCAGGCTCAAGTAAATGTTGAATTATTTCAAGCTTGTATAACGCATAAGCAAGTTGCTGAACGACTCCGTCATGAAGATCGCGAGCAATGCGGTTACGCTCTTGAGCCAGGGCAGTGCGAAGCTCACGAGAGCGTAAATCATTCACGTGGAGAATCTGGGCGGCCACGCTCCCCATATATGTCAGCAGCAAGCTCTGTTCCTCTGTTAATGCATCCACCAGAGTAAGAGCCACCAGGCCAACAAAAACATCTCCACAGACAAGCGACACCAGCAAGATATCAGATCCTTCCAACTTAACACTGCTCAAAGCCGCCCCCGGACCTCCTCTAGAAAATCTCGCGGCCTCAGCAGCACCCATCATGCTCGCCAGAGAGCCACAGGGAAATTTCTCACCCTGACTCGCCACCGGCACAAAACGCTCCTGAACTTTATAGTATAAGAGCAAGCAAGCTCCCAATGTGCACACACTCTGGCGTATAGACGTCAAGATATGTGCCCGCACTTCCTCCGGCTCCATCTCTGAACCCGGGGGCAGCCCTAATTCAAAGAGTTCCGACAAGCTAGCCAGGCTATACGCCAGCTCAGGCAAGCTACTTTTTTGTTCAGTTGAAAAAGAAGTATTCAAATTCCCCATAACACGTTCCTCCTACAGACCAGGAAAAGCAACTAGATTCTATATATTCATCATACAGCGAAAGAGAATATGTAAAGTGGCTTTTATTTTTGACGTGTCTTATTTGTGAGTATGCTTTTAATAGGTATAGCATTTGACAGCTTATTGAATGCATCGGTTTTAATCTTATTTACGTTATTGAATTATAGAGGATAAAGATGGACCTTGATGACTGGTTTTATATAGAGTCAAATAGCTTATTTGACAGTGGTGTGTATCTGATAGTATGATAGTCTTCGATGCAGTTCGACCAGGAAACTGCTATTCGATTCTGTCTATATAGGAGAGGCCACGTAGAGAGAAAGGAAAGCTCATGGCGGCCGATGATGAACAAATAATACAAAGGCGGCGCAGGACAACGGGAGCGGGAGGGCCAGATACCAACGCCCCCATGTACGGGCGTGGTGATGCGATGACCGACGGCGATGGCTACCACCAGACCGATGGTTACGAACTGGACCAGGGGATGTTTGACACACGTCGTACGCATTCCAGCGTAGTGCGTTTGGATACAGGTTCACAGCAACAACGGAAGACAAATGTGCAACCACTAACGCAGAGACGTGGTGGAACAAGAGAGTTTCCCCTCAACCGCCCAACCGGGCAGACGGGACAAATGGGACAAACGGGTAGACAACCACGTGTCACCGCACAGCAGCCGCTAAGACCTGAGAGGAAAGAGCCAGAGCAAAGGAAGGTGCATTGGCTCTTACCCGCAGGAGTCGGAATGGTCGCCATGCTTGTTCTATGGGTAGTAGGCAGTTCGGTGCTCGCCTGGGGTACACAGCGCTACAACGACTACCGGTATGGAAATCCAAGAACATATCAGGTAGATCAAGTCGTTGGGCATGGTGGAGACTCCACCGCCCATCCAAGCCACTTCATCGCCATTAATTTAAATCATCAGGCGGTGGTTATAGAACTCATGGCAGGCGATCCCGGCAAATCCGTTAGCTATGTGGCACCAGTCTACATAGTAGGAGACGATGGGCTGGCACCCATTACCGTTGACTTCAAAGATGTCAACGGCGACACAAAAGCAGACATGATTGTCACCATTCATCTTACCAATCAGAATCAGGTGTATGTGTTCATAAACGATGGAACGAAATTCAGACCATCCAACGCGAACGACAAAATGCACTTGTAGCAGAGAGGGGAAGATCCAGGCCGGCGGCATTCTAATCTTTTAGATTGAAACATATGGATATATAAATCCTTTACCATGCTGCGGCCGAGAATGTGCGATCATACGTCTTGCGGGGTGGTAGATGAACGTTGTAAGCCGTGAAGGTATACATACAGGATTTCATCATACACAGAATGTTCTTGATAGCCAGGAGCAGAATGGTGATGAGAAAAATCATCCCTTAGATGGAGCAATCTATCTAAGGGATGAATTATTTTTGAAGATTGGTAGAAAAGAGGAGGAGCAGATTGTTATCCGAGCCTTTGAGCCGAATAAACGGTCTCCAGACCACATAATGGTGAATGATACACAACAAGATTTTGCTGCTAAGGAAGCGCGAAGAGAAATAGGGGCGACAACCATCGGAGATTGCCGCTACAGAATTTATTTATCGAAGATGCGCATGTAGTGTTCTGAGACGATGTCACTTGGAAAGTAGCGTAAGAGACTTACGACTATCAGTGCAAAAGCCATCCAATCGAAACCTGCATCGATAGGAACTCCCAGAACTGTTCCAACAACGGGCAGGACTGTACTTAGGAACGCCTCACTTAAGAGATCTGGAAAGAACAGAAACACCGCCAGGGCCGCGATAGAACCCACAAACAGAAACTTGCGTACTACCGGCACCCGCCCGTCCGTCATGAGCGAACCAACCAATTTAAATGTTTTTATAGCGTGAAAAAAGATGTCAAAGCGTTTAGGACGGGCAAAGTTTTCTCTTAAACGTTCGTCAGTATACTTCTGACTTGCTGACTGTTGTACCATTTTTTTTCTCCTCCTGTTAAAGACTACATATGTATTACGTATAAGCGCGCGTGATGGTTGTGGTAGTACGGGGAGGAAGGCACGTCAATGAAGAAAAGTTGGCAGAAGCAATGTTGCGGCATACTCAAGGTGCCAGAGCGTCAAGCCAATAGTCAACAAGACCAGCAGGATATGAAAGATGCGCCAATAACGGATGAGCGCACGAAAGAATTGCTCGCGCTGTAGGGCTTTTTGCGCACGCTTTAAATCCTCTATCTGTTTAGAGTAACCAGGGAGAAGTGCTCCTGGATCGGCCAGGGGGCTCTTGGGATCAGGAATGAAACGATACTGCTGGGCGTTGCGGCTCGCCTCCTGCGGAGTTTCGGCGAGCGAAATATAGGCCAGATCCCAGGATTCCGGCAGAGCGGGTCCCGCCGAACGCTCTGCGCTCTTCACCGGCGAAAGTTCGCGTCTACCCGACCCGGCCGTACGGAAGCCCTGTACACTCTCTGTATTGTGCGAAACAATCGCCTGCACATTGTGCGAAATGGCCTCAATACGATCCTCGCCCTGCTCTGTAAGAGCCTTGCTGGCCTCTTGCGCGATCAAACGGGGGGCCAGTCGATCGATTGTGCGACCCACCGCTCCGCTGATAACAATAGCAATCATGCCATAGAGGGCATAGGTTCCTGAGCGCGGATTGAAGTTTGCGAATGAGTGCAAGAAGAGCAGCACCAGGGCAAGCACGCCCAGGCCGATATGCCAGCGCAAAGCAGAATTGAGCGCGCCGATTCTGCGCCCTCGCGAGCGGCGGACGCGACTGTAGAGAAATGTTGCCAGCAACATAGCCAGCGTACCAGAGATAGCATACGTATAGCCAGCCACGCTATCTGGAGAAAGATCGGTGCTGATGTGCGTATAGATGAAGAAGCTCGCAATGGCTAAAACGATGAGCACAAAAATAATCAGTCCAGGTGTCAGACCTTGAGCGGTCGAATCGAAGGAAAACCACGGATAGCCCTTCTTGTCACGTTCCCTCATACGTCTATCTCTCCTCCTGTGAAGCGAGCAGGCGTACTTTAAGCCACATCATCATTGCATCGCGATGCAGACCGACGGGACAAGGGGAAACGCACGCGCCACATTGATAGCAGGCCCGCGCAAAGCGCGCCACGGGAGCAGACACCTGGCCCGAAAGCGTCTCTCGATTAAGAACATCGATGGTGATCGGCTCGGCCACTGCCGGGCAGGCCAGTAAGCACTCATTGCAGCCAATACAGGCTTGTATCTCCTGCCCCACCTGGGGCCTTGTTTTATGTAAAATGATCGAGTTTGGCTTGAGCATTCTTAGCATGAACATATTCCTCTCTTCATTCAGGCCCATATATCAGGCGCTCTATTTCCTATTCTGATAGGCCGAACGTATTCGACTGGGCAGATAGCTCAATTGCCAGATCTATTGTGATCTATAAACGCCCAGAGCTTATAATTTGGCGGCTTCTGCTGTTCCAATCTTGAACTTTTACCAGGCAGCTCAGGTCTTGCAGACTGAGCGGGCAGCCTCCCTTGTGTCTCTGGTGCGCTTTGAGATGGAAGGAGAGGTAGATTGCCAGTAAAAGGATTCATTTCGTCAATAATCGCATCGGGCCAGGGCACGGCTTGTGGAGGATTAGAGGCTGGCTTCGCATCTCGGTGGTTCTCACGACCAGAGCGGAGCGTGGGCAGATTGCCAGTAAAAGGGTTAATTTCATCCTCGTAGGTCGGCTCTGGCTGTACGCTCGCCGCAACCTTCGCCGGAATCTGGGGAAGCTGAGCCGGCTGCTGCTGACGCTCACCACGTCTCTCTACACGAAGGGGATCGGTCTTTGTTCTAGCTGAGATAGAAGTAAGAGCGTCCGTTGTGCGCTGTGGAAGTGAGCCACTCCTCGTGCTCTCTGGCAACAAAGGAGGCAGCTTTTGTGTTAGGATGCTGCGAGTAGCGTGTGAGCGGCGACGCGAGATATAATCCCGAGCGTCGAACTGTCCTTTTAGAAGAGGCTTCACTACATCACGAATAGGATAGCCCTCGTCGATGATGCGTTTAATAGCCAGGCTATCCGGCTGGGCACCACCTAGCGAGAGATAACCAACCAGGCGGTCATCCAGAATAGTAACGCGGCGATACGCTCCCTGACTTGTATCGGTCAAAGTAGTAAGACTGTTATCTCTACTTAAAGGCTCTCCCACCGTCAGCATATAGAGCTCTCCCAGGTGAGTAGCATGCCAGTGGACTCCAAATGGTTGACGCGCCAACTCATCGTGCCCAACCATCATCGCCCCCGCAGTGCGCCCCTGAGCCACGGCAGCGTACCACTGTGCACGCGGCTCGTATCTCCCCGTCTGGGGATTCTTCAAGGCCGCCACGTCGCCTGCCGCAAGAATATCGCGCACACTAGTGCGAAGTTTATCGTCAACCAGGATACCATGATCGTACTTCATAGGAACCGTACAATGATTCGCGAGCGATTCCGCTGGCTGTGTGCCAGTGCAGCTCAACACGAGCTGGCAAGGAATCATTTCCTGATGATTCGTAATAATTCCCGCGACCGCCCCCACCCGACCCACGATCCCCACCACTTCCGTCTCCATACGAACCGTCGCCCCCGCGCGGCGAACGTTGCTGAGCACCATATCCGAGGCGGGCTGATCCAGCATATTTTTCATAAGGGTCGCGCTGCGAATCAACCAGTGAACATGGATGCCCCAGTGTAGCAGCCCCATCACCGTCTCTATCGCGTGGACACCACCCCCGACCACTACCGCTTCATTTACCTCACCCATACGGCGGCGTAAGTCCAGATAATCCTGCAAACGATGCAGCGTCAACACTCCATCGAAATTACGGCCGGGTATAGTGGAAGGCAGGCCCATAGCGGAGCTGCCAGTAGCAATCAGCAGAGACTCATAGCCAAAGCCCCGGTTCCCCGTCAGGCTCACGTACTTGCTCTGCGCATGTATCTCTTCGACCCGCGCATTCATGATATGGATGCGCTCCGCTCGCTCTGTCCCAGAAGGATAGGCAAGCAACTGCTCACGTGTCAACTTGCCGATGGCAAACTGTTTCAAGGCTGGCGTGTTGATGGTAGGATGATTTTGATCTGTGATGATAACGATATGTTTATCGGGATCGAGGCGACGAGCTTCGATAGCAGCAGTAAGGCCGGCGATGCCGTTTCCCACAATCACAATATCGGCACGATCTAAAGAGGCAGGGCTCTGGGACTTATATGCTACAGGTGCTAATCTCTGATCTAAATTACTCATCACAACCTCATCCTATGACACGCTACGAATGGACAAATGCTTGCAAATAATTGCATCTATGAATAGAGCGACATGCTCATTATCGACATTTTCATGCCTGGATCAACGACAGCAGATGGCGTAACGAAGATACTTCCACGCTAGCCCTAATCGACATCGGTCGCCATCAGCGTCTTATCTGGCATCTCTACGTAGTATACATCGGTATGTGCGCGCTCTCTAATATGCCGTACTATATGGTCCCTCTCGATAAGACAGCGCTGGACGCAGCGAAACTGCTCGTGCTCACCACTCGCAGTCAGGAGGACTAAATCCTCATCTTTGCCCATCTGGACAACAACGCCAGCGCTGTGCTCCACAGTGCGACCATGAGCTATAGTCGTACCAATCCCCAGCATTAAAGCGATGCCACCAAGCGAAAGCAAGAGAATAAGAGCGAAAGCCAGAACAAAAGCGCCGGCGCGCGAAAGCAACATAAGCAGTACCACACTTCTCTATCGAAAGCAGGATAAATTCTCAAAGGAACGAAAGATCTCAACAATGAGAGCAGACAAATCTCTCTGCCCATCATTTCTATGAAGTATTTTATATCAGGTTGTTTCTATTTTGCCGTATCGGCAGAAAAACTAGCCTGAATTTCTTACTCTTTAGCAGCCATCCATGCACTTCTTAACTGGCATTAGTGCTTTAAAGCATAGGAGGGCGTTAGAAAATGTACTTCTCATCACCTCTGGTTAGCAAATGTTTTGTTCCTTCACATGCTAACCAGATGATGAGAATTCGTAAATGAGCATCCCTGCTTTCGTCTTCCAACGGTTCATACTATTTGCACGAGTGGCGTCTCCAAAAATTTACTTGCTGTGCTCTTTTTGAGACTTATGTATGGAGTGTAATCAGACCGCGTTGAGCGGCTAGAGAGACGGCCTCGGTGCGATTGGCTGCACCTAGCTTGCTCATAATTGAGCTGACGTGGAATTTGGCTGTGCGCTCGCTAATCACTAAATAGGCGGCAATCTCTTTATTGGGCATTCCTTGCGCTAACAGACGCAACACTTCTAGCTCACGCTCCGTCAATTCCTCAAAAGAGAGAGTATCGGACGGGGAACGGGTGATGAGCATCTTCTGTTGAGAGCCAACGTGGCGCAGAAGCTTTGAAGCCACGACTGGCTGGAGCATCGAGCCACCCTCGATCGTGATGCGTATGGCCTTAAAGATCTCCTCACGCGGTTGATCTTTGAGCAGGTACCCATTAGCTCCAGCTTGCAGCGCATGTATAATACGCTCATCATCATCGAAGGCGGTGAAGACGATCACGTGTGGTGGGCGAGTGAGTTGAGCGAGGCGGCGGATCGTCTCGACGCCATCCATCACCGGCATCTCAAGATCCAGCAGGAGCATATCGGGCTCTAGCCTTGCAGCAAGCTGTAGCGCCTCTTCTCCATTTGCGGACTCCCCAATCACCTCAAAATCAGCCTGTGTCTCAAGCAGAGCCCGCAGACCCTCGCGCACAATTGGATGATCATCAGCAAGCAAGATACGAACCATGAGAATTCTCCCTTTCTAAGAGAATGCCAGACGCTCATCGCCTTTGCTTTCTTCTCTTTCCGGCTCATATGCACGCCTTCGGCGTGCTCTTCTTCTTAGGGATGTTTTTACATTTTTTACATTTTGCATATTTTTTGTGCAGAGCACAAAAAATATGCAAAATGTAAAAAATGTAAAAACATCCCTAAGCACTATTTAAGACAGCTTTGCTGTACACTACTTTTATTTTCTATTTTTGCTTTATCAGCATTTCAGGTGCCGCCCGAAATGCTGATAAAGCAAAAATAGAAAATAAAAGTAGTGTCTTTCTTATTCATCAATTTCCTTTTTTACAGGATTTGAGCTTTGCCAAATCCTGTAAAAAAGGAAATTGATGAATAAGACTTGTAAGGAAATTTAGTAGGGAACTGAGATTTCGATACAGGTACCAGAGCCAGGAGCACTGAGTATGCACATACTGCCACTGAGAATACGCACGCGCTCACCCATACCGGTCAGACCGAAGTGGGTGGTAGAGCTAAAACTTGTATTCTGAGCCATGCTATCCGGATCGAAGCCCCGGCCATCATCCTGAATCAGCAGACTAATCCAATCGTCTTCTGCCATCAGCTTCAGCGTAATCTGGCTCGCCTGCGCGTGCTGGCGTGCATTCGTCAGTGCCTCCTGCGCGATACGATAGAGGCCGGCCTCAATGCGTGCGGGCAGGGACGGAAAATCCTGTGCCGGTATGTATGTATAGTGTACAACAGGAAGAGGCTCGGCGTCCGCCAGGGCAGCCAGTGCCTCTGGTAGCGTATGTTCTTGTAAGGGAGCGGAGCGTAGATCCATGACCGAGCGGCGGGCCTCTTCCTGATTGCTGCGTGCAAGCTGAAGGGCACGCTGGATCGCTTCGGAAGCGCGTTCGGGGCGCGTCGCACTTAGCGCGTCAGCGGTCTCTAGTTGCAGCGTAATCGCAGCCAGGCCCTGAGCCAGCGTATCATGAATCTCGCGTGCCAGACGATTGCGCTCTTCTATCGTCGCAATGCGGGCCGCCGCCTGGCGCTGTTCCGCCGAGAGGCGGGCACGCTGCATCGCCAGACCGATCTGATCGCTGATAATATGCAGCAATTGCAGTTCTTCCGGCGCAAGTTCGCGCCAATCTTCGCTCGCCACATTCATCACGCCCAGCAAATTATTGCCAGCATAGATAGGAACGCTGGAATGGAAGCGCAGGCCGAGCGCGGATGGATCGCTATCGCGTTCCGCGTTCTTCAGTCGGCTACAGCGCAAAACATCGACATTGGACGCGCGCTCTATCGTCCCGGCCATAAACGTCTCCAGGCACAGGCAAAGGCCCGTCATGCGTTCAGGATGATCGGCCAGATAGGGTGGAAGATTGCGCGCAGCCGCCACGCGGGGCTGCCCATCCTCTGCAAAGAGCCAGACCCAGCCAGTACGCAGGCCGAGCAGCTCCGTCACATGAGTCAGCACCTCTTGTAGCGCATCGTGCACGTCCACCTGCCGGTTGAGATAGCCGGCAATCATATGGAGTACCGCTAGCTCGCGATTGCCCTGAAAGAGTGATGGAGAGTCGGATTTGTCCTGCATATCATAGCTTCTCTAGTTTCGCGAAGTCCATACTCAGGCGTTTCTTGCCGTGCTTGCCCTGGAACTGAACCTCCACAAACTCGGTCCCCGCCTCCATATCGCTCCTGAGAATGATGCCGTCCCCAAACTTATCATGCCGCACGCGGTCGCCAGGCTTGAAAAGCTGAACTTTTGGTTCTGGCTCAGAGGGCTGAGCCGGCTTCTGAAATGAGCTTGAGGCTGACCCTGTATTTCTAGCGGTAGACGGTGGCGGAGATGAGGTCGGATATGAAGAACCAGGCGTATGGTAAGATGAGCCGGTACGTGGGGCGGGTGGTGACCAGCGCGAGGATGTTGATGATGGCTGAGATGATCGAGGTGAGCGCGAGGACGATGGAGCTCCTCGACCGATGACGCGACCATCTTGATCGCCGTAGGGGTCCTGGTTGAAATCGTCTTCCCAATTATCCCGGCGGGCTGTGTTCTGGCTGGACGGTCTGGTCTGTGCCACGCCACCTGTGCTTGTAAACAATTTTATCGGAATATCCTCGATGAAGCGAGAAGGCTCGGTATACTGTGTCTCTCCGAAGACCGAGCGGCGGCGGGCGCGAACAAGATAGAGGCGCTGCATCGCTCGTGTAAAGCCTACGTACGCCAGTCGGCGCTCCTCCTCGATCTGCTCTGGTTTGTCCACCGAGCGCGAATGGGGCAACGAGCCTTCATCCATGCCCACGATAAAGACTACCGGGAACTCCAGTCCTTTGGCCGCATGCAGCGTAATCAACGTCACTGCATCTGTATTCTCATCACGCAGCAGCGTCCCATCATCCGCCGACTGTACTGTATCAGCACCCCCCACCAGGGCTACGTTTTCAAGAAAGAGCTCAAGTGCCGTACGCGTCTCAATCTCTGCGTAATCCTCTGCCACGCGGCGAAGTTCGAGCACGTTGCCCCAGCGATCCAGTTCCTCGTTCTCGCTAGATGCGCGCAGCTCTGGCCCATAGCCGGAGCGCTCTAAGATGCGGTCCAGTAGTTCGGGCAAATGCAGTTCAATGAGTGCTCCGCTCAGGTCTGTAATGAGATCGCGAAAGGCTGCCAGGGCAGCCTTTGCACCTTTGCCCAGGGTGGGATGCTCATTGATAGTGTTGAGAGATGCAAAAAGTGATGTGTTTTGTTTGGTCGCCCACTGCTGCAACTCTCCCAGCGTCTTTGGACCCACCTTACGGTTCGGCACGTTTACAATGCGTACCAGACTCAGATCGTCGTTTGGATTGGCTAGCAGGCGCAGATAGGCCAGCATATCCTTGATTTCTTTACGGTCATAGAACTTGCGGCTGCCAATGACTTTATAGGGAATGTTCAGGCGTAAGAATTGCTCTTCAATCGCGCGGGATTGCGCATTAGTACGATACATCACCGCTACATCACTGCGCCTCTCGATATCGCCACGTGCTTGCAGGCGAGTAATCTCTTGCGCCGTATACAGCCCCTCCTGCTCCTCGTTATATGCCTCGTGGAGGATTACCTGCTCGCCCTTCCCCTGTGCCGTCCACAGCTTCTTATCCTTACGCAAGCTGTTCCGTTTTACCACTCCCTGTGCAGCATCCAGAATTGTCTGAGTAGAGCGATAGTTTTGTTCGAGCAGAATAATCTGTGTCTGCGGAAAATCGCGCTCAAAGCGCAGCACATTCTCAGCGCTCGCTCCACGCCATGTATAGATCATCTGATCATCGTCGCCTACCACGCAGACATTGCCTAGCCCCTCGTGTCGATCATCCGTACCAAAGCCAAGCAGACGAATAAGTTTATATTGTGGCAGATTGCAGTCTTGAAACTCATCTACATGAAGATAGTGCCAGCGGCGCTGATACTTCTGCAGCACTTCTGGTTCGCGCCGCCACAACTGCTCTGTAAGCATGAGCAGATCATCAAAGTCCACGCTATTATTGGCTCGCAACAGCTTCTGATAGAGCTTATAGACGCGTGCCGCCACCTCTTCCACATATTTGCTCGCCTGCTCTGCCATCTGATCGGGACCATACATCTCGTTTTTAGCACGTGAGATCAGTGACTGAATCAGTGCTGGGCGATACTGCTTCTCGTCCAGATTCAACTCTTTAATTGCTCGCTTCAGCAGCGTGGACTGATCGTCGGTATCCAGAATCACAAACGAGCGATTGAGGCCAAGTGGAGCGAGATGATCGGCCTCTTCGCGTAACACACGTGCACAGATCGCGTGGAAGGTCCCGATTCTCATCTCTTTGGACTCGTTGATGCCCACCAGCTTCTCCAGACGCTCACGCATCTCGCGTGCCGCCTTGTTCGTGAACGTCACCGCCAGAATGCGCCAGGGAGAGATCCGCTCATGCTGCACCAGATAGGCGATACGGTGAGTGATGACGCGCGTCTTGCCGCTGCCCGGACCAGCTAGAATAAGTACAGGTCCCTGTGTCGTCGTCACAGCCTTGCGCTGCGGTTCATTGAGGCCAGCCAGTAAATCGCCTTGTTCCAACATCATCATCCTCCGTACAGATAAAAACACATAAAAGATTGCTAGCATTCTTTATTGAGATCGACGCTATTGTACCACAGATCAGCACGAAGCGATCCCTATCAGGTACTTTTCAGTTCTCCTTTTTTAGTTGTTCTCCATCTTTTTCATTTTCCATATTTTTGTGCTTAGCGCAAAAATGTGGAAAATGAAAAAGATGGAGAACAACTAAAAAAGTTCAAGAGAGCGGCAAAGCCGCGATAAGTGTATTAATAGAAGCTATCTTGTGTGTGGTACGATGAGGATGAAAAGTGTGTAGATGAAAAGTGTACAAAGGAGTTTTTGTCTCAAAGGAGCTCACCTTGACTCGTCTTACGACCAATTTAATAGTAAACCCCGATTCCTCTATCGACCTCCACATGCACACAACGTATAGCGATGGCCGTTGGCCCGCACAGCAGCTTATTGATTTTCTTGTATCTGAGAAGTTCGACCTCGTAGCCGTGACCGATCATGATCGCGTAGACAAGGTGGGCGAGATACAAGCCCTCGCAGCAGAGCAGCAACTGCCGGTGCTCTCCGGAGTAGAGATGAGCACGGAGTGGAACGGTGAAGTGGGGAAGGGGAGGATGGGCGACGTGCTGTGCTACGGCTTTGATCCAGAACAGAACGAGCTGGCACCTCTCACTGAGAGCATAGTGCGCCAGAAGCTAGAGAATACATATGAGGTAAACGAGACGCTGCGCAAGCAAGGATATGATTTTCCGCGCCAGGAAGAGGTCCTGGTCAAGAACGAAGGGAAGCTGCGCTTCTCTAGCGACAACGCACTACTGCTACGCGAGCATGGACATGCTCCCGATTGGCAGCGTGCTATGCAGATGATACGCGACGCCGGCTACCATTCTATTCGTGCGGATATGGCCGAGACGGTCGAAGCTGTGCATAAGAGCGGTGGCGTTTGCTTGATCGCTCATCCAGGCAGACGCGAGGGGGGCTTTACCTACTATGATCCAGAGCTATTGGATCAGGTGCGTGCAGAGATTCCATTAGATGGTATCGAGGTCTACCATCCATATCACAGCAAAGAGATCATCGAAGTCTTCCTCGATTATGTCAAAAAAAATAATCTGCTCGCCAGCACCGGCTCAGACTCCCACTGTATACCTGGGCGCATGCCAAGAAAGTATCGAGCCGAGATAAGTAAGAATATGTTGGAGCGGGTGGGTATTACCGTAGCATAGAAGATTAGAGATGATTTTCATTTTTCATACTTTTTCGTGCAGAGCACGAAAAAGTATGAAAAATGAAAATCATCTCTAAAAAGAGTTTTATTGAGTAACTCTTTTATCCGCCTGTGGGGCAGCGGCGGGATGAGTCGCCGAACCGGCCAGGAAGAAACCAACCACACCAGCAACAATGGCTGCAATAAGATTCAACCCATGATCCCAGTTGTTTATATGAAACAGACCCAGGAAGAGACCTGTATCATGCCCATATGCTCCAGCAGGGAAGTAGAGCGCGGGGATAAGTCCCAGGATAGTCAGTAGAATATAAAAGATGCTAAAACCCTGATTGTAAGCGCGAGACTGTTTAGTAAATGCCGCAATAATACCGAGAGCTCCTACAACAAGACGAATAATATTGTGTGTCGTATCCGCGTCGAAAAGTCCTAGAACTGCCTGTACACCAGTGCCGTTTTCCACAGGCGTAAAGAAGCCGATAATACCAAGCAGAGCGTAGAGTGCACCTAACACCAGTGCAACAATACGGTTAGTAGTCCAAAGCATGGGTAAACTCCATTGCGAGAATAACATCAGAGAATGAGTAAGGGCGATGGTTGAATAAAAGTTAGCCTTTGTAATGATAAAAACAATTTACCACCGTATATCTACCCATTTCTGAAAAGTTGATTAATTGTTTGGGACGAAGCATACAAACCTCGCCCCATGTGTACACACTACCAGCTAGATGTTGCCACGTGTATCATCGTTTGTATGAATACGAGCATCGCCATCGCGCTCAATGCGAGCCTCTTCACGTCTTACCGTATCGGTGACACGCTGGTTCTCTGTGACTGCGCGCTTGCCGATCTCAACCTCACCAGTCGTTACCGTGTTTTTCGTCACGTTAACCTGCTCTTCGCTCACTGGGACGCGGATCGACTCGCCCTGACCAATAGGAGCATCAGAGACGCGAGGATTCACAGCATGTTGCTCAACGTAGACTTCCTCGTGAGTTACAGGCACATCAATACTGCGCTGCTCTGTAACAACGTCCTTATGCAGGCGAACCTCACCAGCCTGAACGCGCTGCTTCTCGGCCTGGAGCTGCTCTTCGCGCAACTGCATGGATTGACGATCCTGATTAGTAACATCTGCACGATTGCCTGCATATGCTGCATTAGCATTCGTGGTATTGTTATATGTGCCAGCCGTAGTGCCTCTGCTCGATGTAGCATCATAGTAGTCGTTCTGGGCATCGTTGTAGCCAGTGGCACCATGATTGCCCAGGATGTTCGCGGCATCTCGCTCGCGGCCATCGGCGCGAACAGAAACAACGGTGCGACCAGCCTCGTACTGCTGATTGTAGTAAGCAGCACGATCCTGTGGAACACCAAGACTGGTGAGATCATTCAACAGGTTAGACGTAACTGCTCCACCCTCGCGCATGGCAAAGCCGAGCTGATCTTTGGCGAAACCAGCGTCGCGCAGATCGTCAATAGCACGCTTCGCGTCGGCCTCTCTCTGGAAAACACCGACAACAATTGGATTCTGATAAGTACTCACTTGTTAAGCTCCTTCCGCAAAGCGGTTTAATGCTTTACTCGTTATAGACCTGAGGATAAACAAAGAAAAGAAACACTCTCTTTGCATTATCACTACATAGATAATCTTCTTCTATACACTGCTAATCAGAAAGTATGGAGAAACTAATTAGCGATGTCATTTTATTCACAAGTGTAATACGATGGTTTTGTAGGATAAGAGACACTATAAACACTACCATAAAGTTTCTCTAAGTATTATAAAGACAGATATCAAAAATCGTGTGATTTTCTAAGCCAAATACAGCTATGGCTCGAAAAGGTGCCAGAATAATGGCGAAATCCAGGTTTTCGTGCGCATGTATTCTAACAACATGAGAAAAATTAGAGAGGGCTGAGGAAGGAGATAGACACGATTATATATATTTTCCCAATTCTAGTATCTGAAACTGCTTGCTCGTATTCATTTATTATTGTCTCATTTTAGGGTTAGAGAATCGTGTCAATAGGCGGAAGTATAACATGTTTTGTAACTAATTCATTGTGGGTGAGGAGAAAAAGCATGGCAACAGATGCAAGAGTAATCGGAGCCTTTCGTGATCGTACGATGGCAGAGCAAGCCGTTGGCGATTTGCGCCAGAATGGCTGGGACAATAGTCAGATACAAGTTTATGGTACACACAGCTCTGGCGGAGTGCTTTCTTCATTAAGGCATGCCTTTGGTGGGCATGATGAGAATGAGGGCAGTGGCCTCGATCAGCTAGATCTATCAGACGAGCAGCGTCAGTTTTATCAGCGGGAACTCGACTCTGGCTATACAGTTGTAGGCGTCACGCCGGGAGATCGGCAGCTTGACGCACGCGAAATATTACATCGCAACGGTGCGTACAACGTGCTTTTGCCAGCAGAGATGGGCGGGAGAGAGCGTGTGGTGCCCATTCGGCGGGAAGAGGCTCAGGTAAGTAAAGAGGTTGTGCAGACCGGCGAGATCCGTATCCATAAGCGGGTGATTACCGAAAACCAGACGTTCACCGTCCCTGTCACACGCGAAGAGGTGATCATTGAACGCCTGCCACTTGAAAATGGAAACGCGGAGCAGGTCGCCGCAGAACAACAGGATACAGACGCTGCATATGCCGTCCGTCATCCAGTAGGAATGGCCGGCAACGTGACTAACGCTGCCGATCTGACCGAGAGCGAGGCACGTCGGCAGGAAGAAGCGCGCATTCGAGCTACTCAGGGATATGAAGATGAGATGCTCAAAGAGGGAGGCACTATTCGTGTCTTTGTGCGTGAAGAGCGTGTCAGAATCGAAAAGTATCCTGTTGTTGTAGAAGAGATTATAGTGCACAAAGAAATACTGCAAGAAGAGCGGAGAATTGTGGAGCCAATCAGGCATGAAGAGATAACTGTAGAGCGCACTGGAAATGTGATCTTACACGGTGATTTCGAAAATGCTGTCAATACACCTGATCGCGGTACCGTCTTGGGGAATACCACCACTACACCTGTGCGTAACGATATCCCTGGCAATACTACTCTATAAATCTTTCTTTCACGCGCTGACGCCCTATTTTATGAGCTTCCAGGAAAAGAGAGGGTGTCAGCGTGTGAGGAGGCAGGCAGAAACTATCATATCGCCCTTTATTTCGTTAGAGATGAAGGCCGTACCCGTTGGATATAAAGCTCTGTACTGCCTCCACAATCAAGGCATGCTCGCGCTCTTTTAGATGCTTCTGCAACGTTTCCTCCGTATCATCAGGAGCGATCGCAACCTCAGCCCGGCAGAGAACGGGGCCGGCATCCACCTCTGGAATAACATAGTGAACCGTGCTGCCCGTCACCTTCAACCCAGCATCGAGTGCCTGCTGAGTGGCATGTAAGCCGCGCAGAGCAGGAATGGTCGTACCATCGCTGGTCGTATAGGTCGTACCCCCATCGTCGGGCAGTAGAGCGGGATGAAGATTAATAATGCGTTGAGGGAATTGCCCGATGAAGTCCGCGCTTAAGATCCGCATCCAGCCAGCCAGCACAATTAGATCAGCCTCAAAAAGTTGTAGAAGGGCTGCAATACGGGGTTCTGCCTGAGCGCGCTGCTTCCAGGGAATAAAAGCTGTTGGTAACTTGTGCCTGAGCGCGCGCTGGAGTCCATACGCATCGGCCTTATTGCTAATCACTAGCACAATCTCCACGCCCGGAAGCTGCTGGTCATCAATAGCGTCTATTAATGCCTGTAGATTACTTCCACTACCCGAAATAAGCACCGCCACACGCAAATTTGCATGCTTCATACTATGAGACATAGATTTTCTTTATACCTTCTATATTTCATCCTTTTTATCAATTTCCTTTTTTACGCAATTTAGGTGGAGCCTAAATTGCGTAAAAAAGGAAATTGATAAAAAGGATTCTCAGTATCTTAAAAAATAATTGTCACGGGTAGCCGTAATATAGCACTACCCGTGACAATTATCAACCCCAAATTCCAAAGCTCAAAGAGTTTTAAGCGCACGCTGGGCGATATCTTTGCGATAGTGCATATCGGTGAAAGATATAAGGGAGGCGGCATCGTAGGCGCGGGTGACGGCCTCGGATAGGGTGGAAGCCTGGGTGGCGATGCTGAGGACGCGGCCGCCGGCAGTGACCAGTTCGCCGTCCTTGATCGCGGTTCCGGCTTGGAAGACCTGGACGTTGGGAAGCCGACTGGCCTCTTCGATGCCGGTGATGGGGATGCCAGAGCGGTACGCGCCCGGATAGCCCCCAGAGGCCAGCGTCAAGCTCACCGCGTAGCCGGGATGCCAGAGCGTACTCGTATCAATTTTTGGCCTGTCGGCGAAGGTGAGGATGTCGAGCAGGTCAGCTTTGAGCAGGAGCATAAGCGCCTGCGTTTCGGGGTCGCCGAAGCGGGTGTTGTGCTCGATGACCTTCGGGCCGTCTTTTGTAAGCATAATGTTGGAGTAGAGCACGCCGGAGAAATCGACGTGAGCATCTCTGAGCGCATAGAGCGTGCTCTGAACGATCTGTCCATAGATTTGCTCAACGTGTGCCTGGTCTACGAAGGGCAGTGGAGTATAAACGCCCATACCCCCTGTATTGAGTCCCTGATCGTCATCCAGGGCTCGCTTGTGATCCTGCGTCAATGTGAGTGGAAGATAGTTTGTGCCGTCACACACATCTGTAGAGCTGATTTCTTCACCCTCTAGATAATCTTCGATCACCACTACATCCCCCGCCGTTCCAAAGACGCGATCAACCATCATCTGCTTGAGAGCATCCTGAGCTGTTGCCATATCCAGGGCTACAAGTGCGCCCTTACCTGCCGCATTGCCATCTGCCTTCACCACCACAGGAACGCCGTGATGTTCCAGATATCGACGCGCCAGGTTATAATTACTGAAGGTCTCATAGCCAGCGGTCGGAATGCCAGCCGTGCTCATAAGCTCTTTAGCAAATGCCTTACTGCCTTCGAGGGTTGCAGCCGCCTTGACCGGACCAAAGATTCGCAGACTGCGCTCCCGGAAAAGATCCACGATGCCCTCAATCAGGGGCACCTCGGGACCCACGATCGTCAGATCAACGGCAAAGTTTTCTGCGCAATCAGCCAGTTCCTGAAGCTGAGAGACGCCTATCTGAATGCGCTCCGCATAGGGCAGCATACCAGGATTGCCAGGTGCAGCATAGATCTTTGAGACGCGAGGACTCTGCGCCAGTTTCCATATCAATGCATGCTCACGCGCACCTGATCCAATGACGAATATACGCATAGAGAGAAACCTCCAGTTGTTCCTTGTTCTTTTGTCAAATACCACTAACTACTCTGGCATAATTATGTAGGCCCGCGTAGCGACAATCCCTTGCGGTTGTCGTGCGTCCACCTGACGCAAAGGAGCCCATGTCTTCCAGTTGCCCACCAACGACAACCACAGGGATTGTCGCTACGCAGGTAGTGTTGTACGTGGAAAGAAGGGGGCATGTTTCGCCCCGTGTAGAGCACCTACGAGAGGATCGAAGGGCCAGCCCTGTTTTTCCATACAGCCGTAACAGAACTCACTCTCCAGGAAGTTGAGCGCGGCCTCGTCGTCCGGTCGCTCGCATTGTCTATGGGTAGACTCGGCGGATTGAATAGCGCGGCCGAGACCTGGCAGGCTTAGATAGCCCAGGCTATCCACTCCGATATAGTCAGCAACCTCCTGAATAGTGCGCCCCGCCGCAATCAGCTCGGTTTCCTGCGGAATATCGATGCCGAAGTAGCAGGGATGACGCAGCGGCGGGGAACTGGAGCGCAGATGAATCTCTTTTACTCCTCGATTGCGCAAGGCCGAAACCAGTCGCTTCATCGTATTGCCGCGTACGATAGAATCATCGACAATAACCAGGCGCGCCCCCTCAATCTTAGGTTGCACGAAGTTAAACTTCAGATCCACTTCTAACTGGCGCAGACGCTGATCGGGCTTGATAAACGAACGGTCGCTATAGCGATTTTTGATAATGGCCTGGCTGTATGTAATGCCCGATATCTCCGCATAGCCTAGCGCAGATGGAATGGACGAATCAGGGACTGGCACCACAAGATCGGCCTCCACTGGATGTTCGCGGGCGAGTTCGCGACCCAGAGACTCGCGCACATTATAGACATAGGCATTGTTCAGTCGGCTGGTCGCCTCCGAAAAGTAGATATGCTCAAAGACGCACAGCGAATGTTTTTGTGTGCGTAGCAGGATATCCGAGTGCATTCCATCTTCATCGATCGTAATCAGCTCGCCCGGCTCTACCTCGCGGATATAGGTTGCGCCCATGCGATCCAGTGCGCACGACTCAGAGGCGGCCACCCAGCTCGTGCCAATGCGCCCGATACACAGTGGACGCATTCCCCACGGATCGCGGATCGCATACAGCTTCCCCTCGGCCAGAATAACGAGGCTGTAAGAGCCGCGCAAGAGCGGGAAGGTCTCGATCATGCGCTCACGCAGCGTGTTGCCCTGAGCGTAGAGCAAGAGGAGGGCGATAATCTCGCTCTCGGTGGTGGACTTCAGAGTTTCGGCGGGCAGAAGGGCGCGCAGTGTATCGCCATTGACGATATTGCCGTTGTGGGCCAGGGCGATTGTGTCGTATTGATGCGTCTGTTCGCCCACCACGAAGGGTCCCGCATTCTCAACGCAGCTAGAGCCGGTCGTGGAGTAGCGTACATGGCCGATACCGCAATGAGTGTAGGGAAGGTTTGTACCGGAATCCTGAAACACCTCGCGCACTTTTCCCATGCCCACGCGATGCTCAACTTGTCCTGACGGATCATAGACTGCCATACCGGCACTCTCTTGTCCACGATGCTGCAAAGCCGTCAGAGCCAGAACAATGTAGCGCCGCACATCCAGACTCTCCTCGCCTTTCGGCATATAGATACCCACTATTCCACAAGCGTCATGCAGTCGCTCCATGCTTAGCTCCTTCTCCGAGAACACATCTGCTCTCCTGTTTGTATTCCTCGTTTATATTTTCAATTGGCCGGTCAGGTCTGCTACGAGTGCATAGCGGTCGGCAACGTCTTGCAAAGCAGCGGGCGTGATCTGCTGTGCCGGTAGATTGCGATAGACCTGTTTATCAAGCATGCGCGTCTTGTCACCACTGGGCCAGAGACGCCAGCTATCGTTATCAATCACATCCGCAACCAGCAGACGGCCGGAGGTGTCGCGGCCGAACTCGATTTTTAGATCAACCAGGGTAATATCCAGGTGAGCCCAGGCGCGCTCAAGCACGCCGAAGACGCGGCGGCCCTCCTCAGCCATCTCCTCAATCTCTGACTCAGTTGCCAACTCCAGCTTCAGAATGTCAGCGGGCCAGATCTGCGGATCGTGGTGAGCATCGTCTTTCAGAAATGTCTCTACCAGAACTGGATCAAAGCGCGTGCCCTCGCTCACCTCGGGATGACGCTTGAGATAAGAGCCTGTGGCGATGCGGCGCTGCACCTGTTCGATAGGTAGCATTGTGCAGCGCTTGACCAGCATCGTGGTGTCGTTGACAAGCTGTACAAAATGGGTCGCGATATGCGCGTCATCAAGGAGACGGAAAACATTGGCGGTTGTGAGAGTGCTCCAACGCGATTTGCCGGCGATCTCATTGCGGCGCGCGCCATCACCCGCTGTGATCTGGTCTTTGGCGAGTATGTAGACCAGAGCGTTATCCTTCGGGTGGGCGTAGATCTGTTTGGTCTTGCCTTCAGCAAGCAGAGGACCCAGTTCGGGTTGCGTATCGTTCATGAGCAAAATACTATCCTCTATAACTATTTTTCATTCATTTAACTTTTCTACATTTTACAAGCGAAGCTTGTAAAATGTAGAAAAGTTAAATGAATGAAAAACGATTCTGTTTTATATTTTTGCTTTTATACACATTTCGGGCGAAGCCCGAAATGTGTATAAAAGCAAAAATATAAAAGCGAGACAAGTGCCGAGGGCACGAAAACGCGTATTCATAGTAAGACTACACCTTCGCCATTAGTAATCTTACCGATGGTAAGCAGTTCGGGGAGCAGGCTACGGGCCTCTAGAGCGCCCTTAGGCGAGAGGACAAGCACCATTCCGATGCCCATATTGAAGGTACGGTAGAGCTCTTCAGACTGCAAATTGCCCAGCGAGGCCAGGAGCTTGAAAAGCGGAGGAACGCTCCAGGTCTTTGTATCAATGACAGCTTGAGTGCCAGGAGGGAGAATGCGTGAGATGTTGCCCTTAAAGCTGCCGCCGGTGATGTGGGCGATGCCTTTGATATAGCGGCTGCGATCAGCCAGATACTCACGTAGTTGAGTAATTTCGCGCAGGTAGCTGCGATGTGGACGCAATAGTGCATCAACCAGCGGCTCTCCTAGCTCTGGAAAAACAGTATCCAGGGGATAGGGGGCGAAGATGCGGCGGGCCAGCGAATAGCCATTCGTATGCAGGCCATTTGAGAGCAGGCCCAGAATCACGTCGTCATCATAGATCGTAGAGCCGTTGCTGGCCTCTTCCTCTTCCACGACGCCGACGATAGTGCCAGCCAGATCAAACGCGCCGGGTTGGTAGACGGCGGGCATCTCAGCAGTCTCGCCGCCGAGCAGTGCGCAGCCAGCCTCTTTACAGGCATTGGCAATTCCCTGAACGATCGTCGCCGCCTGAACCGGGTCCAGCTTGTTGACCGCCAGGTAATCCATGAAAAAGAGCGGGCGGGCACCTTGCGTGATGAGATCATTGATTGAGTGATTTACAATATCGTAACCAATCGTATCATAGCGTTTGGCCTGGGCTGCAATCAGCGTCTTCGTGCCCACACCGTCCGTCGAAGACACGAGCGCCGGATTGCGCATACGCTGTAGAGCCTTTGCGCTAAAGACACCCGCAAAAGAGCCAATGCCCGCCAGCACCTCTGGTCCTTGCGCGGCACGTACTGCGCTCCGCATCAGCTTGACTGCTTGCTCTCCGGCAGCAATATCTACACCACTGGTTGCATAGGTCATTGTCTCATGCTGAACTGGAGCGGAAGAAGTATTTTTTATTGTCTGATCCCGTAACTGCAGCGTATAATTATAGGCGTTCTGGAAGAGTAGCAGGCCATCGCCCTCACCTGTAGCGCGACCACGGCGCAGAGGATGCTGCAGCGTATTGACATAACGCTCAGGATGCGGCATCAACCCGAAGACATTACCACGTTCGTTACAGACTCCCGCAACGTTGCCGACAGAGCCATTGGGGTTCGCGGGATATACTACTGACTCGCCCTCATTATTAGAGGCATACATCAGCGGAACCAGCCCCCGCGCCTGCAGGTCAGCTATATCACTAGCAAAAACAAACTGTCCCTCACCGTGAGCGACTGGTAACTCAAGTGCACGAGAGAGTCCCTGAGTAAATATACATGGACTCTGTTGCGCGGAGAGCGAGACCCAGCGGCACTCGAACTGGGCCGAAGCATTTTCAGTCAGCGTAGCCTGGGCGGATGTGTCCGCAAGCGTTGTGCCAGGCAAGAGGCCAGCCTTCACCAGCACCTGGAAGCCGTTGCAGATACCAAGAACGGGATGGCCCTCTTGCACAAACTGGTCCAGTTGCGAGCCAAGATGGATCGTCAGATTTTTAGCCAGCAGCGTGCCCGCCCCCAGATCATCGCCATAGGAGAAGCCGCCCGGAATCAGCAGGAAATCATACTCCAACAGAGAGTCGGGAGCTTTGATGAGTTGATTGATGTGGAGCAGATCTGGAGCGAAACCAACCAGGCGACAGGCTTGAGCCGTCTCACGATCGCAGTTGATGCCCGGAGCGCGTAGAACCAAGGCGCGCGGCATCCTGCTGGCATCATTCAGTCTACTTATCATACCCGTCCCCCTTTCCATGCCTCTTGCAGCTCATCGATGGACAGATTCACCAATTCATCCCAGCCATCCTGAACCACGAAGCGCGATGCGTGCATAGCAGTGCCCACGTATGTAACATCCTCAATCCCACTCAGACGCATATGTTTCTCAAAAGAGCCAAGCTGCTCAGGCGTGATCTCGACCAGGAAGCGCGAAGGAGACTCGCTAAACAACTTCACGAGAGTTGAGGCATCATAGCTCAAACCTCCTGACCCTTTCACCGCCAGCCGCTCAAGATTCAGCGTCATTCCAACCAGGCCCCCCAGAGACATCTCTGCCGCCGCCACCAGCAGTCCACCCTCCGAGAGATCATGGCAGGAGCGCACCCAGCCATTGCGAATCGCCTCGCCCAGCACGCGCATAGTCGCCAACGCCTGAGGAATACGTACCTGTGGCACACTTGCTGAAGGAAAGATCTGCGCGAACGAAGAGGGATCGACCACCTCGGCATAGTGCGAGCCTGCCAGCTCGTTGCGCGTCGCCCCCACTTGATACAGCATATTTCCTGGCGTTTTCAGTGCCATGTCGATGGTTGGCGTCACATCCTCGATCACGCTCACCGCCGAGATCAGTAGCGTAGGAATAACGGGAATGCGGCGACCGTCCGTCCGATACTCGTTATTCAGGCTATCCTTCCCCGAAATGAAGGGTGTGCCAAAGCCGATCGCCGCATCGGAACAGCCCTTCACCGCGCGCACCAGCATCCCCAACTGCTCAGGATCAGTAGGGTTGCCCCAGCAGAAATTATCTAGAATCGCTGTATGCATCACGTCCCCGCCCACCGCCGTCAAATTGCGCAGAGCCTCATCTACAGCATTGACCGCCATATGATAGGGATCAATGCGCCCGTAGAGCGGGTTAATGCCATTAGAGAGCACCACACCCGCTTTAGATTCAGGCGCATTCTCCAATAAAGGACGCAGCACAGCCGCATCCCCCGGCCCGTTGCCCGCGCGCCCCACCAGAGGTTTTAGTACTGTTGCGCCCTGCACCTCGTGATCGTAGCGGCGCACAACCTCTTCTTTCGATGCGATCGAGGGATGCCGCAGCAGAGCCAGCAGCGTGGGAGCGAGTGAGCTGATAATAGCGCTTGAGGAACTTGCATCGGTATCTTCTGGCGTTGATAATTGAGCTTCGGGATGTTTCCAGATAGCTTCCAGCATCTGCCCAGGCCGACCGTCATGTAAGAAGGCCATATCCATATTGGCGACCGTCCGCCCCTCATACGTCAGGGTCAGACGGCGATCACTTGTAAACGTTCCCAGTATAGAGGCTTCAACCTCCTCGACGCTACAGATGTCCAGCAATGCTTCGATATTTTCTGGTGGAATCGCCAGGATCATGCGCTCCTGCGCCTCCGAGAGCCAGATCTCCCAGGGTGCTAATCCCTGGTATTTCAGTGGTGCGCGCGTCAATTCTACTCGCGCGCCCGTCTTCTCACCCATCTCACCGATGGCTGAGGAGAATCCCCCGGCACCACAGTCCGTAATTGCATGATAGAGCTGGCGGTCGCGGGCCTGCATAATCACGTCTGTAACCTTCTTCTCAGTAATTGGAGCGCCAATCTGTACCGCTGCGCCTGCCTGCGTATTCATCTCGACGCTCATCTCGCCCGACGAGAACGTCGCGCCATGAACGCCATCGCGACCCGTGCGCCCACCTAGCGAGACGATCATATCGCCGGGCTCTACAGAAGTGGGATGGCTCCCATGCGGCAGCAGGCCCAGGCAACCGCAGAAGACGAGCGGATTGTAGAGATAGCCTGGATGATAGAGAATAGCTCCATTGACCGTGGGAATGCCCATCTTGTTGCCATAGTCGCGCACGCCGGCGACCACACCACTAGCGATGCGTCGTGGCGGGAGGACACCGGCGGGAAGTGAATCGGAAGGCGTTTCGAGAGGACCGAAGCAAAGCACATCCGTATTTGCAATTGGTTGAGCTGAGACGCCCACCACATCGCGAATGACGCCACCCACTCCTGTATTTGCGCCACCAAACGGCTCGATGGCCGAGGGATGATTGTGCGTCTCCACCTTAAATGCCACATCATAGGTAGGAGTCATGCGGATGATGCCCGCGTTATCGCTAAAGGCCGAGACCAGCCACTCCGGCCTCACCTCTTCAGTTGCGCGCATGATATATTGCTTGAGCAGGCCGGCGATGGTCTCCTGCTCCGTAAGCCTCCCCTCACTATCAAACTCCTGATAGGAAATCGTGGCCTTAAAGGTCTTGTGCGAGCAATGCTCCGACCACGTCTGGGCCAGTGTCTCTAGCTCCACATCCGTCGGCTCGCGGCCTTGCTCTCGATAGTGCTGCTGAATCGTCTGCATCTCGCGTAAATTGAGCGAGAGCAGGCCAGAACGGCTGAATGTCAGCAACTGCTCATCATCCATCGTCGAGATTGGAATCGTACGGACCACGTTGCTAGCGCCCGATTGCGATGTGGATGATTCTAGAGACGCCGCGAGTGAGGGCGTTTGTAATAGCGCATCCGCCTGCTTCTGGACGGAGTAGAGTGCGTAGTGCTGAATGACTGGATTGAATAGAAGCGAGCGGGCGATAATGTGAATCTCCGCCTCAATCAGCCTGTCATCGAGTCGATAGCGCCGGCCGGTTTCGACGCGCTCTAACGAAGTGACACCGAGCATAGACGCGCCTGCTAGCACGCTCTCAGCCAGTGTATCAGTTACGCCGGTGTGGAAAAATACGTCGACGATGTGTCCTGTAGTCTGTGTTGCTGAATGGGTGGTTGCTGAGATGGAGGGTGTAATGCTAGCTTCTTGTACGACCGGATCGACCAGGAGCTGTTGCGTGAGCTGGTTGAGCTGGAGTGGGTCGATGTCGGCGGTTAGAAGATAGAGTTGGGATGTGGAGATAGTGGGTGGGGGAGGATCAATCGCTCCGTCTGCAAGCGATGGCTGGGGTAATAATTGTAACATCTCGCGGGCAAGCTGGTGGGCGTGTACATCATAGCGCTCAGAGCTTGCGCGTACTTCTATCTGGTATCGTGTCACTGGCCTCTCGTCCTGGCTGGTTGCCTGGGTTATGTCCAGGTGGTCTATCGTAATAGAGCACAACGAATCGCGTGCGGATATCCAATGGGACGGGAACATTGTAACACCTTTTCCTCATCTGTAGCAAATTACAGAGGCATGCAAGAGTACTAGACGAAACTTCTTGCATAGCTAGCGCGTGAATGAAGAGAAAAGTCATGACAATTATGTGGAGGGAGCTATGAGTACCCAGACACGCGATTCGAAAACCGAAAATAAGCAAGAAAAAAATGGCCGTCAAGCTCCTGAGAACGACTCAAAAAAGGGCGTTGTTTCAGGTATTAAAGAAGAGGCTAAGCCTTTCCAGGCGTTCGTGACCAAATTTACCAACGATTGGTCGATGAATCTATCTGCCGCTCTAGCCTATAACTTGATGCTATCCACGGTTCCAATTATTATTGTTTTGCTTGCTGTACTTGGTCTGGTGCTTGGCTTATTAGCACCAAGTGCCACAAATGCCGTCTTTGGATCGATTACCAAGATCCTCCCGCCTCAGGTAAATGGAGGGCAGATCATTCAGGGAGCCAGAAACCAGCTTCAGCAATCATCCGGCATTTTAGGTATCATTGGAGTTGTAAGTGCACTCTTTTTAGGTTCACGTCTCTTTGTGCTCCTTGAGACCTTCTTTTCGATCGTCTACCGAGTGCGTCCACGTTCGTTTCTTCGTCAAAACCTGATGGCGTTAGGAATGATGGTATTGTTCCTCATCCTTGTACCGATAATGGTGCTGGCGAGCTACATTCCAACGCTGGCAAACACGCTTTTACGTGTTACGCCTCTTGGGCAGAATCCAGTGCTCACAACAATTCTGAGTCTTCTAAGTGGTGTTGTCGCATCTTTTCTCTTGTTCGAGGCCATCTATATCGTCGTCCCCAACTTGCATATCCGCTTACGTCACGGATGGCTTGGTGCGATTGTTGCTGCCATTGCCTTGCAATTTTACCTTTACTTGTTTCCTATCTATGCAGCGAACGTCCTCAAAAATGCGGCCGGAGCAGTCGGCTTCGCGATCATCTTGCTCGTATTCTTCTACTACTTTGCGGTACTGCTCTTCCTAGGAGCTGAGATCAATGCTTTCTTTGTAGAAAAAGTACGCCCACTGCCAAATGATCTCGCCACGTTTGTCAGCACAATGGCTGGTAGGATAAATGAAGATATTCCTGATGACGAAGGAAAAGATCACATAAACACGAAGCCAACCGAGCAAGCCGATAAAGAACACGTTGTGAATTATGTCAAAAAGACAGACGAGCGTGACGTGCCACAGCAGGTCGCTGAAGATCCAGAAGTGCAGCAAGAGGTACAGAAACGGCAGGGAGGAAGCGCGGGAAGTTCAGGTAGTAATGGAAACACTGGAAATAGAGGAGGAGATGGACGCACAGCCTCTAACCTGCAATCGAGAACGACAGCTAGCTCTCAAAGTAGATCAACAAGCTTACCGAATAGGCCAGCAACAAAAGAATCGAGCACTTCTACATCTAAATCAAGTTCAGCGATACCACAGCAAGGAATTGCCATTGGTGTCGTCGCAGGAGCAGTTATCTCATTTCTAGTAGAAATGTTCCGTTTACGCAAAAAACTATAGTATCTACTTTTACGCTAAAACCATTTTATTCTATAATTGTACTTTTTCCGTATAACTTGGGATCTGCCCAAGTTATACGGAAAAAGTACAATTATAGAATGGAGAACTACTATTTTATTCATCATTTCCCCTTTTACACAATTTGAGCTCCGCTCAAATTGTGTAAAAGGGGAAATGATGAATAAAATAGTAGTTTAAAGGTGGACGTCAAGCTTCAGGGGTGGGTTTCGTTGGCGAGATACTGGTGGATGAAGGCGATGGACATACTTCCCTCGCCGACACCTGAAGCCACCCGCTTGATTGAGTCGTGGCGCACATCTCCGGCGGCAAAGACTCCTGGCACGCTCGTCTCCAGTAAGTGCGGGTCGCGTGAAAGGGGCCAGCGCTCTCGGGCTTCTGGCCGTGCTAGAATGTCGCGTCCAGTGAGAATGTAGCCGCGCTCGTCGCGCGCAATCGTCTGAGGCAACCACTCGGTCTGAGCATCCGCCCCGATCAAGATAAACAACGAGTCGGTGAGTAGCGTCTGCTCTGCCTGCGTTTGCCGGTCACGCACGACAATGGCCTCCAAATGTATCTCTCCCGATACTGTGACCACCTCGCTTTGTACGCGAGTCGCAATATTTGCTTTGGCCGCAAGCTGCTCGATTAAGTACTGCGACATCGTGGCTTCGAGACTCTTGCCACGCACTAACAAGGTGACCGAGCGGGCGTAGTTAGAGAAAAAGATTGCCGCCTGACCCGCCGAGTTGCCGCCGCCGATTAGATATACGTCTTTGCCACGCGTTCCCTGTGCCTCTGTCCGCCCCGCGCCGTAGTACACGCCGCGCCCAACTAGAGCATCGAGGCCAGGGATCGAGAGACGACGCCAACTCACGCCCGTCGCAATCACAATGGCTCTCGCACGCACCCGTTCGCCTTCATCCAGGACAATTGAACGTTGCTCGGTCTCCAGATCAAGCCCTTCCACGCAACGTGCAACGAGAAGTTCGGCTCCAAAGCGTTTGGCCTGCTGCCATGCACGGCGACTAAGCTCGTCGCCCGATAAACCTGTAGGAAAGCCGAGATAGTTTTCGATGCGCGACGAGGTACCTGCCTGCCCTCCCGGAGCCTCACGATCGATGAGCAACGTATGAAGACCCTCTGACGCTCCGTACACACCCGCTGCAAGACCTGTTGGACCAGCTCCAATAATGACCACGTCATAGGCTGCCGGACTTGGAGTTGTGCCAAGTCCCAGGCGTTCGGCAAGCTCCCGTCGCGAAGGCGTCACCAGCAGTGAGCCATCTTGCAACACCACTAGCGGACAAACGGTCGGTGCACCCGATGCTTGTAGAGGAGCCTGTGCGGCAGGATCGGTGGGTTCGAGCCAGCTAAAAGCTACGCGATTGCGCGCGAGGAAGTCGCGCAGGTCATGGCACTGAGGGTCCCAGCGATAGCCGATGACTTGAATGGGGGCGGGAGCATGCTCGGTCGCCAGTTGTTGCAGATGTCCAACGCGCCAAGCCATCGTCTTGAGCAGTTCGTGACTCAGTGCAGGGATTCCCAGGATGAGTTCTTGAAAATCGGCTGGCTCTAGCCGTAAAATGCGCGAGGGTTCACGCGCACGCAGGCTCGCCACCGCCGTCGAGCCAAGCAGAAGGGGAAGCTCGCCAAAGTAGTCATAAGGCACGTAGCGATTGATTACCTGCTCTACATCGCTCAGAGTTTTCACCACATCCAGTGACCCGGCCAGGAGCACAAAAAAGGCCGCAACCTCCCCTTCTTGAACCAGCCAGTCTCCTGGCTGCAACTGCACATCGGCGGCTCGATCAGCAATCTGCTCCTGCTGCTCTTCATCCAACTGAGAGAACAGGGGAATTTGTGCGATAAGGTCGGTTGTAATCATGCTCTCTTCCCTTCTTTCACCACAACGTTTTCTCTTTGCACCCAATTCTATCACACCCGCACTCTCAGGCTCCATTCAAGGTAGCGATACCGTCTACCCTGACGCGCATTTTCAGATACATTGCTATAAATCTGCTCTAGAGTTGGGGCATGATTTCAGTGAGCCAGGATGTGCCAAATTTCCAGGAGCCGTAGAAGAGAAGATTGGGTTCCCCCGTAGCGGAGATGTTGCCGTGGTGCTGGAGAATAAAGGTTCGCAGGCTCTCAGAAGTAACATGAAGGGGAATAAGAGATTTAATCTCGTCGTCTTCTGGCTGGCGGCGCTGTACCTCTTCTAAAGGGATGTGGAGGAGGGTGAGAAAGCACATCTCGGCGTGCGGAGTCGTCAGGTCATAGACGACGCCCAGGCAATACTGCTCACGCATATCGATGCTCTGAATGCCAGTCTCTTCGCGGATCTCTCGACGAATGGCGGCGAAGGGATCTGGTCGGGTAGAAGGGTTAGAAGGATTGAAAGAATAAGTAGCAAGAGAAGAATAAGTAGAATTGGAAGGGTTGGAAGCATCAAGAGGGAGAGAAGGAGAGGTATCAAGGGAGCGTTCGAAGAAGCCGCCGATGACATGGTAGCGACCAACGTAAACATCTACCCCTTGACGCCGATCGAGGAGTATATAGCCATCGCTCGTTTCGAGAACAGAGCAGACGGCAAGTGGATTAGCGAGTTCGTGTCGCACCCGACCCTGGGCAAAAAGGGGTGCGCGCGTGGTCACAAATTCTTTGTAGCTGGTATCGGCCAGGATGAGGTCTAGAGACTGGTCGTTAGAGGATTGAGCATTGACGTAGCGGAAAAGAGGGGCGTCGAAGAGCCGTTTATTATGCAGACGAGCCTGTTGCAATTGCTCCTGCCAGTATCTGTCCATCCATGCCTGCGTTTGCAGCGTAACAGAGATGCGTGAGGTCGGATCATACTGGATCGTGAGCTGGTCGGGGCGGTAGAGACCGTGAGTGATAATATCGAATTCTAGCATGACGATGATTCATTCTCTCATTCTTTTTTCACTATTTAACTTTTCCCCTAATTTGGGCTCTGCCCAAATTAGGGGAAAGTTAAATAGTGAAAACGATTCTATTCTTTAATTTTGCTTTTTCTCTTCATTTCTGGCGCTCCAGAAATGAAGAGAAAAAGCAAAATTAAAGAATAGAAGTGTTCAGGCGGCGAAGCTGCTACTCCCATTCAATGGTAGCGGGCGGCTTGGAGGTAATATCGTAGACCACGCGGTTGATCGCCGGAACCTCGTTGACGAGGCGGTTGGAGATGCGGCCTAGCAAGTCGGGGGGAATC
>JAABUQ010000375.1_pt1 | contig 103589 bp, 116 predicted proteins | sample 5560001 | NCBI WGS metagenome assembly JAABUQ01 (sample SAMN10711888, study PRJNA513371) | rock metagenome | isolation source: Antarctica rocks | place: Antarctica: Victoria Land, Finger Mt nord | collected 2015-12-18
TTATTTATTATATTATTTATAAAATAAATAAATAAATAAGTTAAATATAAAAATTATATATTTAAAGAAATATATAAAATATTAAATATTAAATATAATTATAAAAAGAAATATTATTTAAATTAAATAAAATTTTTATAAATTTTATAAATTAATATTAAAAAATTAATTTCTATAAAATTTATTATAAATTTTATTAATTATATTATTCTTTATTAAGCTCTTAAAAGCTTTAAATATCAATTAATACCTATTATATAAATATAATATTTTGATATTAATAAAGAATATTATATATAAAATTTTAATTAAATAAATAATAAATATTATTTTCTAAAATTATCAAAATCAAATATTTTAACTTTTAAATAATAATAATAAAGATTAACTTTATTAAGAATATTAGCTTTATAAATTAAAATTAATTTAATATAACTAAAATATATTTTAATTATAAAAAGAATAAGGAGAAATCTTTATTAACTTTTGAAAAACTTATATAAAAAATTAAATAATTATATAAAATAAACAAAAAGATAATTTATTAAATAAGAATATTTTTATTTTTTATTATTTTATAAAGAAAACCTTTAAAAGAATAATTTATATAATATAATAATACTTCTATTTTTAAATATTTAATTAAAGAAATATATTATTAATTTATTAAATATTATTATTTTAATAAAGTTTTTTATTCAAAAATTAAATCCTAAATATCGTATATATTAAAAAGGTTAAAATATTTATAAAAAACAGTTTTTTCAAAGAAAAAATCGAAAGAATTATTATTAATTAGAAAGTATTTAAAGAATATTTTTTAATTTTTATCTTATTAAAGTTTTTAATAAATTAAATATAAATATTATTAATAAGGTTTTATATTTTTACAATAATTTATATAAATAATAGAATATTAAAAATAAAAATATTTATAAAATAAATAATAGAAATCTTATTACCGAGGCTTTTTATTAAATAAATATTATTTTATTTCTTAATTATATTTTTTAATTTTTATAATAATATATTATTTAATACTTAGATTTTAGATTCTAGCTTTAATATGTATTTATATAATAATCGAAATTATTTCTCTTATTAACGATTATTTGCTCTTAATAATATAATTATTTTAAAAAAAATATTATATAAAATTAATATTTTAATATTTATTAGGGAATATAATATAATCGAGTTTTAAAATATAACTTTAATTTTTAATTTTATAACTAATTTAATATCTTTTAATTAAATTTATTAAATTAATATTTATTAAAATATTAAAAATAATATATTTTATATAATAAAAGATAATTATAAGGATTATTTCTGCAAACTCTATTAATATTAAAATTATTAATTTTTATAAATTAATTAATCAAAAATTTAGGATTTTTTAGAAAAACTTATTATTATAATTATATTAATAAAATAATACAAATTTAAAAACCCTCGATTATTAATCGAAGTTATATTATTATATTAATATTTATTAATAGGTTATTTTAGCCTTAAAGCAATTATAATATTATTAAAAAATATTATTAAAGTTAAATTTATTACCTTATTAACCTGGGGCTAATTTAAAGTATATTAATTATATTATCTTTTTAAAGTTAAAAAAATTATTTTTTATTATTAAAACTATAAGTATAAAGTAATAAACTTATTAGAATATATTTATTATAACCTTATTCTTATTAAAAAAGGATTTAACGAGTATAAATAGTTAAGCTATTTTGTTTGCTTTATTATTAAATATTATTAAATATAAATTTATTATATAAAAGATTAAATTATTAAAATAATAAAATAAATAATTTATTTAATTAAATAATAATATAATTATTTAATTAAATATCTTTATAATAATAATAAACCTTCTTTAAAAAAAGCGTTTAATATATTAATATATTAATATAAGAAAATAATATTATTATAAAGCTAACGGTTCTATATATTATAAAACAAAATAGTTTATTAAAATATTCTAAAAAGGTAATTATAATAAAAAACAAATATATATAAATAGTTTTAAAACTTCGTTATAATCTATAACCTAAGATTATTTTAATAATAATATATCTTTTTAATTAGATATTAATTAAAATATTTAATAATAAAATATTATTTAAGGCTTTTTATTATATAAAATAATTATTATTTTATTTTTATATTTTCGGCTATAAAGTATATTTATTTATATATTTAAAAGTTTTTAAACTTTTAAAGCTTTAATAAAAAGCTTATTTAAGCTATTTTATTAATTATAATTTACGAAATATTTTTAAAATATAAGTTTTAAATAAAAAATATATTATTCGGATTAAAAATATTTTATTTAATAAAAGTTATTATTATAACTTTATAAATATCGATTTAAGCTTATTATTTAATAATCTGGAGTTTTATAAAGTTATAAATATTATTAATAAAGAAATTGATCGGTTATTAATTAATAATTAATTATTAAATAAAATAAATAAAATAGATTTATTTATTAATAATATTAATATTATAAATTAATTTTATTATTAAATTTTATTATTAATTAATTTTATTACTGAATTTTATTATTAATTTTAAAAATAATAATTATTATTTTATTAACCTTAATTAATTATTCCTATTTTATTTTTCTTATTCCTTTATTAAATAATATTTTAATAGGAATATTATTAGTTTATATATTTATTATTGAAAAGGGGGAAATATTAAGTTAAAATATTAAAAATATTAAAAATATAATATTAAACCAAAATATTAATAATATATTAAAAAGCTATATTTTAGAAAATAATATTTTTATTATATTATTATTATTATTAATATTATATTAATTATATTAATTTATAACAAATCCAACTTTTAAAAGCTTTAAAATCTTATTAAGAATAACCGAAAATAATATTTTACCTTTTAAAATACAAGCGAAAGATCGTTATTATATTTATATATTAATTATTATAAATCTCGGCTAAAATATAAAATATTATTTAATTTTTATAAAAAATCTTAATTCTATTAAATATTTATATTATAATAACTTTTTATTAGAATTAAAAAGCTAAAAAGCTTTAATAAAATACTTTTATAATAATACCTTTATATAAATTATATATAAAAAATATATTAGTTTTAATAATAAAAATATAATTTAAATAAGCTTTAAACTTTAAAGAGCAAATATTCTCCTTTTTATTTAAATTTTTAAATATAAATATAATAAAAATAAATATTTAAAAAAATATATAATTTATTTATATATTAAGGAAAATTTGTAATAAATAAAATAGGAAATAATTATAATTATCCTAATTATCAAAATCTTAAAAATATTTATAACTATTATAATTGATTTTTCCTTCGAATTATATTAATAAAAAATCTATATTTATTATTCTAAAAGTATTAATTTTCTAAAAAGATTAAATATATTATATAAATATTTTTTATTTATAAAAATATTATATAAATTAAAAAGATTTTTATTATTTTAATTTTAAAATATTATTAAAATAATAAAATATTTCAGTTTATATATAATATTAGGAATAGAATACCTTTTTATTAACGATTAGCTAATTATATTTTTTTATATTAATAATTTTATAATATTATATAATAAATAATATTAAATCAAATATAATATTTTTAAAGTATTTTTTTTAATATATATAAGCTTCGATATTTAAAAGAATTAATATAATTTATCGGTATATATATTATTAGAAATCGCTTTATTAAGCAAATTTAATTAAGTTAAAATATTATTATTATCTACAATAATTAGCAAATATTAGATTTTATTAATCGATTTATTTCTAAATTATTTATATATCTTAAATATATCGATATATATCGATATTAATTTTATTAAAAAGTTTAAAACAATTATATTATTATTAAATAAATCCTTATAATTAAAATATTAGTAAATAGCCTTATTAAACCTTTTCTTTGCTAGAAATATAAAGAATTTATTCGTATATTATAATTTGTTAATTTGAATAGTTATATAATTTTATTTATTAATTAAATAAAATTATAATAATAGCTAGACTATTATTATCCTAAAGGGGTATATTAGCTATTATTACCCTTATTTTCCTTTATTAGCTTGTTTTTCCTATTTTGCTTTTTCTAGGGTTATTTGGACCCTTAATTATACTACCAAAATACTATTATTATACCATTTATTCTCCACTTTATCAGGCGAAGCAATTGGTATGAAACAGGGCTAGGAACACTTATTTGCCCCTATCTAGGGCCTTATCATCATATACATTAGGGTGCTGTGCACCATTATTTATCAATCAGACGATTTGGCCCTGAGTGCATCTGACAAGATGTCTTCACCGCAGTAGTTAGGCGACGCGTTCAAGAAAATAAGCGCGTCTTCCAATGGAGTACTAAAGTAGCTTCATAGATTGGATTACCTCCTCGCACGTCTACCGCAACCAACATGTCAAAAGCCGAGTCCTCTTCAGCAGCAGCCAGCAATGGCATAAAAGCAAATGCCAACTCCTCTGGCTACGATCTTCCCTGGTACCTTCCCTCATCTCTCTAAAGCCCCCTCCGCTTCCTCCATGAGACTCCAATGCACCATCGCTCCTCTGACCCACATCCACAGGGTCGAAAAATACCGCCCTGTCTACCTCGACGACATAGTCGGTAACACCGAAACCATCGAGCGGCTGAAAATAATCGCCAAAGATGGCAACATGCCGCACGTTATCATCAGCGGCATGCCGGGCATTGGCAAAACGACCTCGATCCTCTGCCTAGCTCGTCAGCTCTTGGGCGATGCCTACAAAGAAGCCGTCCTTGAACTCAACGCCAGTGATGAACGAGGTAAAACCTTCCCCCCTACCCCAACTGATTCTATCCAAAGAAGAGAAAAAAATAACAGCTCAAGCTGACAAGAAATCAAAACACAGGCATCGACGTCGTCCGCAACCGCATCAAATCCTTCGCCCAAAAAAAAGTCACCCTCCCCCCCGGCCGCACCAAACTAATAATCCTCGACGAAGCCGACAGCATGACCTCGGGGGCGCAGCAAGCCCTGCGGCGAACCATGGAAATCTACTCGGGCACCACGCGCTTCGCCTTCGCCTGCAACGCCTCCAACAAGATCATCGAACCCCTCCAATCCCGGTGCGCCATCCTCCGCTACGCCCGCCTGACAGACGCCCAGGTCGTGGCCCGCCTGTTGCAGATCTGCGCCGCGGAGAAAGTCGAGTATGCCGACGACGGGCTCGCGGCGCTCGTCTTCAGCGCCGAGGGCGACATGCGCCGCGCGATTAACAATTTGCAATCTACGGTGGCCGGCTTCGGTTTCGTCTCGGGCGAGAACGTCTTCCGTGTCGTCGACTCCCCGCACCCGGTCAAAGTGCAGGCGATGCTGAAAGCGTGCTTGGAGACGAAGGTCGAGCAGGCGCTCGAGGGGTTGGATGAGCTCTGGGAGGGTGGTTATAGCTGCCATGATATCGTGAGTAGTATGTTTAGGGTCACTAAGAGCATGCCTGGGTTGAGCGAGCAGGGCCGGCTGGAGTTCATTAGGGAGATTGGCTTTTGTCATATGAGGGTGCTGGAGGGGTTGCAGACGCTGGTGCAGTTGAGTGGGTGTTTGGGGCGGTTGTGTCGGATTAATATGAAGCCGGGACTTTTTGTCCAGCCTTGACCAGGGGCGAGGAAGGGATGATGATGATGACGATGGAAGCTTTTCGGGTTGGGTTTCTGGTGGTGTGACCCTGTGGAGATGTGTGGGACTGCTGCTAGGGTTAATATCGTACGGGAAAGTGGCGAGGCGGGATTCGCATGGTGCATAGCGATGGCGATGGATGTTTGCAATGTTATCGATCTTGACCCGTCACATCATAGGTGTGGCGTGTCGTTTGATGGTACATATGACCCAATGCAGCCAGTCTAATTGAGAGCATCAAAAAGCCCAGTATCCAGTCCGAATCTGAGAAGATCTGTCGTCTATAAATCTACTTGGCCCCACGTTTCGTCATCCCTCTGCCCACCCCGAGATCAATCAAAGCACCCTCACTCTCAGTAAGAACCCACATCCAATTCCACCAAGCCACCGCCCCCGCAACCAGCACAAGATAGTACACCACCGTCCACCCCAACCCCAACCCCCGATATCTCCTCTCCCCCATCTCACCCCTATCATCCTCCTTCGCCCTCGTCGCCCCCCACACAATCCCACCCTGAACCTCTACCCCACCAACCCTCCCCCAAAACCTCGGCAGCCCCATCCAATTACACGCCGCATGCACCAGCACGACCGCCCACAGACTCCCAGTCCGCAAGTACAAGAAAGCAGCATACCAGCCAAAAAGCGTGGTATACCCCAGCTGGGCCACGCTCCTCAGCAGCGCGGGCCCGAGCGCCGTATGGGGATGCGTCAGGGTGAATTCGTACAAGTGGTGCACGTGGGCGATGCCAAAGTACAGCGGGGTTGCGAAGATCAAAGCCAGCGGCGACGTGGGCGGCGTGGTGTGCGTGTGCAGCGAGAGGATGATGGCGCGGAACAGGATCTCCTCCATCAGGGGGCCGGTGATGTACGTCCGCCATCCGATCCAACTACTCAGGGTCTCGTGCAACCCGCTCCCCTGGACCCAGCTGCGCCATCGGCCGGCGATGATGGCTTTTTCGAAGAGCGGCCCGGCAAAGAGGAGGGAGGTTAGGAGGAGGGAGTTGAGGATTGGGAGGGGAGAGATGGGGTAGAGGCCGAGGGTGTGGAGGATGGGGCGGGAGGGGAGGTGGGCGTAGAGGGAGAGGATGTAGGCTGTGAGGAGGGTGGAGATGGTGACGGAGAGGGTGACGAAGCGGATTCGAGCGCGGATTACGCTGGGGGCGTCGCGGGAGAGGGTGGGGGAGGGGCGGGTGGTAGGGGAGAGGTAGAAGGGTAGGACGTAGGCGGCTGTGAAGAGTATCTGTAGGCACGGGGAGCATTTAGCTGCGATGTGGGTAAAAGTAATATGAGTGCGATTGAATGGGTCGAGGGCAGCGGTGGTGGATTCCTTGGACCGCAGTCCTTTCCTGTCCATCTCCATTGGCGAGAAAAAGGTACCAGAAATATGATGTCGGAGGGCAATACATACTGATAATGCAGCAGCCGTTGTGCTCGACAGCATAGGTAACTCGACTTTCTCTATGATCCGAAATCGGTCAGCGGCTTCGGGCGGCTTTTGATATCATTCGACCACCTACCTGGCTCCCTCATATAACTGGATAGACGATTGAACAGCGTAGGCGCCATGATGATTCGACGCGTCTTTCCCTTAGCCTGTTGAGAGTTTGGCCTGTCTCATGGTCACGATGGCAGCATCATAGTGCCTGTTAGAAGGGAAGCAATTCTAGGATGATGCCGACATGGTGAATATTAGCGAGATGGTGGAAACCGAGGTTTGGTTTCATGTACGGCACGGAGCAAGAGAAGAGCGAGTCCAACATGCCCTGTAACTAGTAGCCAGAAGGCGGACTAAGCCAACGATCGCTTGGCTGTTGTTCATCCAAAGGGGAGCGTTTCATTACAAGATTACCTCCCACGCCTCCCTACTTATACCGCTTTGGGGAGGCTTATTAGTTCCCCAAACATGACACGAATGGCTTTGGCCAGCGCGTACTCTGGAGCTTTGTACAGTGCTGGAGACTCCCTCCTATCGATTGGCGATAAGATTGCGATGAAAATGAGGGGGGAAATGTTTGTGCTGCGGTAACATGGAGAGCCTTGCTTTCATACTCCAAATTATCTACTATAACACGGGACATACTATTCTTTCAAAATGCTTTCTCTCCCTCCCAATTCCATGAGACTCTACTTTCCTGCCTCCAATTTCCTGCCATTCCTCTACCAAAACAATTCTGGACCACATCGCCGACCGACGTTTTAGCCGTGGGCGTAGCAGAAAAAGACACGGCTCGTACCTCTACTAGCGCCAAGACATCCCTCCCCTCCCCCCCCCAAAAGTCCCCTATAACCCAAAATCCTTCACAGCCTCTTCCCGTCAAATAATCTCCAAACAATACACCTCGACCGCAATTTACGACTTCCTCCTTCCTTTCTCTTTCGGTTCATCTTTCACTCTTTTGTACACACACTCTTTACCTACTTATATACGACACTCTTTTATTAATCTTACCTTCTATTATCTAGTCAGTCTTTATATTCCTACCCGGGCCCCTTTCACGCTGTACAGCCGCAACCCTCTCGTGTACAGCCCCCAAAAACACTTGTTCTATCTTTAGCACCCCACAGTGCCTCCAGTCTTTACTCAACACGTCATACATTCAGCCCGGGATCCCATGATAAGATGCGATCAATGAGCCGCAATGGCCTCACCTCCTCGGCCGCTCAGGGGCTCCCCGCCGCGGCGCGCGGCGCTCCATAGACTTTCAGATTCTCATGCAAATGAACAAGCAACACCTACGTTACGCATGGTTGGCCACCCTGAGGCATCGGTGTATGATACAAACCCATACCCGACAAAACCGTCGCAGGTGCTACCTCCGGGCGGTCAACTACCCCCTCAGGGGTCCCCGTTTCGAAACACCATGCAAGAGGCTGTGCCGACAACGGGACAACAAAACTTCCCTCGAGAACCATCAAATGAAAAACACAGTCAAACAAGGGGATACGATAGTCGGCAAGGAAGTGATGCTGGACCAAACAATGGACAATCTTCGGACGTCTCCTTCTATACCGCTTCCCCCCCCGAGTCCAGCACGCCAAAGCTGGACCCGAACACGAGTTTCCTCGCAGATAACACTCCAAAATTGGACACGGGTACAAGTTTCTACGCCCCAGAGCGTGATTCCGATGAGAAGAGTAGGCCCTCCAACGAAGTCGTACAACTTCCCAGCGTGCCATATCATGCCCAAAGCGCAGGCCTTGCCATTTACCCATCTACCGCCCCTGCCATCCCGAGCGAACCTTCGGGCCACCAGCCCGTGTCTAAAGATTCGGACACTTCACTGTCGTCGACAAATTCAACTGGGACAATGATTGTAAAAAAGACCCGAGATGGGAAAAAGCGAGTCTCATATTCTGCCTTCCCGAATACAAGACAACGATCGAACTCGTCAAGATCCAGTTTAGGTTCTCCAACCGCACAAAGGGCGGTCCTACAAGATCAAGAATCAACGGCCCGAAGGTCTCCCGTCTCTCCTAGTTCACCAGTCTCCGCCACTTTTGCACCTCATGAACGCCGCACTTCTTCTGATCCTCCTACCCCTGGAGCAGAGTCACGGGGTGCCGCGACTGTCCAGTACCCGATCATCAAGCCTGCCTCAGCATCCGGATCATGGGCAGAGTCTTCGGGTACCATAGCGCACCGACCACCCAAAGCGGCGGAACGCTATCAAGACCGGTGGAATCCTCACCTCTCAACCGTCCAGTCAGAAGGCACAGGGTCCAACTCGGACGGGGCGAGAAACAGCCAGGGCACCTGGCGTGGAGACTCTTCGCGCGCCAGCAAGTCGTCATCCAGCGTGCTAAGCCCTCGCATGAGCTCAGATCAACCTCCCGTACCAAGAAGAAGCTCAGACCTTCCAGCACCCCTCAGAACGAAGCCTGGACTTCCTCCGTTACCAAGTCCACCTCTCAACCTACCGAATTTTCCGCCACCTGCTCGCCAAAGAGACGTTACTGGCTCCACTATTCGCGTGGTACACGAAGAAGGAAGTGATGTTCCAGACTTGCCGAGGACACGGCCTGCCCCCAGGGGCTCGTCATATTACGGCGATACCCCTCAAGGAAGTGCGAGGAACAGTCAATTCAACAATCGCCCGGGATCTCGAGCCAGCTTCTTCAAAGACGGCATCCCCGCCTGGGCAAAAGCCTACTACGCCCGGCCCACCTCCCAACTCGACTTCCCCGGCTCTCCCCGCGACAGCCGCCGCCTCTCGACCTCTACCGACAACATCTCCCTGAACATTTTCCGCACGCGCAATCGACCCCAAGACGACAAAGCCCGTGCGGACTACGAGCGTCGGAAAAGCCAGCTGGGGATCTTCCCACGCAGACCCAACGCTCCAAGACAGCTGTACCTAGCAGATATCCAAGGTCCTCCCCGACGGAAGATTTCTCCAACCTGGTCTCCGCATCTATGGCACGATCGCACCTCATTGGGAAGACGGCGGAGTGTTTTTAAAGCCCCTAGTCTAGATGAGGCAGCCGAGGGGAATTCTTTTACAAAACGGAACATCCAAATAATCTTCTTCGCTTTTGGCTTCATTTTTCCACTTGGTGCGCCCCTCCCCGTTCCCTCCCCCTCTCTTCCCAATCAGAAATACTGAGATTTGTTGTGCAGCCTGGTTCATAGCCTCCTTCCTCCCCCTTCCCCCGAAACCCACGGTGCCGAATCTAAAAGGTAAAAATGCACCGCGGCACACGCAGATCGAACAGGATCTGGAGAAAAAAGTTGGGCCAATCGACGAGGCAAGATATGAGAATGCGCGGTGGTGGCGGAATATTAATCGGATGATGTGTATATTTGGGGTGATTATCATTACTGCGGTGGTAAGTCCTCTTCGCCCCTGGAGTGAGAGAGACATGGCGAGTAGGATTTGAGGGATGTGAGAGGCTGACGGTGTGACAGATTGCCCTTGCCGTGGTGGCCGTGAAATGAACAACCATGTCGAGCGAATTTGATGCATCTTTGAGCGACGACCTATATGTGAGCGACAACACATCTTCCAAACGACGACGAATTATGATAATAGACCCGACACGGCTCCCTTTCTTATCACGAGAAATTGGCTTCCGATATATTTTCCCACACACTTCAACCCTCAACCTTCAAATGTACAACCAACATCCCAGCGTTTCAGCGTCTCGATCTTCTTAGGGTCCGTTTCGAATAGAGGAGAACGGAGGTTGGGGAGGGATACCCGCTTTGCACATATCACATTCGATCCCGCGATCTTCGCTTCCACATCTTCATTTCTTCAGCTTTCCAGCGACGGCGATTCGGAACTCCACGAGCTAGCGGCACAATGCAGAACGAGTGATACGAGCGATTAGATTAATGCGTGCCCTTCACGAGGGAGGTGTCGAATATATGATTCAGATTCACACTCCCATACACTCTTCTATCCCCAGCAGGGGTAGATCCATCAACTTGCGCGCCTCCATCCCCAGCAGACAGAAATCCATCGCAACCCCCTTTTCCCTCTCTCCATCACAAACCAGCCCATTTCCCCAACCTATCCTGCTTACTCCAGACTCACCCCTCTTCATCACGAGCCAACCTCCCCATCCCCCTTCCTCCTCCACAGCCTTCCCACCCCTCCAAATTCCCAGCGATATCGCCCCTCACGACCCAACTCATCAACCAGTCCTAGGAAAAATGTCCACGACCCTTGAAAAGTGCCGAGCCCGCTGCCAAAAAAACAACAACCGCCCTGTCCCCCATTCCAAGCCTGTGCGCTATAATTTACTCCGCTCCACTACCAGCGGTCGAGCCACCGGCCGGGGTTGGGAAGGTGCGGTGTGTACCACGAAGCTGTCTCCACAACGATGAGCGATATAGATCCCGCGAGTGAAAGGGGCAATTTTGCCGAAAAAAATCGTCGTGTCCAATGGGGTATCACCAGAGGATGCAAATCAGGAGTCGAGAACGGCTGGGCAAGGTATGAGCAGTGCAGAAGGTCAAGGGAGGGGCGAGGGATCCGGTGAGGATGCGCTTGCGGAGAGGAGAGATAGGGCGGTGGCAGGATACGTAGGACGTTGCGCCTCGAGGTGCAATTGTCAGCAGGTGTTGGAGTGTCCCAGATGTGATGCGAGATAGAGTACAGACATCTAGGAGAGGTGCGAGCCAAATCGCAGGCCGTCCTTCGAGGGGAACAAGGCGGTATGTGCAAACGGCCAGGTTCACAAGATATCCACGACCATGTCCTCCTCCTCCTCCTCCACCAACTTCCTCTTCTTCCCCGCCCTCGCCTCCCGCCCGTTCCCATTCACATCTCCACCCCCATTCCGCGCCCCCGCCTCAGCAACCCCTTCTTCCCCCGCAGTCCCAACTCCAGCTTCCCCCATGGCGACTTCCTCCACGATCCCATTTTCCTCTTCCGCCTCCCTCACCCCATCTCCAACCGCAATCATCTCCCCCACCCAACTATCCTCCACAGCGAGCTTCCTCCGAAACACGCGGCCCCACTTCTCCCCCCACACCTGGAGCGCATCGCCCTCGCCCTCCCTTCCCTCGGCCATAGCGTCATTGCTCCCCTCGGCCACACCGACGACCATGTCGACGATGATGCCGAAAAGATTCCTCATCTCTTCAAGCTCTTTACTCAGGGTTTCTTCGAGGATGACGCGCTGGTCCGCTGGCAAGCCGGGGGCGTTCCTCGCCATGACGATCTGCCGCACGCGGGTTGAGACTTTGGTGACGGTCGAGGCAACCATTTCGTAGATGTGTGCTTGGGTGAGGGATTCGCCTCTGCCGAGCACGTCGCCGAGAGCCCAGAGGATGACGCTTTGGGGGGTTAGGATTGTGTAGTTGAGAAGCTTGTCGATGATGTTGACGCCAACGCCGGGTTTCTCGTGCCAGTAGTCCATGACGCTGGTGATGATCTGGCGGCGGGCGGGTTCCGAAACGGGGCCAATGGCAGTGAGACGCTCTCTGCGCGCCTCGATCTGGGAAAGGACGTGGGAGAGGGATTTAGCGCCGAGGTGGCAGATGGCCGTTACGAAGGCGTCGGTCGAGGGGATGAGTGGATCTATGACGCCGTGTTCGGAAGCGAGATTTTCGATGGTTGTGAGGGGGGTGTTTAACGTGGAGTCGGCGGCTTTGGTCCGGAGGAGGCGGAGGACTTCTTTGCCTTGTGGGGAGTAAGGGGTAGTGTCGGTGTCATACTTGAAAGGAGGAGAGTCTTCTTCTTTTGTTTCCGAGATGAGAGGGCGGTACGGGGCCGGGAGGGTGCCCCGGATGCGGGAGGCGAAACTGAGGCGGATTTCTTTTTCCAGGGCGCCAGTCATGAAGGCTTTTTTTGGGTGGGATGGTGGTAGTGCTACCTCATTTTGCCTGAGGCAGTGTTAGTACTCGGACATCCAGTCGTCATGAGTTGCTCTTACCATTCTGTCCATTTCCAGGTGAAACCAAAGTTGCTTAGATGATGTGCAAACCAATCCATGAAGCGGTAGACTAATTCAAGGTCCATCGAGTCAACGTTTCCGTACAACCATCGTATAGCTCGTCCCAAGCTAGGCGCGATCGCAGCTGGGGCCATCTTGGTAGTTTCAATGAGGGCGGTGTGATAGTATACGAGCTTATGCTCGGGCACAGGAAGCTGAAAAAGCTGAGAGAACACAGCATCAACAGCCACATCCTCCGGCTTCCAGGTCGATTTGCCCTCCTCAACATTCACAAGCTTGTCAAACTGCGTTGCCCTCTTGACGAATGTATCTGCTGCGAAATAGCAGTCGAGATCAATCAAGAACTTGGCGGTCGCAAAACGGTTGTAATCAAGTATGTTGATTGTGTCAATGAGTGCGTCTCGAATCAAGGAAGACGCAACATTGGACATGGGTGGGACGGTCTCGATTTCCTGGTTCACATAGACCGAGAAGTATATCTCAGGCAGCCTGGGCCGGGAGCCAGCAGCTACTGGTGATGGAACCTGGATGTGCGGCAAGGCGTGCTTCTTTACTTCTGGCACATCTTCTGTCCCATACTCCACCTTTGGTGCATCCCAAGGTCGAGGGATGCAGGCCAATTTCCATGACTGCTCAGCTTCTCCCTGCAATTGCTTTTGTAGTAGGCCAATGGCACTCTGTGGCTCTTGCGGCTCATCCCGGCCGTTGCCAGGGTAAGGGTTGACCAGTGCGTAGAGCGCATGGGGCGTGGATGCAATCACATCAGTCTTGTCCAGAATAGCCAAGGCTTGTTCTTCGAAGCCGGTCGCCGATGATGCCATCACATATGGAATGGTAAGGAGGATGATTTTGACAAGCTCTAGGCCGAGGCTCTAGATGGCGGCGTTAGAAGGCTCGGCAGCTTGAGGTCTGGTACGCTTACGTCTTCCGAAGAAGCTGTCTGCAAGTCTACAGCTCTCGAGAACAAATCTTCCAACAGTGGGAAGACTCCATCTCCATCCAGAAGCCCTTGCAAGCACGCCAAGAGCTTGAGGACCAGCTTAACGTCTCGCCAGGCGCCGACATCCAAATACCCTTGAGCTTTTTTACTAGCTCGTGCCAAGATCTCATCAGAAACCTCGGGCTTTTGCGGATTGATAGCGAGTATAACGGCGGCGACGAAAGGGGTTTTGAGGGGTTGTTCAACGACCCTACAACTGTGTTAGTGCGGAGCCCAGTCGCTCGCATGGAGAACACACAATTGTAGCACCAAATCAAAGAATTGATTTCGGATCTCCTCGTCATCGTAGTTTTCCACTATAAGGCGCGCAGCACTGGCGATCTCTTCATCCGTTTTTTTCAGTGGCTGTGGTGGATCAGCTTAGGAGTCTGGGGCATTACAAGTTGAAATTCCTACAGATTCAGCGATACCCAGCAGCTGCTTGCGGACTCTAGAGTGAAGCGGCTCCTCATATCTTTTGCGCTGGGGTCTGCGATCGTAAGAATCCTCGTCCTCTAGATCCGAGAGTCAATCAACTTTGAAGATGGATTTCCAATGATTCTCACCTCTATATCGTCTCTTTCGATTGTTGTATCCTCCGCGAGCACCGCCGTTCCTTCTATCATAGTCCACCATCAGGTTGGTTGTCAAGTTGCAAGATGAACGAGAAACGGGGTGTGTGAAGGAGATAGATTGGCTCAGCGTGAGAGGGTGCACTTCGAACACCATTTCTTAGCGCGCATCCGAGGGATCCCTGTGAAATTAACCTTGGATATGAAAACGACGACTGACAAAATATGTACGAGGGTATCTGCTTTCTTATACCTCCGTACATCAAATTACTCGCAACTTTATATAATACTACTTACGAGAACAACAGTAGCATTTCACAATTTCAATAGGCTTCACAAGAAGCTAGATACTGATTCCAGCGATTTAGCTAACATGCAAAATAATCTTCATCACTACCGTACAGTCCCTCCCAAGTAAAGCAAATACAAAAGCTGGGATCTTCCATTCTTCTTCGGTCTCGTAGACTCGCCCATCCACAACCTCCCACCAAGCTCTCCGCATTCGCTTGAGCCAACGATAAGAACAGGGTAAGTCCTTGGCAAGGGCAGTGTCCGTTGAGCACCTGCGCTTTGCAGCGAGTGTAATGTACGAGGGGAAGCGGAGGATCGGGACTCTGCTGCTCAGCGGGAGCCCACATATACTTGACCATCGAGCTGTGCTGCTCGAGTCGGGCTGAATGGTGTGGAGGCGATTAGCATTCGTAGCATTGGAAAGGCGAAGGCTCTGAAGCAGAAGCGCTAGGCCGTGAACAAAGAAATGTGATGTGAGAGCTACCAACTAGGTAGCGTCCATGCAATGAAAACACGTCCAAATAGAACTAGAACTCGAGAGGAAGCCGGCGTGATTAGCGGGCTGTCCTTACGCAAACACGCAAACCAAGACCAACACGACCATCCACAACACACGCATCACGCAATTCCAGCCAGCAGCAATAATGGAGAGCATTGTGTTTTTAATTGATTCGCATGAGGGGTGCAGCTGCAAGGAACACAAGGGAAGCATTGCAGGGGTAGGGGGGCAGTATTCATCTAAAGAGGTATGTGTAGTCAAGGCATCGCTCATCTCAGAAACCCCAAGGATGGTTGATTGCCAGCCTTCCACTACCATCATCAAGCGAAACTCATGTCCAACACAAGCATGTAAGCGCTGTGTCTCTCTGATTCCGAGTCTGTCATCCAGCTTGCCGACTTCGGAAATATCGCTCAGGTTTCATTCTCCCTGTATAAAACCCCACTTTCTTCCATCAACCATCATCGACCGTTGCATGCAGACAAGTAAAAAAGGCCTTTTCTTGGTTTCCGTTTCCATGCCATGCCTTTTTGTCTTTTGAACCGCTGAGTTGAGAAGACTAAAGGACACCGCTCTATTCGAGTTGGGAAAGCCATACCATGCTTCTCGCTTTTGCTGTTTCACACAGCAGGCCAGTCAGGTCCGCTGTCCACTGACGGGTGTGGTGGGGGTATGAAAACATTCCGAGAACGACTGAGTTGGGCCAACGCCACGCTAGGCAAGTACGAGCACGTGAGATGTGACCGTAACTTCATTACACATTTGATCATAGCTGGAAGCTAATTTCAGTCCAAGCGAGCCATCATCTCCTCCTTCGACATCGGAGAGAAATTTTCGAGGTCGATGCCGCGGGAGAGAAGCTCCTTGCGAGTATGAGGAGGGCAAAGTTTGCCATTCTTCTCGGGGGAAATTGAAAGCTCTGGATGTAAATTAGAAAGAGATGGTCAAAAGGAAGGTAAGAGCCACTGACCATGACGAGAGAAGTCGAAGAGACGGGGCAACTCCTTGGAAGCACCAGCAGCATGACGAGAGTCGGGGAATCGGCAACCAGGCTCGCGAAGCTCATCGAAGAAGGGGTGAACCATAGCATCGATGGCCGAGAGACGCTGAGTTGGCGTGTACTCCAGGAGCAATGAGATCAGGTCGATGGCATCTGCGCTGGCCTTACGGAAGACCTGGAGACAAGTTAGTACCGAAGACCGGTTTCTTCCAGGGGTACTTAAGAGGAAATACGGAAGAAAATCTCTTTTCACCAACCTTGTTGAACGGATGCGGCTTGATCTGAGGGAATTTGTGCTCCATGTAGTTGGGGTTCATGGTGCGAATCTGCTCACGCGTGGGAGTCCCAAGAACTTTGATGATCTCGACGAGCTGATCTATGCCGGACTCTCCAGGGAACAGGGGCTGACCGAGCATAAGCTCTGCCATCACACAACCCGTGGACCAGACATCTATAAGGAACGTGTCAGCGTTGAGTGTAAAAGAGGGAAGAGTTACAGCTTACCGATTTTGGTGGTGTAGTTGGTAGCACCAAAGATGAGCTCAGGAGCGCGATAATAGCGGGAGCAAATGTACGACACGTTGGGCTCATTCTCGACCAGGATCTTGGCACTCCCGAAGTCGCAGAGCTTGAGCACCCCGGTGTTCGGGTCGAGCAGAAGGTTCTGAGGTTTGATGTCGCGATGGCAGATGCCCTGCGAGTGGATGTACGCAAGTGAACGGAAGAGCTGGTAGATGTAGATCTTGATCTCGAGGATGGGCATGGTGGTCTTCATCTTGTTGAAGAAACGTGAGGCGCGATAGACAGTCTCTGGGACAAATTCAAGAACAAGGTTCAAGTACACCTCTTCTTTCTAGTGTATGAATCAGTATTATTTCACTTCAGGGCAAACCAGAATTGCTCATTGCAGAAGAAAATACTTTGTTGCTTACGCGCTCTCCGTTGGAGTAGTAGAAGGCTTTGAGCTCTACGATGTTTGGGTGACGAACGATGCGCATGATCTGCAGTTCACGATTCTGGTTTTGTTAGTCCTCGAGCAAATTCACCATTTCGGATAGGGTCTTGCCTTGAAGCGCTTGTCTTGGAGCACACGCTTGATGGCCGCGTCCTCGCCATTGGGAGCGAGCTTGGTCTGAAAGACCACTCCGAAGGAGCCGTTGCCTACAATCTTGCACTGGGTGTACTGCATCTCCCTTGTTTCGCCTGTGAGACCATCTTGAACTTTCTCACGGATGACCTCTGTCTCTGCTGTTAGCTTCCTTTTTCATCTCGAAGACGGTATGGTCGAGTTGCACTTACCTCCCATGCGCAGGCTGGTGAAGCCCGACGGACGAGCTTGGGTAGACATGTTGGCGAGGCAAAATGACCAGGTTTCTTTGTTTGTTGTGGGTGTTATAAAGGACTCGAGCAGTCGAGTCGATGCTGGGTTGATCGAGGAATGGTAGAAGAGTCCGTGGTGGGCAGAGTCGAAGAAGGAATGGTGGAGGTGTGTAGGTGGAAAGAAGAGGAAGGTCGAGCAGGGTGAGGTGAGGGTAGACGAAGCCTGCTCGATTTGCCGGTGTTGACAGTGGGGAGATTGCGCTAAGAGAGCGTTGCCTTTTGGGTCGCCGAGCTTTTTGGTTTGCTGAATGATTTGTCGAGTGTGTGATGCGAAACGACAGGATGGTAGGAAGGTGGGAGGTGGAGTTGTGGAGACGACGTCAAAGGTGCCCGCCGGATGTACGCAACAACACAAATTTTCTGCCGGAGAAAAAGACAAGTGGACAAGACCGCTTCACACGAGTACGGATTGCTGCTGGCTCTAGAGAATAATGCAAAGCAAAGATTCAGGTACGGAGGACAAGGTCTTGTGTTTGTTGTGAAGGAGTGTGGTGGAGAGAGAGGGCGTCGCTTGCGGGCGATGCAAGTGTCGCCTGACACGGAGTGTGAATAGACTTCCCGCGGCTGTGACGAGTGCTGTTCTCGCTCTTGAATCTTCTCCCCTTTCTGAGATCAAGATGTTAGAGATGTTAGGTGTTGAGGAGGACGTCAGTGTGAAGTACAAAGGTGCGAGGTCGACGAAGACGAGTTGTGAAGAAGGAGGAGGAGGCTACCTTCCGTGGCAATGGATTTTGTGCGTAGGGGAGCCCAGAAAGCTGGTTCACCCCCAAATAGCCCAACAAGCGAGTTTCTACAAACAATAGCGCCTTGCAGCTAACTTCTATCCTGCTAGACCGCACCGAGAACGAGAGGGGGAAGGGCGGGCACGAGCGGCAAGCCACAAGCAGGGTGGGGCTTCTCTCCAGCGATGGCCGATTAGATAGCACTGTGAAGATGACAGGCGGCTTTTGTCCCTCACGCTTTGCTTTCTCTGATTGTCACGGTTTGAAGAATGTACGGTGAATTGGGGGACTATTGCAATTAGGGAAATCGATGGGTAAGGTACTCATTATTCAGGGAACGAGGAAGCTGGGGATGGGCAAGCTTTGAGGGGAAAAGGGAAAGCTGGCCAGCATCTGGCGGTTGCTAGCGCTAAGCGTTTGAGGTTTGAAAAGGGTCATGGGACTCGCTATCCTTTGAACCAAGGCCTGCATCATTCTCCTCATTGGTCCAGCCCGGGATTGATGTGCAGGAACATGTTTGCTGCTGACCGTCTCCACTACTCAAGGCGGAATACGGATGTGCAAATCAGGGGATTAATCAGGGTGGAGAACACATTGTATCTCATTGTCTCCTGAGCAAGGCCTATTTCTGCCTGTTACTCTTCTACGATGGATTGTCGTGCAGCAATTTCACCTTGTAAGGGAAGCATTGGGACAAAGGCCAGGTACCGGTATAGGTACAGGTACAGGTACAGGTACGAAGAGGTCCGAGGCTGGAGTGGTCTGATGCTTTGGACATGCACTGGAAGAAAGGCCACGACGATGATTAATCCTGCATTGGGGATAATCAAGGGCGCTGGAAATGGCCTGCTTTGTTCTCCGACTTCCTGTCGGCATTGTCACCAGCTGCTCGTTTAAGCTTACCATGCCCGGCCGACGAGGGTGACGAAGCCTACAGGTCTAAACCAATGACGGCCGGGGAATTTAAGAGATACAGGTACACGGATATTGGAGATTAGGTTACTGAAGGTAAGAGGAATGTCGTGCAGCAGCTGCCCGGCGGTTGTCGACAGTCGAGAACCTCTCCGCTTGCTCCATTGCACCGGACTTTGCCGGCTCACGAAAACGAAATGCTGCCGGTCACCTCCAGCGTACATGGAGAACGCTCTATTATACTGCATCATCGAGCAGGCTGGCTTGGTGTGTGCATTGCTAAAGTGGAGTAGAGATGAATGTGCTGCACCCAGTGATCTTGCATGAAGAAAGAGGTTTCGGGCGAATGAGGTGGGACGGGAGGCTGCGCCCCTCATAGCTGCAGTCGAGCTATGTGGGAAATGGAGCTTCGCATGCACGATTGCTGCACCGGCACATTGATCTGAGTGGACCTGCACGCTTCCGTTTGGGATGAAGGTGCATTTCGTCTTGGATTGGGAAGATGGTTTTTGAGAGGTGCGGGACTATGACCGATGTAATGGAAAAGTGCAATTCTCCTCTCCCACTGTAGTCGAAATGTACTTGAAAGTAAAGGGGCGAGAAGTGGGGCCTTGGAGAGATGATGCATTTGCTCCGGGCCATGCTGCACCTGACGGCGTCGAATTTCGATCATGAGATGGTAGCGGAGGGGGAAGGATCTACTCCCCCCACAGCGATTGGCTCCCTTGCACCATTGGGGATCCACTTACCTTAAGCTCCGCACTCACGGCCTTCCCGCCAAGGCCCCAGCCCAGAGAATAGTCTCGATAGTGTCCACGAGACCTAAAAAGAAAATCACAAAGTCATGCTCTGCGGACTGACTCCGGCCAGTGCTTGTTGCCCTTTGGCATTTACCCAACAGGGCATGGGCGCTGGCGGGAGTTCCTCATGGGCGTCACTCTCTTAGGGACCCAAGCACCAAAAGCACGGAACGTTGCCTTACTCGTGATCGCTTAGTTAGTGCTGGAGAACTGCCCGTTATCAAAAGGCTGAAAATCCTTCAAGCTCCATACTTGCGGATTTGGGAGGGGGCAAGATTGGGTGGGACGGGTGGTCTTCTTGACCTCCAGCGGACTGGGGGGCCTGATAAAGCATCAAAGCATCAGTGCAATTGCGCGAGTTCCATCAAGCTGATCCTGCGTTGCATGCACCGCCGGCTGGCTGGCCTACGTAAAATATCTACTTGACGGGTCCTTCCTTACCTGCAGAGGAGAGGAGAATAGACAGCTACGAACGGCTCAATTAATTCAGCTGACCCGTGCATGAAGAAGTACGAGCCGATTTGCAAAAGATCCATCCAGCTGAACCGTGCATTGTATGTAAATTGTTGCCCGCTTACAGGCCTGCTCGGCTGCTTTTGTTACATGATGCTGCTCTCCCGGCAGTCGCTCGCTCGATCACGCTCACAAGAATTGCCCATCTAGATCACAGTAGAATAATTCCAGCCCGCGGACCGGACACCAATCGACAACATCGGCGTCGCTCATGTAAAACGAAAGGGTTCAGTGGTTCGCCCTCCGCCAGATGCAATGATCTACTTACTAAAACAGGCGGAGAGAAGGGAGAGGAGTGTGAGGAAGTTGGTGGTATGTAGCGGTGTTTCGTAGTTGGAAGGGGTATGGCGCGAAGGGGTTGGAGGAGAGGACAATGCCTTTAGAATGGCACTGATGGAGGAGCGGGATTAGGTCCTGCTGCCTCCAAAACATCCTCCGGTGGCACTTCGATCGAGACGGCCAATCCGACTTTTGCTTGTTGCTAATCATCTTGTAAGCTTTCTGTCAGTATCGCCAAGGTTAGGTGTCGCATACCTTGTAATGATCGAGTTCTCCTGCAAAGGTCATCTGTATCGGTGGCAGCACTCGCTTCTCCAGCAGACAGCTCAATTTGCCGCCACTGTCGAGTTGCGCCCTGAACGTCGACATCCTGAAGTCATACTTCGCACCCATGGTCGCTGTGCCCTCTTTTTGGGCTCCACCGCCCATCAAGCTGCCACCCACTCCTGGCGCAAATTGTAGATTCAGGTCCACCCCGGCTTCCACCTTTTCCGTCAACCGCCTCCAGTACGATGTGTTGACCGCTCCCTGAGCTTGTAATTGGGCGCTTGCGATCCAATCCGAGCCCTGGTATCTCGCGCAGTACGACAGAGCAGCTTCCGGACCAGCATTCAGAGCCGGACGCTGCCATATTGCCTCGAGCCCAACAGCAAGGCTTGGTGTCAAAGATTGAAGGTAGCTGCCGATGAAAACGCCAGTCAACCCTCCTTCGAGGTAGGAGGGATTGATGGACTTTAATTGTGCAGTAAAGTCTTTTCCAGTAAAGTCGTTGTCTAATTGTAACACAGCTTGGCCTGGCCCGGGAGCGATTTGCGCGACGCATTTCGTTGTGAGACTATCGTTCCACCGATAGTTGGCTTTAGCCATCATTTGACCATCGTTGTCCAAGTTACTTTGCAAGAGATACTATTTGATATCAGTGTTGCTGCTTGCGTATCAAGACGTCGAACATTTCATACCTTCTTTGTACCAAATAAAGCCATGAAGCCGTAAGGGGGTATCACGGGGGAGCCCATCGAGAAATTATGAGAGTATTGAAACAGAGGAGAGAAGCTCAGCGGCCTGGTGAAATCGGCTCGTAGTCCTGTAAACATAGAATTGCTGAGGAACACATCCCTCTGGACCTCCCGTGCTATGTCCTCCACTCTCCCCGGGTTCGAGAGACCCAAGGCTTCTCGCCGCTCAGAGAAAGATCTCCACACGTCCCGGATGCTCTTCATTACTGGGTTCTCTGAAACGTAGGGAGGCAGGCCAAGCTGAGGGTTGTCCATCTTCAGGTCGTCCATCGCGATCAGGGGAGGCGCCACGCGGCCAGCACGAGAGCTCCGTGTGTTCTCACTGCTCCCCGATGAATGATTCTCGTCAGATTGCACAAATTTTGGAAGAGATCCCTGCGGATGTGGTTGCAGCTCTTATAGCCTGGCAAATAATGTCACGATTGACTTGACTTGAACAAAATTTGGCACAAGGTTGTCACCTGTCGGGTCTAAGCCTTTTTGGTGTAGCTTATCGATAAGGTGACATGGTGCATTTGCGACTCCAGGCATGTTTGGCAATAATAGTGTCGCCGTCACTCTCTTTTCCTACTAATACATCTTACAGTTCGCAATTGCTCTACTTAAAACGCCTGCACTCCATGTCCCAAACCAACGGCGCTCCTCCAGAGCAAGCCCCCTCAATAGAAACAGACGCCCTTTCCTACGCCTTCCAAGATGGATCCTCCGGCCTCAGCAATGTAACTCTCTCCCTCCCACCAGGCAGTCGCACACTCCTAATTGGCGGTATATGAGCCTCCAATACCCATCACACCGCCATCTTCGCTCCGCTGCTAACTCCTATCCCGTTTCCTAGCCAACGGCGCCGGCAAAACAACCCTCCTCCGCCTCCTCTCCGGCAAACGCCTTGCTCCCACTTCATCCATCTCGATAGCAGGCATTGACCCTTTCAAGGACGGTCTGGAGGGGGTCACATACCTTGGCCTGGAATGGGTGCTCAATCCCATCGTCCGCACCGATATTGATGTTCCCACACTATTGGCTTCTGTGGGTGGAGACTATTACACCGAACGCCGTGATGAGTTGGTGGACATACTGGATATCGATTTGAAGTGGCGTATGCATGCTGTGAGCGATGGAGAAAGGAGGAGGGTGCAGCTTGCTATGGGCCTGGTCAGACCGTGGCGTATATTGCTGCTCGATGAGATCACAGTGGATTTGGATCTGCTGAGTCGGAGTAATTTTCTAGAATTTTTGAAAAGGGAGACAGAAAGTAGGGCGTGCACGATTGTGTATGCGACTCATATACTGGATAACTTAGCGGGGTGGCCGAGCCATTTAGTTCATATGCACATGGGACAATTGAAGGAATGGGGGAATGTGGAGAAGTTCGATGTTGGTGGAGTGAGAAAGAGTGGCAATAGTCAATTGGGCGAATTGGTGCTTGAATGGTTGAGAGATGACCTAAAGACAAGGGGCCCAAGGAATGGAAGAGCGAGCGAGGGCAAGACGTATGAGAATTTGGAGGGGAGGGGTGGCTACGGGAACGAAAAGAGAGATTGAAAAACCAGTGCTCTACCCAGTGGGCTTCAACATGCGGACACGAGTAGCATATAGATCGGCGTTAGATAGGGGAAATGCAGGTTCAACTCTCTGCCTCGATTCCTAGATTTAGCGTCAGAGGCTTATGATTATGTTGAACAGTCGCAAGGTGCAATCCTCGCTTGCCAATGCTAACTGGAGTTGCGCTTCAGCACGTTCCGCTTCTTCGTCACCGATGGTAAGATTCTGTTCAAAGGGTGGTCGCCATGTAAGTCGGGTGATGGGTCTCGAAGGCCGCAGGCTAATAACGTCAACTCTTTTCCTTGCAAACCATTCATCTGTTCTGAGGTACTCACAAATCGTTTGGAAAATTCTTTTCTTTTATAGCCCAGATCGAGATGTCAACCATGTAGAGAACCAGCTCTCCAGTCTCTGTACCCATCGCAATGATAAGATGACCTTTGACCAGATGGGGAGCAATATCGAGTGATGTGACTGCTGAAGAAGCTGTGATTGCCAACGTGCATTTTACATCTCCGGAGGCCATCTTCCACACTTTAATAGATTTGTCCCTACCGGCAGTGGCGAAGATTGTTCCAGCCTCAAGCGGCGCCCAGCATGCATCGAGTATCATCCGTGTATGGCCCTTGGGATTAGAATGTTTTAGCGAATAGATTTCCGACTGGGTAGAATCTTTTTCAAAAAGCGCCCATTGTCTGTCTCGGCCAACACTGAGCAAATACTGATCGTCTTTGGAAAATGACAATGCAGTGACCGTCAACGAATGGACCTTCAGAGCAGGCCTCACCTCGTGCCATTCTTTGGTCGTGTATAGGCGAATGACGGCATGGTCAATGGAGCTGGCTTTGCAGCTCGTAGCGATCATTGAGCCATCATGGCTGGCCGAGACGGCAGAGATTTCATATCCATGGCCATACAGCTTTTCTTTTTCAGGCCAAAGCGTGTATCTTGCCAGCTGATCTTCGAATGGTGGGTGGCCCACTTGATCGACTTTACCAGCCATTTCAGCATCAAATCCTAAAGCCAGGTCTTCATCCGCTCTGCCGTCCACATCTGCACCGTCTGTCTCATTCCTCTCGACAGCTTTGTTTGAAAGACCGAGCATTGGTATGTTAGCTGTGTCCGGCAAACCTTGCTTAGCCTCCGGTTCTATCTTGCACAATCCTTGGAGCAAGTTTGCAGTGGCTTGCGGTTCGTCGAAGACACGCAGCAACTTCTCGTCCGCTCCAGATACGAATTGTGTTTGCCCAATGGAATCTATGCAGTTCAGATCATACCCGTGAATTTGCGGTCTTGACATTTCGTGCCACGAACCCTTCATCCCACATCTCCATTCAGCATGCAATCTTGTCGTCTGGTCTGACGAGGTTGAAAGCAGATATGTTCCGTCTTTCGACCAGGCAAGATCGGCCACAGATCTAGTATGCCCACTAATCCCAGTGCCTTGCTGCCAACGATCCCGTTCTACGTCGCAGTTCCACAATCTCCAACTACCTGTTCGACCAAGAGCAAGGAGATTCTCACCACTCGGAGACCAAAGTCCAATCCAGAATCCGCCGGTGCTGCCTGTGGCTGTAGTCGACCCTTTCTGTGCGCTAATTTCGCCCAGTCGAGAAGTGCATACCCACACACCTGAGCTTTGCTCGGACTCCCAGATCGCTACTGAGTTGTCTGCTGACGCGGATAGAAGTTGCGGTCCTTTCTCGCTCAAACGCCATGAAATGGTATAAATCCAATCCTCATGACCCAAGAGTAATGCTTCGAAGGTAAGAAGATAAGTAGTTTGGGAGACTTCGAGCTTGTAGGCTTTATTAGACAAAGCTTGCTCAATGGACTGAAGGAGGTCTTCTCTGTCGGATGGAGGCTTGGCTGTGCTCTCGGTAACACGCCACAATCTGATGTACTTGTCTTGACTTGCAGAGGCTAGAATGAGGTCGCTGTGGGGCGACGTAGTCTCTTGCGTGATGGCTAAAGATCTGATCCAACCCTCATGGCCTGGCAACGTAGCTTGAAGACCGAAGTCTCCGTTTGCTGAGGAGGAAAAGACCTGCACGATGCTTTTAGTACCAGCCACGGCAAGTAAAAAGTCTTCTGATGTGCCAAGTCTATGTAGAACAAGAGCAAGTGGAAAAAAACGTGGTCTGATAGATATGGTTTGCAAAAGCTCCGTGCAGAAAGACTTATCGTCCACGGCCACACGCCAGATCTTGACGGTTGCATCAGCAGAGCCTGAAACGATGATATCCACTCCTTTAAACACAGCGAGGCAATTGACAGAGCTGGCATGACCTTCGAGAACATGAAGCAGTCGGGGATCTGTATGAGCTACAGTCCCAATGCTCCATATGCGAATAGTCTTGTCAGCCGATCCACTCAGAACGATAGGGGGCTGGCCGCTCGTGGTGGGAAAGAATTTGACAGCATTTACACTGTCGGTGTGACCAGGCAAGAGACAGTGGACAGCTCCCTGCGAAGGATCCTGTATTTACCGTCAATAAATCTAGTCCGAAGCAAGAAGAATTGCAATACCAACGGCGACCACAAGGCGACATTTCTATCGGCTCCATATGCAAGAAGACCGCTACTGGGATCCCAGTCCGCCGCTGAAGGATGTCTATTTCCACTGGCAGCAATGTGCTCGGACTGAAATTCTATCATGGACGATCGTGTTGTAGGCTTCCCGGGATATTGCGGTCTTCCTGTGATGGTCTTGTCAATTGCTTTGAGAGTGATTTGTGGTTCCCAGTTTGGCGCAGTTGAAAGGAAATTTTCGCTTCCCTTCTTTCTTCAATCTTCAGATCTCAACAACTATCGGCCAAGTATTCCTACAAATGCCGGAAAAGGTGGTACAGACAGAAGGGATCATGGCAAAGGATGGATCTGTTGACGATGTCCTCACAATACTTGTCGAATTCTCGTAAGCCCTCTCTAAGGTCGAGTGCTTGTCTCCCTCCCTGACCAGCGCAGGGGCGGTCTCGAACTACTCTTCTCAAACAAGCGAAAACACTCAATTTCTCTTCCTAAACACGACAACAATGGTCAGCTGGCGAACTTAGCTTTTCTTCTCAATTTCCTCTGTGAGAACCTCATGAAGGACCAGAGGAAGGAGATGTTTATACTTGATGACACAGTGTTCGTATTTCTCTGCTCTACACTCTCATGCCAGGAACGTTGATGCTTATGTTTCGCTAGGAGGCCAGGCATTCTTGTTCTGATCAATGATGCGGACTGGGAATTAGAGGGTGGTGATCTATATGAGCTACAGAAGAAGGATAATATCCTCTTCGTCTCCACTTTACATGGGGGCTAATCAATAAATTGGTCAATGACTATAGTGGGCACCCAGTATGGCTCTGTCGCTCGATTCTAAAGTTATGAAATAGGAGCGCCGTTCCCTTATATGTAACGTCATTCGGGCATAGATCGTCTTACGTTGCTTTTCTCAGTGCTCTATCGGCCAGCAAGGTTTGTCCCTCGCCAGGTTCCAAGAAGGCCACTCTTCCATTCAAAGAAATGCCAGCTGTCTGCCGTGGAGAGCTTTTACCTGACATTGGGGCATCTAGCCCCATCGGTGTGATCTGTCCGCTGGGAGGTGCACTAGGTGGCACCGGAATTCTGATATCTTCTGGAGATCCCGGGATCATCTCGTCTGGAAGCCCCGGGATTTTGATTCTCGTGGCTTCGTTGTTGTAGCTGGCCGGGATGATTTCAATGATCTCGTCTCGGGGAAAGGACAGTGAAGGAATGTCTGTGGCGTTGCAGGCCATTAGATATCCATAGAGCACTCGCAGCACGCTTTCGTGCGCAATGATCAAGAGATCATTTTGTTCTCGCTCCAGTTCAAGGATAATGGGCTCCAAACGAACTGCGAGATCATGGTAGGACTATCGAAGTTATTGTTGGCTCTTCTACGGGGAGATAGCAATGCTCACCTCAGCTCTTGGGTATCGATGATGATAGGAATCCTGCTCATGCTTTGCGACTTCTTCTGGGTATTCAAGTCTGATCCGCCTTTCGGACTTTTTCTCACATACGCCAGGATTGAGCTGGCTCATCTGAGACCTTTGCCGTACTCTATATCCAGCTTCATACAAATATTGAGATGTCTCTATCGTCTTCCGTCTTGTCGAAGTCCACACGGTCAGCATCTTCCGTGGTATATCTGGTCCTCCGCGGTCAATCACAGCCTGCCGCTCTTGCTCCCGATGACGAATAAGTGTCTCGCCCATTTTTCTAGCATAGTCCACACCTTGATCCGAAAGGGAAGCATCTGCCTTAAATGAGTCCTCTTCTCTCGAGGTTCCCGCCCGCACAAAATAAGTATGCCTAGATTTGATGTGCAGATTCAGGAGGTAGAATACTATTCTGTGAGATAGGTAGCCAAAAGTGCAATTGTTGACGGTGATCCTCTCCCCGGCATTGATCATCTTGATGTAGTTCAATTCAGGCTCTTCCATCGTCTCGAAGTGCGGTATTTTGGCGCTCATCCTTGCCAGATAATGCTTTACCGCATCGTCAGACTTCCAGCCTACGTAGTCTGGTGATGAAATCTTCACACTTCGGACGTTCTCCTCAATGATCTTCTCGTCATCACACGCGCTCTCAATGAACAACGTTTGAACCTCATGTTTTCCAAACTCTTTCGCCAAAGATCTTCTGCCGGCGGCAAGTGGATTGACGGCATCGAATATCGCAATCTGGCCATTCTCGTGGTTCAAAAAATGATAGATGTCATCTCGACATTTCTTCAATATCTTTTGGCGGAGGAGTACAGAGCTTGCAGATGCGTTTACATGGAAATAGTCGTCCGAAACATCCTTGCCGTCTCCAACATGGGCTCTTCTGTAGTCTCCCAGGTGGAACACCCGTGTCTTCACCCCAAGCCATCTCAGATACCTCGCCAAAGCCACTGACAGGTGGGTCTTCCCTCGAGCGGGGAGGCCAACAGTGGCGATCACGATGCGTCCGGAATGGAACAAACGGCCTGATTCCGTACTATATAGTTGCGCTGGGGCGAGTTCTCCATTCTCTGGCATTTCATGGATAGCATCCACCAAGGTGCTCGACTTCCGCCGATAACGGGGGGAATTTGCCGCAACATCGGCGGTCCTACATATGAAAGACGCGTAAGCAATCGGCAATAGAGGGGAGCGCAGGCGTGGGGAAATGCCAACAATAGTGTGTCCATGGCTCCTGAGAGCTTGGTGCTTTTTCGTCACGATTCCCGCGCGACCAGAAGAATAGCGCTAGGCTTATATGCATGGATCTGTCGGCCGTGAGACAGCATCAAAGCTGCGTACGGTGTCGGTATTGAAAATTGAAGCAGACCTTCCCTCGAGCTTCCCTAATTATAAGGCGACCCCACACCACACGCTAAGATAAGGCTTACTCCGGACCTCCTCTTGTCCCAATAACTCAAGTCGTCCGAGGGTCTGACCTGAGTAAACGAATCTCTCCTCATGTACAATGACCGGATACTATTCATCTTTCTACTGGGAAAAGCTTGGAGCAGTTTGAAGTCCAATTTCTCCAATTTTGGAAATTAATTCCCCAAGCCCAGATCCTTCCTTCGATTCGAAAATACATATTGCATTTTGCGTTCGAATATATACTTGATATTGCCATCTCTGCCACACATCTTGGGACCCCCAGCGATATGCAGCCAGCGTCCCTCACAAGTCTCCCCCCCGAGCTCCTTCTTCACATTTTTGCCCAGCTCTCCTCCATCAGGGACCTGAATAGCCTCCGCTTCACCTGCAACGCCACCTCCTCCACCTTCTCCTCCAACGCCCCCGCCATAAACCGCACCGTCCTCCCCCACCTAATCTCCTGTCCAAAAGCATCCAACGCACTGTTAGTAGCCCAGCACCATACCCTTCGACACCTGCCCCCCGAAGAAGCCACCCACCTCCGCAATGTCCACCTCATCTCCAACGCCCGCGTCGCCTGCCTCGTGCTCAGCGCATTCGCATTCCAGGCTCGGAACCCCACCGATGCTCCCACCTCTATCTCCCCCACGGAAGCCGCCCGCTTCGAGCGAGCCTTCTACCGGGTCTGGGAATCCATCCGCATGACCTCCCGCCTCGACCGCATGCGCCTCGACAACGCCTCCCTGCAACGCACCCCGCTCCGCGCACTTTACCTCATCCACCAAGTGGGTAATTGGCTGCGGCAGCAATTCTTCCCTGGAAAATTCCATCTCACCGAGGAGGATCTAGAGAGGAGTCTCCAGAAGCCGAGGAACGGTTTGGCGCGGCTGGTGGGGAGGGCGGCGTTCAGGGATTTTGCGACATGGCATTGGCGGGATTGTAATGTGCATGCCGTATGGACGAAGAGAATCCATGACGCGACTGGCTCGACGCAGGTGAGGAGGCCGAGAGGGGCGCAGGAGAATTGGTGGGGGGTTTGGGATCAGTGGCAGGGGGGGTTGGATGTGTTAGGCGAGGAGGAGGCCTTTGAGTGAGGAAGGAAAAAGGCAAGAGTCATTCATGATGGAGCTGGCGGTTGGGTTTGAATGGGAGCCTGGGGGAAAGATTACAAGGCGGGGGGGTAGATGACGAGGCCGAGGTGGGTGATTAGACGGTGGTATTCCAAGAGCTGAATAATGAGGGATCTCAGCCGGTCTCGTGCAGTCTTCCACTTCGTACTAGCTGCATATAACGGCACGTGAACGGGAAAAGGCCTGGGGGAAGAACGGCGAAGGAGATCGATCAAATAGTCAAGCCCATAGGATACAGAATCGTATGCACACATTCAAATGACCTCATTTCGACTACTGCGTACTTATATCCTGCCTTCGACCCCCATGTGGAGCTTTGGCACCCCGACCTTCATCAACAAAGAAGACAACATATCCACACACAGGTCATCCTCTCATGGATTCCTCGCCCTGCCCCTTATTTGAATCAATCCCCGTTGCCTATTATAAACAACGTACACATGCACCACCGACGCCTCAACCACCGCCCCCAATTCCACTTGCAAGGGCTTCCCTCATCCTCTGTACGGCATGTATCTGCAAATTGTGATTCAGTATTGATGTCTCACGTAAGAGAGGTGGGTGACTTTACCTCCAGATCCTCGCCCGCATGTCTCCGCTGCCTGTGGCGAAGAGTTCGCCTTGTGGGCTTGGGGCGACTGAGATGACTGCAATGAATGAGGTAAGCAACACGTTTGAGCCTGGTCATAGGAAGTGGGTTTGTACCAGAGTTCTTGTGCCCTTGAAGCATCAACTGCGTATTCCCAGTCCTGGGATCCCAGAATTGGACGCCCCGATCTTTGGAGCCCGAGAGGACCCATTCTCCATCGGGCGTAAGTGCAACGCTTAGAACAAAGTCCTAACCATGGGTGTCAGCGTTTACGCAGCTAGCGAACCACGCAAAGATTGGTCAAAGGAAAACGTACCTTGTGCCCCTCAAAGGTCCTTATGCACCTCCCGCCCCTCGTCAACTGGCCCCCCATCATCCCCCTCGAATCAGGCGCGAGCTGCCACATCTTGATCGTCTTGTCCAAGCTCCCACTCACCAAGCTCTCCCCATCAGGCGAGAATGCAACACTGTACACACTATCCTTGTGTCCTTCGGGTCCATCGAGTCTAGCGATAACGTTGCCAGTGCGAATGTCCCACACTCGAACGCTCTTATCCAAGGAGCCGGCGGCAACGTAATCACCGTTGGGGGAGATGGCGACGGTAGTGACGCCATCTTCGATGGTGAGGGACAGAATTTCTCCGTTGCGGTTACGGTCCATATCCCACACACGCACGGTGTGGTCACCGCTACCTGAGGCGATCATGTGGCCGTTGCGGGCAAAGTCCAGGGAATAAATGTCTTGTTCATGGCCGGCGAAGCTGTGGCGGATTTGGCGGGAGGGAATGTCCCAGACCTTGAGTTTGAAAATTAGTAAGTCTCCTGAGGGGATAATGATAATGGAGTGGGCGGGTTTGTACCCTGATTTGCTTGTCCTCTGCACCTGTAGCAAGGTATGTACCATCGGGGCTGAAGCATACGCTTCGAATGTATAAATCGCCGTCCTTGTCAACACTCTCATCTTGTAGCTGCGTGATCTTGTTGCCGGTTGCGACATCAAAGATCTGAGCTGATCGATTGCATCCGGTCGCAACATATCGACCGTCGTGACTAAACCTGACACAGCAGACGACACTGTCATGGACGAGGTTGGCCACCATTTCGATATCGAGGACGCGTCGGACGTTCGGATTGAAGACGGCAAACCAATCTTGTCCCTCACGTTTTTGGTCGGGTCGCATTTCGTCTGGATTAAGATCTGCGAGTACGTTGCCAACGTTGGGGTACTGTGGTGGAGGGGAGGGCGGTCTTCCCATTTGCGGTGATGCCCCAGGATATGGCATAGATCCTGTTTGAGGGGTGCCTGCGTGAACCCGGCTTCCGAGATTGTTACGTGGTTTTCCTGCACCTGGAGATGCAATTTGGCCTTGGGATCCGTAACCTGCATACAATTATCAGCACCTGTGTCGAGGTTTTGAGAGGAGAAGCGGGTTAACATACCATTTACTACCGGCTGTTGAGGGAAGCCAGGCTGGTATGGCCCTTGCTGTAGTCCTTGCGGCGGCTGAGCCATCTGGTGGGGAGCTTGCCCTTGCTGCGGCCCTTGCTGCTGCGGTTGCTCTTGAGGCAAGGGAGCAAGACCTGGATTCCCTTGGCCAGCTGGATTTGCCATGATACCGCCAAAAAGGTTGCTAGGACCATGACCAATCGCAGGAGGCGCAGGGCCAGCACCCCCGTGGGGTGGCAGACCAGAGAGACCCACATGTGATGGAGGTCCTCCACGGGCTTCAATCTCATGACGCAGGCGAGCGACATCCTCGTCGTATCTGTCGAGATGAGTAACGTACATGGCGAGTCAAATCGGGCTTATGACTCTACCTTTGCTTGATGAGTTGTTGATTACGTTCTAGCTCGTAGACCTTTTGCCTCACCATCTCCATTTCCTGCATCTGTGCTTGCACTATACGTTGCTCCATTTGTGTCAGTTGCTGACGAAGGCTGATGGGATTCTTCGCTCTGCGCATCTTGGTCACAGAGATACAAAGAGGCTATGAACGGATTGGAGGACGATAGGCAGTCAGATCATCAAATCTATCGGACAAGCACAAAGGAATGGTAACATGCATGAGGGGATTGTTCAACAAGCGTAGGATCAGCACTCACGTCTTTGATCATGTTCGCCAGCAGTGGTGGTGGCATTCTCGAACTCCTGCCGTATTCCTTGGATATATTCATCCAAACGGCTGCCAGGCTGCGCCATTCCACGATGCGCGTTGTACATTTTGAAGAGAGGATTGTTCCCAGCCACCGTCGCTCAAAGGTATGTTTAATGGATCTTTGACAACCGACGCGGAGTGGTCCACGGGATAACTCCTATTTCGGAAGAAAGGGTTTTGCTTTTTGGCGACAGGGTAGTGAGTGGGGGTTCATCCACGAATGAGAGAAAGGACGCACTGCAGGCCGCACGGACGGTGCGAGTAAATTATGATCGATCCGTGGGCGCGGCGCGTAGGAGGAATTATGCGGATAGGATCGATATGAAAGGCCGTTTATGGTAGCTATTAAATTAAGGGCGAGATGAGGCTGAACGGCGGAGGAGGAAGGATGGTGCGACCTAAATGTGGCGATGCGGCGCAAGCATTGGGCGGCGAAGGCAGGAGAGAGAGGAGGAGATTGGGGTAGGAGTAGAGAATGGTAAGAGTGAGGGCGGCGGTGTGCAATTAGTGGGCCACGGGAAGGAGATTTTCTGCTGGTGGTGGTGGAAGGAGGAAAGTAAGAAAATAAGAAAATAAGGTAGGAAAGAGGAGAGAGGAGAGAGTGCCGGAGTAGGGAGTAGTTAGAGAGGGTCGAGAGGGTTCTCAGCATGGGGGCCGAGGCGGCGAGATGAAGATGACTTCGCGCTCTCTTCATCCCGCAGCCCGCAGCCCGCTGTCCCCAACCCCCAGCATCGGGAGCCTGTTTTAGAGTTCATACTGAAGCGGGTACTCCCTTGTGTCGGGCGTTGGGGGCCACTCGGGCTTATCCGCACCTTCTGCCCACCTAAACTCCGAAAGCCTCAACGGCCTCAAGCAGTCCAACTGCTGCAAAGACCATTGGTGCGCACTTACCAACTGTCAACGGTGGTACCATCCAGTTCTTCTCCACTTAATTTGATAGGTACAGCTTCAGCTTCTCATACACCAAAAATGTTACCCAAGTACTCGGCATCACCCTTAGCAGGTTAGGCCCTAAGCCTTTGTAGAACCCTGCCGGACCCTCCCTCTTCCACACTTGAGCCACCACGTCCCTTGCACTCTTGTATGTGCTATCCGCATCGTACATCTGTAGCCGAGCCCGCACCACCTGATACGGGTAGGTCGTGCTTCCAGCAAACACCTTTGCAAGCCCGCTCAATACCAGAAAGTCGGCGGCGCTTAGCGTCCCATGTGTGCTTTGGCTTCGGTAGATTTTGAGTTTTTCGTAAGCCATGAACTGTAATGCCCCATTGGATACTCCGAATAGAGATGGGACCAGGCCTCGATAGAATCCAGCGAGGCCCTCAGATCGTAATATTTGCCGGTTTCCATCAAGCATAGAAGAATAAGCCCCCGGGTGGCGGGACGACGTTGATAGCATTCGAGTTTTGATGACCCATATTGGATTCGTACATATAGACGTCAATCCACCTGTAACGGTCATTAGTTTCGTGCACGGCACGAAAGTGGTAGGGAGAGGTTTCGCACCCGCTGCTCCGGATGCAAGAAAGAAATCGTAGTATGACAGGGGAACATCAGGTCCTCGATATGCTTGAATGCCATACTTGACTCGATCGTACCACACAAAGTACAAAGCCCAGCTGACAGAGTTGCCGACGAGATTTGGTGTGAGACCGCGGTAGAAGGCACTCAGGGTACCTTCATTGCTGGCGATATCTCGAATGAGACGAAACGAGCTACCAAACTGCGACGACGACGCTGGGTCGACTGCAAGTGGACAGCCAGTTTAGTTCTGCGAGATGGGACAATTTCTTTGGTGTCCAGACTTACTTTGCAGGCGCGTTTTCACAATATCGAGGGGATGCGCCACCTGTATCAGGCTATTAGACTTGTGCAAAAGGTGGGGACCGGTCAAAATCTACCAGTGTTGAAGCGATGCCAGCCGCAAATCCAGCAATGGACTCGATCAGGGACTGTGAAAGGCGTTTGGTGTCATTACTCATTACTCGTATCGACTCTGTGGAATTGTGGGTAATGTCAAGAATTTCAATTGGAGGTGGATGTGTTTTCTATATACACGTACGAGCCGCTAGGATCGCTTCTTCCAGTAACATTCAACAAACCAACAACGGTTTTCCCCGAATGTTTGCACAGTATCCCGAGGCCCATCCATGCCCAGTATGCCTCTTGCGACCCATACGACTTCTGTTCCAGACTTCTGGCCTTCCAACATCGCTGTTCCTCGTCAAAGGTGTACAGTCATTCGACTAGTGGCGATATTAATCTGTTCTCGTCTTAGATACTGTCTCTTGTGTCTGCAGGAGACATCCTCGTACCGGATGAAAGACGGTCTTGGGTTGCTCATAGTATAGCCTTCTAAAGGTTAGAGATTTGTACATCTTAGAATTCAACAAGGCATACCAAGGTACATGATTAGCGGTAGGTAGCCACTGAGATAAGTCATCATCAGCCTTCCCCAGTCATATGGGAGGATTGTGCAGCCCATACTAATGTATCGCGACTCTGGAGATGTCGATAGCTTTGGTGATACGCTCCTGATGCGACGTTAGCTTTGGGCTTGACCCCTGCGCTCTCGAACGAGGTTGACGTACCTTCGTCTCCTCCGACAATTGCCACATATTTATGAAAGCTTGGTAACCCTTCGAAGAAGTCTAGGGCCCGGGGTGGTTGCGGATGTTGTCTAAGAAACCGAGAAAAGCGATCAAGATACGGATGAGACGGAATACGCTAAAAAAATTCCACTAGCGCCAGAAGTTGAAATGATCTCGAACGTCGCAAACGATCCATCAACAAGCCAGACAACTCCAAGATGTCTGGAGCACGGCATTGGTTAGTGAATTCATCTTTCCGAATGCAACTCAACTAATGATTACCAGGGAACAAGACAAGGAGGCCACTGTCTACATCGGAAACCTCGATGAAAGAGTCACAGACAGCTTGGTCTGGGAATTGATGCTCCAGGCTGGGCGAATAGTCAACGTACATTTGCCAAAAGACCGGGTCACGCAGACTCATCAGGGCTATGGCTTTGTTGAGTTCATTAGCGAGGAGGATGCAGAGTACGCAGCTAGGATCATGAACCAGGTCAGACTCTACGGCAAACCCATAAGGGTCAACAAGGCATCCGCCGACAAGCAGAAAACAGTCGAGGTCGGTGCTGAGCTTTTTGTCGGCAACCTAGACCCTATGGTCACCGAGCAGACATTATACGATACTTTCGGCAGATTTGGCAGTCTAATATCAGCTCCCAAGGTATGCGACTCCAATGGCCAATTTAATAACACTTATTCTGACCATTTGCAGGTTGCTCGAGATGACGCCAATCTGTCCAAGGGCTACGGCTTCATTTCTTTCTCGAACTTCGATGCATCAGATGAAGCAATTGCAAATATGAATGGGCAGTACTTGATGAATAAGGAGATATCTGTGCAGTATGCCTACAAAAAGGATGGGAAAGGCGAACGACATGGCGACGATGCGGAGCGCATGCTGGCAGCCCAAGCGATCAAACACAACGTCCAGCCGACGATACAACCTCTACCAGCAGCCTTGTTTACCGGAGGCGCACCCTCTGCTCCTGCAGCTATGCTCGATGGTGACGGCCGAGCTGGAGCGTTCATGAATGGAAGACCAGCAATGCCAAATGGAAGCTTTCAGGGTGGACCTCCACCACAGCAACAGCGCCCAGCGCCTCCCACTCAACCGTTACCTGCTCCACCATCCGGTTTGCCGGCCAGACCTCCACCATCTCAGGCAGGTTATGGAGGTCCGCCACCGGGATTCCTCCCTCCAGGCTTCAATCCTGCGCAACAGCCGCAACAAAGCTTCCCACCACTGGGAGCGCCACCGCCTCCAGGCTTCGGTCCTCCTCCTGGGTTTGGCCCTCCTCCAAGTCAAGCTCCGCCTGGTATGCCTCCCGGATTCCAGCAAACGCCTGGATTTGGCAGAGCAAGATAGAGCAATGAATGTCTGTCTTCCTGCCCCGAGGCCACGCCTGTAAATACGGTAGTACAGAGTCAAGCACTCGCCACATGCCGCTCCGTCCTCAGTCATTCTCTTGGATCTACAGAGGTAAGCCATCCCTAGCTTCCTAGCCGGTCGTTGTGATGACGAACTTCTCAGAGCTGCATTCAAACCCCAGTCTGTGCGGCTGCTTGAGCCAAAGATCTGATACGGAGCTCAAAGAAAAGGCTCTTCGAGCGCTGGGACGCCGAAGCCACAATCATGGAGTGTATTCAATCGTAAAATCAGAGTTGCTCCCTGAGATATGCTCGGCTAAGTCCAAACCCACATGCCTCGGCTGAACGCCTTATTCAGTCCCAGTCAAAAGACGCCATGCTGAAGAGCGAGAAAGTTGTAGAATAATACAAAAGCTTATGTCCTCCCCCCACAATTCCGTTCCTGAACTTGCCTCCGCCCATCTCATGAAAAGGAGACGAACTTTGGATCCCTAGGCGTACCGTCGGGTGCGATACCATTCTTGGCGAACCTGCTCTCGGTGTAAATCCTCCTGGCCTCGTCAAAGCCGACCTTCATCCTCTTCATGATCTTCTGCACCTCTCTCTTAGCCGCCTGCTCCAAGCCGGCTCTGGAGTCGCCGGCGTCGACATTGGATTGCAGATCGAAATCGTTGGAGGAGAAGCCAGCTTCGATGTCGTTGGAGAAGGAGGGTGGGAGGCGGGTGTAGATGTATTCGGGAATGGGGATGATGGGGAGCCAGCGGGCGCGGGTGAAGTAGAGGGCTGATGTGGTCAGTTTGTCAGGATGGGGGTGCTGGCTGGGAGGAGTGGCTCACTTGTGAGGAGGGCAAAGGCGGCGAGGGAGAGGGAGTAGAGAAGGTAGCTGTAGCCCATCACTCGAGGATTGGGTGAAAGTGGTCGTTCATGCAGCGATACGTTGCCTGGTTTTGTGTTCTTTATGCTTGCAACGTCTGACAGTCGGGCTGATGTTGTATTATGTTGTTGTCGCAAGAGCTGACTGCGGAGGATTGGTGCTAAGCCTTGTATTTCTCCAGTGCGACCACGCCTCCCTCCGGTCTTGGCAGTCTCGTGGGTCTTTATTGCCGATACATCCGAAAAGGAATGCAGATCACTTCTTTGTTCAGTACAGTGCAAGACCGTGAAACAAACCCTCCAACCCACATCGTCCCCGCAATCGATTAGTGGTCCTGGCGACACCTTACGTGTACAAGGTCGACGACCATCGTGTTATCCCCAGATCCCGAGAAATAAACACTAAAGTTTGTCTCAATCATACTAAAGTATATAGGATCACACCACATGGGATCACTATCAAACAGAGTCATTGCCTCTTCAACGGATAGAACTTCTACCTCGTCTCCTACACCCGGCATCATCTTCGATTGATGGTGGAACCGGTATATCCAGCTCGTTGCTTGAACTCTATCCTCCACTTTTCACTTCTATCATTAAATCAATCGATCCATCATGACTGGCCTCGGCGGCACCTTCACCTACCATGGCTTTTCCTGGCAAGGCGACCCGCGCTGGGCCCGTTGCTCGAATTTCACCAGACGGGCCCCGATCGTCGTCTTCGTTCTTTTCATCCTCAGTGTGGCTTTGGTGGCCTTTGGCTCCACCTGGTTGACCCAGATGAATGATCTCACCGTGTACGTCTTCCCCCCTTGATGTTTCGAGAATGAAGATGGAAGAACGGGCCTGAACGTGATCCCCGACAGACCCAAGGTCCTCCAAACAATCTTCATACCCGGCCTCTCATTCTTCAACACCCTCCCCTCCCTTCACGCGCATTTGCTCCTACGCCGAAACCCCCCGAAGCTTGCCATCTGGTTCGGCAGTTGCTTCATCATCATTATGCTCCTCTCCCCGATCCTCATGCTCGGCTCCTGCGTCAACTCCCCTTCCGCGACCCCTTCTCTCCGGCAGGCAGAGTGTTACGCAGGAACCCCTGGCGTCGGCCGCGATTCGGGCGTCTCCAAAGCAATATGGGTGCTGATGGTTCTGGGCCAATTCCTTTCCGCGATCGGCTATGCCGTTCATGTTGCAATGGCTGCCCTAGTGAACAAAGACTTAAAGCACAGAGAGCGGGACGGAGTCGTGGAACCTGTGGATCCAGAAGAGGAGGAACGGAGAAAGGCGAAGGCTAGGGAGCTATGGACCAAGATGGTGAGTATCGAAGGACTTTGAGTGCAAGGGGGCTTCTGGGATTTGTATCTAGGTTTGGATGTGGATTTACCTGGGTACGTTGGACGATTTGAACGATAGAACGGCCTTCTTTACGTTCTGACTGGAAGACCTGAAGTCTCTTTGCATGGATTAAAGGCGGAGTTTTGGTGTGCTTGTGCAGAAATGCTACGGAAGAGAGTTCGAAACCATGAGTGAGAAGGGACCAAGAGAACGCTTGCGCTTGCTCAGGCTAGACTGCGACGAGAGGTTATCCCAATGCCTTGAGGGAACAAGGGGGGTGATTGACAAAAACTAGTCTAGGATATCGATAGTAGCAGAAGTTCAACAAGCGCCTACGAGAGCTTCTTGTCTAATCTCGTTTCGAGCGCCACTTTCATGTCGACTCCAGTCGGCATACTCACCTTGCTTCCTCTTCTCCTTCTGGCTTCAACTTCCTCTCTAATCTCCAACAGGGCTTCGTCGATATCGCCAGCAGGGTCACTCGGCAACCCCATCAGGGGATGCTCGGCCGGCTTCTCCGTCTTTAATCGCTGCTCGAACTGTTGCTGCTCCAACTTGTGTTGCGTCCTTTGCTTCAATTTTCGGGACAGCCATGGCTCAGTAGCGGGGTGCGCGAAGAAGGCCATTGAGGCTGCGGCACCAATGATGGTGTAGAAGTACACGCGGTACCAGACCAGAAGGGAGGCAGGGAGGGTGAGGACCACGAAAGGGAGTGTAGTGAAGCAGAAGGCTGCTTGCGTTACGACATAGGATAGAAAGTCGTATATAGGTTTGTAGCGAGTGGGCTGTTGGCCGTCTGGGGTGAGAAAAAAGAGTCGAATGTGCCGACGGTAGTCTTGATTGGGGATGGTCAGCTTTTTCGGTGGGCATGGATTGCAGGGAATGCATTGCAGGGATCGATGTGCGCCGTGTTCGGAAAACAGCATGGAGGAAGCACGGATTTTCTGGGGAAACCTTACTTTTAGCTATTGTCTGTAGGAAAGCAGCCAAGACGAAGGTCAAGTAATATCCTGGGGCAAACCCATGCCAAAACGCACTGGTAACAAAGGTTGCGAGACTGGCTCGGAATCCAGGCTTCTTCCCCTTGGGTGTCACTCGGAGATACATGTAATTCCTCAGCCAATTATTGGTGTTCATGTTCCACCCTTCCAGGTACGCGCGAGAGTTTTGTGCTGATTCGATTCCCCAGGGATTCACATTCTGCAGTCTATTCCAATCCACCTTCCCCGTTTTTGGATTAATCCCTTTGTAGCCCATTCCAGAAAGGATGCAGGCCCCCTCTGTAAGATACCAGACTCCATAGTATTTCATTCTAGTAGAGAAGCCAAGCATCTCTAGCAGCCAGACACGCCGCAGAAACCCGTATCTCATATATTCGTCGCCAAGGACAAGGTCGGTGTTGTACCACTTCGAGAATTGGAGGAACAAAACGATCCAGGTGAGACCAATCCCCGCCTTCATGGCAGCCGGAGTACCGCTTTGAGGAATCTTTCTTTGCTTTCGAGTTTTGGGTCGATTGGCCGGGTCCGTCCCTGTTGGTACCTCGAACATGGTGGTCTCGATCCAGCGTTGGTAGTCGACATAGTCGAAGGAAGGGCCGACCATCAAGGCAGGGAAGAAGAACTTCTTGTCTTTAGTAAAGTTGGCAGGCAGCTGAAGGAGGCACACTAACGACGTAGCCAGTGTAGTCAAGCAGACTCGGCAATTTCTTCAGAGCTTTCTCCCTCTGAAAATCGGCTAGATCTTTTTGAGGCAGTCGACCGTCCTGCACGTTCCAGCAAAACGCTGTGAGCTACACAGTGATTCTCAGTATAGCAAGACTAAGATAATTTGCTGCCCACCCACTTTCATGATCAGGACCATCTGCGCGCCTACACCCAATCATCAGTGCAGGCCTCCCAAGCTCTCATTATGAACACACCCGAGATATCGACCTGATTGCGATCGTTCACAAATTGGCGATAGATGTGATTGATCGACATATGGCCCATGAGGAAGACGAATCCAATCCAAGGCATGAAAGGTCCCTCGACATACTTGGCAATCAAATAAGCCCCAACAGAGGCGACGAGGAGCGTGCGAACCCCAGCCCAGAGATCAAAGAGGCCAACAAGGTAGAACAGCGAGACCCTGGGGCCCATGTCAGATAGTCCGATGCCAATATCCCAGGCTGTCGGCCTACCCTATCGAGAAGACATTCTTTTGCCATGGTATGCTGTCAGGTATTCGCTTGAGGATACCGGCAAGAGGGTATGACAGGAGGAAGGAGGTAATGAGCTTGACTAAATCCAGTCAATAATTGTGGTTACAGCGCCGGTGCGTGGGCCCTCATACGTTCGTCCACTGAAGTTCCAAGTGCCCCCCCAACATATTCAAAAGCTAATACCCCGGACTTAGCTTATATACAGTAAGGGAAGTCTTTAGAGACTGCGGCATACGTATATTAATGTACGGTAGCATCACACCAGATAAACAACCATCCACGCAACGAAGTTGCCGTCAATCACCGGGAAGTCTTCAACAAAAAGCAGAAAGGATCAAGGAAAGTCACCAGAGACGAATTTAGACTTTCTCTTGACCCGTGACGTTTCGACTAGCTGCGGGGGCTAAATCCTAGCTCATGATTTCCGAATTCCCGAGGGTTCTATAGATACGGTCTTTATGAGGTTCAAACATTATCTAGCTATCATATCTATGTTCTATTATAAATCCCTAGTGGCATTATTAATTCGATGAGCACGTTTGCTTCTTTGACTGGCTCCAGCAATGGCTATGACCATACGTATCAAGAATGTTAAAGTCTAGATATCAAGGCATTTCCGTCAATGATCTGTTGAGAAGATATTTCAAAATGTGACCACACCCAAGAATTACTTACTCAATCATATTATCCAACATGGTCCAGCCAGATCCATCAGTCTAGAGGATGCACACAATGTGTCCCTATGATCCACACGAAATAGAACGTAGACGTAATTGGCCCCACTTATACAGTACGTCGGAGCAGATATCTATGCTAGCTGCATTCCTTAGGTAGTGTTTCAGTGTGGCTTTACTATCCATTTCCTACGTCGAAAATACATGTAATCTGGTCCTGCAACAGCTAGCACGACATTTAACGCATTGATTAGAATCACAGCCTCTTCTTCGATGGCAGGCCGTACTCCTGATTCTTAGGTCAGATCTAGGCGTAAAACAGAAGCTTCACCCCATGATCCTATCACCAAAAGTACTCATCTCCCGTCGCCTCCGTTATATTGCAGGTGGCAGTCTACGACATCTCACCACGCTCCCGGTTTCTGGAACTTACTGAAAGCTAACAACATAAGCCTTAGCCTCAATAAGCGCACTCTCCAGGAACTTGATCGCAGAAACAGCTTTGAAATCCAACGACGGAACCTTTTGGAGGAACGTCCTTCAGAAGGTCTCCGAGCACAGATTGCATCAGCAGAGCTTAAACGCTTTGCCCGCCTGGGTGGTCCTGATCTCTCAAATATCAAAGGGGTAAGCCCCGTCCACCAGGCATATTCGTGTCGAGATGCTGACAGCGCGGCAGTACCCCAAGCCCGAGTCCGTAGAAATGACATCTGGCCGGGCACAAACACCCAGTGACCAGCGAAGAACATGGCAAAGTGTTGTACATGGGTCAAATCGCATTACAAAATCAACTAGGTATGAAATTCTGATGGCTCCTCGCACGACATCTGTTCAAATGCACGAGTGGAGGTATCTACCGGCTGCATGTGATGATGCTGATCATGAATACCAACAGCAAAACATCAGTATCAGGCCGATCTTCAGCATACAAATCGGACTTTATGAGGTTACTCATCACCGACCGTGTCGACCGCGCTCGGCGTACCAAAAACCCAGCGAATTACGACCACTTGCGCAGTAGGCTTGAAAAGCCAAGAGGCTCACTTTCGCTGACGCAATTCTCCGAAGCCCATTACGAGAACTTCCTAGATGCAATAGACAGCGCCTTCGACGAGGACCAGATCATGACAGATGTTTTCTCCGTACTGAAAGGGAATAAAAGACTACCCTCAAGGACTAACCATTCTTGCAAGAATTGGGCGCCATTAATATCAGCCAATCTCGTCATACCCCTGCCAGGTTTCTTTGACGGAGCTGAACAAAGTGCGGCGGACTCAGAGCTTCGACAAGCACTTGATGGTGTCATTGTCCCGTCGGTCTCTTCTAATACTCCCTTCCTGCCGAACTTTTTCGCTGAGGTAAAGGCACCTGGTGCATCTGCAGAAGTCGCTCGTCGCCAAGCTGTTTACGATGGTGCGTTCGGTGCCCGCGCTATGCACCACCTAAAGGCTTATGGAGCTAGGGAAACCTCCGATGAGAACGCATACACATTAACTTCGACCTATACCGATTTCAGGCTGGAAATCTTTGCTCATTCTTTGACGGAACCAGACGGTCTAGGACGACCGCCACATTATCATACAGTATCGCTTAATAGGTGGATGCTTGATGAAGACGTTGAGGCCTCCCGGGCTGGGGTTACTGCATTCAGAAACGCTCGGGATCTAGCCCAAGAATACGGGGACACGTTTATCGCAGACGCGAATCAGAGGATGCAGTCATTCTCGCAAGAAACTCGAGGGGAATACATGGAGGAAGCGTTTCAGAGGATACGGGAAATTGCGGAGAGGAACGGTTCGTTCGGATCTTCGGTCTCGACTTCTCGTTCTGATCCTCCCAATGAGAAGGGCCATGGTTCTGAGAGCGATGCGATGATGCCACTGTTCCACCGCCAAGCCGAGCCAAAGAAGCGGCTCCGAAGAAGCAAAAACGTACGCGCAAGCCGCGCTGAGAAAGACTGAGACTACGCTTCTCGCCAAGTTGGCGCCGGATTGGCGCCAAATACCAGTGCTGAAAAGACGGAGCAGGGCTGAGAGAGGGTGAGATGGGACCGCGATCCAGACGCTGCCCGCGTAGTAACCTCATCACCAGACTGATGCTTTTCGAAAGTTGAAGTCGAACGATCGTCACTTGTAGCCCTTGTTCCGACCTGCAAGCTCAATTCGCCAACTTCGATACCGATCTATTCGCGCTTCGCATTAAACTTTCCATTTTCTGTAAATGCGGCAGCAAGCTGGTGATCATAGGCGTGTGCCTTTCGCATGGAGCAATGGATAGTCGCGCGAAGCGTCTCGGATAGTGCATCAGCACCTCAAGGCTCTCTGAGTTGCCATCTCTGAACCAACGATTTGCTTCGCCAGATGAAAAGCGCCCTTGCTACAAAGTTGTGGGAATTTCCCAATGAGTACCGCAGAATGAGAATGTGATGAAGGATAATAAATCTTGGTTGTCTCTTTCCGAGTTACTACCCAGTCTCCCCATGTCCATCTCCTTTCCCGTCGTTAGCTACCGGTCGTCCGTAGGAGTGCTCTATCAGGCCACTGACTTCTGCTGTAATTGGTAACCCACTCGACGACGACTCTTTTCAAATACAGTTCACGCGTCTGATGATAACACGCATTCTTAATACTTCTGGCCTGCCTGAGACTTATGGATCTTGAATGTATCCAGTAGTGGTATTCTAATATGACGATTCAGACCAATGCGACTTCTGATTCCAATCGACGGTGAGAAAGAAACGTTGTGATGATCAGTTGCGTTTCAGCGATCGCAAAGGAATCGAGTGTGTAATTACGAAAGGAAAGCCAAGATAGCATCCCTGAATCAGACAAAGACATACCCAAATGCATGTACTAGGAGCTTGATCAACTGCTTGACTAGCCATCACATTCGTGCGGATCCAAGTCGACGATATCCACCGAGGTAGTTCCGATCTTGCAATAAATTTCTGTCTGGAAGACTCATCAAAGCCTCACGTCTGCAGTGAAGAATCCAACGGCGGCTTGGGGGGACCCGGCTTTCCTACATCGCTTCTACCCTCGAGCCTGCTTTTGGAGAATGGCAGGTAGTGGCGGAGCCAAGGTCTGATTCCTGCTTTTTTGTGTACAATCCATGTCGTCCACCTGAAAGTAGCGGATCGGGTCATGCAGACGCAAACTTGAGGGATATCAGCCACGCCGTTAGCCTAGAAGGCGACGAACTTCAAGTTGGCAAGAGGCATTGTAGGATGCAAATGCAAAAGAAATAGGGAGTTGGAAAACCCCAGCGGTTTTCAGTTGTCGGGTGATGCCCATCGCAGGTTCAGGCTGCGAGAGCAGGTTGATTTCTGGCCACGGCCTGGCTAGTTGGCCGAAAGCGAATGGGTCTTGAATCTTGCGCTGATCTGGCTTGATGCCGGAATTGACGTAAATGCCGTGAAATGGAAGGTCTCTTGCCAGTCTGCTCATCTATACAACGCCGAACACGCCGAAGGAGGAAGCGACTCCGCCCTCCGTCTTCCGCTTGTACATCACTTTTCGCTCTTCCTTCCCTGCGTTCTAGCTCATGAACTACTCGTCTTCCGAGTTCCATCGCTCTTGGCGTGTTATGGTGATACTCACTTTCCAGTACTTCAGCGACCGTTATGGCCGTTTCCTCTTAATGATTCAGTCACCCAACAGTCCCCATCCCAGCAAACAATCTTCCTTGCACTTCACAACATCTTCTTCTCAAGCCTCCTGGCCTTGTCACCATAATCCCGATCATCATCCCCCTCCACTTCCTTCTGCAATTTCTCCACCTCCTTCGTCTGCCTCTCCCACTCTGCCTTACTCATCTTACTCTCTCTACTGAACAGCTCATCATTGGGCTGGCGATAACTTCCCCCAAGTCGATCCCAAAGCGTTGTGAACTGGCCGTAGTTGTAGTTGAAGTACAAGTGGTGCATGGTATGACAGGCAGCGCCGTTGATGAGGAAGGAGTTGGCTATGTATTCACCGTCGTCTGGTATATTCATAGTGCATGAGCGATCTGTGCTTGTAGAGTGGGGGAAGGGAGGAGGGAGACGGACGGATGAAAACAGTCCAGATGTTAATAAATACGAACAGCGCCACGTAGGCGAATTTTTGGAGCGGGAAGATGAAGGGAAAGACGTGGTATGGCACGCTCTGCGCGAAACCGTCCATGGGGTGGAAGGCGTGGCTCGCGAAGGGGGTGGGCATTATCCACCTATGATGCGCTTTGTGCAGCCTCTTGTACACCATTGGATGGTGCAATCCCCTGTGGATCCAATAAATGAACAAATCCGTGAAGCCGATGAAGAGTGGGAATTGAAGCAGGCTGTAAAGTGCAAAAGGCGCTTCCGATGGGGTATCGTAGAGTTTCCCATAGCCGCGGACTTCAAGTAGGAAGAGCGCCGCGGTGAAGATGGCCATTAGGGGCATCGAGATCATAGTTTGCTTTATCTCCAGGGCGACTTGGCTTTTAAGATATTTCGGGTGGGTGAAGGTGGCGTGGTCGAAGACATAGAGGTAGGAAAGGCCGGCGCAGAGAAAGTAGATTACTGGACCGAAAAGCCTGAGATTGTTAGCGAGCTGCTGAGAACCATTGGGGAGAGTGACATACCATGTGATCAGGTACAGTGTCAGGCCTTGTCTGTATATATTTTCGCGTGGCCATTCGCTCATGTATGCGTATTGAGAAGGGTTTAGTTGGAAGAATTGGGTGGAGGGCTGAATAGAGGTGGGAAGCTCGTGCATGCCGGAAAATGTGGCAGTGGCATGTTTTGCAACATTTTGGACGTGGGAGGGATTTGATGCTGGGTACACGGTCGCCCAAAATCGATCGAAGAGAAAGGTATCGAAGACTTCAAGGACGATGTCCATGGTTATCGAGGGGTTGCAAAATAGACGAGTTAGGGGGGGTCAAGCGGAATCACAATGCAAAATCAAAAGAAGCAGAGGTGCGTACTTAATGGTTAGGTTGTAGTATGTGGTTGAGGTGGTTTGATAGAATGAAATCTGAGCGAATTGAAAGATGGGAATCTTCTTCAATTGAATGTCCGGCTTTGAGAGCGAGGACCGGAGATGTCAGTTCCAACCAATCCCAATGCGCACGGGCCGATGAGCGGCAGAGAGAAAAGACAGACCACTCGGCGTCTGGCCTATCCGACAAATTCACACCACTTATGTTGACAACGGACTGCAAACTGTCACTACCTTGTCGTCGATCGCGTCCGAATTGGTATTCAGAAACAGAGTGGAAATATGCTTAGTTCAACCACTTTACCCCTAGGTCTCCCAGTCCAACTTCGAATTTTGATTCTTTAAAGTCTTCCATATCGATTGCATTGCAGCCCGATCCTTGCCCCTGTGGCTCCCTTTCCTGTTTCCGAGCAATTTCAGTCCTACAGTGTCTTCGCCACCGCTTCCACCCGCCCAGCCTATGCTGCTCCCGTAGGGTGTGACGTTGATCAGAAGACCTAGGTTGAGGGGCGCCAGTGATTATGGGTGCCCTCTGCGCTCTGCGAGGTCAGAAGTTGCCTCGGATAGGGGCACCATATGCGCTGGTCGGGTAGTGCTGCTGTCAAGACGCTCTTGGCTTTTTTCAAATTCCAATCTCTAGCGCCTCGCAGCCTCTCTTCTCAGCCTGGCTGCCGCTGTTGTAGGTGTAGCGTCTGGCCAGCTCGAAACCGCATCTTCCACTTCCTCCAGAAATGTCGTGCTATTGTGGATGCTCGTTCCCCCAAGTACCACCCTCACCCCTGGGGAGCTGGCGTTGACCTGCGCGACCATTTTCGCTTCTTCGTACGTGGCTCCTCCAACAATGAAGACCACAATGTCTTGTGGTTTGTCCCGCGTAGTACCTCCGCCCTCCACAAATGGATATTGCTGCTCCTTTAGCTTAGCTTTGATGAGATTCTGTAGCGTAGCCTCTAAACGCGGTGAGTGCTGGGTGTAAACGTTTTCCACACCTTTCAGTCCTTTGAAGCGGTCACGCGCTCCAGAGAATATTGATGAGGACTCGAAAAGGTCAGAGAAACCTGCAGCGGCAGGCGGAGCTTGTAGCGAATGATGATATGCCAAGAGTTTGAGTACCAAATCGACTCGGCGTGGCGGAACATTACCGGCGGCGGTCAGAAGGTCCAGTAGGACTGGCAGAGCACTCGATGGATGTCTTTCGTAGCGCAACGAATAAAGCGCCACAAGGCGGAGTTTGCTATCCGCTGGAATCTGCGGTTGCTGAACAAGTCTCTGTAGGTTCTGTACAAGGTGTTAACGTAGCCCATCTATACCGAGCTTCATTTGTCCGTACCTTGAGATCGCTCGCATGGTTGTCATTGCAAGCAAGACTTTGCTCCAGTTCACTAACATCCAGCAAAGCATCTGCTCCGACTCTCCTACTTAACTCCCCAACTAATGTGACATGCTTGCTGACATTACCAGACAGCTTCCTGAATTCCGGAAAATCTTCCACAAATCTCTTCATGTCCGCAATCGACTCAATGCTAGCATTACTTTTTGTTTTTGATTGGTACTGTTCGACATATTCCTTAATGTTTCCACCAAGGTCTCCGAAATTGAGATACATGTTCTTCTTGAAGAAAGGATCCTGATCCTGGGATAGCACAATCTCCTTCAATTCCGCTCGTACATCAGGAACTCCACTCAGATCCACCTTCCCGTTATGTATCCCAAGAACCTCGTGCACCATTGCTTGGTATGTCCACTGCGTCAACAAGGGTGTGATGGGATCATCTCTGCGATCTAGTATAAGTAATATAGGCGGTGTATCTGTCTTTCGAAAGTCGAACAATTGCTCTTCTTGTGTCATCTGGTATCGGACTTCGGTTGCCAATTTCTTTGCCATCAAACTATTCTTCTCATACCGTATCAGAGGCTTCTTTTTCAGAGACAACAGCAAGGCCACCACACCCTCAGTACACCTCTGTAGAGAGTCGGTGTTCCACAGCTCGGGGTTGCCGCTCCATAAACGCTGCTTAGGGAATCCAAGATCTAGAGATAGTAGATCTGGGTTGACTGTAATAAAGTCTGCGAAGTACTCTTGGATGGTCTTGACGACTTCATTATTGTCGGCTTCCGCCAATCGCTCCAGAGAAGACTTGCGAATGACATTGCTAAAGTCTGCGTGCACAACGTAAGCATATTGCCCTGTCTGAACGTATTTGTACCTCACAAATAGCGTATTCGCCATACTTCGGGTCTCGAAACTCCTCGATAAGATGCTGAACGGAGTCTGGAGACGGTCTCACGAAACAGATGCAGCGTAGATGGCGCATCTTCTCTCGACTGCGATTATCCAGGCGACTGGGAAGAGCTGTCAGCGGTGTCAAGGCGTGGGTGATGTTTACATACTCGACTAAATAGACCTCATGGTTGAGAAGAGCAGATTGGGTCATGGCTGTCGAGACAATTGCAACCTTCCCCAAACGTCAGTTCTGGTCTTGCTCATCCAAATTCCCAGATTCGCACTGTCTCACTGTCTAGCAGGAGGATCTTCATCTTGGACGATGAAGACCCTAGGGCCATGTCCCCAGCCGACACCATCTTGGACATGTAGCCTGACACTGCAGAGACAACGTCCATGGTTGCGAGAAACCATGAGAAATCTTGGATATTCGAGTCTCACAGTGAAAAGGTACGGAGGAAGAAATTGCTGGCTTGAAGGACGTGAAGCTCATAAGCTCGTGAAGCCTCGGCCGACCTTCTCTCTCGGGAAACTCAACACCTGACTAGGTACCGCAGATTATTCACCTTATACAGTAGCTCAGTACGAGTAGGTACTAAGCCGTCAAATGCACGGACTATTGTCAGAGTCCTCATACTCCATGTCTATAATGTGTACATAACACTCGAACAACTATACTAGTAACATTTATTACTTTATCCATATCCCTACCCTCGCCCTCCAACATTCTCCGAGTAAGGACGGTACGACCGCACACCTTCAAGCCATCGTAGTCTTCCCTGCATCCTTCCAGACGCCATGCCGCCCATCACCGCAGGCCGTATCTGCTTGACAGCGGCCGCTCTCTTCAATTCAATTGGCCCTTACGCTGCCGACTGGAACGAAACCCACGTCAAGAACCCCCGCTGGCCGCCTCATGCCAAATTCCACAACGGCCAGACAATGTCCACCGGCCTTGTCCTTGGTATTTTTACAGCTTACTACACTTGGCGATCGGCTCCATTGAACGCTGCGGACTCGTTGCGAACAGCGGCAATCATGGGCAGCATCTATTGGGTCACTGCGCTTAGTGGAGCATTGTATCCTGGGGCGAAAGGCACTGATCCCGAGTTCGGCGAGGGCTTTCCGCAATTCTGGTTCTTCTCAGGCCTTGGTTGCTTGCCGTGGATTGGGTACTGGTTGGAGATAAGAAGAATGGGGAGGTAAAGTCTGGGATGAGAAGCCGTGTGGTTAGCTGAGGCATAAGGGCAACGTGTGGGCCGAGGGCTTCTTGGATGCATCGTGCACCGTTCGATTGCTCTGCTCTTCAATCTCAGCCCTCTTGCGTGTCCCTTATTGACGTCAGTACGAAAACCCATCTCGGGCATGTGGGGAAGGCATGCACAGTCACGAAGATGCTCACAGCTAGATGGCTTATAAAACCGAAAACAGTGCAGTAAGCTTTGAAACTTTCCGACCATAGCGTAGCGTTGTATATCACATCTCAGTCCCAAGACTTGATCTCTATCCGAAGCCACTCCTAGGGAAGGAATAAATATACAGATCTACGATGAAGTTTTGTTTACTCACTCTAATGACTGTTGCTAGCGCGCAATTTTCCCGCCCCTCAAGCGAGCCCTCGAGCCCACAAATCGCCGGAAAGAAATATCCCCGAAGACACTCGACGCAAGGATGGCCGAACACTTGCAATCGAATGTGTCCCAGGACCTGGTCTGGGAGATATGCCGTATGTCTGGGTGAAGACCTTCCTTCGCAGTGCCATTGGACTGACCAACTTGTAGGCCCAAACAACGCTTACCTGGTGAAGCGCAAAACTGCTGGAGGCTCGCAGTTCTCGAAAGACCCTCTCAACCTGATGAACAAGCATTCTAGAAAGGTTAAGACCCTCCATAATTCTCTGCGCGTCTCAAACATTAATGCCAACGTAGTATGCCGGATTCGTCAACAACAAGGTACATATTCCCAGAACGACGATATCGAGGACGAAAGGCGGAGGAGGCAGTGGATGAAGAAGACTGATCTAGAGAATATGATACAGGCAGTGGGGGTTCAACCGGGCGAGAAGGGTGGCGTGAGACTACTCACAAAGAAGACGAAACACCTGAATCGACCTTCGGCAAATGGGCATGAAGTCTCCTGGAGTGGACAGAAGGGTGGACCAAAGTCAGTGTCTCCATTGATTCAATCTTTCAATACCGCCGCTAACATTACTCCTCAAGGGTTTATAAGGGAATCGTCAACTACACTGCCAAGCAGGGATACCGAGCCGACCTCCGTCGAGAAGCCGTTGCTCGTGCCAGCGCCATCAAGCAGTCAGCACAACCGAAGAAAGAGGACCCTGAGCCAAAGCTACGAGGTTCGCGGGCCAAGAAGGCGGAGGAGAAGGCGAAATGAGTGGGTGTGAAGTGTTGCGGGAGTGATTGATTGCAAAGGTCATGCGGCAGGAGAGTCTAGCATATGCTACTACAATGTGCAAGAATTTCAATGTCAATGCTCTCTCCGGCCATCGTGCATTCTCATCATGGTGAGACGACTCCTTGAGAAAACAGATATTCTGCCACAGCTGGGGCATGGAAGACCATCAACTGTGTTTGTAAAGGCTTTCAGAACCAACATGGCAACTAACAAGCCAGGATCATGTAGACAATCTAGATTACTCGTACGACCATCTAGCACGAGCTCAAGGAATCCATGTCTTCCCTAAGTGATAACCTGAATGACATTGATGGATCTCGGGGAACTCGAGAATCTGAGCAATGGCTACCCCACCAGAATCCGCCGTAGTGGGGCAAGCGAAAGACCGCCTTCTCAACCAAACAGCAAAACGCTCACCGAGTCCCTTTCACAGTCTTTCAATCTCAACTTTTCACCCTCAAGCCTTGTTTGCTCGTGTTTCCACATTTCGACGTCTAAATCCTATATTAACATCAAATATACAAGCGTCACGCAGAGAAAACATCGCTCAAGATGGTCAAAGCAGGTATGGATTCGGCTCCTCCGAGCCCTTTGATGATTCTGCTCTGACCGTCTCCTAGTCGTCCTTGGAGCCTCGGGTGGCATTGGACAGGTATTTAGAAATCCGGAAGGGGACCTAGTATATGGTGCAGAAGCTCATAATCTTGATTACTAGCCATTGTCGCTCCTCATGAAAATCAGCCCATTGGTTGACGAGCTCTCCCTCTACGATGTCGTCAATACCCCTGGCGTCACGGCCGACCTTTCCCACATCTCCTCAATAGCCGTGTGTACCCCGATCAAGGTCCTTCTCGAAAGGAGCTGAGAAAGAGCAGAAAATCACTGGCTACCTGCCCAAAGACGATGGCCTGAAAAAGGCCCTGACCGGTGCTGATGTTGTCGTGATCCCTGCTGGCATTCCCCGTACGTTTTGAAGAACCGCCAATCGAGGGTTCGTGCTCACACACAAAACAACAAGGAAAGCCCGGTATGACTCGTGACGACCTTTTCAAGATCAACGCAGGCATTGTCCGCGACCTCGTCACAGGCATCGCCGAGCATTGCCCCAAGGCTTTCATTCTAGTCATCTCCAACCCAGTCAACTCCACCGTCCCCATTGCTGCTGAGGTCATGAAGAAAGCAAACGTCTTCGACCCCAAGCGTCTCTTTGGTGTGACCACTCTCGACGTCGTTCGTGCCGAGACTTTCGTCCAGGATATCACCGGCGAGAAGGACCCACAGAAGACCACCATTCCCGTAGTCGGTGGACACTCTGGCGAGACTATTGTGCCCCTGTTCAGCCAGGCAAAGCCAACAGTCAAGATTCCCTCGGACAAATACGCCGATTTGGTCAAACGTTCGTACTTGTGCCTGGAAGACTAGAGCACGACTGATCATATTTTAGGGGTCCAATTCGGCGGTGATGAGGTCGTGGCAGCCAAAGACGGTGCAGGTTCGGCGACCTTGTCCATGGCGTATGCTGGTTTCCGGTGAGGCTTCCTCTTTTGCCTACATATGATGCTGGGCATGCTAAATCTTGACTCAGTTTTGCCGAGTCAATCATCAAGGCCGCCAAAGGCGAGAAGGGCATCATCGAGCCCACTTTTGTCTATCTTCCTGGTGTTGAAGGCGGTGTTGCAATTGCCAAGGAGACTGGCGTAGATTATTTCTCTGTGCCTGTCCATCTAGGGGTAAGTGGAATCCAATACCACAGCTATGGCTCTCAAAGCTGACCCCCGATCAGACTTCAGGCGCAGAGAAGGCCGAGAACGTCCTCACCCACGCAAGCGATGACGAGAAGAAGTATCTCGAGGCCGCAAAGACCGGTCTGAAGGGGAGCATCGAGAAGGGCGTCGACTTCGTGCACAACCCACCACAAAAGTGATTTCCCCGTGTGGATTGATGTCGTTCATCTCGATCTCTTTCTCCTGTTCCTCGTGACTCTCTGTCTTTTGCTCCTTGGGACTGAGAAGATTGCACCTCCAAAAGCAGTGAGACCAGATAGAAAATAGAAAGATCATTTGACTGATCAGTACTTTCTCCAAGTAGGCTTTGAGGTTTCCGGCTCCATGGGACGTGACGAGTTGCCACAATGAAGAGAGACGGCGGGGTGTGCCATTCAAGATAGATCCCTAGCCCAGAAACAAGCCTGAGATGTATGTTTCGATTCATGACATCCCTCTATGCACCACGCTATGCAACATCCCATAATTTCTCTCCAACACCATCTGATATCACTCACCCCCTCGCTGCCGTCGTCTTAATCTGAAACATGGCCGTAGGTAGTTCACTCGTCTCAGCCTGCACCGTAGCCTGAATCCCCATACTAGCAAGCCCCCCCCTGATTACTCCGCACGGAAACCAGAGGAACGACTGTGCCCTCACCACCGCCTCCGACGAGGATTCCATACTCATCCGCGAGAACGGCTTGAAGCTGTTGTCCGTGAGTACGTAGACACCCTGCAAACCGAGGAATCAGCCCCTGCCTGTCCGGATCGATTCCGTAAATCGGGGGAGAAAGGGGAGAGGGCAGGTGTACCCGGTGATTCGTCTTGAGATTATCAATCTGCTTCCTGAACACCAGCGTCCAGAGATCCTTACACAAGAACTTGATCACATCGAGCGTATCCGTAAACCGCGGCCTGTCTCTCGAGAACCTGCCCATGAAACACACATTAGCCCCCCGTCTCCTCTCCCTGCTTTCTCCCCTTCGCTTACTACCCGATTCCTCCGCGGTAGAGCCAAATGCAGAGGGAGCATACCGTTCAACGAGACCCTGCCCAACCCTATACCCCAATTGCTCAAGCTTCCTGAACGCGACCTCCTTTTCCTCCTCTTCATTGTCCGACTGTTTTTGACCTCTTCGTAGGGAGAGGTCGTGCGCGGTTCTGTAGGCCATGGGCACCATTTCTATAAGCAGCAGGTCCATGCATGAGGCGTTTATGAAGGTGGCGTAGGGGTCGGAGGCATTGTAGGGGGGAAGGGGGTTTTCAAAGGACATAGCGGCGGTGAGACGTTGCGAGGGTGGGAAGCGGGACGGTGAGTGCAGTGAGTCATGTAGGGGTAAGGACTGGGGAGAGGGTGGTTGGTATCATTTTGGTTTGAGAGGGTGGGTGTTGTTGGGAATGCTGGAATTTATGAAGGGGAAGTGTGTATGGGGACTTGGAGGAAAGTCATCGAGTTGAGACCAATATCATTGTTACAGGTGCAGTAGTGAGATCACTCAAGCTCCCATATGAACGTCTTTAATACAATGCAAGCGACCACGAAGTCCCGGGGGTATGTTTGCAAAAAGCCATAAACCTTTCCCATAGCCAGGTTCCCTATTCTCCAGACGCCCCTTTTCCGCAATGCGCACTCAACGGCGCATAGAAACCCCCAAACCCCATGCACATGCCGCTTCGTCCTTCCTGCCGCTATGCTGAATTCCCGATTGATGCCGACTCGATTTCTCCGCTGAAATGATAGAGTCCCCACAAATGCCCTACTCCACCCCTATGTATGCGTCGATGTGCTCGGCCACGATTTATAGAATCTGCCTGGGTATGCCTGGGCGGTATTCATGCTTCCCTGACTCCTGCCCTCGTTTGATCGGTATGGACCGATATCATGACAGTGGTCCGTACCCTCTTGGTTGGTAATTAGATACAGGAAACGGGTTGGAAGGATACGAATTTTGTTTGGGGATCCCAGGAAGAACTACGTTTGGTCTAAACGGTGTGTTTTCAGTGATCGGAAGGCTCGAGAGACCGTTAGGCATCTTCTGGGTGTTTTGTCTTTTGGGAGCTCGGATTGGTTCATCGTCCTCATCGCTACTGAACGTGAGGTCAACGACCTGGCTTGCCGGCCTCTTGTTGCTGGAGTGTGTAGCGGGGCCTGAGGAGGTCGAGGGTTCCCTCGAGGAGATTGGTGGAGTCGATAGCATGCCTGCGTCACGGCTCACTTCGCGTTTGACGGAAGTGACCTGTGGTGGTTCTTGGATTTCAATAAGATCTTCGTCATCACCGCTACTCCGTTGTCCGTTGCTTGGCCTAGGTGTGTTTCCTACTCCTGTGGTGGTTGACCATTTTCCGTTCGGCTCAATGGTGACCTGATCCACGGACTTTGGTGTCGATTTCAGTATGTCATCAACATATCTAGAGGCTTCTTTTAGAGAGGTTCAGATAGTAGGTTGCCATACACATACAGATCGACCTCAAGGTCCCCAAAGTTGACGAGCTTACTGCATACGGGACATGTCCATGTCGGCGCTTGTTCCTGTAGCTGGAGGAAAGAAGTGGCGTCAAAGCACTGATTGTGACTGCAGACGATTGAACGGCAAGGAATGCCTATTCTTAACGTTGACAGCGGGCATTTGAGCGACATGATGGAAGATGTTGCAACAATGTCACTATCTTCAGCTTTGCTTATCACTAAGTTTGGGATTAGTAGCCATTTTTACATTCCTTGTTTTCACTTACTTTCGGATATCACTCGTTCTTTTGATATCTTCTTACCATACTTGAGCTTCTGGACCAAGTCTTCGACAGGGTGCTGATTGACAAGATTCACGAGGAGAAAGAATCGCTGCATCGCCTTAGAACACAACTCCATGGTATATGCTTGCGCTTTGGGAAGAGCAAAGGCAATAGGGGGGCTTATCACATCTCTCACCTTCGTTGTGAGTGCATATGTCACAACCATATGGTTCTCGTAGCCTGCACGTTTTCGCAGCAGGTTTGTGATGTCAGCTGGTCGCGTCGAACCAGCTTTGTTTTTGAGACCCCTGAGATTAGACTTGACCTCGTCCTGATTCACCTTGATTTCGATCTGATGTGGGAAGGCGATGTCGACACGGGAGAATGGGGAAGAAAGCGAGTCTGCAGCGCAGTATATCATGGCCCTAATGGTCGAACTTTGATTCAGCCGGTCCGCAATGTCGGCTCGCAGGTTTATTGTTTGTTGCACCGTGTCTCTGGTTGTTTCCCGTACTAGAGCTTTGGCAGTTAACCATCGGTGTTATAAGACTGGACAGGAAACCTTGAGTGATTGGAAACATGAACCAACCTTTGCACTCCAGGACTGGCGTAAGCGGTTCAAGTATCGAAAAGAAAGGGCTGCCTTTAAACATAGGAGCTTCTGAATAGGTACTGGTCAGCTGACATGCATACGGACGAAGGGTACACAATTCATACTTGGCCCCGGTCCATTCGCAGTCGGAGGCATGATCGGCCTCAGGGTGCTGCCACCAAACGGACTTGGATATTGGGATGGTGGCTGTGTAGACGAGTTTGGAAATGATCGAGCCGTCGAGGGAGAGGGGGAGAGTGTGTTGGCGTTCGCGTCTGGATTGTAGCAGAGACTCCTCAGGTGATTGAATCCATCTAAATCGTTCGCACGCAAGTAGCTTTCAAGACCTGTGATGTAGAGATGAAAATATTAGCTTAATGTGCAGAGCAGGCAATTACGGGTCTTGAAAAGGCAAGGCATTGATATTGTATATCGGGCTGTCATCATAGTGGTGGTATTTTCTCAAGAGAAGAAACCTACGGTCGATGATTCGGGTTTGCAAAGCAGCTTTGGCGCCCGAGATGGGCAAACCACTACCTCTCAACACTTGTTTCAGTTGTGTATTGATCAATTTTTTCACTTGAGCAGTTACAGCCTGAGGATTTGGTGGGCCAGGTGTAGCCATTATCGCTGGACGGCAATCTGTCACGGGGAATGTCCTCGTTGGCCCAGAGGGCGATGGCACGAAGGAGTGGGGTACGACAGTGACATGTGGGAGGAATGTCCAGTTGTAAAACAGCGAAGCTCGAGCCAGTCTCCGAACTTGGGTTGCAAGATGGCCAAAGTCCTTCTACTGATGCTGAAGTGACAAAACCGCAACGACCATATATTATCACGGCTAAACCCCGGAACCCTCTATGAAAGAAAACTCGCCTCACCTTCACCATCTGCCTGCAGCTTGCAGCAGAGGTCTTCTCACTTCACGCTTTCTTTTGTGGCCGCCAATTCCATTAAGCATACCAAGCCTGATCGTGGATGCAACAAAAATGGCCAAAGGTCTGCGGTCCAGCACCAAGAAGGCGAACAAGTCAAAATTGAGATCCAACGTTTTTGGTCCGGTGGAAGGTGCGAGGAAGGAACGGCTCTCTGCAAAATTACTCGACTTGGCCTCACAGCCTCGAGTGAGGCCGGGAGAGGATGTGAAGATGGAGGAAAGAAGCACAGGTCAGCCAATGATGCTGGAAATCAACGAAGCCTTAGAGATTATTGACTGGTAGGGTGTCCAGATGCGCAGAAATCCAAAAATTCAGCGGCAGAGGCTACCTTACCCGATGAGGAGGAAGGCAAGATTCTCCCTCTCCACTGCTGATGCAATGACTACAATAAAGGCTCTGACTGTCTCTCCTGCTATTACAGACATGGATATCGATGAGGCTACCGGATCTACACTAGCAAAAGCATCGCGGTCGAAAAATTCAGGCAGGATACAGAAGAGAGGGAGGAACAAGGCGAGAGCCTCTACGGTCTTTCCTGTCTACAAAAAGGGCAAGCGAATAGGGCCACACTTGAGTATGAAGCAAAGAAGGAAGAGTCTGCGGCCTTGAGAAGTTGAATATACAGAGTGGGGTGTGGGTGTAGGGCGTTTGATACCAGTTATCCTATCTCTTTTCCAATGATCTTACGAGCAATGGTCATGGATCAAATCTCCTATGAGTACACAGAGTCTTCGTAACATTTCCGCAACGAAACCTATTTCCAAACCCTATACCCTGAGAGTGGATATAAGACCCGAGGGACCGTCGAAATCGAAAATGAGGCTCTGCAGCCACGCGGGAGATCGTCTGCCGATCTCCCTTCTTTTTTGTGAACACGGGAACTTCGTCTCTATCATCACATCTCCGTTGCAATATTCTACCCATTGATCGGATTCCAGCACGCATTAAAAGCATTGAGACAATAAGCCACGACTATGTGCTCTCTGCGTATGCTTTGAAATCGCAAAAATGGCATCGAGCAACTGACACAACGCGGTTGTCGCTACAATGCCCCCACGCGTTTCCTTGCCTCTGCTGACCATTGCGAATTTATTGATCCCAATTGCTCTCCTAGTCTTCGCAACAGGCTTCTTTCCTTACAAACCCTTCATACCAGGCCGAGCGACCTTTGTAAACACCAAAAATGGCAAACCAGACACAGATCCGCCCTTCGATAAGGTCGTTTTCATGGTCGTTGATGCGCTCAGAAGGTCAGAACTTCCAAGACAGAGACACAGGCATAGCGCTGACTATTGCAGCGATTTTGTATATTCCCACGACTCTGGCTTCCACTTCACTCAAGGGTAAGCATTCCTCTGTACCGTGTCCCTCCAGCTGCTGATAGAGTGTTCCAGTCTTATAAGATCTGGCGCGGCCATCCCTTTTACCGCCCATGCAACATCTCCTACCATTACAATGCCCCGGGTGAAAGCGATCACTACAGGCTCTGTGCCTTCGTTCCTCGATGTAATCCTTAATTTCGCTGAATCGGATACCACGTCCAGTCTCGCGACTCAAGACACCTGGCTGTCCCAATTGAAGAGCAAGCCAGGAGGAAGTCTTGTCATGTATGGAGATGATACTTGGCTGAAATTGTTCCCTGACATGTTCTCGCGTGCAGATGGTACATCAAGTTTCTTTGTTTCGGTTAGTGGCGTCTCTCAGAGAACTTGTATACTAGGTAGAGTAGCTAAGAGTTCAACGCATAGGATTTTACTGAAGTGGATGATAACGTGACAAGGAATATCCCTTCTGAGCTCAAGAATGAGGATTGGAATGGTATGGTCATGCACTATCTGGGTCTAGATCATATTGGCCACAAGTCTGGCCCAAGGAGGTGCATCTGCGCAGATTCCATGTATTCTAGATTTAGGTTGCTGATCTGGATTCAGTCCTTACATGGTCCCCAAACAGTTGGAGATGGATGGAATTGTCCGGCAAATATACGAAGCCATCGAGTCTGAGAAACATCTTCGGTCCACGCTTCTTATTCTGATGGGCGACCATGGCATGAACGACGCTGGGAACCACGGAGGGTCTGCCGAAGGAGAGACGTCTCCAGCCATGGTTTTCATGTCTCCGAAGCTCCAAGCAATATCTCGAGGCACTGAATGCCCAATCAGCTTGCCAAGCCCAGGCTTCGACTATTTCACGACAGTAGAGCAGTCAGATATCGCGCCTACACTCGCAGGATTGTTAGGCTTTCCGGTACCGCTCAACAATCTTGGTGTCTTTATACCAGAATTTCTGCCATTCTGGGACCAAGGTATGCTGGAATGGTCGTCAGCAAGTCAGCCATTGTCCGCTTACATTGCCTCCAGATACTAGGGTGCAACTTGTGCTTCAGAACGCTCGCCAAATCCTTGACATCGTCCAAGGCACTTTTCCTAGCCTCTCTTTTGGTGGTTCTACGGATTTGAATTGCACTTCACCCAAGACTGATGGGGAGGGTCTGAGCTGTCTTTGGTCCGAGGCCACGAACAGTTTTCTTGCTCGAGGTCCGGTCAACAAGGTGCTAATTCTAGATGCTCTTGAAAGAGTAGGACTTAGCCCCATTTCTGCATCTGCAGGTTGCTGATGAGGTCCAGTTTTGCAAGCGTGCGCAGGAGGTGATGAGCAGTGCTGCGAGCAATTACAATGTCTCAAGACTCAATATGGGCATCGTGATTGCCACTCTAGCAGTCATCCTCGGGCTTGAGACTAATTTCGATATTCTCTTCGAAGCGAAGACAACTGGCATATGGATAGCATTTGTTGCTGTGGCGTATGGCGTCATGATGTTTGCAAGCAGCTACGTTGAAGAAGAACAGCATTTCTGGTACTGGGCAACTTCTGGCTGGCTTGGTTGGTTGCTCATCAAGCAGTAGGTCCAGCGTGACATCTGACAACGATCCACAAGTAACATCAGCAGGGTCCCTCCTACACTTTCGACCGGATTCTCAAAAGGCTGGGCTGCTCTTTCACTCCTCGCCATGCTTCGTGTGCTTCGTGCCTGGAATCAGACTGGCCAGAAGCATGCTGGAGAGCCTGACATAGCAAAGACCTTCCTTCTCAACCATAATTTTCTATTATGGGCCCTTGTGCTTGGGACTTACATTAATGTCGTTCAGCGCCTGTCAAGAAGAGCCGTGCCATGGGCCTCTCGTCAGCTTTCCACTGCAAGCGCTTGCGCTTTAGGGATCGCAGCACTTGGTTTCAAAGTCGCCTTCACAAAAGCAGATGCCCCGGAGCTGTTGAACGGCCTGGAGCGATTCGTCCTGAGGCCAATGGAAGAGGCTTCGCTTGTAGCTCAGGCCCGAGCCGTCTTTGCGAGCATTGGCATACTCTCCCTGCTGACAGTGTCCCCGGCAATGTACCAGAAGGTCTCTTCCGGTGCACCATTGAAAGGTAGCTCTAGTCCACCCTCTTCAAAGACAGAACAACTGACGAAAACAAGGTCTCGCTGTCCCCCTCCACGACCTCTTCACCCTCTTCCTCATAACCCAATCCCGCATCACCAACATTCCCCTCTTCCTCCTTTTCGAACTCCAATTCCAATCCCTCAGCACCCTCTCCCTCACGCCCACAGAGCTCACCCTAACATGTCTTCTTTTCCAATACACCTCCTTCTTCGCCTCCGGCGGCTCCAATGCAATATCCTCCGTCGATCTTTCCAACGCTTACAACGGCGTTGGCGGATACAACGTCGGAGCCGTTGGACTTCTCACATTTGTTGGCAATTGGGCTGGGCCCTTGTGGTGGACCTCAGCGACCATGCTCCTGCTATCAATGAAGCGTGTACGCGATGGAGAACGCCAGCGCTTGCTGCAGCATCTATCGTTGTTGACGATGTTCGCATCCAGTAGCGTGCTGGCTGTGATGCTCGCTTGCACGGCTTTGAGGACGCATCTTTTCATCTGGACTGTTTTTTCGCCGAAGTATTTGTACAGTATGGCGTGGAGTGTGGGACAGCATCTCTGCGTCACTTTAGGGTATGGGAGTCTGATGTTCTGGATTGGAGCGCAGTGATACCTTTGGACGTTATATGTACTATAGACATGGGAAGTATAGGGAAAGATATGGGACATTCTTGCTATGATTACAGAGAACGAAAGCCCATTCAATCACTCAATCCCCCTAAACAAATCATCTATTGCATTAGAAGTCCCTTTCCTCTTCCTCTTCTTCCTGGCAGTGCTTGTCGTTTCCGAGGACTTCGAGGCCTCTTCTGCAGTGGAGATGTCGAGAACTGTTGCTTCTGGTGGTTCAACGCCGATGCTTTCAGGAGGCATCGGCACATCCCCCCCTCCCGTTACCTGCTGCACTGGCTCAACTCCTTCCATGGAAGCTTCCAAGCCTCGTGGATCCAGAAAGCTATCTCGCCGCACAACCTCCCCCAAGTCCTCAAACGGTAGCTCAGCCACGCCCTTCACAGCAGCCACCTCAAAACCCTCATCTTTCCCAGCAGACGCTGACTCAATCCCTGAAATCCGGCAGATGCGTGCAAGCTCTCCCAGCAGCACAATGCCCAGCGCAGCAAACTGCCCATCACTTACCAGCTGCGTGAACGCCCTGACCCCAAGTTAGCTCCCTACCCACTAGAAGCACTCAGCACGAAAGTAGCAAATAGGAAAAGGATAGGGTAGTAGATCGGCATGAACGTGACATCACAAAAGCTAGTGGGATGATGAAGAGATGTTTTGGTGGGGGAACGAAAGCCCCCAACGGCGGATGCAAAAGAGTAGCCGGCAATGAAGGGCACACGATAGTACTCGGAAACAGTATCGACGACCTTGAGCAGGGTGCAGTAGACGTACACATAGCACCTCCCCACCACACATCCATCCAAGAACTTTATTCTAGCATTAAAAATTTCACAATCGTCGCTTTCGAGGGAGCGAATTAGTTTGTTGAGCGAACGGTGGAGGATGGAGAGAAATTTGAACCAGGGCGACCGGCGGTGTTGGTTTTTGTTTCTGTGGTGGAGGATTGTAAGCATCTGGGCTGAGGGGCGGAGGTCTGCCGGATTGGTGGAGGGGGACATTGGTAGGGACGACGTTGAGCAGGAAGCACGTTCACGTAGGCAATTATAAAGTAGGCGAACACAGCCAAGGGAAAACAACTCAGGCAAAGGCAGCTTGCCGTAGGCAAATATTAGGCGTGCAGGTGGCCAAAAAGAGACTGCGGAGGTATAAAGGTGGAGCTCGGGTCCTTGCGAAGTTGAAAGTTGGTGTTTCTGTCGAATATGGAAGGGCAGATCAATTTCAAACTCTCAAGCAGGAGCAAAGGTTCCATCTATTCAATAAAATCTATTGGAAGGCCTGTGAAGACACGGCCAAGCTAGCTAAGTGGGGTCTCGACAATGTCGGAGCGAAAAATAAGACAAACATGCTGAGGCTCTGGATGATGATTCCTCCCCTCTCTCCCTTCTCTCCCCCTGCCCTAGTAGCACCCAAGACAGCAATCTATCTTCTGCGATAGTGTGTTGATTTTCCAGCAATACAGCCATCGTCTGACATCTCGGACATGCACCATATTCGAAGCAATTCTCGCCCAGCGATAAAGAAGTGAAGAGACGAAGGAACAAAACATAATGAGCGTGACACACGCAACGCCATACCACATCTGCGTGCACATCAACCTCGAACAATCGTAGACCTCCAACTTGATCCCACATAAAACGAGGATAGGTCTCTCCAGCACAATTGCCACGCCAAAGGTCTTCCTGCCATTCCTATTAATCGAAGTCAACATCGGCATAGGCAGGCACGTCAGTGATAAATAAAGTTTCTACTAACCGATTAAGGTCGACCTAGTAGGTCGGAGCTCCATAAGTAGGGCCAAAAGCTCCGTTAAGCGAATCCAAAGGAGCAGGAGTACGGAAAAGGCGAGGAGGGTTGCGATAGTTGCGGCGAGCCGGCTGCGCGTCCTCGATCATTGCCAGACGAGTACCCCGATCGAACTGGGACTGGCGACGGCGTTGGGAATCGCGGAACGTCTGCCCAGCTCGCGGAGCAAACAACCCTGGATAACAAGGAGGTCAGCAATGCTTAGGCGCAATAGGGGCGAAGGACTACTGACCGACATGCTCGGCGTTCTCCACGCTCCGACGCATCTTGGACGGATTGTCTGGGGGTGGGAAGGTATCTTCCTTGCCAGCACGTGGGCTTGTTTGAGTGTGGAAGATCTGTGCGGGTCAACAATTGATTTGTGATAGCCCAGTGCTTGTGGTCATACCTTTGGCCGGAAAGAAGGATGCTCCAGCATCACAGAGCTGTTGCGAAACTTCGAGATAAGGCAATCACGGCCCTGGATAGCTAAAAAAGCATCAACATTCAATAAGAATCCCCTTTATCTGCTGGGTAGCATACTCGCATAGGAGACCTCAGCGACCTTCACGCTGTTGAAGCGATTCCTGAGAACATTTAGTGCCATGAGCGATAGAGAGTACCTGTGGAATGAGGTCCTACCAACGATGACCTGCTCGAGCTTGAACAAACTAGATCGCTGTCAGCAATCCCTCAGTTTTCTTGAACACACTTGCCACTGACCTCGATGATGTAGTACGGCTGTTACTTGTCAGCACGCTGTAGGAAGTCTGAAGCGAAGAGGAGAGACTTACATCGTCGAAATTGATGAATGCATAGCCAACACTTGGCTTTATTAGTACTCATGGGCGTTTGAGAGAAAAGGTAATTGATGAACCTACTTGCAGTTGTTGGCGAAGTCTGTTGATCATCAGCATTGGCAGGGAGGGCAATGCAGACGGACTAGAGCAACATACCGATACGTAAGTACATGAAATCATACTTTCCTAAGCTGGTCTCGTCCACGATCTCTTTAAGCATTGCCTCCATACTGTTAGCTGTAGACCATGTCGCCATTGAGTTGGATGAATCTACCTGATCAATTTTGTTGGGGATGTTTCGTAACATGATCTGGGCCAGGATATCAGCGTGCTGCTTGCAAGAGACGTCCATCCTCGGTAGTATACCGTTGTTCGGACATCGAGCCCTGCGCGAATACGCTCGGTGTCAACTATGTTGTGGTATGTCGATGCGTAGTCATCCCATTGACCTCCGTTCGCAGTGGGCTTGAAGAGATGCTGCTGGTTGTACCACTCATCACGAGCATGCGGCAACATAGGAATACCACGCTCTTGCCCAATGGCTCCGGGGCTGAGCGGTGAGTAGACTGGAGATTGCAACATGTACTGGCTATTGGGGATTGAGTAGGCGGGAGATTGTACAATGTACTGGCCATTGGACGACGAGTAAGCTGGCGACTGGAGAACGTACTGTCCGTTGGAAGTGGAGCACGGGCTCCAGATGGGGCTCTGGAGTGTTCCACGAGTACCGAGGCCTGGCGCAACAGTTGTCAGTCGTGACGGCGTATGCTGTCCCTCGTAATCCTTGCGATCGGTGAAGGAACCAGAAGTGGGTGGTTGGTCTGCCCAACGAGATGGCGTGTGGATGTTTCCAGTGGAGTACGAATTCTGGCCTATGTTTACACTCATATTCCCAAACCGTTGGGACAAGGCTAGGTCGTCATCTTGGCCAATGATGATGGGCCCCGGCTTTCTCGGTGGTGCTTGCGCGGTGGTTTGCATGTCAGGCTCGTAACGAGTCACTTTCAGCATACAGGACTGAATGAGTCAGCAGTATGCAAGCAACCGAAAAAGGATGATGACTTACGCCAATGACGAGCCCGTCAAGTTTCGCTACAGCCGCATTCACACATTCCGAGTTGTAATACTCAGCTCTGAACGATGCGATTGGAGCCATGGCTGGGCCATCCGCGTAGGCCATGAGCTCTCCGGCTTTTGAGAGTAGCTCTTTCACAGAGGAACTAATGCTCGCAGCATCGAAGTCTTGCTGAGGCCCCTGGTTCTGCACCGTGACAATGATTTGTCCTTCGAAGTTGGACACTTGGGGATAATGAAATGTCTCGGGCTGATGCTTCAAAGAGAATTTAGCTGGGCTGATGTGCTCGGCTTTCCACCCGAGAGGGAATATTTGGAGGCCCGAGAAGGCCTTGTCAGTATCACGTATGTCGACGCATTTGATATAGACGCAACCAATGTGGAGCAAGTCTCCGAGAAGGATGTTGCTCAGAGAAGGGAACGACTTAAGCTACAATCCTCAATTATGGATTTGGCACAGAATTGAGGGCACCACTTACAGTGAATATTCGCTTGACGTCCTCGACTGATGTTCCAGCAACGATGTTGCTGATAGCCAGACATCTCGAGGTTTTGTCGTCCCAGGAAAAGCAGACCTCCAATGCCGGACTGATGTTGGCGGAAGTATTCGAAGAAGATCCGGCTGGTAGGCTGGTTGGCGAAAGTCCACCCTCAGGGGACGTATTGGCGTTGGATGTCTGGACTGACGTGTTGCAGTGCACGTTCTCGAGACCGGGGGGGGCCTTGAGCCGGCCGTGGCCTGACTCTCCAACACCGTGAAAGTTGGTAGTGGATGGCAGATCGAATGATGCTGACCCACGATTGCTGGAGATACTTCCAGGTTCGCTCGCCGGAGTGAAGGTAGAGGCCACGGGTGACAGCTTTGTTGTGTCCGCAGAGCTACGGGTCGTTGCCGTATACAGCGCGTCAAAGAGGAATGGGTCTTGAGTGCCGGCCGATGAGGAACCAGCTTGGTTCTTGTTCGGGCTCTGGTGAGCCTGCTGGATGAGAACGAATGGCGGGGGCACCTTGGACCTAATAATGCTACGGTTCCCAGAGTTGACACCGTCGTAGGCTCCATCTGGAGAGAACTGAGATAGCTTGGTGGCGGGAGTCGCATGGTGCGAGTCTACCTCTTCGGAAGAGTTCGGAGAGATAGATCCCTCTTGGTGGCCAATTTGACTTGCCATCGTTGCAGGTGTCGAGTGTTGCTTGTTTGCGGTAGACTCGAAGGGAGCTGCTATCTATGCAGCTCTGACGAACGGAAGGTGTGTTGAAGCTGACCCAACGGTGTCAAGGAAGAAGGCGTGACCGAGGAGGCACGATGCAGAGGAGACTCGATGTTCACTGGTGTCTTGCAGAACTGACTACCAGCTTCGTAGAGCAGGCCCCACGGATGGCCAAGAAAGAAGAGGGATGAGGACGGATGACTGGAAGGTGGAAGAAGGGGCAAGAAGCAGGGAGGGAAGGAGCAGATGAGGGGGAGCTCTGTGGGAGAATACGAGGCAAAAGAGGGGGAACCATCCATCATCCTCCATATTTTGCTGCTGAGGTTGTACAAGACTGGCTTCTGACAAATCATCCCTCTTCTCCATTTGAGCAGAGCGGCTGGATATGGTCAAGCTAAGGTCTCGGTGGCGACATGATGGGTACCGTCGGCGACAAATACTACATAAGGTATACATTGGGCTTTACCCTTCACTGTCAGCACTGTAGCGCTCGATGTAGCACTTCATAGCCAACGACACACGCTGTTGGACGACAGCGGAATCTATCCAAAGATGTATTTCACATCACTATCAGTAAGCATGGCATGGGCATGTTTTCAATTCTTCAGCAAAGCTGGGCTATCATTTCACCCCTGCTATCAGATAACTCGGAGCCCATGATAACTTAGGTACATAAGGTAATGAATGCAAGGACAGGTGCCTCACATGAAACGAGCAGAAGTAGGAGATTAGGTACATTGTCCCATTCAGTGGGTGATTTCATGCCCGAGAATGTCCGTGGGGCCAGCGTTAAGAGATGATCGTTGGTAGGTCCTTCCCATATGCAAGCTGGGGGGGCTCTTAGGGGCCGTCCTTTAAATATTTAACGGGCGCTAGCAAGCACTAGGGTACTCCCGAAAGCTCAGCTTCGGCTGCTTGATCCGCATTTAGAGGCATTCGCTAAATCGACACCCCTCGTGCCCTTGAATAATTAGGCAAAATAAAACAAAAGGAGCTCCCGATAGGTGCCTAAGCTCGCCAAAATACAAGTGTAGATCGAGGGATATCCATTCATTTGCTCAAGCAAGGAAAGGTTCAGTGCGTCAGCATCGATGTGATAGGAAAGACTGTGCCGCGTCGATGCCATGAAGTCCAAGAGCCACATCTGCAAGGCAATCGCTGTTCCAATCGTTCTCCAGCTTGCATCTGATCACCGGCAATCGAGTTCTTCCACACGGTCCGAGCCCCAGCCAGGATGCCGTCTGCGGTAGATCCCCGACGAGAGCAGGAATATGCCGTGCAGCAAGTATGTACCCCTAGAGGCTTTGAGGCGTGATGGAAGCTAACCAAAGCCAGATTGTGCAAGCTCCCTCCGACAACGAGTACTTTGACCAGCTGCTACCAGTGTTCAAAGATGCAAGTGGTGAAGGGAAAGGCCAACAACTGCTATCCTCCCTCACGCGATACTCGGCCGACCGCGAGGCAGAGATTGAACGTATCTGCAATACAAACCACCAGGGATTCGTTGCATCCGTCAATCAGCTCCTACACGTCCGGGATGGCACGGTCACACTTACGTCAGAGATCTTGACGCTCAACCACTCAATACAATCAAGCACCGAGAAGCTCGCTGAACAGAAGAAGGCGCTAGTCGACTCGCGTGGGGTGCGGCAGAACATAAACGAAGCCACCCAAGCTCTGAGGGACTGCCTGGAGGTTCTGCGGCTAGCCAACCAGGTCCATGATCTTCTGAGCAAGAAGAGCCACTATTCGGCACTGAGAGCCCTGGATGAATTGCAGAATGTGCACCTCAAGGAGATCACGCAATACAAAATTGCCGAAATGATACAGAAGTCCGTGCCCACCACAAAGAAACTTATCGCCGAGGCCGTGATGACTGACTTGAATACGTGGCTATTCCGCATCCGAGAGACCTCTCAATTCCTTGGCGAAGTGGCTTTCTACCACACGGAACAGAGGCGGACCAGGCAAAAGGAGCGAGCGGAGAAATTTCCCTACTTGAACAATTTCAAGCTGAACTCAGCCATTGAGCTAGTCTCCGATGAGGCGGAAGAGTTTGATATTCTGGACAATGAAGATGTCCAGGTCGACTTTACCCCGCTTTTCGAGTGCCTCCATATCCACAATGCTCTCGGTCAGACTGATAAGTTCCGGGCCGAGTATGCTACCACTCGGCGGCAGCAAAAAGAATTGCTTATGCCGGCTTCAATCACTCTCGTAGACCCAGAGGGTGCTAGCCTAAGTGAGCTTCTGGAAGGAGTCGCAGGGTTTGCCATCATTGAACGGGCAACGATGAAGAAAACACCAGAGTTGCGCTCTGCTGTAGATGTTGACGAGCTTTGGGATTCCATGTGCCAAACGGCAATTATGTTAATATCGAAAGCACTACATGAAGTCACTAATGCAGAAGTCTTACTGAAGATCAAAGGAGTCATCGCTCTGTTCATTCAAACCATGGACTCTTGGAACTATCCAGTAGGCGCCCTCGATGCTTTCCTGCTTAAGCTGTTCGAAAAATATGCCGAGCTTTTAAAACGGCGGTTCAGCGACGATTTCCATGAGATCGTCTCAACTGACGACTATATGCCAATGCCAATCAACAAATTGGAGGAGTACGATAAGGTAGTCAACGTCAGCTGGTACGATCCAGACAAGCCGCGCGAAGAGATTCGATTCCCTTGCGTCCTACCTTTCTCCCAAATGTATCCGCTGTGCTGTATCGATATACGAAATTTTCTCAACCAGTTCTACTTCTTTTCTGATGTTCACTTCCAGCATCCTCGCATCATTGACGAGACACTAAAATCGTCTCTCGATGAATTGCTATCCAACAGCGTCTGCCGTCTCTTGGTTGAAAGACTTAGCTCCCAGTATCTCGGCCAAATCGTCCAAATCCTGATCAATCTGGAACATTTCGAGGTCGCCTGCCAAGAACTCGAACCTCTTCTCGCTGCAGCAAGATCAACAGCCTCGGCCGGTGGGACCGTGACGCTGAATGCAACAGAAGAGTTCCGCGGCAACAAAAAGACAGCTGAGAAACGAATCTTCGAGCTCGTCAACTCCAAGATCGACGACCTCATCGGCACTGCCGAGTACGATTGGATGGCTCCAACACTCGAAGCCGAACCCAGCAGCTACATGCAAACTTTGACTAGATATCTCGCTAATATCATGAGCTCAGTCTTGTTAGGCTTGCCCACCGAGATCAAGGAGTTGATTTACTTCGATGCACTAAGCCACGCTGCGACCATGATACTCTCTCTGCCTCTCTCACAAGATGTCAAGAAGATCAACCCCAATGGCGTAGCTGCTCTCGCCAAGGACGTACAGTATTTGACTGAATTCGTGGATACACTAGGGAACCCAATTTTGAGGGAGAACTTGGATGAGTTACAGCAGACGATAATGCTCATGCAGTCGGATAATTCGGATGAGTTCTATGATGTCTCTACTAGGAACAAGAAGTATGGGAGGGTTGATGCGATGAATGGGCCCATTCTGCTTGAGAAGTATGCAACCCCGACCCTCAAGTCCAAGTGCTGAGTTCCCGAGGCAAGACTCGTACTGACGAGTTGCAGATTGAGTCATACGGTCCAAGCCCCAGGCCTCCGGGCAGGCGGCATGCAAGCGCTGTCTTCACGCTTCGGCCTAAATTGATCGACCAACATGACTGACAAAGCCTACATCGAATTACAATGAAAATGCCAGGCTCTACTTACTTCTTCACACCGTCTTCTCCTCTAAGGGTCTACCCCCAAAGCTATCTGGCGTCCGAATAGCAGGGATTATCCAAGTATGCAGTCGGCGCCGATCACGGCCGCAAAGGCGTCTCCGGTAAGCCGACACGTGCAGCCCTTCCAGCGGCAGGGAAATGAGCGGCTGAGCAAGAGTCGAAGCAGGGCAGGGGGCGCTTGAAGCGAATATGTACGCAGTAGAAGATATGGGCTGTGGCTGCCGGGAAGCGAATGCACGCTATCTTGGCTACTTCACGAGATGCCTTCCATGATTTAAATCTTTTCTAAAGTGCATGCTTTGTCATCATCGTCACCGCCTACATACTCCTGAAAGCCAATGGCCGCTGAACTTGTACCTGTGTGTCCACAGACAAGATCCCATCCCAATTGTGTCGTACGTCGACTTCGCCGTCATGAGAAGGATTATTGCTGAAAAGCGTCAAGATCTCGCTCACCCTCGGCATCGGCATCGCCCTCGCCGCCATCATGTCTCTGGTATTGGTGGGCGGTGTTCTGCGGTGGCTGGTTATGCGGTGGATTGTGGCCTTGGTACATCTATTGAAAAATCGCTTAGTATGCGAAAATCTCAAGGTGTGGGACGGTGGGAATGGAGGAAGCCTATTTTTATGCTACGTGACCCACCTGCTGCTGCGGGGGCCCCATCTGATACCCATAAACGTTCGGATCAAACATCTGCTGCGGGGGCTGCGCATACGCGTTCGGGTCCTGCGGCGCCGGCGTAGCGTACATCCCGGACTGCGTTCTAAACTCCTGTTCAGGCATCGGATTATTCGCCATCGGATACTCAGGGTGAGTGAGATGATGCTGCGGCTGCTGAGGCTGCGCAGGTTGCGGCTGCGGCACACTATTCTGGGGGGGCATCTGGGTAGGTGGAGGAGCGGCGGCTGCTCCTCCTCCACCACCACCGCCGCCGCCGCCGCCACCTTGGTTCCCAGATCGCTTGCTCTGGGTTGCAGCTTCTTCGCGGGGCACGATATCGATAAGGAAATCGAACATGTCTGATTTGGCGAGGGCGGAGGCGATGTCTGAGCGCTGTAGGGTGCGGCGTTTGTTTTCCTCTGCGTGGATCCAGGCGCGCATGGTGAGTTCGGTAATGAAGATGTCGCAGCCTTTGGCGAAGAGGATGGGGGCTTCCGCTGAAATCATTTTGACGTCGGGGTCGGCTTTCATCACTTTCTTGATGCGCGCGAGGGGTAGAAGGTGTTGCTTGTAGTCGTGGGAGTCTTGTTCGAGACTCCGGATTGTTTCTTGCCAGTAGGCGGTCAGGATTTCGCGGGAGTTGCCTGTGAGACCTTGGTGGACCTAGGAGAGACCTGTGAGCTGGGGATCTGGGCCTCCAACTGTTACTCGAACTTGGAGGTATATGTACGTTTGCCCATGTTCCGGAGATAAACTGCGGGTCATGATTGTAACTATTGTTTCTATTTCCAACTTTCTTGCTCACTCAATCAGTCATGCCCTAGACGCATGATCTATCTGGGTAGAAGTAAAGAGACATACTGCTGCACTTGCGCCTACAATACACAGAGGAGTCAGCTTCAGGTCTTAATGCAAAGGCAGGAGGTTCGATATGAGGCGTTGTTTCGAGGCGCAAGCCACAAGGATGATCTTGCTTCCGAGACAAAGGGATGCACGAGAGGAAACGTACCGTAGTGGCCACCAGTCGTGATATCGTAGGCTGGAGCGGATGCCTGTCCCTGCCCGGTCCTCGGTGGACCGTGGTCCATTGTGGTTTCGTGTTTGTACAATCACTTGGAGGCTTGCTTGTGTGACGCGATCAGAGTACCAGCTAGAGACTGTACAGATTTGCTAGGCTAGGATGGCGCGACTCGACGGGCAGATGGCGAGTCTTTTGTGCAATTGCGCAGGTTGGAATCGCAAAGAGGAGCTGATCGCTGGCCAAGCGCCTGTATTCTCAAAATGGTGGATTCTGGGCAATTGGGCTGATGTGATGTGTTGTATGCGCAGCGAATCGGGCAGCGTTTGAAAGACGGTATTAGCTTTAGGCGACACTTTCCGTGGGGGAGGAGGTAGGGGAAGAGCGGAGGATGGCTCGGAGGGGTACCTGAAGCCACTTGTGATGTCCCCGCAAAATCTCGACTCCCGGGCATCAATGGGTACCTTACCAATCACAGCGGCGCCACTCCACCTTAAAATTCCATTCTTCACAATGTTCACCTTCGACTCCTCCGGCGGCCTTCTACTCGCGCACTTTACTAGCCCACTCTACACGCGCACTCTACTCGCGCTTTTTTTCATAGCGAGCGGAAGAGGTGCCTACCTACAGAGCATGGGACTCGAACAAGATGGCTTGGAGGCTGAAGACCTTTCTGATGGAGAAATCAAGTTGCTACTGCAGAGGGCAGAAAAACGCTTGAACAACCGTACTTCTAACCTAGACTCTAATGAAGTCGCACTGTCTCTGCCTGCACTGAAAATCATCTCTCAACCGTATGAAGGCTCGCTCACCTTCACCAAACACATTGCTAAGCCGTCTGCAGGATTCCCAAGCTCGGAGCGGGTACTGTGGAAAAGCCATATATCACTACCAGCAACGGGGTAGCTCGTGCAGACCGCCGTCGCCTTCTCGCTGAGCAAGACCGACAGCTTTCGAACAAAGTCAAACATGTCGAGGATCCAGTCTTAGTGAAGCAGGAAAAGCTCGAGGTAGGCAACGTCGTGTGCTCCTCCTTCTCCTTGCGCCTATGAGGAAAATATTCCCAATTACGCTTGACGCAGATTCATGTCCCGTCTTGGGTACACCCTGCATTTATGAGAGCTACTATTTACATAGTTACTCTGAGGCGTTCCCAGGATTCCGCATCTTTCAAATCACAGCTTCGTTATGATATCCGCTGATTGGAATATAGAGGAAAAAGGCCAGCGCCGAAGACTGGTTTGACATGCCAAGGACAAATCTCACGCCCGAGCTGAAGAGGGACCTGCAGCTTCTGAAAATGCGCGGAGTCTTGGATCCGAAGAGATTCTACAAGAAGGATGACTCCAAGACTGGTGTTCCGGAATTCTCTGAGGTCGGTCAAATCATCGAAGGTCCAACAGAGTATTTCAGCGCCAGACTGCCCAACAAAGATCGAAAGAGAAACTTCGTGGAGGAGGTGCTAGAGCAAGAACACTCTACAGGCAGATTTAAGAGAAAATATGGGGAGGTGCAAGCATCTAAGACCAGTGGGAAGAAAGCATTCTACAAGGGTTTGAAGGAGAAAAGGTCTCGAGGGGTTGGCAAAGCGTGAGACGGATGCTAACATCGCCCGGCAAGACTCCTCAAATGTTCACAGTCATGGAGGCTATGATCGACTGTGAAGCTTTTGCAGTCGAAATTTTGGACGAAGTTCAAGCTGACAGTCTACCATTTTGCGACAACACAACTTATCGCTCATCCTGCACAAGAGTGTTCTCATGGAACGTATTCTGCGTCCAGCAAGTCCTTTGCAATTGAACCAATCAATTCCTGACGATCAACGTTAGCCAGCAATTCGCTCTTCAGCAAATCCTCCTCTGGATGTCTGGGCTCACCTGAACATCTGCTGAAGCGCTACGACTCGTATCCAGAACTTCTTCATGAGTCGCTTTACCCTTTTCTATGGTCTTTGCCAATACCGAACGATCTGTCTCCTGGATCTGAGGGTCATCTCCCTTGGGGCCAGGGTCAAGCACGGCATTGTTGGTCACGAGACTGAAGGCAAGCACCCTCATGTTGCAATGTCTCGCCACAATGATCTCAGGCACTGTCGACATTCCCACGAGATCTGCACCCAGGCTGTGCAGCATACGGCACTCCGCTCTGGTCTCATAGCTAGAACCCACAAATCAGGATCTTTACTAGACGCCGATAGTTTGTCTGCTCACCTAGGTCCACCCACAAAAGCGTATACGCCTTCGTGCAGCTTTCTGGTAATTGCCGAGCCGTTCGTCATTTCCCTCCACGCTTTGTGCGCCAGACGACGCAAATCGAGGTCATATGCATCAGACAAAGCCGGAAAGCGAACACCAAAATCGTCTGCATTCGGGCCTCGCAAGGGATGCACTCCCGCGAGACCTGCAAGGTTAATATGCTTGCGAAGGTCAGGAGCTGCTCATCGGCAATCCCAATGGTACTTACATCGTTTAGGACAGCGATGTCTCCTACCGAATACTGTGAATTCAATCCCCCAGCCGCATTGGTAACTAAGGAGTGCTCAGCAACGAGCATTCTGGAGCCTTTACAAGTCAGTCTCACCGATGATAGTGTCGACCCCTAGCCGCTTCATCACCCGAATCGGAAAGGTGAGGTCTTGTATTGAGTGACCTTCATAAAAGCTGGAAAAGGAGAAAAGAGGAGGAGATAAGCAGGTTGCGCGGTCGTGTCATTGAGACAGGGACTCACTGCAATCTCCCAACCATCAGCACCACGGGTCGTTTCTTTGCCTCGAGCAAGCCGAAGACGAGTTTCCCGGCATGACCGTGCACTGTCATCAATCAGTGCTGTTGTTGATGATGCATGGACTTGGGCTTGCAGAGGAGGTACCTGTGCTTGGTCGAAAGTGGGGGATGTTAGTGTACGGAACCTCCAGTCGTGGCTCCGGTAGCACTGAATCTGCAATACTACCCAGACCAGAGCCACATATTATGCCTATGATGGGATTGTGTAGGCTAAGAGGTAGTTTGGCTTGCAAATATTGTAAAGCGTCTGCGGCTTGCTCCGAGATTGTAAAGTCCATAACAGATGATGAGAATGCCGAAATATTACAGGTATGGAGTGATTTGACAAGTCCTAAGATCGATGTTCGGAAACAGTGCTTACCGTCATAAAAGGTGGGAGAAGGTTGTCAGATATTGCAATAGCACGCGAGTACCTAGACGAGGCATGAGGGCAGCATTTTCATTTTCGTCTCCCGAGCTTCGTTGAAAATTGGCGGACTTGACGAGCACGAGGGGCAGTCTCGCAGTTGATATCCGAGGATAGTGCAATGCAACGGCAGATTCCTTTTCCCCTGTATCCACCTCATACAGCATCCTAAATCATGGCATCCATCTGCATTTGCACTCGCCCACCTTTGCGCGAAGCAATGCGCTTCCTCACACAAGCTCATCCCATCAAAGCTGCAACCCTAAGACCCCTCCCGCGGTGGCCTGCATTCCTACCGAGAACGCCTTGTACAAAAGCTGGCTTTTCGTCGGCGAGCAGAAAGCGTGAGGAGGAGCCCGTTGATCCCAGAAGTAAATTGTTTGTCTCAAGGACACAGACCCCCAAAGAAGAATTGCTGACCTCAATTCGACGTCCAGACCCGAGATGCCCACCACCCCCCAAGCATCTGCACCCAAAGTCCAGGAGTGGGTCGTTCCTCTGCAATATTACCGGCGCAGATGCTGAGACCCAAAGCAGGGCCCTAGAAATATTGGACACGCCAGATGACGGCGCTGACGACTCAAAAATACCAAAGCCCCCCGAAGAATTGCGCATGTCCTCAGCGTCCAATACCCCTTCTACACCCGAGACCCAGCAAGAACAGCAAGCATACCTTCGCCGGCCTCGAAGCCTCCAAGCCATCTACCTCCGACCCCTCAAACGGACAGCGAAGTACGGCGTGCCCTCGTGCGACCTCCAACTCCGCTCCTACAGCGTCCGAAACGTAGAAATGTTCGCCGACTTCGCCCTCCGCGCAGCTTACTACCTTGGCCTACCAGCCTCTGGTCCTGTACCTTTACCTCGCATTACAGAGCGATGGACCGTTCCCCGAAGCAATTTTATTTATAAGAAGAGCCAGGAGAATTTTGAGCGCATCACGCTTAGGCGCTTAGTGCAGATACAGGATGGGCACCCCGAGGTTGTGGAGATATGGCTGGCTTTTTTGAGGAAGCATGCGTATTATGGCATTGGGATGAAGGCGAATGTGTGGCAATTTGAGCCCTTGGGTATGTTCTATGTATCCTTTTGACCGAGGATGAGGCTAATGCTGTGTAGGTGTTGGGAAGACTATGGATGTTAGTCTGGAGAATTTGAAACAGGCTATGGAGCCGAGATGGGCGCACTTTGGGAGGCGGAAGACGCTGGAGACTAGTGAGAGAGCGATGGAGATGATGAAGGACCCGGCATTCCAGAAAGAGGGAGAGACGCCCCAGAGCACGGCCTAGAAGTCCAGGTGCCGGAGACTGTTTGCGGGTAATTTACAGAAGCGATTGTGCTTGGTGTGTACTCAGGTGGGAGGGACTGCGTAATATAGCATGGCATTTAAGAGCTTTCACAGTGTATTCATATGCAAAGATGGTGGGAGATGTGGATACCATCTATTTTTTTACATATTGCATGAATGATTGCGAGCGGTTGCACCAGTACCATGCATGATGTCCTTGCACTGCTGGCACTCTTCTTTGCCATAGGATCCCTGGGGTGCAAAAGAAACCACGTTGCTTTCAGATGTTCGAATAAGGTGGCGGACATATTCCAGTCTACATGATCTTGGGGTTCTTCCACTACTGAAATATTTCAGTCCCCAACGCCGAACAATTTCATTTCTGTTGTCGTAGGGTGCTACCTCATATGCAGTATATTATGTCCAGGCTGTACCAACAATCAAAGAGAACTTCAATGACAACGAGCCATCACAATCCAATTACCTGCCTCACCGTCACCATCATATTCTCGGCTCTTTTCCTCGCCTCGATAGAGCCAGCGTGAGCCACGTCTTCTATATAATGATCATCATCAGCAACAATAAGCCTCTCATATCTCGCTCTGATACCAGCCAAACCATGAACAATGGCCTCAGTGACATTATCCTTGAACGCTCGCATGCTCAAATCCGCACTGTCTCGAACAAGATCATTGACCGACCTTCCCCTCCCGTCTAGGTACGACATTAGGGTCAGTAAATTCGAGACACCAGGCCGCTCCACAGGGTCAAAGGATATGCCTGCGGTTGAGTCGGTCAAGGCGAGTCTGATCTTTGTTGCAACTTCTTCGCGGGAATCGTTGATATGTATGCGTGAGTGGGGATCTGAGTGGGATTTGGACATTTTCGTTTGGGGTTCCTTGAGCGACATGACGCGCTTTGCTGGTGCTGAAAAGTGGGTGAGAAAAAGAGGTGCCTTCTGATCTGGGCGGTGGCTTACAAAGAATCGTTTCAGGCTTAACAAACACTGGCCCATGGGTGCCGTTGAAAGCATCAGCTGTGTCCCGAGTGAATTCTAGATGTTGGACTTGATCCTCCCCAACAGGAACGTGGGTGGTCCTGTTGAATGTAAGTAGAGATATTAGCAGAAACATGCAGCCGTACTGATATAGTAATATGTCCGCCGCCTGTAGTACCGGGTAGGATAAAAGACCCAGTTTGAGCTTGTCCTTTGCGCTCCTAGAGTCAAGCGGCAAAGCACTATCTGTGAGAGCTGATTTGCTCTATGGATCGTCATTTTTTCTGTATTTGAACAGTTGGAATATGTAATCTGGGGACCAGAGAACAAACCTTCCATTGGATCATACGTGACAGATGTCCCACAGAAGCCATACAGCTTAATATCCACATCAACTCCGAATGCTGGGGAACCTTGACGTCTTCAGCAAAAGCCTATGCACCGCATTACAGAAAACTCACAGTAGACTGGTTGAAAATGATACAGCGTTCCGGATCCAATCCAACAGCCAAAAGCGCTGCCAGCGTCTCGCGTTTCCATGCTCGCAATTGATTTGGATCTTGCTGCACAGTGATCGCGTGAAGGTCAACCACAGAGAAAAGCAGTTGGGTCCAGGGTGATGCCTCGTCTTGAAAGTGCTTCCATTGCTGTAAAGCGCCCAAGTAGTTGCCCAGATGGGGTACGCCCGTCGGCTGTATGCCGGAGAAAATCACACGGTTCTCGGTTTGAGTAGTGGTCGATCTGGGTTTCGGCTCAATGCTAGTCTTAGATAAAGGAGTGGACTGAAGAGAACGAAGGCTATTGAACGGCTGGAGTTTGGCATAACGACGGAAACCATTTAGCATATCTGGTCTTCGATGGCCCCGAACATTCCTAGCAATCATGAATGCGTGGAGGTTGATCTAGTTCGAGCTAGCGGTAAATTTGGTATTGATATTACCTTAGGTTCTCTATCCATGTTACTAGCGGTATTTCCCCAGAGTCGAGGCGGAAGAAGCGCAAACAGAAACAGACCCTCGAAACCCAAGTTTTTCCAACACTCTCATAGGTAAGGTAGATACTCCTCGTACCTCTACTCTGTACTGTGATTACCTCACCCACACATACAGAGGCGTTGGGAGCTGGATTCTCTCGGGACTGCCATTGATGCCGTTCGCATCCCTCAGAATGAAGCCCAAATAGGCGGCGCCTGTCAAGGATCGCCTTTGTCGTCGCCCTTCCCTCTCAAACAGGCATGGTAAACAAAGAAAGCAGTGTGGCTCCCCTACTCGCTCATCTAGCTCTGCTAGCCAGGTTCATCGGTCCTGTCCAATCTCAGTAGCAGATTGCTCAAAATCCAGGTCGAAATGGGCCACCACTCGAGATCCTTCACTGGCACAATGGGCTCTGCCCCCAAGGCATGTTGCTGATACTGTGCTTCTCTCGATACCAGTCTCGCTGAGCAGATTCCTCGCAAGTGTTGCGGTCTCATCTACTGGATGCAACTCCTCAAACTATGCGCGCTCTTTCGACCCAATCAACCTCGCATATACAGTCGCCGAGCTCAGCTCCAACGGTACCGAGATTCTTTACCTCTCCTTAATAGCCCGCCTGGTGGTGCCATCAATTATACTCTTTCGCCCGCCGTCGGCAAAAATTACAAGAATCATCTCATTAGTATCCAATTGGTAGTAGTTGACCATCTCGATCAGCTGTGGATCCTGGATACTATCCGCGCCGCGATGGTGAGTGGAGCCAATGTTCCATCGAGCGTCTGTGGGCGCAAAATTAATCGGCGTTGATCTACCGTAAAAGCGGATTATCAAAACAATCATTGTTTTACGAAATGTGGGTTACCCTGACAGCTACGACAGTGACACTCGCTTTGACCCACACGCGTCAATACCTGGATCCTCTGGGTAAGGTGTGTGATATATCACCGGCTCAAGCCAGAAAGGATACAATGCGGTTGCGGTCGTGAATAGCGGTAATGAGGAGAGCTGGTGGCAATTGGATGACATCCGGCGAGTACTTACCAAACCCAGCTTTCAATCCTTCATCTGGGTTGCGACGATCAATCAGCTCTGGCGCACTCCAATGTTTTACCTTGGAACGGACATGGCGGTGAAGTCTTGGGTTTCGTTCAGTGGGCCCTGCCCCGGAGGTGGAAAGAAGGTGATTCCCAAGTAGGTGAAGCCGTTCTATCGAGAGCTCGGCATTTGTATCTGCTCTCTCTTCCCTTGACTTAACTTATCGTCGCCCTCGAATACAGGTTTGATGTCGCAGCGTGGCCAAGAATTTATTTGCATTTACATGTCGCGGTGCAAATCCATACCGTGTTTCAAAAAGCCAGGGTTCGATCCCACCAGGCAGCTGCCGAGTTATATTTCCTTCTTTACTGTCGGCTATCCCTTTTTCTTCACTTTCTGCCTTTAGTCTCTCCATCACTTTCGAAAAGCACCTCCCGGTCGTCTTCCCAACAGCGCGATGTCTAACGTTACTCCTACACCTGAGTCGGCGCCGACACCTTTGAACACTGCAATCCCAGACTTGCATGTAGACGAGCAGGGTGATGCAACAGCGGATGAATTAGCTCCTTTGCTGCCTTCGGACAGCGCCAGCCTGCCTTCGCGAGCATCAAAAGCGCTCTACGCTTTGACTGAACTTGCCGTAATATTCGCAGAATGTGCCTTGTTGTTCTGATTGCAACCGCTGTCGCCCTCCAATCTGCACTGCTAGTCAATATTCCCTAGCACACAGAACAAGCTATCCCTACAAATATGCTTGTGGTATAAATGTGACCCACCTCGAAAATCCCAATGCCCACTGCTTACTCTCGCTCTCGCATAGGCCATCCTCTTAATCATCCTGTCCTCATTCAACTTGCATCGTTTGCGGTTTAGTCGCCCCGCTGCTCCTTTACTACTGAATATTTTCTTTGACCTCATGGCGGCTTTCAATCTTGTTGGCTACTGCGCCTCTGGCCTCAATAGCGTGGCCAACCCCTCATATGGCTTATGCACCTATAGGTCTGATGGAGATAGTTATGATGGATTATATGCGTTTAAACCCGCTGTCCCTTGTGCTGGCAGGGGTTGCTATGGGCACAGGTATACTTCGGGGGTGAATTCAAAGCCAAATCCTGTTGGTTAGGCTGCCTTAAACGAGCATGCTAACGATGGATCTAGGGTTGGGGATATTCTTCTATTTCGACTACGCTGTCCGCTCTGAAATTTAGCGAAGTCTGTGGAAGTTTCCCGTTGGGCAATTCGCGTTTGAATTCTCGATCAAATCGTTACGGGAACCGGAGAGGCGAGCGCACGAGGAGTTGATTTAGTGAACAAATCCTTGTTCAATGCCTTCGAGGACATATACGTGGAGCGAATGCGGACGGATGGAAGGTCTTGGATGTTTCAGGACTGTTTCTCAAGTCTTGTTCTTTCACTAGTCAATATTGACGGATCTGTCCACGAAGCAACGCGCCATGAGGGACATGACAAAACGCAACGAGGAATCCGTGCTTGTGTTTGTTCCAATACAGGTCGATCTTACAAAATCTATGAACATCGAAAGCCATTTTAGTCGAACGTGCAGATGAAACCAATTCTGCGTGTTGTTTCGCGACCAATCACCAAATCTTTGAATGAACTAGGCGATGTATCGAGCCAATAGCAGTATCCCAAAATGACCAGATGCTATTGGGGAGCTGAAAGGATTCTCCATGCAGCGTCACTGTCAAAGCTCCGCTGCAATTTCGTCAGCCCAGTGTGTGCGAGCTCTTTCGATACTCTGCTAAGAAAGACACAATTAACCTCAGGCATTTGAATCGCTGGTCCTTCCACCCTCAGCGAGTTTTCTGGTTACCTTATCGATAAGACTGTTTACGACGCTAAGGTAGACAGAAAACGCGCTAAAGGTCAGCGCGTTTCTCCAATCAATCAGCTGTCACTTTCAGATACTTTGAGTCTTTGTTTTCCAAGCTGTCTCTCCCAAGCTCCATACCGGCACACACCACATTCATTCAAGACTTCCTTAGTTGTTGGTGACACGATCGGGATAAGATGGCCGATGGCGTTCCAATCATGTCAGAAGCAGGGTATATCCATTGCAGAGCCAGATCAGTCTTCAGAAATTGCTCACTCTACTTCCCAGCAAACTTCACCTCAAGGCCGCTGTCCTGGTACCGCCCTATAACAAGCAAAAGCCGAGTACCATGATGGTTGGAGTCATGAAGCTGGAAAAGGTCCCCATGGACGAGCTCAGCCCAGACGATTTTCTGTGGATCAAGTGTCACGGGGTAAGTTACCTATAATTGGCGTATCAGCCTTCACCCGAGACTCGATGGCTTCCTTCCGACCTGCTCGTAATGCCTGTATAGCAACACTGATGCCTCCGCAGAGGATTCAAGCAAAGACAATTCGAGATCAGTTCCAAGAGCGGTTCAAGCCAGATGAAGGATGGATCCTTCATTTCGAGTCAAAGCCTGCCGACCTTACCAGCAAGATGGCTGACCTGGACACCTACCATGACAAAATCATCATCTTTGAAGCTGTGAAAGTTGGTGAATCTGTCCGTTCTGCATCACGACAACCGCTGCAACCAACAAATCCACAGGCCGCACATGGAAGACCTGAGTTACCAAACCTCGAGCGCCAGCCGTACGTTACCGATGCGAAGCTAACAGCAACCAATTCTCCGCCCGTGTCTCACAGCGGGAAAGAGAATCGAAACTTGGGGCCGTACCAATTCGATACAGGCACCAATCCTTATCCCCAGGCACACTCCATGAAAATTGGTATGGCACCAGGTCTACACGACAATCTCTCACCTCCGGCCCCGAATCACCCAGTACCTTGGTCTTGGCCTGCCTCAAGATTGATTGGGCCATCAGCTGTAGTGCCCAAGCAAGAGCCCGTCAATTCTGGAATCAAACCCAAGGAAGATTTGAGCACTCTACCAGAGCCCGGATCCGATATGCAAATCCCACTCACCAAGAAGGAGCTCCCTGTCTCTTCAGCTGAGGTGGAGTCTCAGACACAGAAGTCGTTCCAGATTCAAACTCTTCTCAAGGATGCAGGCCCACAGATGCTTGAGCGCAGTGTTGAAGAAGGAGTCACTTTGCTTGAGGATTTGAAGGTTAGTAAACTCCCGAGCCTTTTCTTCCCTCTGTGTACAAGCGAATGTGTATTGAGATCTCAGCAAGCCTCTCGTGGGGCATGTCTCACTCCTGTTTTCCTTGCACTGAACAGCAAGGCTGACTGTGATATTTACGACAGGTACCTTTGGTTGAAAAGATGCCCAACCATCCTCATGCTGAGCAGTGGATCCAGCAGATTGGTGAGTCAACTCCTTCGAACTTTACAACAATCTTTAATGCCTGATTCCAGATATTTTGAAGAAAATGGCTGTTAAAACAAGGACTGTCATTGGTGTAGTTGGAAACACCGGAGCAGGAAAATCTTCTGTCATCAATGCTATGCTTGACGAAGAACGCCTGGTACCTACAAACTGCATGAGAGCTTGCACGGCGGTTGTTACGGAAATCTCTTATAACTACGAGCAAGAGCCATATCGAGCCCAGATCGAGTTCATCACTGCCGCGGACTGGGAGAAAGAACTCCGTACTCTATTTCAGGATCTCATGGATGGAGATGGCAGGATCTCTCGAGACTGTGCCAACGAAGATACCGATGCTGGAATTGCCTATGCGAAGATCAAAGCCGTGTATCCCAAAAAAACTAAAGAAGATATAACCAACAGCAGTATCAATGTTATGCTTCGGGAGGTTTCCCATGTCCTCAGCTGCACCAGGGCCATCAAGGAGACTGATTCTCTTCGCTTCTTCAAGAAGCTCCAGAGCTACGTGGACAGCAAGGAAAAGTCCACAGGAAAAGAGGACCGGGACAAGAAGAGGGAACCTAAGCAGATGGAGTTCTGGCCACTTATTCGTGTCGTTCGGTACGAGCTTCTTAACCATACTCCAGATATTTTGTACGCTGACTACACTACTCTAGGATTCACGTCAAGTCTCCTGCACTCTCTACCGGGTAAGTAATCTTGTCCAGGGTCCACCCACCTTGCTGACTTCATCAACACAGAGCTGTAATCGTGGACCTTCCTGGTGTCCATGACGCCAATGCCGCTCGTGCAGCCGTGGCAGAAGGGTACATGAAGCAGTGCACTGGGTTGTGGATTGTGGCGCCAATAAACCGTGCTGTCGACGACAAAGCTGCAAAGTCCTTGCTGGGCGAATCATTCAAACGGCAGCTTAAAATGGACGGTGGATACAACGCGTAAGTAACCATCTAAGACATCTTCAACAGGTTAATGCAGTCGGTGAAATCGAATTAACTTCTTTCAGTGTTACCTTCATTTGCAGCAAGACGGATGATATTAGTCTTGAAGAAGCTCAAGACTCTCTTGGCCTTGACGACGAGATGGGTTCTTCCTGGGAAGAAATGGATCGACAAGTCAAGAAACAAAGATCTATCGAGAAGCAGATAAAGGAACTGCAAGATTCAAAGGCCACTTACGGAGATGCCGCAAACGATGCGGACGAGCAGATTGATGTCTGGGACGTCTTAAAGGACGAGCTTGGCAATGGGAAGACCGTGTTTGCACCGAAATCCAAATTGACCAGTAAGAAGCGGAAAACCCAGAAGAAGGGCAAGACATCTAAGAAAAGGCGCAAGACAGAGGATACTGATGATGAACAAAGTGACTTCATCGACGATGAATCAGAGGAGAGCGCTGACGAATCTGCCCAAAATTCATCAGGCGATGAATCTGAGACCCATGAACCTCTTTCTGAAGAGCGAATCACAGCGAAACTACATGACCTTCGGGCAGCCAAAAAGGAAGCCAAGAATCAGCGATCCGAAATGACACAAGAAATCAAGAAGCTAAAGCTGGAGTTGGAGAAAGCAACAGAGGCAGAAAATGAGATCAACAGAGAAATGTCTGCGAAGTGCATTGCCGGCAGAAATCAGTACTCAAAAGGGGCGATTCAGTTGGATTTCGCTGCTGGTATCAAAGAGCTCGACCAAGAATTAGCTGCTGAGGAGGACGAGGGCAACTTCGATCCCGACGCGGAAGCTCGTGACTATGACGGAGTTGCTCGTGCTTTACCTGTGTTCTGCGTATCTTCCCGTGCATATCAGAAACTGCAGGGCCGTCTCCGAAAAGACCCTCATATTGCGGGATTCACAACCATTGAAGAGACTGAAATTCCACAATTGCAAGCTCATTGCGAGAAATTGACCGAAAATGGTCGATCAGCCAACTGTCGGTCTTTTATCAACAAACTCAACCAACTACTAAACTCTTTGGTGTTGTGGGCGTCGAGTGATGGGACGGGGGCGACGACGACACCCGAACAGCGAGCAAGAGACGACGAATTCTTGCAGAAGGGACTAAAAAATCTCGAGACTGTAAGTTCGCGGAGGCCTCGTTCTGAGTAGGACAACTTTCCTGTACACCTCTGCGTTTTGCTCTCAATGCCACAACGTTGCACTTAGCCAATGAGAAACGGCTGTGTGTCAATGTAACCGCGCATCAAAAGTACAAAAGTATCTCCAGCTTATCAATCGTGTCAATGCTTAGGGCCTCGAAGACACTGTCAAGTCCGTTTGCGTTGAACTCAGCAGCGAATTTGAAGAAAACATCTTTGACAAATACGGTATGTTGTTGCTGGGATGAATGAAACATCAATCTAAACTCTACTGAATCATCTCTCAGAAATCGCAATTTCGAACGCCACCCACAATGCGATCGGGACTGTGCTTCACTGGGGCGCAAAAGTCAACAGGGACGAACGCCAAGCAGGAGGGTATCACTGGTCCACCTACAAGGCTATCTGCAGACGGAACGGTGTCTACTCGAACGCACAAGGGCCACATGTGAGTGATTCTTAGGAAATTACAATGAAGTTGATGCTAATACAAATTAAGGAATGGAACGCAAAACTGTGAGTAGCCATCAAAGAGCGGAATGGAGATAAAATACCTCCAAGACCACTGATATTTCGCAAAGCCTTGAACCGTTCATGAAAGTCATAGCTTCTGGTTGGGAGAAGTATGTGAAAGCGAAGTTTCGGGCTTGGGCGATGTCCGTTTTGGCTGACGCTTTCCCAGGTCCTTCTCACGGCGACTTCCAATGGTCATGGCGAGCTTCACACGTGATGCGGCCGGGCGATTGAGGCTCTTTCATCGCGATATTGAGGCTAGAGCCCAAAAGATTGGTACAAGCATTCCCAGCCTCCATATGCTACAACAGCAGATTGGTGTCTACGAGTCCAACATCAAGGACCTTTCCGCGGTGATGAAGGACAAGATCAATGCTACCCAGAAGGACGTCAACCGCGAGTTCACCCCAGTGATTGAAAGGGCCATGCAAGACGCATATACTGCATGCGTGGATGAGAGAGGTAAATGATCCGAAGGCAGTCCAAAAAGACAAAGCTCATGCTCTGCAGGTACTGGCTCGTTCGCTCGCATGAAAGGACACATGAATGATCACGTCTCCAACGAGCGTCATGTCATGTTCCAACGAAGCGCAGACGAAGTCGCAGATCGGCTCAGAGCCATGATTCGGCGCACAAAAGAGGAACTTGATGAGAAAGTCGACGAGATCTTCCTAGCGATGCGGCGAGATTATCGATCGGTTCTCGGAGGGGGTGACGTCCAACAGGAAGGCCAGCTCTTGCCAAAGGCGCAGCGGCTTGTGCGCAAAGAGGTGCTGCACATCATACGAGGCGTTGAGAAGAAGTTCAGACGTGTTGCTGGGTTTGAACAGGAGGAAAGCGAAGAGGAAATGGAGCCGACAGGCGCTGAGGGAAGCGAGCGCAATGTTGGAGGACCCGGACTTGCAAGTAAGCAGGAAGAACTACAGCATTCAAACGTCAAGCGGGAAGGCAGCTATGCAAGGGAATTAATGAGTCATCAAACGGAGTCTCCTCCAGCGGCAGCCAAAAATGGGGGGGACATGCTGAAGGACGAGGTAATACAAGATGTGTCCGAGCCAGAAGTCGAGGGCAGCGACGACGGTTCCCAAGACAACGAAAGCTCGGATGCTTCAGGCTCAAGTGGACGCAGTGTCTCTCCATCCAGTTACTTCTGAGAGTCTTCTTGTCGCTAAACTGTTGGCGTTGAGCGTTGCATTAGACATTTTTCCATGCGCTCTCACAGGCTTGTTCTATTCTAATTGAATTATTCCCAGCCGATTACTCGCGGCTTGCTTTTCTACTCGCTTCACTCATGTTCGAAGGGTGAGATGTACATTAGAGCGCTCTGAAGAAGCCATGTGCAGGACTTGGTGGCAGGATGCCTATAGTCGACGTCCTCGCTCGCCCACGGGCTGTACGAATGCATAAGGGGGTGTGTTTGCGTGGAGCGTACTCCATACGATGACGTCAGGCTAATCAAACATGGTTCTGCTCTGCCGTCTTACTCGAACTATATATACATAGTAAAAGCCAGATGCGGCCAGAATTGGCCTCCATACAGTCATGGGGTTGTGGAATGGACTCTCAGCGCATGCCACGAGGAAGCTTAACAGAGAAATGGGATGTTGCGAACTTCCAGTAGTATTTATTGACCTTGGGATGATTGTTTCAACAATGTACTTGCATCACATCATCACCAAATAGATTCTTGTGAACAATGCGACACTGTCTCAAATAGACTAACAGTCCGGCCGAGTCACGTTACCGGCATTCTGTGTTTCAAAATTTGCATCAAGCATCTTGCGCCTTGAAACAAACAGCCCTGTGTGGAGTCCGCGCGTACCCCCTCCGCACACCCATCACACTCATCGCTCCGCAAGGCGCTGCAGGAGCAGAAAAGCAAAGTTTTTGTCGATCGAAGCAGGCCGCAGCAAGAGTCCTTGCCCCATCACGAATCACGAGGGCAGTATATTTGTGATTACACTCAACCAGGCTGACGCCCTCCTTGGAGGAGCACCGCAATTTCCCGGCTGATGGCATTTTATGATGTTGGCCCCGTATACCCGCCCACGATTGCAACACGACGCTACTAAATATCCGATACCAAAAGTTTCAGATTAACATGGGCTAAGTATCATCTAAGTTAGATAGTTATTACCGTACTCATTATGGTAGGTACGTACCTCAAGTAGTAAGGAAATGGTACCCTTCAAGCCGGCAGCTTGCTTTGTGGGCTATGCCGCTCTGCCACTAAGGCAGTCATCAATTAACCCACCCTCAGCCTGAATTCTCCCTCCAAAACAAAGGACCACCGTGTTATAACAAAAAAAATCAAAATAATATTTACAAATATCTACATAGCCACCGATATGATCCTTTGTCTGTGTCCGCCAATTTCTTTCCCACCGGAATAACGCTCTTGCTCCAGCCTCGCTCTTTCCTTGTTTGTTATCCGCAGTCGCCATGATCCTCTCCTTGAGGCATGTCAAGCAGGCAGCGCTTGCCTTGGCCATCCTCACCCTTTTTTCGATGGCCGGAACCTTCTTGTGGAACCTCTACGATCTCAAATTCAGCATTCGCAAGCAGGTCGACATTGACGCCCAGCAGCGGGTGCAGAATGTCGACTCTTACGTGCACGACCTCCAGCTGCTGCTCCGCGCTCCCTTCAACATCTACGATTTTGGCCACATGGGCGAGCGTATCTCCCTCTTTTCCAAGCTGGCCACTGAGGTCACGCGTGACAAATCCTTGAGTCAAAAGGAACTGATGGACCTGCTCAAAAAGTATTTTCCCTGGTGGATGTTCACTCCCTCCGTATACCTGCCCTGGGCTCCGCCCGCAGGGACCTCCGAGACAACAGGCATCGTCATTTCGGCAGGATCAGGCAACATGGTCTTTGCCATCCACCTGATCCATAATTTGCGAAATGTGGTGCACTCCAAATTACCCATCACGATAGCCTACGCAGGCGACAATGACCTGTCCTTCTCGGACCGGGTAAAACTGACGAGTATTGGGCCAGACATTGATACGCTGAACATCTTGGACGCTTTCGACGATGCGATCGGAGGACTTCAAGGTGGAGGATGGGGTCTCAAGCCTTTCTCCATCCTAGGCAGTCGATACCAACGCGTCATCATGGCGGACGCCGACGCCATTTTCCTCAAAAATCCTGATTTTGTATTCGAAACCGAGCCTGGGCTGATCGATACGGGGACCTTGTTCTGGCACGATCGCTTCATCCCAAATGGTGATGATGGAGGCCGGGTTGCCTGGTTTAAGGAGATGATGCACGACAAGACGCCGAGCGCCATGCTCAACTCCAGTCTGTTTTGGCATCAGAATAGTTTTCATGAGATGGATTCGTCTTGCGTGATCATGGACAAAGGAAGACCCAACGTCTTCATGAGCCTGGTCTTCGCGACTTGGATGAACACAGAGGAGGTTCGCCGGGAAGTGACCTATCAAAAGTTTCATGGTAAGCCCATCGGAGTCCGCCATGTCCCCATGCCTGCTTCATGCCTCTAACGATGCGTAGGCGATAAAGAAACCTTTTGGGTCTCCGCAGAGCTATCAGGAAGCCCCTACTACTTCAACCCAGGCTACGCAAGCATGATCGGTCACGCGACTGACGACTCGAAAGTCTGCAGCTCCCAAGCCCTGCATCTCAACCACAAGAAAAAACCTTTCTGGCTGAACGGCAGCATACGAGCAAACAAGGATCTCGGCCAACGGGCCCTGGCTACGTTGACGCATTGGATTGGTGGAGCTTGGAACATGACAAACCCGATCGAATGGCATTTCGTTGGTGCTGAAGATGGAACGTGGTGTGTCCCTCATGCTGAAAAATTGCGGCCGAACACCCTGGAGGGCACTGAATACACCGCGGTGATAAAGAGCATTCATGAGGAGTGTAAGAAGGTGGATGACAAATATATGGGGAAAGAAGAAGAGCACGAGGAAGAGCATGAGGAAGACCATGAGGAAGAACGCAAGGAAGAAATTGACGACGAGCCATGAGCTGCGACACAAGTCTCTTCCCATTACATTCCGATTCGACTTCTACCCCACGTTTGTCGAGATCAAGGGGATTTGTCAATTTCACAGCTCCCTGTCTACACCTGCCAAGGGCATGCGAGTGTCAACGGTACCCTCGCTCCTTTGAAGGGACAACACTGGATTCGGAAGGACTGAGCTGACCGAAATTCTGGGCATCTCGTCCCACTAGCACCAAACGCATCCATGACACCGTATGCCAGGAGTGCTCCGCCACCTGTCTGCAAACTAGGACCCACGTCTCGGAAAGTGCCATTACCGGGTGGCCCGAAATGGCATCCAATAAATCCACATCTTCTGCCTTTAGCCCCAGGCGTTTTGTGAATGGGTAAAGTAAGCTCAAATAACTTCGATGTTTTAGAAGGAGCCTCACGTTCATGTACAAAGCAGCAGTTTGAAGGCAAGCATAGAGTGTATAGTAAATATGAATATCCAACACAGAATTAGAGACGAATCTCAATTCTAGCACGGCTTCTACACTACAACGATCTTTGGTTGACTACACATTATTAAATTGGCAGCACGCGGAGCTCGGATGCCCAACACGCCTGTGGTTTGGTCAGCAAGTCGATGGTGCAGTTCTTTGACATGATCTGTATGCCGTTAGGTAACGATTGTCTTGGAAGGCCCTCATCAGAGCTTTTGTACTGAGTCCCTCTCCTCCCTTTGAAGGCCGTACGCCTCTGCGAATTTCACCCTGACCTTTTTGTCCCCCTTATTTATTTGTCGCAACGTGCATGGTACTTGGTCTCCAGAGCTCCCGTTTCTTACACCATCACATCAAGATGGTGTGCCTTCACGCCCTCATGGAACCTTGGCGCGTACCGTAAGTTCTCCCATTTCGAACGCTCTGTCATTTCCAACCGCCTTGAGTCGAGGGCAGCGAAGTGTCTCAGCTCTACATCATTGGGTGCCGAGTATCTGGAGAAGCCGCCGGAGGACATGTGCTGCAAGAAGCTGCTCAATCCCGCGTCCTTCCTCTTTAACGGCGCCATCAATATAGTCATTTATCACGGTGTTTGCTATAAAGTAGCTATTTCTCTGAAGACCATCCGACGAGTCCTGATTCCTCTTTTCTAGTGTAAGAGCTCTAGATTAGAGAAGCGTTATCTTGTACTTTTGAAAACCATCTAGGACATCCTCTGAAATTTCCTCATACACTGGATTATCCGCTCTGCACATAAGACAATCATCATCTTGTTTCCGTCGAAGCGTTCCCACAGTCAGAAGTTTCTGATTTGTCGAAATGATCCCTGGACCCCATTTCCAACCTTTGCGCCACCACCCTGTTTCTGGACCAGAATAGACGATGTTTAGCATCTTGGAAAGGTCTTACGTTGGCTTGGGTTGGCTGTTGTCTTGAAAGTGTTTCTGTGATACAATGGATGCAAGGACACAAAGAAAGAGATGGGGTCGTTTGGTGAGCGTGGTTCAGAAGGACAACTGCGGCGGCCATGCATGGAAGGAGGTATGTTGTTGTCAAGCAAGCAAAGCAAAATTGTGATCTGAAGAGATGGCTAAAACAAGGATGCTTAGCAATGAACACTCATTCGGCTGACAAAAGGAACAGAGGTGGAAAGAACATTCGTATTCAGCAAGTACTTCCTCATCGGAGGACTCAACAGTCATAGGGAGATCAACAACAATAACGCCCGGTCATCAGCATGCAGCAGCAGCGACTTCGGTCTGATGTCTGGTAATGCATTACTGAGTTGCTCAGGATACAAAGAAGGCCGCGCCAATCTTGGCTATTCTTCGTGGCCATGAATATTAAGTATCTTGGTCATGGACTCGTCATGGCGGTACTTTGGTGAGCCATCGAGAGTAGTAAATAAAAACGCCCACAAGGGATGCTTGGACATCTATTGGCGGCCTCTCTCAGCTTCCCCCAACGGCTACCGTCGGATCCATTGACTTGAACGTTCTCCTTTTGGCTTTACCACCAAAGAACATGGTGAAGAAAGGAGAAGACAAGGGAAGAAGAAATGTGCGTGGCAACAGCCACCGCATCTACTAGATAATCAGATCCACAGTCTAGAGCAAATTTATTAGATAATGGGAATTGCTAACGACAGGCGGAACCAATTTTCAATAATTTCAAAGAGATTCTAACCACTTATGATAATTTACTTTCTTGGGTACGATCAAGGTGATCGCTGTCGGCAACCACTAGAGTTTTCAATAATTGCATGCTCGCTATCGGCAAGTGCAACCAATTTTCATGGCAACGCTTTACAATCAATGGCAAAACATGTATCTTGTGCCATGCAATGCGTTTGTAAGCTCAGTATGACGTGGTGCGTCTTCCGACCAAGTAAGTCAGACTGAAGGGCGTAAATGGTATATAAAGCGTGAGGATGTCTACTCAATATTGTTTCTTCTCATCATCAAAGCCGAACCGTACAAACCATCCAATTCAATACACAATCAGCACAAACAAAACAAACCAACTTCCACCACCATCAACCCAAACCAACATGTCAGACGCACTCATCCTCGAATACGTCTCTGTCCCCTCCACCTCTACCCGCAAGACTACCCAGTACTTCCAGAACACAGCCCATGTCAACGCCTCCACCTCCCGCAAGAACGCCACCGCCGGCACCAATCGCACCACCTCTGTCTCCGGCATAAGGCGCTTGAGCTCCATCTTCGCCAAGAAGGCTTGAGCAAGCACTCAACCGACAAGGCATTTTTGAATCTGGCAATAGGTACGCCGCGGAGGGCGATTAATCAGAAGTGATAGGCGCGATCCACGACATCTTCCAAAGACATGGGCATAGGTATTGGAAAGGGGGAAAATGAACTGTGAAGGTTGGTCAGACATCGCTGAGACAGAGTGTTACCAGCGAGACACTGGATTCTAGCTTTATCGATCAGCTGCACACCCCAACGATAACGCGGCGCCACGGCATAATACGTGGACGTTAGATGTTAGATCGTAGAGATAATATATTAATCCTAATCTTGAGAGAGATATACTCCGTAGCATATATCGCATCAAACTCAGTCTCTTTACACATCTCTTGCGCAAGCACATTGACTTTGATGATTTTTACCGTCTTGACTTGAAAAAATGACTTGTGAAAGCTCGACGTCAGACTAAAGACACGCGAAAGAGAAACGTGGACCCCTTCACCCCCACGCTGACTAAGCCTGCATTCCAACGCCTTCGACTTTGTACTTCTCCACCAGCTTCGCTTTAGTATCCTCCTCCTCTTGGGCAGAAATCCTCATCACCCTCCGCAGAATCTTTCCCGACGCGCTTTTTGGCACGCTTTTGACCAATTTAATCCCCCCCCTCATTCTCTTGTAATTCGCGACCTTGCCCTCCACCCAGTCTGCTATTTCTTTTTCAAGTCCCTCACAGTCTTCAAATCCTTGTGCAGGGACAACGTACGCCCTCGGTACTTCACTTACCAAATCTTCTATGTATAATCCAATGACTGCGACGTCGGCTACTTTCGGGTGCGCGGCAACTACGCCTTCCAGCTCTGCTGGTGCGATCTGGAAGCCCTTGTACTTGATCATTTCTTTCACTCGATCCGTAATGAAGAAGTTTCCTGCAACATCTCGATAACCGACGTCACCAGTTTTGAAATAGCCGTCTGGAGTCAAGGCATCGCGGGTTTCTTTCGGATTGTTCAGGTATCCTAGAAAGACATTTGGCCCTTTCACCCACAGCTCTCCCGTCCCACCAGTGTCAAGTTCCTGCCCTTCGCCAGACATGACTTTGATGCTTTGGTTAGGTAGGAGCTTGCCGACAGAGGCAACAGGAGTCTTCCAGTCTTCCCACGCCTGTGGCACCTCCCAGTCAGCACGATGTATTTGCAACAAATTTTGGGGATCGGTTCTACCTGAGCAAGCACAATCGCACTCATCTCGCTAATGCCGTATTCTTGCTTGGTTGGAATCTTCAGCCTGCGATAGACAGAACTGACCAGGTCCTCCGTCAACGGTGCCGCCCCTGAGCTCAGCATCCGAATACTGCTGAGATCATATTTGTCGACGATCGGGTGTTTGGCGAGGAGAAGGAGGATGGGTGGAACGATGTACGCAAAGGTGATCTTCCGGCTTTGGACTAAAGACAGGAATAATTCAAGCTCGAACGTTGGCATCACTACAGCCGTGAATCCGCTGTACAGAGCCTGCAGCACTTCACAGGCAAGACCTTGACGCGGTCAATCAGCATACCGTTTTCTGGCCCGATGAAAGGGCCAGGGGTGGCACTTACCGTAGACGTGAAAGAATGGAAGGAATGCAAGTACTCTGTCGCCCATCCCATCATGGCCGTTGTTCCAGGTGAGGTTTCCTCCTTCCCCAGCTGCTAGGAGTAGTACATTTGCCACGATGTTCGTGTGACTGAGCATCACGCCTTTCGGATGACCGGTGGTGCCAGACGAGAACACCAGAAAAGCCAGGTCTCTGTTTGCAACAATCTCCTCTTTCTCGAAAGCTGCAACTCCGGTGCCGTTTTGTCCAGGATTGAAGTTCGCAAACCCATCGTTTCCGCTTTCTTCATTACCAATGAGAACGATGTAGTCTTCACGGATCCCTACTTTATCTACCGCCTGTTGTACTGCATCTAGGAAAGCCGTCTGCGTTACTATTGCTTTGGCACCAGATTCCTTAAGCTGGAAGGCTAAATCGTCTATTGTGTTGCTGGGGTTCACTGGGCTGACGGTTCCGCCGGCCCAGAGGCATCCCCAAATGACAGCAGGAGTGTCGATACAGTTTGGGGTAAATATGGCTAGAACGTCTCCCTTTTGCCAGCTCCAGAATTTTTTCAATCTCTGACCAAATTTTATTGAAACGGTGCGAATTTCTGCGAAGGTGTAGGAACGATCGGTGGCTGGATTGAGGAATATTACTAAGATTGGCGTGAGTCTTGGCTCCAGAATATCTTCGTATGCACCAACTTACCCTTGTCGTTGGGGAATGGTCTATTCCTCCGCTCAAAGATGAAGTCCCATAGATCCACATTTGGAATCTCCACCCAAGGGAAGGGGGACTCGGTAGGCATAGCTTCCCTCTTTGACTTGTAGTATCGCTTCTGATTGATGAGCGCTCACTGATTTTAGCGCTCTCACATCGCCAGAGGCGTCACGTATAAGCTATTTCGTGAGGCAGAGAAAGCCTTCTCTATTCGAACCCTCGGGACGATTTGGTCCCTACAATAACAGTCAAGTGTCCGAAGCAAAAAGAAGCACCATGGTACAAGATAGGCTCAGCATGCGTTCTCAATGCTACAAGACTACGGCGCTGTTTCAACCTGCGACCAAGCCATAGGCTGGCCTCAGGAAGGCACTCACTGTCCTAGCCTATATGGCACGGCTGACAGTATGCGGGGTTCAGTCATGACACGCAAGATGCGCGAAAGCCTCTTACGCAGTACATTATTCTTCGCCAATTCCATCAGTCTCGTCGAATAATGCACAGCCCGTCCCATTTCATTCTCCCGTCTTCTCTAACCGAATCGGACCACGCAATGTCTACGCCGTTGTGGTACGCTTTAGCAATCCTCCCCGATAGTCATCCAACTACCCTCCCTTGATTTCAGAAATGGCGGACGTTGGCCTGTGAGGACATTGGGAATTAATCTGACCATCCTAATGTATTGAGCACTCGGTCCGATTTCAACGTCTTGAGTATGCTTGTTGACCAACCCTCCCTCCTGACAAGCTTCGACCGCCCACAGGAAATTTTACCTGTCTTCGAGCCTGAAATGGGACCCCTAGCAAGTTGGCCGAGACTGCACCGCGTGAGAGAAGCTCGGTAGCCACCGTGCTATTATATGGTCTTAAAGAACATGAAGTTACCTAACTCTCTTCCAAGTCTTTCTCCGCGGCCCTGAACAACTCTTCCAGCTCCTGCTCGTAAGCTTTCACCGTCATGGACCTCTGAACCGACCCCTTGCCCGCCCTCATGAAAGGTTTTTCCTTCGTCGCGAACAAGATCAGAGGCTTCTGTACCCTTCCATGAGCGTTAATGACCTCGTTCGCACTCTCCACGATCGGCCAGATCTCCTGAACCAGCCTCGCGCTCTCCTCCGCGCTCCCCGGCGGCTCTGTCGCCTCAACCAGGAGGGACGTCATGGTCTTGCCACTGCCGCAGAGAAGTGCGGCCTTGACCTTCGGGTGCGCCGCGACGCTTCCCTCCATCAAGCCGGGCTCAATGTTGCGCCCGTTGGCCAGAACAGTAATGTCATCCTTCCTGCCACGGAAGCGCCACAGATCGTCACGCGTGGGGTGCCTCGAGAACAGATCCTTTGTCGCCCACTCCGCCAGATGTGGAAAGTTCTGGAACACAAACTGCGCCTTCGCGATCTTCGAGTCCTTTTCCAAGACTAGTTCGTGCAAATCTTCCGAAAAGTGGCGCAGCGTGGCTCCCATTACTGGATGGAAGTGCGTCCAGGCGTAGTCCTCCTGATCTCCAAGGATCATGGCGAAGGGCCCTGCCTCGGAGGAGCCGTAGGCGGGCTGGATCTCTGCGCGGGCGCGAATGGCGTCGGCGTTTTCTGAGGAGGTCCAGGGTGCGCCCACCCAGAGGACGTGTTTTAGCTTGCGAATAGTTTCGAGCTGGGAGGGGTCGCGGCTCAATGCATGGAGGTAGGCCGGCGGGATGAAGGCGGCCTCGCAGACGTCTTCGGAGAAGATCTGGGCCGCGATGTCGGCCGTGATGGGACGGTCACCGGGGGACAGGATCATGGGCATATTCCAGTAGATGTTGAAAGGGCCCAGGCCGAGGACGCCACCCATGTGGCAGGGGGGAAGGGCCATCCAGTGACAACGGTTGCTCCAGACTTCTTTGATATTGGTAGTGGGCGCTTCCGAGAGGATTTCTCGGGGCCTAGCAAGATACTTGAGTGCGGCCATGGCGCCGTACTTGTATGTCATTGGGGACGGGTGACCTGTCGAGCCAGATGTATGGATGATGACATAGTCCTGTTCTCGCACCTCATCAAGGGTCTTGTCAAATGGATAGAAGGGTGCATCTGGTCCATCGAGTAGCCAGTCCAGAGTCGGAAACTGGTGAGTCTGCATCGTTCGTTGCAACATGATAGCCTTCATCTCGCGCTGCACCATTGAACTGTCTTCAGCCGCGAGGAAGATGCTGCAGTTGCATTCCTCCAATAGTTTGAGCTGGGCCACCGGCGGATTCCAGGGGGCGAGAAGGAGAGCCTTGTGTCCAGTCTTGGCAGCCGCCATAGTCACGATCAGATATCGATAGTCCGCATTGCCAGCGTACGCCAGAGTCGTGAAATCAGTTGATTTTCTGAATCTGGTATCGAGCCATTGGGCGCACCGATTGACGGCGTCAGCGAGGTTGTGATAAGTGATTTTTCGAAGCTTGAGCTTGCCGTCTTCGCCGATCCAGGTGCTGGCGCCGTAGAGTCGGTCGGGATCTGTGTGCGCCCTCTCGTCGACGATGGACAATAGGGTGGCATTGTCCTCGGAAATCGATCTGCTTCCCATTTTCGCACTGAGAATGCGGACTAGTTAAAGGTGAAGCATTTCGAGCTTTCCGGGCTTAAGACGGCGAGCAGAGGGTCCTGCTCTGCCTCACAGCGCCGTAGTCAGCAGGTGGGGGTGTGGTCCCAATGACATAGCTTCGCCGTACTCGGCAGTGGGATTGTGGTGCCAACGACGCCGCTGGCTAGGGAGTAGAAGGAGCGAAGATGGTGTGTGGGATGAACGCGATGGATGGCGTGGTCTGTTGATCTGCAACCTGAGGGCTTGATAAGCTGCATGCAGCAGGGGAAGACTGTCGCCGACTCCGGCATCTGGCCAACCTTTCAAATATATTCGCTTTACAGCTCTAAAGGCGGGATGTCCTGCGTCTCGCCCTTGGCAACTATATATCTACATAGTATGGTCAAAGTAATGCGATGTTGCTATTCACGAAGGCTGAAAACAACCCTGGACCTTAGTGCAGATAAGTGACGGGCGACGGGAAACGGGTCGAGGCGCGATAGAACATTGGAATGGAGAGAGCTGAAACGACAGTCAGAACGATCGGGCACTCAATCTGGACGAGAGCAAGGGCATCAAGGATCAATAGTGGTGGTGCAGGTAAAGACAACTCGGTCAGTGACTACGAGCTGGTACACCAACCGTTGTACGTGCCGTCCCTCTACTCCGTATTCCTGCAGAGATGAGCACCGGATTTGTCTATGCTCCTTCCACTTAGGGAAGACGTGCGCCGCTCGATTACCTTACATTGTGCACGGCTACACGCTAACGCTGACAGCCCGAGAAGAACATCCGACGAAGCCATGCATTGCTCCATCTAGATCGCCGGTATCGAGGTAGATGAAAAGTTGACAAGTGTGTCCTACCTTGATCTATCAATCACTTGCTCACTCCCAACGGTCCCCATGGACCGGATCGGACACGCACAGGTCTCCCTCCTCTATAATCACTTCAAGAGGCCATGTCTCAGGTCAGGCGGTCTATGCAATTATGAGGCGCAGTCTGTTAGTTCAAAAGCACGTGAATCCCATGCTTGGGTCCGCCTGGGGAAGGATGAGCGCTACAATCTCTACGCCAAGTCCTGCATTGCATGTACTTCACCTTGTTCTTCCTTTTCAAGCGCGCAACGAGTTGACGACGGTCTCATATCACATGTCTACGAGCGGGTTGATTCTGACCACTTCGGAACCCTTGCGTGAGCGCTGTCGCTGGCAGTGTTGACCGCTCCAGACCACAATGGAGGCTACAGGACAGAATCCAGGCTCGAAGGAGTCCCTCGTGGGACAACTCATCGGCGTCCACGTTGCGATGACTGCGCTGGCCACACTCACGGTTCTTGGGAGACTTTTCGTGCGCCTGACGTCGACCAAAAGTGGACTCGGCGGCGATGATATTACAATACTGATCTCCCTGGCTCTTACGATCGCATTCGTGACTATCAACCTGTACCGTACGTTGACATTCCACCGTCATCGTGTTGCAGCATTCACCATCGCTCAGCTGTCAATCCACCATCGCGCTTGTTAATGGGGTATCACAGAAACAAAATTTGGACTCGGTCGGCATATAGATGATCTACCGCCGACCACGAACTTCCGGGAATCCGAGGAGGTAAGGTTCGATGTCATACACGTTCTCGATAAAGCTCGGTCGCACTGAATGACTTCAGCTCTTTTATTTCGGTGAAATGCTATACTACACCACCGTCGGTACCACCAAGATCGCGATTCTGATACTCTACCTCGTACGTCGTCCGCGAGCTTTGGCTAGGACCTGGGTCAAGATGCTAACCTTGCGATAGCGGATCATTCCAAACAAGACCTACCGATACGTCATCTACGGCACCATGGCCTTTGTCTCGCTTACCGTCTTCTCGAGCGTCATGGCAAACGTCTTCCAGTGCACACCCGTCACCTATGCTTGGAATAAAGAGCAGCAGGGAACCTGCATCAATCAGGTCGCGCTATACCTCAGTAACGCGGGTCTCGACATCTTCCAGGACCTATCCATTTATGTGCTACCCATCAGAGTACTTTACCAACTCAACCTTCCAAGAAAACAGAAGATTGCGCTCATTGCTATCTTCGTCGTGGGCGGCTTCGTGGTTATCACTGGCATTCTGCGCCTTAACTCTTTGAAGACCGCGGCCGTCACTACGGATCCAACTTGGGTTTGTCGCTCTAGCTTCGTCTTCAAAGCCTGCACACTGACAGCCTCGAAAAGGACAATGTAGCGTCCGCTAATTGGAGCGTTGTTGAGATCTGTGTCGGCATTGTCTGCGCCTCGCTCGCTCACTTCCGTCCGCTGCTTTCCCGCTTTGCTCCCAGCTGGACTGATCAAAACAAAGACAGCTCAGCGTACCCCTCCCGCTCGACGAACCAACCGCCTGGGCCGCGGTCAGAATACATACGGACAGACCCAGAGTACGATGTGGAGCTCACTTCGCAATCGGACTCGACGAGGCAGCTGCGCGGGATAAAGGTATGACTCAGACTCACGATATGCAGGCACTGGCGAAAGACTGTTGAGCAATTTCTGGAGAAGAGGGTGGTACAGGGCGTTGAGCACCATGGTTACTGGGGCACCCTTCGCTTCATAGGAATATCAAGCAGTACGGTTGCCATGATCTGTGGGAATGCGTGTATGATACGTTAACAATAGATAGCCTTTGTCCATAGTGATAATGGTCATGTAACAATACCTGGGAAGAGCGGTATATACACCTTTTTTTGCTACGTGGGCGCCTCCTAATTTGCTGCACGTACAACCTTCTCCCGGGGTGGGGCTGGAGGCCGAGAATCGGCTGAGGGGCGGGGTGGTCGAGGGAGAACATAATGCGTTCGCGCTGAAATATTTCTTTGGGGTTTTTTCGTGCCCGCTCCATATTAATTGCCACAGTCTAGGCACAAACTGGCTCAGCTGCACAGTGTTGTGTGTTTGGCCCCCTCTTCCCCTAGAACACACACCAAGCCCCTTCTCCGCCACCTCAAGCCAAAAGCTAGAAAGGCTAGAGTTATTGAAAGGCACGGCACGATCGCGCATTAGAACGCCGTATAAGCTCCTTCTTTGGCGCATCGGCTCCCCTTTCTGTCAGCTTCTCCCCAGTTAATTTGGCTCACCCCTTGGTCTCGCTTGGGTTCTCGTGTATACGCTCTTTAAGCTATCTGCAGAGATGGCGCCATCAGGGGAGGCTTATATGCTGACTCGCGACAACGCTGAATCCAACAGATTGGACTGGCAGCACCTCTGGGCTAAGGGTATCGCCGGCAATCACCTCATCCACCCGTCTATACCGCTCCGCTCCGTCCGCGCCGTGGCGGACGTGGCGACGGGCACCGGTGTTTGGATTCGAGATCTCGCCGCCACGTGGCCAGCAACAGGCGTGAAATTGCCCGAGTTCTTTGGATTCGACATTTCGTCGGACCAATTCCCCCAAAACGGTGCAGCAGATATACAATTCCGCATGCACGATGCCACCCTGCCCTTTTCGGAGGAGTATATCGGGAGATTCGACGTGGTCAACGTTCGTCTTATGTCATATGCAATCAAGGTGCAGGACCTACAGGCGATTGTGAATAATATTGCAGCCATTTTACGACCAAAGGGCTTTCTGAACTGGCAGGAGTGCGATATGCTCGATGCCTGGGCAAGTCCCGAGACCGCAAAGGCACGAGCGCTCCTTGCAACGGTTGTGGCAGAGCGGATCGCACGAGGGCTTACACCAGCGATCGCAACACCGCTGGTAGAGGCGATATCCTCATGCTCGGCGCAATTGCCCGATGAAATGGTAAACCCTATGAGCTGGACTGGAGACGTCCTTCGCATCATGCAGCTCCAAAGCATCTCAACCAAGGGCCATGCAGAACCGGTTGTTCGCGAAAATACTAGCGCCATTATTAAAAAGACCACTTCGGCACTGCTCAGATCTGGGGTGGAGCGACGAAAAGCTAGTGCAGCGCACGACAGGCCGTCCGAGGCTGAGAAGGAGCTGAAAGCCACGCAGGAAATGTCTCATTTCGCAGATGCGTTGGAAAGCGGTAGTGAGGACCCTGGAACCAGCGACTGGAACTGCGAGATGACGTGGATAGTGGCGCGGAAGGCCATCTTCATAGGTCGTGATGAGGACTGGATGTCTGCCAGGTACGGCGGGTAGACTAATAATACAGCGCATGCCAACAATTGATCCATATGGGAGAAAGCAGCAGGAAGATGATGTTGGAGACCACGCTCAGCGTAAGTGCAGCAGGGAGCCGGCCATCTAAAAATGCGCTACGCTTTGGTGTAGTGGTGCAGTGAGGCATCGGAGCTCCTTTAGCTGGTGGATATGGCTGACAAGGCGGAAAAGACGTTGGAGTGAGCAAAGCGGCGGAACAAGCCGTTATATGTTTTTTAAATTCAAAAAATATTGAATAGGTATTCATATGCACAAAGAGAAAATGACTTTTATTAATATTTGCCTACCGATATAATACTTCTTAATTACACTTATTAATTTTATTAATATTAATTAAATTTTACAATTCAAATTCAAATCAAATTCAAATAGAAATGAAAATAAATATATAAATAGAAATAATAGTTACAATTAAAATTAAAAAGGGATAAGGAATTTATATATTTATTTAAAAAAAAAGGTAAAAAAGGAAAAAGAGAATTATTAATATATTTTTTTATATATATATATTTTTTTATATAATTATTTTATTATTTTTATAATATAACTTTAAATATTCCTTTATTATAATAATAATAATATTTCTTTTTTTAACTTTTCTATTTATAAAAGGTTATAAGTTTTTGGTTTTTTAAAATATTAATTTTTCCTTTTTTAATTTTTTAATTTTTTTAAATTTTTTTAAATTATTTTTTTATTTTTTATAATTTCGAAAGCTATTTAAATATATTTTAATTATAATTAATTTTATATAAATTTTATAATATTAATTATTTTTAGAAAAAATTTATTATTTAAAAAAAATTTATATATATTAATTATTATTTCGTTTTATAAATAATAAAAAAAAACTTTTCCGTTATTATTATAAAGCTTTTAAATTTTTTATAATATATTAATATTATATTCGGCCTTCTTAATAGTTTAAATTAGTTTTAATTATTTCTTATTATTATAATTATTATTTATTTATTTATTTTATTATTATTCGAATATACTTTTTAAATTTAAAATATAATATTACTTTTTTTTTTATGTTAATTATTATTCTTAAGGAATTTATTTATAATAACGAAATATATAATATATTTTAAATTATTTTTAATTATTTTTTATTTGATTAATTTAAAATTTTATTTATTTTAAAATTTTATTTATATTTTCTATTGAATATATATAATATGTTTCTTTGTTAATTGTTATATACAAAATAGAATTATTTATAAATATTAAAGTACTAGGCCGAATTAGGCTTAATATTTTTATTTTATTATAATTATATTGCAAATAAATAGCAATAAAAAGTTAGAAATAATTAAGCCGGAATTTCTAAAATAATTAAGTTAATAGTTTTGATTATTTTAATATTATTATTTTAATAATAATAAGGTTATTTTTAAGTTAAATATAATATTTTCAAAACTTTTCTTATATATATATTAATATTAAACAAATTAGGAGTAATAGAAAGTAAGAAAATATATAAAAATTATATATTGTTAAAGTATATAGTAAATAGCAATATAGAATATAATAATTAAATATAACTATTATAATAATAAAGCGTAAGCGGAGTACAATAAATAGATAATTATTATTAACCTTATCTTTTAAGAAGATAGAAGAATTAATAGTTACTGTTAGAAGAACAGGGACTCCTAAGGTAATAAGGTAAAACTTTCAAGCGGGGTAAATACGGGGTTGCTTTGCTCCCTAAAACTTCCAATAATAATATTAAATTAAATTATTAAATATTAATATATAATAAATATTTTTAATTTTTATAATTAATAAGCTATCCGAATATAAAATATATTTTGAATTTCTTTTAATTTATATTATTAATTTTATAATCCTAATAATAGCTTTATAAATTAATTTATTAAATAAATTTAAAATTAGGTTTAATATTCTTTTTTAATTTAAAAAAAGTCTTATTTTATAAACTTTGTTAAGAAATATAATTTCGTATTTATATTATATTAATAAAGAATTTATAAAATATTGTTTTAAATAAATAAATATTAATTAATTTAAATATAAATATAAATATAAATAAATAGTTCTTAATTTATATAAATACTTTAATACCTTATTTATTTTAAAGTTATTAAAAATAAATAATTCTTATATAATATTATAATTATAATATTAATTCGAAAAGTATTATTCTTTATAATAAAAATAATTATAATATTCCTTTAATTTAATATAACTTTTATAAGATTTGACTTTAAAAAGAGATTTGGAATAAATATTATATTCGGGTTTATTTAATAATAAATAAATAAAATTAATATTATTATATATATAAGTAATATTATTATATATATAAGTAATATTATTATATATATAAGTAATATTAATAATCTTTTGCTTATTAATATAATTTAAATATAAATATTAAAGCCGAAATATATTAATATTTAAAGTTGCTAAAACAATAATTATAATAAGTTCTTATATATAAATAATATATAAACCGCTATTTTAATATTCTATTATAATTTTATAAATATTTAAAATAATATTTTAAAAAATAAATTAAATAATATAATTATAATATTAAAATAAAATTAATAAAATTAAATTAAAAAGGATCTTAAGAATATATAAAATATTATT
>JAABUQ010000376.1_pt1 | contig 103228 bp, 94 predicted proteins | sample 5560001 | NCBI WGS metagenome assembly JAABUQ01 (sample SAMN10711888, study PRJNA513371) | rock metagenome | isolation source: Antarctica rocks | place: Antarctica: Victoria Land, Finger Mt nord | collected 2015-12-18
CGAAACGCCCATATCGGTGCGCGGACGGGATGTCGTGCCGCGCTCGTCAGCAGCCAGACGGCCGGTGCGCATCGACGATGGCAACGCGACCGCGGCTACCAACGATCCGTGGAGCCGATTCACGAAGCGCGAAGCGCACGACATACCGGTCATGCGCGGCGATGTGGATAGCCTGCACGACGTGCGCAACGTGCGCGCATCCCAGCCCCTACCGCATAACGACCGTGTCGCCGGACGCGGTGCCGCCGGTCCGAACGACGCGCCCATCCGCGTGCGCGAGGACGAGCCACTCGAGCGCCACGTAGGAAAAGCGCCCCCCGTCAAGACGCGAAATGCTGCACCGGCGATCGAGCCCGAGATTCGCCTCGACACCCGGCCCTTGGATACACGCGCCATCGAGCCGCGCACCGGCGATGCACGCGAGATTCCGTCGCGCCAGAATGCATGGCACCCGGCCGGAGCTCCGATCGGACGCTAAGCGAAAGGTCGCGGCCCCTGCGGGATGTAACCCGCGACGATGCCTTTCGCCGTCCGCTCGTTATGTGCGGCGGCCGCGCTTCTGATGTATCTCGGTGCGTCCCCCGCCGCCGCGATGACCTCGAACGATTCGGCCGCCTACGCCCGCGTTATGCGTTCGATCAACCCGCATCTCGCACAATACGAAAGCCGCCTCTACGCCTCGACGCTGCTCGCCGTATCACGGCGAGCGAAGGTCGATCCGAAACTCGTCATGGCCGTGGTAACGGTCGAATCACACTGGAACGCGCGCGCACGCTCCATCCACGGAGCAGAAGGCCTCGGTCAACTGAAACCGGCGACCGCTCGCGATCTGCACGTAGACCCGTGGTCGGGAATGTCGAATCTGCGCGGCGTCGCGACGTATTTGCACCGGCTCTTCGCGTTATTCCACGCCGCACCGCAACCGCTACGGGCCACGATCGCCGGCTATAACGCTGGCCCGAACGCCGTCGGTCGCGACGGCCAAATCCCGCACAACGGCCAAACGCCGCGCTACGTTGAGAAGGTCTTGCTGGCGCTCGGCATGGTACGATCGCGTCTCGGCATCGACGTGCCGGCCGCAGAACTTCCGGCCGCGGAAAATGCGCTGGCTGCCATCGACCGCGCCGACGCCGCTTTTTGGGGCGTTCGTTCAGCGCGTTAGTCGGGTGCAGGATCCGCAAGTTGGTCCGTCAGCGACGGGCGGTGTGCAATTATCGGCGACACCGTCTGGCGAAATTTCGACACTTGCTTCGATTTTCCGCGCTCGGTTGTGTATCTCAGTCCTCGGAATTTAGCGTGGAGTGCCTCGCCCCTTAACCGGGTCGTTTAAGGGAAGGCTAGACGCTACTTTCTATCGGGTCTGTAGAATCCGCGCTGACCGTCCGGAATCGATGCGCCGCATCGCTGTAGCCGAAGTACGCGTCCTCCGAGCCTTGCGCTGAGTACAGGTGCCCGTGCAGCGTGTTTCCCGGCGCTAGCGCGTAATCGGCAGAGTACGCGCTAGAGCCGGCTTTGCAGCTCCACTTGCCCTTGAGCAGGTAGTTGTATAAGCTCATCTTCCCGGTGAGCGCGGTCGACGCGGCGTTCGATGGCCCGGTCGCCACAAGCACCGATACGAAGAAGGCAACGGCTGCAGCACGAACGTTCACGAGCGTCCTCCACTTAGCTGAGATCGGCGCGTCGGCTCTCAGAGCTCAATGCGATTCCCTTCACGATCCGTAATGCAAGCGAACCGGCCATTCTCATCATCGCTGCGCTCAGGAAGGATTTCAATGCCGCAGCCGTGAGGTCAACCAGTAAGAAATCATTTTCGTGCCGTCCGGATCAAGGATCCAGGCGTACTTGCCATCCGGGTCCGAGTCGTCCCGCTTGAGAATGGGTACGCCCTTTGCCTTCAACTTCGCAAGGTATGCGTCAAGGTCATCGACCGCGAAGTCTATCATGAATTCGCGCGTTGATGGCATCATGTACTTCGTCGCTTGTGGGAAAGCGTTCCACACGAGAACCTGCGGATGCTTCGGGGCATCATAGCGTAGCGCCGCCCCTTCCCACTTCTCGATCTGAATACCCAGCACGTCGCCATACCATGCGGCCAAGGCTTTCGGGTCCTTGCTTTTCACGAATATGCCCCCTACACCCGTGATGTGCCCGGTGGGATCGGCGAGAGAGGCTGACGGCGAAACGCAAAAGCATACGCCAATGACCAATGAAATCAAATGCCTCTTGGTCATTCTCGAATCTCCCTGTTGCGCTTGCACTTGTGCGTAAGGTCTTCTAAACAGAAGATGGGCGCTAACGCTCTCAAACAATTGGTTTTTGTTAGACGCTTTCCATCCTTAACCGTGGCGGAGGCTTTGAAGAGGGCGATTACCGTGTCGCCATCCGCGTATAACCCGCGCACGGAAGGGATGAGTTGTGACGACATGCGCGCGTTGAACGGTGCGATCACAGGGTCGAATAAGTCTTTCTTACCGTAGTAGACCTTCGACACGACGGAGTTGCCGACGATCTCCCAGCGAGCACAGTCGGCGAGGAGCTCAAAGGGGCCGCCGCTGCCGTTCGTCGATGCCTCGAATGCCGTTGCACGACCTCCAAGTTGCGCGTCTCTTCTGAGGTGCGAGTGGCGGGCATCATGTTGCTCCTCTTAAAGTCGGCGCGAAGTGATTCCGAGCCGTTCTCTGCGCCGACGCCACTTCTCGCTCGGGCGCTCGGTGAGCCCTGCCGGTGTCTCTAAATCGACCACTACGAGACACGTTTTTACTCGGCTCGGGGGCGCGGCTCGCAAAGCTCCACGCGATTCCCCTCGGGATCCGTAATCCAAGCGAACCGCCCGTTCGCGTCTTCGCTGCGCTCAGGAACGATCTCAACGCCGGCCGCCGCGAGGTCTGCGAGTAAGACATCGAGATCATCAACGCGAAAATTTATCATAGCTTGCTGTTCATTCGATCCAAAGTATGCGGTACCGTGATCGAAGGGTGCCCAGACCGTGTATGCATCAACGTCGGGATCTTCGCGCCAGACGAATTTTACAAATCCATGGTTGTACGGCACGCCTAAATGGCGTCGGTACCACTCGCCTAATACGTCGGGCTCACGCGCGCGGATGAAGACTCCGCCGATACCGGTAGCTCGGGCCATACGTCCAAGTTTTCGAGAGCGGCAAGTTTTCCTCGCAGCGGTGTAGTCACCGTTGTCACGTCGTGTAACCGAGTTTTCGGATGGTTTTACGACCTAGACGCGAAGCGGCATTGCGCGTCCTGATTTATCCCGGGCGTTGGCTTCGCACGGGGAGCGAAACCGTACCCTCTATCCTACACCCGTAACGATCACCAACCAATAACGCGCGAATAACGAGCCATCGTTCAACGTCTCAGTGTAAAAAGTAACGGTGTGTAGAGAAGACGAGCGCGACGCCGCGGCGGTCGGCGGCGGCGATGACCTCGGCGTCGCGAATCGAGCCTTTCGGCGCGACGATCGCGGTGCAACCGGCGTCGGCGGCGGCCTCTAAGCCGTCCGCGAAGGGAAAGAAGCCGTCGCTCGCGCAAGCGGCGCCGCGCGCGCCATCGCCGGCACGCTCGCCTGCGATCGCGACCGCGCTGACGCGGTTCGTTTGTCCCGCGCAGATGCCGCGGGTGATGCCGTCGCGCGCGATCACGACGCCGTTGGATTTCACGTGGCGCACGACGTCCCACGCGAAGCGAACGTCGCGCATCTCGGCCTCGCTCGGCGCGCGCCGGGAGACGATTTCCCAGCGCTCGGGCTCCGCCGCCGGATCGTCGTCTTCGGCCAGCACGCCACCGAGTGCGCTACGCACCTGTAACTCGCGAGCGAGCCGCTCCGGCAGCCGCGGATCGTAGCGAATGATGCGCAAGTTTTTCTTGCACCGTAAGCGCGCGAGTGCGTCGTCGTCGAACTCGGGCGCCGCGACGATCTCGAGAAAAAAGTCGCCGAGCGCTTCGGCGGTGATTGCATCGACGCGGCCGTCGAGCGCGATGATGCCGCCGAAGGCCGACACTGCGTCGGCATCGAGCGCGGCGCGTACGGCATCGTGAGGCGCGGCGCGTTCCGCCACGCCGCACGGCACGGTGTGCTTGACGATCGCCGCGCGCACGAGCCCGGCGGGCGCATCCGGGACCGCGCGCACGAGCAGCCGCAGGGTGGCGTCGAGATCGAGCAGATTATTGTACGACAGAGCCTTCCCGCCGAGTTGTTCGGGCAACGTTTCGGTTCGGGGCAAATAGAAGGCGGCACGCGACTGCGGGTTCTCGCCGTACCGTAGCGGCGTGGCAAGCGGCATCATTAGCGCGAGCGAACCCGGCAACTCGCGCGCCAGTAAACCCGCTTCCAGATAGCGAGCGATCGACGAGTCGTATTCTGCCGTGCGTTCGAAGGCGCGGGTGGCCAACAGCCGGCGCGCTTTCGCATCGGCGCCTGCGGGATCGCCGGCGAGAGAATACTGGTCTGGGTCGACCACGACGGTAACGTGCGCGAAATTCTTCGCGGCCGCGCGAATCAAGGCGACGCCGCCGATGTCGATCTGTTCGATCGCCTCTTCCAGCGTCGCGCCTTCGCGCGCGACGGTCGCTTCGAACGGATAGAGATTGACGACCACGGTGTCGATGACCGGAATGCCGTGCGTCGCCGCTTGATCCGCGTGGGCCGGGTCGTCCCGGTCGAACAGGATGCCGCCGAACACGCGCGGATGCAGCGTCTTCACGCGTCCGTCGAATAACGACGGGAATCCGGTCAACTCGCCCACGTCTCGCGCATCGATGTCGTGCTGGCGCAGGTGAGCGGCGGTACCGCGGGTCGCATAAATAATATGCCCGCGCGCGACGAGCGCGCGCACGAGTTCGACGATGCCCGCGCGGTCGTAGACCGAAACCAGCGCCGCGGCGCCGCAGCTAGCCGGCAACGACAGGTTCCCGTACCTCCGTCGCATCGCGCGCCGGCGCGAGATCGGTCGCGATGACGCTGGAAATGCCGGGCTCGCGCATCGTCACGCCGTAGAGCCGATCGGCGAGTTCCATCGTCTTCTTGTTATGCGTGACGATCAGCAGCTGCGCTTGCGCGCCGACTTCGCGCACGAGCTCCGAGAAACGCTCGACGTTCGCGTCGTCGAGCGCGGCGTCGACTTCGTCGAGCAGGTAAAAGGGCGACGGCTTGACCGTAATGAGTGCGAAGATGAGCGCCGATGCGGCCATGGCCCGCTCGCCGCCCGAGAGCGCCGTTAGCGGCATCATCTTCTTACCCGGCGGTTGCACGCTCATCTCGATGCCGACGTCGGAAAGGCTATCGGCGCCGGTCTGCCACATGCGCGCTTCGCCGCCGGGGAAAAGCCGCGCGTAGACGTCTTCGAATGCGGCACGCACGAGCGCGAAGGTGGCGTCGAATTGCTGCTGCGACGACTCCTCGATTTCGCGAATCGACGCGAGCAGCGTTTCGCGTGCGCGCGCGAGGTCGTCGAGCTGTTCGCGCAAGAAGCGTTCGCGCTCGCTGAGTTCCGCAATCTCGGTTTCGGCATTGAGGTTGACGTTCTGCGCGCGCGCCAGCTCTTCGCGCAGCCGCGCGAGTTCGGCTGCGACGTCGTCTAGTTCGTTCGCGAAGCGCGCTTCGACGTCGGCACATTCTCGTGCGCTGGCCGGATGTTGCGCGAACTGCGCGACGAGCATCCCGAGCTCGGCTTCGATCTCAGCCAGCCGCAGGCGGCTCGACTCGCCTTGCGCCGCCGCGTCGCGTTCGGCGCCGCGTGCGATGCGCGTGCCGGCTTCGAGCTCTGCTACGTGCGTGCGCAGATCGTCGCGTTCGCGCTCGGCCTGCTGCAGGCGCGCGGACGCATCGGCAATTGCAACGCAAGCGCCTTCCCGCGCACGGGCGCGCTCTTGCAGCCGCGCTTCGAGCGACGAGAGTTCCGCCGCCATCCGTTCGCGGGCCTCGCCGGCACGCACGCCGTCGGCATCGAGCAGATCGATGCGGGTCCGCGCGGCATCGCGCCGCGCGGCCAGCGCCGCCACGTGCTCGCGTAGCGTCGCAAGCTCCGCCGCCACCGTGCGCTCGGCGTTTTGTGCGTGCGCGATCGTCTCGCGAGCGCGCAACAATTGCGCTTCGAGCCGGTCGCGCTCTTCGGCGACGACGCCCGGGTCCGCGAGCGGCCGGTCGAGCGCGGCCAGCGTCGAACGCACGCGGGCGGCTTCTTCCGCGCGTTCGAGCGCGGCCTCGGCCAGTGCGCTACGCTCGCGTTCGAGACGCTCGCGTTCGCCCTGCAGACGTTCTACCGTGCCTTGCGCCTCGCGCGAGCGAGCCGCGAGGTCTGCTTCGGCGCGATGCGTTTCGGCGCGTTCGCGCGCCGCCGCGGCACTCTCGCCGCGCGCCCGTTCGGCTTCCCCTTCCGCCGCGGCGAGACGCGCGCGTAATCCCGGCAGCGCTGACGAGAGCGTGCGCGCTTGCGCCCGCCGCGAGAGGATCGAACGCTCGCGCTTATAACGGCCGCCGGTCATCGCGCCGCCACCGCGAATTTCGTCGCCCTCGAGCGTTACGATCGCGTCGCGAAAGCCGCCGCGCACCAGGGGGACGCCGACGTCGAGCGACTCGACGACCAGGATGCGCCCGACCAAGAACGCGACGATCCCCGCGAAGCGCGCTTCGGTCGCACTGGCCAGCTCGTGGGCGTATCCGACGACGCCGGGGCCTTGGGGGCGGTCTGCCGGACCGCGACCGGCGCGCGCGCCGAGCGTATCGAGCGGCAAGAACGTCGCGCGGCCCGCTTCGCTCGCGCGCAGAAACTCGATCGCACGTTGGGCATCTTCGGCGCGCTCCGTCACGATGTTCGAGAGCGCCGGGCCGAACGCGATGTCGAGTGCGCGCGCGTAGCGCTCGTCGACGCGCACGAGATTCGAGACGACGCCGACGATCCCGGTGAACTCGCGGCGCGCCGTCGCTTCCAGCACCGCGCGCGTGCCGGGCACGTGACCCTCGAGGTTGGCTTCGAGTTCCTCGATCGTATGCAGCCGCGCCTCGGTGCCCGCGACGTCGCTCGTTGCCAAGCGCAACGCCGCTTCGGCAGCTGCAAGCGCTTCCATCGCTTCGGAGGCGCGTGCATCGGCCCGCCGCGCGTCATCCTGCGCTGCGGCCGCAACTTCGTGCGCCGCGCGCGCGACTTCGCGTGCGGCACCGAGCGCCCCGTCGCCCGCCGCAAGCCGCTCGCCGCGCGAAGCGGCATCTTCCCGCAGCCGGATGGTCTCACGTTCGAGCCGGTCGAGTTCGCCGCGCGCGGCGGCAATGTGCGCGCGCCGCTCGGCTTCGCTTGCGGCAGACGCCGACGCGGCCGCTTCCACCTCGCGAACGGCCGCAAAGATGCGGTCCAGAGCCGCGCGCGCTACGCCGAGCGCCTCGCGTGCGTCGCGTTCGCGCGAGCGGCCACGTTCGAGTTCCTCGCTCTTGGGGCCGAGCTCGCTTTCCAGGCGCTCGACCGCTTCGCCGAGCTCGGCCCGTTCGCGTTCGGCGCGCTCGCGATCGCCCGTGTAGCGGGCCGATTGCGCGGCGAGCGCTTCATACCGCCCCCCGAGCGCCGCACGTTCGGAATCGAGCTCCCCGAGCGTCGCGCGGGCTTCGGTCGTACGCGCGCGCACCTCGTCCAGCGCGTTCTCCCGTGACAACAGCTCGGCGCGCGCCGTGGCGACCCCGGCCTCTAGCGTCGCCGCACGGGCCGCGGCGGCTGTTCCCCGAGCGTCCACCTCGCCGAGCGCGGCCGCTAGCCGTTCGCGTTCGGCGCGCCGCGACGCGCTCGAGCGCACGTAGCTCAGAATCTCGAGATCGCGTGCGCGCGCCGACGCCTTGCGGAAGCGGCGCGCGCGCCGTGCTTGCGTCTCGAGTTCCGGAATCCGCGCCGCGATCTCGCCGAGCAGATCGCTCGTACGAATGCCGTTCTGCTCGGTCTGTTCGAGCCGCCGCAGCGACTCGTTCTTGCGCGCAAGAAACCGATTGATGCCGGCGGTTTCTTCGAACAAGCCGCGCCGTTCGGTCGGCTTCGCGGCGAGGATCGCGTCGATCTGGCCTTGCGAAACGATCGCGTACGAACCGGGTCCTAGCCCCGTGCCCATCAACAATTCGACGACGTCGCGTAGGCGCACGCTCTGGCGATTGATGAAGAATTCACTTTCGCCCGCGCGGTACGCCCGACGCGTTAGTTGCACTTCGCTCGCGTCGATGCGTAGCGCCCCATCGTCGTTCGCGAACGTGAGCGACACTTCGGCCATGCCGAGCGGCCGGCGCCGCTCGTTGCCCGCGAAGATGACGTCTTCCGTCTTCGTCGAGCGCAGCGACTTGGCGCTTTGCTCGCCGAGCACCCAACGAATCGCATCGACTAAGTTCGACTTGCCCGATCCGTTGGGTCCCACGAGCGCGGTGATGCCCGGTTCGAACCGCAGCGCCGTTTGTTCGGCGAACGTCTTGAAGCCGAAGACGCGCAGCGACGCGAGTTTCACGCGCGTCCGCGACGAGCGTCGCCCCGGGCCGCGGCGACGGGACGCGAGAAGATACGCGCGCCGACGTCTCCGTGCGTGCGCGCGACGCGCGCGAGTGCGTCCGCCGCAGCGGCCCGCTGCGCGGCCTTTTTCGATGGGCCGCTGCCCGTCGCGTACACTTCGTCACCAACGCGAACGTCGCTCGTAAACGTGCGCTCGTGATCGGGTCCTTCGAAGCGTTCGACGTACGAAGGTATGGTGCCGTAGTTTCGCTGCGTCCACTCCTGCAGCAGCGTTTTCGGATCGTCCGATAGCGGCGCGTTACGCTCGCGTTCGGCGACGTGCGTCCGCTCGACGAAGCGCGCCGCAGCTTCCAGGCCATGACGCTCGAACAGCGAGCCGACGAACGCCTCATAGGCGTCGGCGAGCGCCGACCGCCGGCGAGCCGGGGGCATCTTTGCGAGGCCCGCGCCCAGCAGCAGCACGTCTTCGAATCCCAACCGCTGCGCCGTGTCGGCGAGGGCGGCGTCGGCGACGAGCGACGATTTGCGCAGCGCGAGTTCGCCTTCGTCGGCTGCGGGAAAGCGCTCGCATAACGAACGCGCGACGATCATGCCGAGCACGGCATCGCCGAAGAACTCGAGCCGCTCGTTCGAACGCTCTGCCAGCCCCTCACGAACGGCGCTCTCGTGCACGAAGGCGCCTTCGTGCGCCGATGGGTCCGAGGCTCGCACGCCGGCGAGCCGGGCGAGTGCGCGGATGCGGCGCCGCCGCACTTCTCCGGCCACGTCGCTACGTCGCGTACTTTCCGAAAACGACGACGGCGTTGTGTCCTCCGAAGCCAAACGAACTCGAGAGCGCGACGCCGATCTCCGCGCGACGCGCGACGTTCGGCACGTAGTCGAGCGTACAGGCGGGATCGGGATGCTCGTAATTAATGGTCGGCGGGATGATCGAATGATGGATCGCGAGCACCGTCGCGACGCCTTCGAGCGCGCCTGCGGCACCCAGTGCATGACCGTGCATGCTCTTGGTCGAGCTGACCGCGAAGGCGTGGCCGCCGGCGCCGACGACGCGCGCGAGCGCCTGCGATTCGGCCGGATCGCCGATCGGCGTCGAGGTCGCATGGGCGTTGACGTAGTCGACGTCGGCCGGTCCGATGCCGGCGCATACGAACGCGCGCCGTAGCGCATACTCGACGCCGCGTCCATCGGGGTCGACCGCGACCAAGTCGTACGCGTCGGCCGATTGGCCATAGCCCAGCAGCTCGGCGTAGATGCGCGCGCCGCGCGCTCGCGCAACGGAAAGCTCCTCGAGCACGAGCACCGCGCCGCCTTCGGCCAGCACGAAGCCGTCGCGCTCCGCATCGAATGGGCGGGAAGCGCGCTCGGGCTCGTCGTTGCGGGTCGACAGCGCCTTCATCGAATCGAAGCCGCCCATCGCGACGTCGGTAATCGTAGCCTCGCAGCCGCCCGAGATCATCGCCTTGGCTCTGCCGCTCGCAATGAGATCGAACGCGACGCCGAGCGCGTCGTTCGAACTCGCGCAAGCGCTCGATACCGCGTACATCGGTCCGTGAAAGCCGTAGCGCATCGAGATCTGCGCCGGTGCTGCATTACTCATCAGCATCGGGATGAAGAACGGCGTAATGCGGCCGGCGTTGCCCGCGGCTCGCGCCTTCGTCACGGTGTCCTGAATCGTAATGATACCGCCGATGCCGCTCGCGACGACGACGCCCGTCTCGACGCGTAATGCCTTGTCTTCGGGGAACGCCGCGTCCGCGATCGCCTCGGCCGCCGCGACGAACGCGAATTGCGCGTAGCGGTCCATGCGGCGCGCGTCGCGCCGCCCGATGAGTGCATCGGGGTCGAAGTTCTTGACTTCGGCTGCGATCTGCGCCCGCAGTCCGGCAGCCTTCGCATCGAACGCCGTCACGCGCGCCACGCCGCTTTTTCCGGCGATGAGCGCAGCCCAGAATTCGTCGCGCGTATTGCCGAGCGGAGTGACCGCGCCCATCCCGGTGATGACGACCCGTTTCTTCTCCAAACCCGTCCTTTCGCTTCACCTGCGCGAAGCGGCCGCCGCAAACAAAAAAGCGACCTTTGGCCGCTCGCACGAAAAGCCTCTCGAACGTATGACGTCCGCCCAGTCGATGCCTCCGCCTGGGCCGGCCTACGGCGCTCGCCTTGCATCGAGGCAGCGGGCCTGATATGATCGGTGGCGCTATGTTCACCTTCGACCTGCAGTTGTTCGCATCCAAAAAAGGCGCGGGTTCCACCCGCAACGGCCGCGATTCGAACGCCCAGCGGTTAGGCGTCAAGCGCTTTGGCGGCGAGTTCGTCGTGGCGGGAAACATTATCGTCCGTCAACGCGGGACGAAGTTCTATCCCGGACTCGGCGTCGGCATGGGCAAAGATAATACGCTCTTCGCGCTCGTTCCGGGTCAGGTTCAGTTTTCCGAAAAGCGCAATCGCAAGCACGTCAACGTTCTGGTTGCGGCCGGCTGATCCGCGCATCCGGCGCACTGCACGAGGCCGCTTGACGCGGCCTTTTTCGTCGGACGAGTAGCCGGGCGTCGTGCAATTCATCGACGAGGCGACGATCAGCGCAACCGGCGGCCGCGGCGGCGACGGCATCGTCGCATGGCGTCGCGAGAAATACGTTCCCAAAGGCGGCCCGGCCGGGGGCGACGGCGGCCGCGGCGGCGACGTGGTACTCGAAGCGACGGCCGAACTCTCGACGCTCATCGAGTTCCGGTTCAAGAGACACTTCGAAGCTGAGTCCGGCAAAGCCGGCTCCACCTCGAATAAGTCCGGTCGCAGCGCCGGCGACCTCGTCGTAGCGGTGCCGGCCGGCACGCTCGTCTATCGCGCTTCGGGCGACGGCGAGTCGCTCGTGGCCGACCTGTCCCGGCCGGGCGAGCGGTTTCGCGTCGCCAAAGGCGGACGCGGGGGCCTGGGCAACCAGCATTACGCGACGAGCACGCGCCAAGCCCCACGATTCGCAGAGCGGGGAGAGCCGCCCGAAAGCGCACAGTTGCGCCTCGAACTCAAGTTGCTGGCCGATTGCGGCATTATCGGTTTGCCCAACGCCGGTAAGTCGACGCTGCTGTCGGTCGCCTCGGCGGCGCGACCGAAGATCGCCGATTATCCCTTTACGACGCTCGAGCCGCAACTCGGCGTCGTACGCCTGGGCCCCGAGGAGTCGTTCGTGCTCGTCGACGTACCCGGCTTGATTGAAGGCGCGCACGCCGGTTCGGGACTCGGTGACCGCTTCTTACGCCACGTCGAGCGCACGCGCGTGCTCGTGCATCTCATGGACGGGGCGCGACCGCTCGACGAAATCCTCGCGCAGCGGGACACGATCGAAAATGAATTGCGGCTCTGGAATCCGCACTTGCTCGAACGCCCGATCTTGCCCGTTATTTCGAAACTCGACATCCCGGAAGCGCGCGAACGCTTCGACGAATTGCGCGACCGGGTTGCGGATCTGCGCGGCATATCGGCCGCAACGGGAGAGGGCGTCCGCGAGTTGTTATTTGCGGCGTACCGCTCGATCGCCGAAAGCGAACCGCCGGCCGTGCTGACGCCCGACCCGCCTCGCTTCGTCCTGACGCCGCAGGAGCCGTTTCACATCGACGTAGCGGGCGACGGCGCGTTCGTCGTCTCGGGCGAGCGCATCGAACGCCTGGCTGCGATGACCGACTTCGACAGCGATGAAGGACTCGGGCGCTTCGAGGCGATTCTCGCGAAGATGGGCGTCGATAAACGGTTGCGCGAATTGGGAGCGAAAGACGGCGACACCGTGCGCATCGCGGATCAAGAGTTCGATTACTCGTGATCGAGCAAGAGCACGCCGGCCCGAGCGCGACGGTAAAATTCTACACCGGATTTCTCCTGGCCGTCGCGCTCGTAATCGCAGCGTCGTTCCTCGTCGGCTATCGTGCGGGCATCGCTATGGGCATGCATATGGCGAGCGCGCACCGCGCGCCGTGAAGCTGGGCCTTTTCGGCGGGACGTTCGACCCGGTGCATAACGCACATCTGTTCGTAGCGGAGGCCGCCCGCATCGAACTCGGGCTCGAACGCATGGTGTTCTTACCGACGCGCGGCTCCCACTATCGCGAGCCGCCGCTGGCGAGCGTCGCGGATCGCTTGGCGATGTTACGCGGGGCGATCGCGTCGAATCCGTTTTTTGCAATCGACGAAGCGGATCTCGCGCCGGAAGCAACGGGCTACAGCGCGGATCTGATGCCGCGATTACGCGGCAAATATCGAAGCGACGAACTCACCTTCGTCGTCGGCGGCGATTCGCTCGTCGATTCGCCGTGGCGACGGTTCGACACGGTGCTTGCCAATCTCGACGCGTTCGCGATCGCGCCGCGCGCGGCACGCGAACCCGAGCGCGTCGACCGCTTCCTCGCGACGCTCGAGCCATCCGAGCGCGTGAAATTTCGCATCTTGGAACTGCCGCTGCAGAGCGGATCGGCGACGCTCGTGCGCAGTCAACTCGCGCGCGGCGGCAGCGTGCGGTATCTGGTGCCGGATGCCGCATACCGTTACATTCACGAGCACGGACTTTACCGCAATGTCGCTTGTTGACGTTTCGACGCGCGTCGGAGCGGCTGTATGCGCGCTTCTCGTCGCAACCGCGTGCACGGCAGCCGTGCGCTCCGGCGACGACGGTGCGGCAATCTACGATGCGTGGCGCGACGGACGTTCGCGCGTCGAGGTAACCGCGAGCGGCAGCGTCGTGCGTTTGCTCGGAACGCGCATCGGCCGCAGCGGCGCGCACGAGGGCTTCCTCGTTCACCTCTCCGGCGCGGGCGCGCGTGGCTTGACCGTCCGCGTCGAGGACAACGTCGACCTCACCGGACCGATCCCGCTCGCGCCCGGCGACGCCGTAACGGTTCGTGGCGAATACATCTACGATCCGCGCGGCGGCCTCATCCATTACACGCATCGCGATCCCCGTGGTCGTCACCCGGACGGCTTCGTGCGCGTACGAGATCGCGTGTACCGCTGAAGCGCGAGCGGCGCACTATACAAAGTGTGGCGCCAGTCTCTATACTCTTTGCGTACGAACGCATGCGCGCACTGACTTCACTCGTTCTGGCGAGCGCTTCCCCGCGGCGCCTCGCCTTGCTCGGCGCGCTTGGGCTCGACGTCCGTGTGGTGCCGAGCCGTGTCGTGGAAGGCGATCGTCCCGGTGAAACGCCGCAGGCCGTCGCTCTGTGGTATGCACGCCTGAAGGCCGATGCCGTAGCCGCGCGGGAGCCCTCCGAGTTCGTCGTCGCGGCCGACACCGTGGTCGATCTCGACGGGCTTGCGCTCGGCAAACCGAAGGGCGACGACGATGCGGCCGGCATGCTGCATCGTCTCGCCGGCCGCGAGCATACGGTGCACAGCGCGTACGCCGTGCGCGATGCGCGAGAAGGCGTGTCGTTCGAAGCGCTTTCGTCGACGCGCGTATGCTTCGCGCCGCTCGACGACGCGACGATTCGCACCTATGTCGCGAGCGGCGATCCGCACGATAAGGCCGGTGCGTACGGCATTCAGGGCGCGGGCGCGGCACTGGTCGAACGCATCCACGGCGATTTTTATACGGTCATGGGATTTCCGCTCGGCGACTTCTTGCGCAGGCTCGCCGCGCACGGGTATGCAATCGGAGCGGCGCAGCCGTTTGCCGCGACGTGAGCACGCCGTTGTTATCGACGTTGCGCTCGACCGTAAGTCCCGATATCGGACTCGATCTCGGGACGGCGAACACGGTCGTCTACGAACGCGGCGCAGGCGCGATCGTGTGCGAACCGTCGCTCGTCGCCTACGACGTGCGTAGCGGGGCGATCGTCGCCATCGGCAACGCCGCTCGCGCCATGGAAGGACGGGCACCGCGCGCCGTTCGCGTCGTCCGGCCGCTGCGCCGTGGCACGATCTCGGATTTTCGGGCCGCGCAGACGCTCGTGGCGCGGCTGGTCGACCGCGCGCTCAGCACGCGTCCGCGCTTGGCGCCGCGACTCGTTGCGTCGGTTCCCGGTTGCGCGACCGACATCGAATGCAAGGCCGTCGAGCAAGCGGTCCGCGCCGCGGGCGCGCGCTATGCGAACTACGTTCCGCAAGCGGTCGCCGCGGCCGTCGGCGCGGGTCTCGACGTCACCGCGACGCGCGCACAGATGATCGTCGACATCGGCGGCGGCACGACCGAGATCGCGATTTTGGGGACCGCCGGCGTTATTCGTCTTGCGTCGCTGCCGATCGGCGGCGACGCGCTCGACGCCGCGATCGCTGCACGTTTGCGGGCCGAGCGATTCGTCGTCGGGCGGCCGACGTCGGAACTCGTGAAATGTGCGCTCGCGTATGCCGGTCGCGCGCCGGGCCGCGCGCCGTTCGTGGCCAGCGGCATCGACGTCGAACGCGGCGAGCCCGCGCAGCGGGAAATCGACGAACGTTTCGTCGGGGAAGCGATCGCCGAGGTCGTCGAGTCGATCGTGCGGGCCGTCGGCGCCGTGCTTTCCAGCGCGGCGCCGGAAATCGCGGCCGACCTGATCGATAGCGGCATTACGATGACCGGCGGCGGCGCATTGATTGCGGGCTTGGCGGGCGAGATCGGCGCGCGGATGAACGTCCCCGCCACGGTTGCGTCGGACCCGCTGCTATGCGCCGCTCGCGGCGCCGGGGAGATTTTGGGTTCGCCGACGCTGCTCGAGCGGCTGCGCCCGCACGGCGACCGGTTTACGAGGTGGTATCAATCTTTACGTACCGGGATGAGAGAAAGCTACTCGCCGTAATCGGATCGGTCATCGTAGCGGCGCTGGTGGCTCTCGTGCAATTGGAGTCGTTGCGAACCGGTAAGCCGAGCCCGCTGTCGATCGTGGTGTCGTCGTCCGCATCGCTCGCGCAGTCGCTCGTTGCAAACGTCGGCTTCGCGCTTCGCGACGCGGTGGCCACGGTGCAAGAAACGCCGCGGCTCTACGACGACAATCGCCGGCTCGCGGCCGAGAACCGCGCACTGCAGGCGCGCACGGGCCGCCTCGAAGACGCGCTGGCCGTGGCACCCGAGGCGCGCGCGAACGCCGAGACCGCCGCCGGCTTGCCGGGCTCCGTGGCGGCGAGCGTGATCGGTTACGATCCCGAAAACGTCAGCCGTTCGATCGAACTCGATCGTGGATCCATTGCCGGAATCAAAGCCGGCGACGGGGTCGTCAACGGCGACGGCGTCGTCGGCCGCGTGACCGACGTGGCACCGCTGACGAGCACGGTCCTATTGGTCATCGATCCGGCGAGCAAAGTGCCGGCGCTCGTGGCGCGCGGACGCTGGTGGGGCATCGCGACTGGGACCACTGCACGGGTAGCGTTGCGGTACGTCTCTCAGGACGCGAAGTTGCGCTCCGGCGACCGCATCGTCACGGGCCGTGGCCGCTCATTCGAGGCGGGCATGCCAATCGGCCGGATCGTACGCGTCGACCATCCCGAGGGGGCGCTCTATCAGACGGCGATCGTCGAGCCGGCCGTCGCGTTCGGGCGCCTCGAACGCGTCGTCGTCGTTCCACCCCAGCCGTAAGCCGTGCGCGATCCCGACGACATCGCCCGCACTCGCGCCTTCTGGATGGCGAGTCCGCGTCTCCACGCCTCCGGCGCGCCGGCTCGCACGGTCGAGCCGCCCAATGGCCGGCAGGCCGCATTCGCGCTGGGCCTGGCGCTGCTCGCGCAATCGACGCTGTTGCCGTTCGCGCGCATCCACGGGGCGTCGCCCTCGCTCGTGCTGCTGGTCGTCGCGTGGTACGGCATCCGCTCCGGCACGCTGCGCGGCGCAGCCTTCGGCGTGATCGCCGGCGCCTGCGACGACGCCGTGGCGGGCGCTACCGGAGTCGCTTGGATGTGCGCGAACGGCCTCGCCGGCGCGATCGCCGGCCGGCTAGCGAACACGTGGCTGGCGGACCTGTCGCTCGCGCTCGTGCCCGCAACCACCGTACTCGCGCTGGTGCGCTTCGTCGCCTTTGCGGTCGTGTTGCAGGCCGAGGGCCGCCCGCTCGCGCAGCCGCCGGCGCGCTTCCATGCGGCGCTGTTCGAGGCGTTGCTAGACGGCGCGGCGGCGTTCGCCGTGCTGCGCCTGCGCCGCAGCCTCGTCGTACCGCATGCACGCTACCGCTGACGCTCCCCGCGCGATCGGACGACGCGCCGCGAGAGCGGTCGTCTTCATCGCGGCCGTCGTCGTCGCGCTCGCCGCGCTCGTCGTGCGCCTCACGCAAGTCCAAGTGGTCGACGGCGCGCATTACGCCGCGGCCGCCCGCGCGAATCAGATCCGGCGCATCCCGGTTGCAGCGCCGCGCGGGCGCATCTACGACCGGCACGGCGTCACGCTCGTACGCAGCCGGCCATCGTTCGTCTGCGCGATGATCCCATCGGACGTTCGCGACATCGATGCGACGATGGCGGCTCTGGGGCGCGTGCTCGCTGTTCCCGAGGCGACGTTATGGAAGCGCCTGCTGCACCACCGCGGCATTACGTACAAAGGCTTCGACGAAGTCGCGACCTACGAACCGTACGGTCCGGTCGTGCTCGCCGCCGACCTCACGAGCACGCAGACGGCACGGCTCGCGGAGGCACAAGACGCGCTACCCGGCCTCGATCTCGAAGCGCAACCCGTGCGAGACTATCCCTACCGCAAGCTCGGCTCGCATTTTTTCGGATACGTCGGTCAGATTACCGAAGACGAATACAAAACGTTGCGCGGCCGCGGGTATACGCCGAACGACGTCGTCGGCAAAGAGGGGCTCGAACAGCGCTACGACGCGTATCTGCGCGGCAAGCCCGGCGGCGAACAAATCGTGGTGAACGCCCAGGGACGGCTCGTCCGGCGGCTCGGCCCGGTCGATCCCGTGCCGGGAAACGCCGTCGTGTTGACGATCGATTGGCGCTTACAGGAGCTGACGGAGCGGGCGTTACGCGCGCAGCTGCTCGCGACGGGACGCTTACGCGGGAAACGAATGGCGGGCGCCGTGGTCGCGATCGATCCGCGCGACGGCGGCATCCTCGCGCTCGCCTCATATCCGAATTTCGATCCCAACGATTTTACGAACGGGATCAAGGAATCGACGTACGCACGGTATTTGAACGACCCGCTGCGGCCGCTGTACGATCGCGCGATCGGCGCCGCGACGCCGACCGGCTCGATCTTTAAGATGGTCACGGGCTCGGGCGCCATCTCGTCGGGCGTAATCGGAAAAAATCAAGTACTGTACGATTCGGGCGCATGGAACTGCTACGGCACGACGTTCCGCGACATCGCGTCGGGCGGCCTCGGCACGACCGACTTCAAACGCGCGCTAGCCGCTTCGTCCGACGGTTACTTCTATCAGCTGGGTTACCGCTTGGGCCACAAGCGGCTGCGTTATTGGGCCGAGCAGTACGGACTGGGACGGAGCCTAGGCATCGATATTCCAGGTGAATATCCGGGCAATTGGCCGACCAATGCATGGTCGATGCAGGTATACGGCTTGCCGCTCGAACCGAGCGACGTCTGTCAGCTCGCAATCGGACAAGGCGCGATGCAAGCAACGCCGCTCCAGATGGCCGACGTGGCGGCGACCGTCGTCAACGGCGGCACGCTGTACCGCCCGCATCTCCTGCTCGCGATACGCAACGCGCGCGGCAAGATCGTACGGCGCTACGGACGCGAGGCCGTCCGGCACGTTCCGGTAACGCGCGAGGCGCTGGCCGAAGTGCGGGCCGGCATGGACGACGTGACCAAGCCCTGGGGAACCGCATACGGTGAGGACGTCCCGGGCGTTCCGTTCGGCGGCAAGACGGGCACGGCCGAAACCGACGGCGGCGCGGGACCCAATACGACCTGGTTCGTCGCTTACGCGCCGTCGTCGCATCCGGTCATTGCGATGGCGGTCTTCATGGAACGTTCCGGCGGATACGGCGCGAACACGGCGGCGCCCGTGGCGCGCGCGATGATAGCCGGCTACTTCCATAAGCCGCTGCCGCCGTAACGTAGACGTCGTCCGGCGAGCAGCGAAGCCGCGCGCCGGCGCCGAAGGCGGCGCCATGCTCGCGCACCGTATTCCCCCGTCCTCCGCGACCCGGCGCCTTTCGGGCGAAGGCGCCTTCGAACAGCTGGCCCGCGCGCGCGAACTCGAAGCGCTGGGGCGCCACGTTATTCATTTGGAAGTCGGCGAGCCGGATTTCGATACGCCGGCACACGTCAAGGCGGCCGGGATCGCAGCCATCGCGCGTAATGAGACGCATTACGCACCGTCGCCGGGTCTCGCGCGCACCCGCGATGCGATTGCCGAATATGCCGCACGCTTCCGCGGCATGGCACCGTTCGCGCGCGACAACGTGGTGGTGAGCCCCGGCCTCAAGCCGCTGGTGTGGAACCTGCTTTGCGCGCTGCTCGATCCGGGCGACGAGATGGTGTATGCCGATCCGGCGTATCCGGCGTACGCGGGTTGTGCCGCCTATCTCGAAGCGCGCGCCGTTCCGATTCCGCTGGTCGAACGCGCGGATTTCCGGCTCGATCTCGAACGGCTTGCGGCGGATCTACACGCGACGACCAAAGTGCTGGTGCTCAACTCGCCGCATAATCCGACCGGCGGCGTTCTGACGCGCGTCGACTTAGAAAGGATCGCGGAGCTTGCGATCCGTCACGACGTCACGGTCGTCTCCGACGAAATCTATTCGCGCAACATCTACGGCCGCGACTTCGTCTCGATCGCGTCGCTCGACGGCATGCGCGAACGCACCGTCATCCTCGACGGCTTTTCCAAAGCGTACGCAATGACCGGGTGGCGGCTCGGCTACGGCATCATGCCGGCACATCTTGCGAGCGCCGTCGCGCTGTTCGGACAGAACACGTATTCGTGCGTCGCGCCCTTCGTTCAGGAAGCCGGGATCGCGGCACTCGCCGGTCCCGACGACGACGTGCGTGCGATGGTAGCGGAGTTCGCGCTGCGCCGCGATGCCATCGTGGCCGGTCTCAACTCGCTGCCCGGCATCTCGTGCCGCACGCCCGACGGCGCCTTTTACGCATTCGCCAACGTGTCGGCGATTACGAGCGACGACCGTGCGCTCGCGTCGTACTTGCTCGACGAAGCCGGCGTAGCGGGACTGGGCGGCTCGTGTTTCGGTCCGTTCGGCCGCGGCTACATGCGGTTCTCGTACGCCCGTTCGCTCGCCGAAATCGAAGAGGCGATCGAACGGATGCGCGAAGCCTTGCCGCGCTTCGAACGCGTTACGGCAGACGCATCGCCCGTTTGACGCCGGCAATCGTCTCCGCGGCGACCGCGCGCGCGACCTCTCCGCCGCTTGCTAAGACGGCGTCGACCTGCGCGGGATCGAGACCGGCCCGCTTCTCGCGCAGCGGCGCGAGATAACGATTCGTTCGTTCCGCAAGCTCCGACTTGCAATCGACGCAGCCGAGTATGCCCGTGCGGCATTCGGCGGCGATGAGCGGTTCGCGAGCCGCGTTGACGATGCGATGGAGCGCGTAGACCGGACACACTTCGGGCCGGCCGGGATCGTGACGCCGGATCTTGAGTGGATCCGTCGTCATCGAACGGACTTTCTTGGTGGTCGTTTCGGCGTCGTCCGCTAATTCGAGTGCGTTGCCGTACGACTTCGACATCTTACGCCCGTCGGTGCCGGGCACGTCGGGGTAGTCCGAGAGCGTCGCTTGCGGTTCGACGAGCGTCGGGCCGTACAGATTATTGAAGCGGCGCACAACTTCGCGGCCGAATTCGAGATGCGCCAATTGGTCGCGACCGACCGGAACGACGTTTGCACGCATGACCGCGATGTCGCACAACTGCATGAGCGGATAGCCGAGAAAACCGTAGGTCGCAATCTCGCCGCCAAGTGCCGCAATCTGGTCCTTATACGTTGGGACGCGCTGCAGCCAGGCGACCGGCACGATCATCGATAGCAACAGATGCAGTTCGGCGATTTGCGGTACGTGCGATTGCACGTACAGCACGGCCCGTTCGCCGACGCCTGCCGCTAACCAGTCGAGAACCATCTCGCGTACGCTAGCGGCGAGCGTTTCCGTGCGTTCGAACCCCGTCGTCAGCGCATGCAAATCGGCGACTTCGAAGAACATTTCGTCGCCCGGATCGTAGGCGGTCCATTGCGCGAGCGTTCCGAGCAGGTGTCCCAGATGCAGACGCCCCGTCGGGCGCATTCCCGACATGATGCGACGGCGCGCGGGCGTCGCGAGAGTTGGCAACACGTCGGCGCGCGTTACTCGGATCTGCGCGACCGACCTGCTCCGTGCTCGAGTCGCATCAATACGCCACGCGCATCGCACCGCGCATGATGCCCGAACGGATCTTGGCGCGCACGAACGCGCGTGCATATGCCACCGCCTCGGCCGTCGCATCGCCGCGCGCGAGCGCCGCCGCCGCGGCCGCCGCAAGCAGGCACCCGGTGCCGCGAACGTCACTCGTAAGTCGCGTGCCCGTGAACTCGCGAGCGCCGTGCCCGTCGACGAGCACGTCGCACGGATCGCCCGTAAGATGTCCGCCGGTCACGAGCGCAGCGCGCGCACCACGCGCGACGAGCCGCTCGCCCGCGCCTTGCATTTGGGCCGGCGTCGTCACGCGCTCGCCCGTCAGGGCTGAGGCTTCGCCGAGATTCGGCGTCACGAGCGAGACGTACGGAAGCAGCTCGTCGCGTATCGCGCGGAGCGTCTCGTCGTCCGCAAAGCGGCCGCCTGCGCTCGCGGCGAGCACCGGATCGTAGACGACCGGCACGCGGACGTCGCGGACGTGCGCCGCAACGCAGCGAACGGTCGCGACGTCGAGCAGCGCACCGATGCGGTATGCGGCGATCCCGGCCGTGGCGAGCGACGCAAATTGCGCGGCGACGAAGCCGGCGGGGGTGGCCAGCGTCGCACGCACGCCGGCTCCGTCTTGCGCACTCAGACCGGCGGTTACGGTGACCGCGTACGCACCGCATTCGCGCAGCGCCAGCACGTCGAGCCCGAGCCCGGCGGCGTTCCACGGATCCGCCGTGCCGACCGAGCACACGACCAGGCTCAGTGCGCGACCTCGTGCCACCGTGCGACGAGCGCACCTGCCGCCGTCCGCACGTCGGAAGCGCGTGCGAGCGCCGAAATAACGGCCGCCATGCGGGCACCGCTACGCGCAACGTCGTCGAGCGCCGCGAGATCGATGCCGCCAATGGCCGCCACCGGCAACGAGGTCGCGCGCACGACGGCGCGCACGCCGGCCGCGCCGATCGGAGCGCCTGCATCGGCTTTGGAGCCGGTCGCGGCGAACGGGCCGCAGCCGACGTAGTCCGCCCCCGCCGCTTGCGCCCCGCGCGCCTCGTCCGGCGTCCCGCACGACATGCCGAGCAATCGCCCGCCTAGTGCCCGCCGGACGTCCGCCACGTCACAGCCGGCCAAGTCTTCCTGGCCCAGATGCACGCCGTCCGCACCGATATCGACCGCGGCTTCGACGTCGTCGTTCACGATGAGCGTCGCGCCGCTCGCACGGCAGCGTACGACGAGCGCGTGCAGCACTCGCCGATCGACGCCGCGCTTGGCGCGATACTGCACGAGCCGAACGCCGGCGGACAACACCTCATCCAAGAACGCCTGCGGCCGCGCGACGGCCACGTCGTCGAGGATGGCATAAATGCCGCGCAGCGCGGCGCGCGACGTGCGCGCTACGAGGGTCCGTTCGGATTCGAAGCGACGACGACGACCACCGACCCCGAGCCGCTACCCGCCGCATTCGTCGCGGTAACGAGCACGCAATACGGCGGTTGCAATCCGGCCACCGGCAAGAAATACACCTGATTCGTCGCATGCCCGGGTGCGAGCGGCGTCGCACCGGTTTGGTCAAGCGAGAGCGGAAGGTTTGCGAAGGAAAGGCCCGGCGGCGCAAATAGCCCGGTGGCCGCGTAATTCGGGCACGTCTTGACCGAGCCGTTGGGAACGGGTCCGACGCTATACTGCGATTGTTGCGGCGGATCGACCGTCGGATCGACCAGACGCGCACCCCACGTAAAGGTCACACCAGGCACGTAGAGTGCGGTCGTGCCGCCGCCGTTTTCCGCCGTCGCCGCGAGCGCGATGCCGAGGTTCGTTCCGCCGGGGGCGACGAAAAAGTCGTTCGCCGCGATGCTGTTTCCCGTAATGATGACGTGGTCGACGGATGAGGGCGCCCGCGAGCTCGACGAGAATCCGCTTCCTCCCGACGTACCGCATCCACTCGTGGCGGCGATAGCGGCGGCGGCAACGAGCGACGGCACGAAACGACGCATGCGAACAACTCCCAAACGTTAGAGCTACGACACGCCGCCGTTGGCTTCGGTCCGAGCGGTCTCCTGGGTCGCAGCGGCTCTCCCGCGCATCGGAGGTCCGTCAGCGCGCACGAAGCCGGAACGAAGAGAAACGACCCGCGGCATGCGCCGTGAGTCGTTTCGTTGGAGCCCAAGCGCGCGCGGAGCGCGTTAGCTGCAGGCGCCCTGAGCGGTTTTGAAGCTTCCTTCGAAAGAGTATTTCCCGGCGGTTCCCAACGACCGCGTGCGGTAGAACCACGAGAAGAACGCGAGTTCTTGCGGATGATACTTGAAGCCCTTGGCCGTTAACGCGAACGGCGTGCCGGTGAGCGGATCTCCGACTTCCAGATTGTTCTGGCAGCTGCCGACCTGTCCGACGTGGCCCCACGCGGGCGTCACGTTGTCGTTATTGAAGCCCTGTACGAACGGATCGTTCGCCCATTCGCCGATCTCGTGCGTCCAAGCGTGGATATCTTCGATCGGAACGCTGAAGATGCCGGCGTCGTTATACGCGCCGACCGAGTAGGTCTGCGTCCCTCCGCGCACGTTGTAGGCGCTGTGGTAACCCAGGATGCAGCACTGGAAATTTTGCGTCTGAAAAGTGTTGTACGTGAGGATGATCGGATACTGATTGGCCTTTGCGTACTTCGCCGTAACGCCGGTGACCAGATTATCGTATTCGTTGATGTCGATCTCGCCGATGTTGTGGTTCGAGCCGGAGCATACGCCGGGCTGCGTTATTGCGTCGACCGGAGCCTTGACGTCGAGCGTTCTTATCGACGCCGCGGGCGAAAGCAGAACGTGGTAATTGCTTCCCTTTGCATACTGCCAGAATTCGGCGCGCTGGAAGGCGTCGATCAATTGCGTGGTGCCGACGTTCACGCCATTGGAAACGAAACTCGCGTTCGTGAAAAGCAGCGAGCCGAAGAAACGATTGGTTACCGACACGTTGTCGCCGCAGCCGGGCTTCGACGGGTCGAGAACCGTGCCGTCGGTGAAGTGCACGCGCAAGGCGATCGGCACGTACTTGACGGTCGTCGACGTCTTGCTGCGCGGGTCGCTGCCGACCACGTCGAATTGATACGTCTTGCGATCGAGCGGCGACGTAACCGCAGAATGCCAGAAGGGTATCGTCTGACCGAATGCGGCTTGACGCACGAGCGTCGAGGCGTCGATGTTGCGGGCCGGTAGCGTCGTGAAGTGAGGAACCCAATGCGCACGATCGTTCGTTGCATTAGCGGCAGACGCGGCACCGATCGTCGAAAGGCCGACGACCGCCGCGCACAGAGAGAGAGCGAGCTTCTTCAAGGAGCACTCCTAAGCGTAGCGTTATTGGTCCGTCGCAGCCGGGTCGCGAGGCGGACCGCGGGGGCATTGTCACTCGCTAACGGACTTACCTTCCCTTGGTTCATCGCAACGCGGCGTTCCCCGTAAGTCGATGAGCCTCGACTATTTTACCACTAAACTAATCTCCCGCCGCTCGCCCCTTAGTTCGTAGGGAGGGATAAAGCCGGAAGCGCGACGTCGAACGGAGCATCCGCTCCATCGAACAGCAGCGGTCCGATCCCGAGCGTTAGCGACTGCGGTACGAACCGGTCGGGCGTCGCAAACGTCATCTCTGCGGCATAGCGCGCGGCTACCGGCAAACGTAAGCCCGTAAACAGCCGGCGGTCCGTTAAGGCGGCATCGCGCGACTCGATGGCAAGATAACGACGTCCGCGCTCGTCGCGTAACGTCGTACGCCCGTATGGAAGAATGGAAACGGGCTTATCGCTACGATCGCAAAGCCGATGAGCAACGCGATACGTCCGGTAAAGAACGACGCCTTGCGAAGCGCAACGTCGATTCCGTCGACGTTGGCGGCAATTCCGGCGGGAGCTAACGCTCTCCATGGATGGTACGGGTCTTTCACACGAACGCCATCATGCTCTCGCACGATGCCGTACGCAGCGCGCGCTAGCGCCGTCGCTCGAATCTGTCGAGCATGATCGAAAAAGTCGATCCGTTCGGAAACGATCGCGACGACGCCACGAGCGTCGGCGTGCGAGGCAAGAATGCGCGCCGATGCGATCCGTACTCGATCTGCGTCGAACACCGACTGCAAATGTGCCGCCGAACCAAAATACCGGCGCTCGCTGCTGCTCAGCAGCCCGAAGGCCCTATCGAAGCGCCGGGCCGATAACGCGCGCAGGTATCGTTGCAACGTCGACCGTTCATCGCGCGAAAGCGCGGCGGCGGCGGGGCGCGCGGCGCTCGCGCTCGCCGCCAGCGCGCCGAGCGCGAACGCGCGGCGCTTCACTGCTCTTCGCCGACGATGAGATCCACGATACGGGTCAGCTCCCCCTCATCCGCATAGCGGATCTCGAGCTTTCCGCCGCGCTTCCCCGGAACGATGGCCGCAGCAGCTCCGAGCGCATAGCGCAGTCGCGACTCCACCGCCTCGTACGTGGCATGACGGCTCCCAGGGGGTGTCGGCGACTCAACGGGGCGGTGGGCCTTGCGGCGCGATCCCACCTCCTCGACTTGCCGGACGGAGAGCCCATCACGCACGATGCGTTGGGCTAGCGCGACGCGCAGTTCGGGTGCGACGGCCAACAGGGCGCGGGCATGTCCGACCGTGAGGTCTTTGGAGCGGAGCATGGCTTGCAGCGATTCCTCGAGCGACAGCAGCCGGAGCGCGTTCGCAACGCTTGGTCGGCTCTTACCGATGCGCTCGGCGACCTCGTCCTGAGTCAACCCATAGTCGTCGACGAGATGTTGGAAACCCATCGCTTCTTCCAGCGGATCGAGGTCCTGTCGTTGGAGGTTTTCTACCACTGCCACCTCGAGGCTCGAGCGGTCATCGGCCTCCCGAACGATGGCCGGGATTGTCGCGAGACCCGCAGCAGCGGCCGCGCGCCATCGTCGCTCGCCGGCTATGAGCTCGTAGCGCTCCGCCTCGGCGTCGTATGCGGGCCGCACGAGAATTGGCACGAGCACGCCGAGTTCGCGAATCGACCCTTCCAGATCGCTCAGGGCTGCCGGATCGAAGATGCGGCGAGGCTGCTGACGGTTCGGCCGAATGGCGCCGATGTCGATGTGTCGCAGCGGCGAAGAAGGTTCCATGGACTGGGCGGCCGGCGGTTCGCCGAGCAGGGCGTCTAGACCGCGGCCGAGACGGCGTCGCTGCGTACTCACGGACCCATCACTTCGCGCGCGAGGAGAAGGTAGGCTTGCGCGCCCCGGCTCTTCACGTCGAACTGGACGACGGGCTTGCCGAAGGACGGAGCCTCGGACAGGCGGACGTTGCGCGGAATCTGCGTCCGGAAGACGTGCTCGGGAAAGTGGGCGTTCACCTCATCCAGGACATCGAGCGCCAAGCGGGTACGCCCGTCGAACATGGTGACGAGCACGCCGGACACGCGCAGAGCCGGATTGAGCCCGCTGCGAACGCGCTCGACGACTTGCATCAACTGCGACAGTCCTTCCAGCGCGTAATACTCGGCCTGGACAGGGATGAGCACTTCATCCGCGGCGGTCAGCGCGTTGAGCGTCAGCAAGCCGAGCGACGGCGGACAGTCGATCAGCACGTAGTTGTAGTCGTCCCGGACGGGCAAGAGCGCTCTGCGTAGCCGCGTCTCGCGGGAAGGCGCCGAAACGAGCTCGATCTCGGCACCGGCAAGTGCGATTGCCGATGGTACGAGGTCGACGTTCGGCATAACCGCTACGCGCGTCTCCGCTAGTGGACGATCGGCCAACAGCACGTCGTACATTTGGCCTGCGAGTGCGTGCTTGTCGACCCCAAAGCCGCTCGTCGTATTTCCCTGCGGATCGATGTCGAGCAGCAGAACCCGGCGGCCGAGCATAGCAAGCGAGGCGCCCAGATTGACCGTCGTCGTACTTTTCCCGACGCCGCCTTTTTGATTGACGACGGCGATCGTCCGGGACATGCGACGGTCCGTTGCTGACGATGGCATCGGCCGTACCGTTCAAAGAGACGGTTCGGCCGACCCTTTGAGGCGGCCGGTGAGCCGGCGTTCAGCTGCACGCGTCAACGCCGACCGGCTCGTATAGGAGAAGTTTCACGTGGAACAATCATCGGCGGCCTGACGCTTCCGGGCGCGTTACGGCAGAGTTTTCCGCCGCGATTCACTTCTGAACGCCCATGGTGAGCCATCCCGGACACAACTGTGGCCGACCAACTGCAAAGGCGACTCGAGATAACGTTTCACGTGAAACGCCGCCCCTTTTGTGGCAATCCCGAATAACGCAACGCCAGCGGTCGCTTAGTAAAGGTCAAACCCGCTCTTCGTCTGGCGAACGAGCCTCAGGGCTAAGACGGGCCTAAATCCTCAACGAGCGCTTCGATCCGGCGTAGTTGCGCAGACCGCTCGTTTGTTTCCGGGTCGTCAAGGGCGTCCTCGAGCAGCCGGCTGAGTATTTGGCCGACTGCCGGACCGCCCCGCGACCCTTTCGCGATGCGGCGTGCTCGCTCCAGCGCCAGAAGAACGTCGTTACCGTCGACTGCGAGATCGCCCGCAGAGAAGGGACGCTCGGCTGCCATCTCCGAGCGTACGCGCGCTTCGAAGCGCTCGTTCCCATCATCGCGTTTTGGGAGGCCGCTGCCCGCAATGTCCGCATGCCGTAAAGCGAATTGCAACTCGACGCGTTCCGGCCCGACGCGGCGAATGAAGCGTCGTACGGCGCCGTCGCTAAGTGCGTCGTCCGTCGCGTACATATGCCGGCGCACGAGCGAGGCGACGAGTTCGGCATCGTCCTTCGGCAATCGCAAGCGGCCGGCGACGTCGCGGGCCATGGCTTCCCCGACGACGTCGTGCCGATAGAAGTGTGGCCCGTCCTTCGTTCGAGGCTTTCCGACGTCATGAAGGAGAGCCGCCAAGCGCAGCTGCCAAGGGCCGGCGGCCGCGTCGAGCGTGGTTAGATTGTGATGGTACACGTCGTAGGCGTGAAACTCGTTCTGCTCGACTCCCAGCCCTTCCAAGAGTTCCGGCAAAACCCACGCCAAGACGCCGGATCGGCGTAGCACTTCTAAGCCGATCGAGGGCCGCTTGGCGGAGAACAGTTTGAGCAATTCGTCGCGGACGCGCTCCGCAGACACGGTGGCGACGAGCGCCGCCGACGCGCCCATCCGCTCCCACGTCAAGGCCGACGGCTCGAACTCGAAGCGTGCCGCAAATTGCGCCGCGCGCAACATACGCAGCGGATCTTCGCTGAAGGCGTCCGGCTGGAGCAAGTCGATGCGCCCGGCGCGAATGTCTGCTTCACCACCGTACGGATCGACGAGGCGACCGTCGGCGACCGAACGCGCCATCATGTTCATGCGGAAGTCGCGTCTGGCGAGATCGTCCTCGAGCGATATGTCGGGGCCGGCTTCGACCGTAAAGTCGCGGTGGCCGAGACCCGTCGAACGTTCACGTCTAGGCACCGCCACGTCGACCACGACCCCATCGACCGTCGCTTTTACGACGGCGAACGATGCGCCGACCACGCTCGCCGGCCCCAAGCGACGCAACCGCTCCGTAAGATCGCCAAGCGATATGCCCGTGACGACGTAGTCCAAGTCTTTCGCGGGGCGGGCGACGCCGTCGAGTGACGTGCGAATCTCGTCGCGCACGCGCCCGCCGACGGCATAGACCATAGATCCCGGCAGGGCTTCCGCCAGGCGAGCGTCGACTAGGCGGGCGGTATCAGCCACCCGAGCCCTGCCAACATAGCGGACGCTTGGCGGGGATACCGGCACGTCGCGGAAAGCGCTCGCCCGTTTGCGCCACCTTCTCGACAAGCACGATGCGGCGCGTATCCGGCTCCACGGCGTCGCCGGCTGAAATGAGGTGTTCGCCTACGAGCCGGCCGCCCAGAACCAAGGCGGCGTCGGTAGCGGCACTGCGCTCGGCGTCGCTCACACCGCCACGTTGCAAGACTGCTACGCCGCCGATACGCAAAAGCGGCAGCGTGAGTTCGAGTACCGTCGTCAAGCTTCCGACGGCTCGCGCGGTGGCCGCTGCGAAGCTGCCCCGCTCCGGACTACGCCGGCCGACGTCCTCGGCACGTTCGCCGAGCACCTCGACGGGCAAGTCGAGCGTCGCCACGACGTCGGCGAGGAAGCGGGCCTTTTTCGCAACGGATTCGATCAGGGTCACCGGCCCGCCGGTCGCGAGCGCCAGCACGATCCCTGGAAAGCCGCCGCCGCTACCGACGTCGACGAGCGGGGTGCGGACGTACGGCAAGAGTGTCAACGAGTCCCCAACGTGCTGGCGCACGGCCTCGGCATCGCGGGCTGCCGTCAAGTTTAAGGTCGCATTGCGATCCAGCAACATGCGCTCGAAGCTTTCGATCCGGTCGTCGTCGATTACGAGTCGGCTCATGCCGGCGCGGCGGCTCGTCCGACTTCGGCGCGCCGGCGCCGGAGGGCCACTGACAGAATGTCGACGTCGGCGATCGCTACCCCGGAGAGGCGCGCCGCGGCACCGAGCGATCGCGGGCGGTACAAGCCGAACTTCTCGCGCGCCTCGCGCGAAAGCGCGCCGACCGTCTCGTACGCGAAGTCGGCTGGAATCGGGGTCGACTCGTCGCGTGCCGTCCGAGCGACCGCGGCCTTTTGCCGTTCGACGTAGGTTGCGAGCTTGATTTCGATTGCGACCCGCTCGAGCGTGTCCGCATCCGTGTGCAGCGCGCCGGCAACGTCGCTCGGGCCGAACTCCGGGCGGCGAAGTGCGGCCGCGACCGTCGTTCGCTGCGGCGGCGTTCCCAGAGCGATGGAGACGCGCTCGGCAGCGGACTTTGCGCGCTCCAGACGCGCCCGGCGGTCGCGAAAGGCACAATAGGCGTCAGCGGGGAGCAGTCCGAGCTCGAAGCCAATCGGCGAAAGGCGAAGATCGGCGTTATCGTGGCGCAGCAACACGCGGTGCTCCGCGCGCGAAGTCAGCACGCGATAGGGCTCGTCGACGCCGCGCGTGACCAAATCGTCGAGGAGCACGCCGAGATACGCTTGCGATCGCTCCGGCACGTACGGCGGGAGCGATGTCGCCGCACGCGCGGCATTGATACCGGCGATGAGGCCTTGGGCGGCCGCCTCCTCGTATCCGGACGTTCCATTGAGCTGTCCGCAGTGATACAGGCCGCGGACGCGCCGCGTTTCGAGCCATGGGTGGAGCTCGGTCGGCGGGACGTAGTCGTACTCGACGGCATAGCCCGGTCGTAACAATTCGGCGCGTTCGAGTCCGGGCAGCGTGCGGACCATGGCGAGTTGTACGTCGGCCGGCAGCGACGTCGAAAAGCCGCCGACGTAGAGCGAATCGCTGGACCAGCCTTCGGGCTCGACGAAGATCGAGTGCGACGGATTGTGGGAAAACTTAACGACTTTATCTTCAATCGAGGGACAATACCGCGGCCCGATGCCTCGGATGAGATCGAGCCCGTAGAGCGGCGAGCGATGGAGGTTGTCCCGGACGAGCGCGTGCGTCCGTTCGTTCGTCGGCGTTATATAACACGGTAATTGCGGGCCCGCAAAACGCAGCTCGCTGCGATAGGAGAACACGAGCGGCACGGGGCTCGGCGGCTGTTCGCGCATCGCCGCAACGTCGGCGCTCCAAGCCGCAACGCGCGGCGGAGTGCCGGTCTTCAGACGTCCGGTCGCAAATCCCAAGCGCCGCAGCGTATCGGCTAAGGCGAGCGCCGGCGCCTCGCCGCGGCGTCCGGCGGGTTCGCTCGCCTCGCCGCAATAGATGCGGCCGCCCAGGAACGTCCCCGTGCCGAGCACGACGCGCCGGGCGCGATAGGTTCGCCCGTCGCCCGTCACGACGCCGCGCGCCTCGCCCGCTTCGACGAGCAGATCGTCGACGAGTCCCTCGACGATCGTTAAGTGCTTAAGCGTTTGCAGAAGCGCCGTCGTTTCGCGCGCATACGCGTCTTTGTCGGCTTGCGCGCGCAGCGCGCGGACCGCCGGCCCCTTACTTTCGTTGAGGAAGCGGACGTGAAGCGAACAGCGGTCGATGATGCGGGCCATCGCGCCGCCGAGCGCATCGATCTCACGCACCAGCTGCCCTTTCGCACTTCCGCCGATCGACGGATTGCAGGCGAGCGCCCCGATGCGCAGCGCGTCGCCCGTAATCAAGAGCGTACGTGCGCCGAGCGTCGCCGCGGCGTGCGCCGCTTCGACGCCCGCATGACCGCCGCCGACGACGATGACGTCGGCGTCGTCCGGACGCATCATTTGCCGATGCAGAAGCGCGCGAAAACGCCGTCCAGGACGGCTTCGCTCGCGTCCCGGCCCGTGAGCGACGCCAGCGCGGCGTGGGCCGTGGCGAGGTCGCCCGCGATCAGATCGACCGGATCGCGGCGGGCCAGCGTCGCGCGGGCGTCGGCTACCGCCCGCCGCGCGGCATAGACGGCGTCGGCCTGCCGCAGAGTCCCGATCGTCGGCCGTGCGGTATCGAGCGGGGCCGCTCCGGTGGCTGCCAGCAAGGCGGCGCGCACGCGTTCCACATCCTCCTCGCGGCGCGTGGTGGCCGAAAGCGCCTCGCGCTCGCTCGTCTCACGCGCCTCATAGCCGGCCGTGCCGAGATCGGCCTTGTTGAAGACGACGACGCGTTCGCGTCCGCGCGTGCGCACGAGCACGGCTGCCGCGTCGCCATCGAGCCGGCGCGAGCCGTCGACCACGACGAGCACCAGCGTCGCGTCGGCCAAAGCACGCTCGCTGCGCGCGATTCCGAATGCTTCCAGGCCGCTTGCCGCGGGACGCAGTCCCGCGGTGTCGACGAGCCGACCGACCGAACCGTTCCCGAGCGCCACGCTCTCCTCGATCGTATCGCGCGTCGTGCCCGCTTCCTCCGACACGAGCGCTCGCTCCACACCCAAGAGCGCATTGAGCATGGACGACTTCCCGGCGTTGGGCGGACCGACGATCGCGATGGCGATGCCCTCACGCACGAGCCGCCCGCGCTCCCAGTCGTTCGTAAGCTCGGCGAGTTGCGCGTCCACGGCCCGCAGTTGCGCCCCCAGCGCTTCGGTCGATGGCGCGGCCACTTCGCCCGGGAAGTCGAGCGCCGCGCTGAGCTCTTCGAGCATGCCTACCAATGCCTGCGCCTGCCGATCGACGATCGTTGCCAAGCCGCCGGCGAGCCGTGCGGCTGCGGCGCGAACCGCTCCGCGATGCTCGGCGGCGATCGTATCGGCAACCGCCTCCGCGGCGGATAGATCGAGCTTGCCGGCCAAAAAAGCCCGGCGCGTGAATTCGCCGGGACGCGCCGGACGGGCTCCCGCCTCGAGCAGTGCGAGCAACGCTTCGCGTGCGACCGCCGGCGAGCCGTGGAGGTGTAGTTCGACGACGTCTTCGCCCGTGTAGCTGTGCGGCGCTGGGAAAAATAGCGCCAGGCCATCGTCGAGCAGCGCGCCGTCCGCAGCGACGATGCGGGCCCTCGTCGCGACGCGCGGGCGCAACGGACGGACGGTGCGTGCGACGCGCGCGGCGACGGCCGCCGCCGCGGGACCCGTCGTCCGCACGATCGCAATCGCTCCGCGGCCGGGCGGCGTTGCGAGTGCCGCCACCGTCTCCATGCCCGGATCGCTCAGGTGGAGCGAGGAATAACGACGACCCGGCGCTCCGGTTCGACGCCGCTCGATTCCGTAGCGACGAACGGGTTGTCCGCGAGCGCCAGGTGAATGACTTTACGTTCTGAGGGCAGCATCGGTTCGAGCGGAATCGGCCGCTTCTCGCGGATCGCCCGCTCGAGCGTTTGCAAGGCCAGCCCCTTGAGGAGGTCGGCGCGCCGGGCGCGGTAGCCTTCGGCGTCGATCGTGAAGTAATGGCGCTCTTTCTTCACACCGGCGTTGACCATGTTGTTGAAGAGCAGGTTGAGCGCTTCGAGCGTGTGACCGTGACGGCCGATCAAGTTGGCCAAGTCCGGCCCGTCGACTTCGAGATATTCCCCTTCGCTGCGCGCATAGTATCGAACGCGCGTCCCGCCGATACCCATTTTGCCGAGCAGCTGTTCGAGCAATTCGCGCGCCGGCCGCACGGATTCCGGTTCTAGCCCCGCCTCAGCACGCGGCCGCGGCGCCGCCACGAAGTCTCGGCGCATTGGCGGACGTCCCCCCGGCTGTGGCCCACGTCCGGCCGGCGGATCGCCACGCGGCCGTCCGCCACGTCGCCGTTGGCCGTATCCGCCAGCCGTGCCCTCAGCTCCCGAACCCTGATCGTCGTCCATATTCGTCCCCTCGCTCGCGCTAACGCCGCGAACTGCGGCGCCGCCGCGCCGCGCGCGATCCACCGCCGCTGGTTTTGATCGTCGCCGTCGCGTCCTCGGCCGACAGGGCGGCCGCCGGAAGCGCAACGCGCGCCGTCCCATTCGTACCGGTCGTACCGGAGCCGGCCGTCGTTATTGCGGTCGCGGCGGCCGCGGAGCGCGGGAAGCGGCGCATCAGATAGAGTTGCTGCGACATCGTAAACACGTTGTACGATAGCCAGTAAATAATGAGCGCGGAAGGCCAGGCGAAGCGAAAACCCATGTACCCGATCATGGCAGGTGAGACGAAAGCCATGATCTTCTGCTGTTGTGCGGTCGCCTCGTCCATCGCCGGCGGGCTCGTGAACTTGACGCTGAAGTACATCGACACGATGTACAGCACGAGCAGCGCATAGTCGGGAACCGCTAGGCTCGTAGCCAGGATGTGATTGGGAGCACGCTCGCTCACGCTGCTGCCGATCCAAAGCCATTTTTGGCTCGCGAACAAGGCTTTGTCGCCGTTGATCGCCGTGTACAGACTAAAAAGGATCGGCATCTGCAACAAGAGCGGTAAGCAGCTGGCGAGCGGGTTGACGCCCGTCTCTTTGTACATCTCCATCGTAGCGGCGCTGAGCTTCTCGCGGTCGTTTTTGTACTTCGCCTGCAACGCTTTAAGCTTGGGTTGCAGCTCCTGCGTGCGAAGCATGCTCTTGTATTGCATGCTGTTGAGGGGCCAAAAGATCGTCTTTACCCCGAGCGCCAAGAGGATCAGACTCCAGCCGTAGTTGTGCACGGCGTGGTAAATGGCGGTTAGGACCGCGTGCAACAGCGTCACGATTGGCGCGAGCAGATTCGGAAAGCTGAACGCCATCAACGCGGGGTGGAACTCCACAGGGATAAGACCTTTCAGGTGACCGGGACGGCGAGCGGTGCTCGGACGCGGGCGCTACGGAACGAGATCGACGCCGCCTAAGCTCCAAGGATTGCAACGCAAAACGCGCCACACGGCGAGCGATACGCCGCGGGAGATGCCGTGTTTCAACATCGCCTCCTTGGCATACTGCGAACAGGACGGATAATAACGGCAACGTGGGCCCAGGAGCGGCGAGACGAGCCGCTGGTATGCTTCAATCGGCAGCGTGGCGAGCCGGCGAAGCGCACTCACCCGGGCGGAGCGATGCGATGGAGGGCGGCTTCGAGTTCAGCCACCAGCGTTACGTAGCCCGCGCTCGCCGCAAGCGGACGAGCCACCACCACGAGCCGCACGCAGCTCGGCCGGAACGGCAAGGCGTCGAAGGCGCCGCGGATGCGGCGCCGGACCAGATTGCGGACGACCGCATTGCCGACCGGCTTCGCTACGGTCACGGCGATTCGAACGCCCGGCGGACCGGGAACCGCATGAACGGCGAGCGTGGCCCCCCGAGCCCCGCGTCCCGAGCGCCGCACGAACGCGATCTCGCTCGACCGGCGTAGCGACACATACCAACGCACGGCTAGACGGTCAGGCGCTTGCGGCCCTTCTTCCGGCGCGCGGCGAGAACCTTACGACCGTTTTTCGTGCTCATCCGCTCGAGGAAGCCATGGACGCGCTTGCGCCGACGATTGTGCGGTTGGAACGTGCGTTTCACTGAGCGTCTCCTGCCAAAAATCGTGCGGCCCGGCATTCGACCGTCTGCAGACCCGTCAGTATAGCCGTGGGCGCGGCGCGGAGTCAAGCCGCATCCCGGCTTTCTGAGAGCCGTTACTATCCTTTCCACACCTGTACATAAGCCTGTGGAGTCGCTCGCTTGTTACGCGCCGGAAAACGGCGTGGTTGCGATTTTCCGGCTCTCGAGCACCCGAGCGAAGCAATGTCGCAGGGGTTCGAAAAAGCACCGAAAGATGGTCGCGGCGTTACCTCGCGCGGGGTGTGGACAAGTGTATAAATCCGTGGATTCTTTCCGGAGGATTCGCATTTCACTACTCCAATTCTCCGGCTCCATTCCCGGGAAGTGACCCTCGTCCGCGGACGTCGGCTTGTCGGGAAATTTATTTCTAAGGCGGTAAACCTGTATGGCCTCGGCCCTTGGAGAGACCGGCGTCTCGAACGAGCTGTGGGGTGCGGCGCTGGCGACGCTCGAGCGCAAATATTCGAAGCCCATGTTCGAAATGTGGCTCAAGCCGATGCGAGCGCTCGCCATGAGCGAGGCGGAGATCGTGCTCTCGGTCCAATCGTCGTTCGCCCGCGATTGGGTCGAGAACCGCCTCAAAGGCGACATCGCGGAGGTCTTGGCCGAACTGCTCGGCACGCCGATCGCGCTGCGCTTCGAGGTCGCTCCGGAACACAACGCGGCGGCACCGTTGCCTAGCCTCACGGTCGAATCGGCGCGTGTCGCGGCACCTTCGCCCGAAGAGCTGCGGCACGGTTACCTCAATCCGCGCTATTCGTTCGACGAGTTCGTGATCGGCAATTCGAACCGCTTCGCGCACGCAGCATCGCAAGCCGTGGCCGAGTCGCCGGCGCGCGCTTACAATCCGCTGTTCCTATACGGCGGCGTCGGCCTCGGCAAGACCCATTTGATGCACGCGATCGGACATCGCGTGCTCGCCGGAAACCCCGACGCCAACATCGTGTACGTCTCGAGCGAGAAGTTTACCAACGAATTCATCATCGCGATCAAGAACAATCAGACGCTCGACTTTCGCAATAAGTATCGCCATGCCGACGTGCTGCTCATCGACGACATCCAGTTCCTCGAGGGCAAGGAACAAACCCAAGAGGAGTTCTTCCACACCTTCAACTCTCTCCACGAAGCGCAAAAACAGCTCGTGATCTCGAGCGATCGTCCTCCTAAAGAGATTCAGACGCTGGAATCGCGCTTACGCTCGCGCTTCGAATGGGGCCTATTGACCGACATCCAGCCGCCGGATCTGGAAACGCGCGAAGCGATCCTGCAGAAGAAAGCCGAATCCGAAAAGATCCCGGTACCGGATGCGGTCACGTCGTTCATCGCTAAAGTAATTCCCTCGAACATTCGCGAGCTCGAGGGCGCGCTGATCCGGGTAGTTGCCTTCGCGTCGCTTACGAAGTCGCCGATAACGGCCGATCTTGCAGCGGAAGTGCTCAAAAACGTAGTCGCGGCCGGGCCCTCGCGCCGCATCACCATCGCCTCGATCAAAGAACGCGTCGCCAAAGCGCACGGACTGACCGTCAAGGAGATGGACCACCACCGCCGCGATCAACGGTTGGCCGCACCGCGTCAGATCGCGATGTACATTTCCACGGAGCTCACCGATTGTTCGCTGCCGCAGATCGCTCGCGAATTTGCGAAAAAAGATCACACGACCATCATGTACGCCCGCGACAAAGTGAAGAACCAGATGTCGGTCGACGAAGCTTACCGCAACAAAGTCCGCTCGCTCATGGCGATGTGTCAGAGCGATTGACGTTACCCTCGTCCCTGCGAAGAGCCGCCCGGTGCGGCTCTTTTTCTTTGCCGCCGGCCGCGCGAGACGTACACCGCATGCGGTGCAGATGCGGTACAGGGCGTGCGTCTCACCATGGATAAACTTCGCACGCGTCGCCGCACGGTGGAGATGTGGACGGTGCACGGCGTTCTACGCACACGTTGTTCCGCGACCGATGCCACGCCCGAGCGGCGATCGCCCGGTTCTCCTCAGATTACACCGCGTTACTACTATTACGACGACGTTACTTTTCTTTAAGGTAACGGACCGAGGACGAAGGGCGGGAGTGGATACGTGAAGTTCAGCTGCAGCACCAAAGACATCGCATCGGCAGTCGGCGCTGCGAGTAAGGTCGTCAACGCCCACACGACCGTGCCGATCCTCTCCAACGTCTTGTTGACTGCGGACGACGACGCGATACGCGTGCGCGCGACCGATCTCGAACTCACGCTCGAGCAGCGTTTTCCGGCCGACATCCGCGAGCCCGGCAGCGTCACGGTACCCGCCAAGCTCTTCAGCGGCTACCTCGCGAACCTGCCGGCGGGAATCGTCGAGCTCGCCGGCACGCCGACGCGCGCGAGCGTAAAGTGGGAGCGCTCGAACTACGACTTCCACGCCTTACCGCCCGACGAATATCCGCCCTTGCCATCATCGCAGAAGGGCAGTTTGTTCGCAATCGAGGCGAAGCGCTTTCGCGAAGGGGTTGCCGCCACGATTTTCGCCGCCTCGAGCGAGGAAGCGCGGGGCGCGGTGTTGATGGGGACGTTGTTGGAACTGGCCGGCGACCGTCTTACGATGGTGGCGACGGACGGCTATCGCCTCGCCAAGTGGCAGACGACGCTCGCGCGCGGGCTCGACGGTGACGGCACGGCGAAGTTCATCGTCCCCTCGCGTGCGCTGCAAGAAGCGGCGCGCAATCTCGGCGGTGCGGATGTGCTGGAAGTGAGCGCGCTCGGGCCGTCGGGCAACCAACTCGCCTTCGCCGTGCAGAGCGCGTCCATCGTCGTGCGTCTGGTCGACGGACAGTATCCGAATTACGCGCAAGTGATTCCGGCTCAGTTCGACCGTTCGCTCACCGTGAACGCGAGCGCGCTCATTGCGGGTCTGCGCCGGGCAGAACTCGTTGCCGGCGACCGGGCCAGCATGGTCAAGGTCGCCGTTGCCGGCGGCCAGCTCATCATCACCGCCAATTCCGATACGACGGGCAACGCGTACGAGGAGCTGGAGGTCGAGCAAAGCGGCGAAGATCTCACGATCGCATTCAACGCTCGCTATCTCGTCGAGATCCTCAATCATATCGATGCCCCGCAGGTGGTCATGGAGTTTCTCGGGCCGCTGTCGCCGGCGGCGATCCGGCCGGCCGAAGCCGCCGCCGGCTCGGAGCAGATGTACGTCCTCATGCCGCTGCGTCAATAACGCCCGTTTGCTGCTGCGTCGGCTGACGCTCGCGAACGTCCGCAACTACGTCACGCTCGATTTTGCCCCCGAATCCGGGCTCAACGTTTTCGTCGGCCCAAACGCCCAGGGCAAGAGCAATTTGCTCGAAGCGATCGCGCTGCTCGCGACCGGAAAATCGTTCCGTACCGCTCGCGAGGCCGAGATCGTCCGCAGCGGGATGCCGAGCGCGTCGCTATCGGGCGAAGCGCTGGTGCGTGCGGGAACCGTGCGGCTCTCGTGTACGCTCGGGCTCGGCGCCGCCGGGCTGCGCAAAGTCTACGCGGTCAACGGGCGTGGCGTGCGCTACGCGTCCTATCTCGGTCGCGTGCGGGTCGTGACGTTCGTGCCGACTCATCTGCACCTCGTAACGGGCCCCCCGTCGGCGCGCCGCGCGCTCCTCAACGCGGCGCTCGCGCAAGAGAGCCCAGCCTACTACGGGGCGCTCGCCAGCTATCAGAAGACGCTGGCACAGAAGAATGCGCATCTGCGGGCCGGCGATGCGCCCGACGAGATGCTGCTCGCAACCTACGACGCGCGACTCGTCGAGGCGGGGACGTGCATCATGCTCGCTCGCCGCTCCTTCGTTGCGGCGCTTGCGGAGCGCGCGCATGCCGTGCACCGCCACTGGGTCGGCGACGGCGAAGGCGACTTGTCGATCGGGTATCTCCCCGACGTGCGGTACGTTGAGGCGACCGCGGACGGCATCGCGTCGGCCTACCAGGCACGTCTCAGCGAGCGGCGGGCCCTCGAGCGCCTGCGCCGCACGTCGCTCAGTGGGCCCCACCGCGACGACGTTTCCTTTCGCTTAGGAGACGCGGCGCTCGCTACCTATGGCTCGCAAGGGCAACAGCGGACCGCCGTGCTCGCACTCAAAGTGGCCGAATTCGCCGAGCTCGAAGCGCGCTCGGGGGAAACGCCCTTGCTCTTGCTGGACGACGTGTTGTCCGAGCTCGACCCGCAGCGGCAGCGCGCGTTTCTGCGCGGGGTCGGATCGTACGGGCAGGCGTTCGTGACGACCACGCATGACGTCGACATCCCGGTTGCCGCCACGTACCGGATCCAGGCAGGATCGGTCGAATGGGTCGCCTCATGAGCCTGCGCCCACTCGGTGAGGCGCTGGCGGCGTGGGAGCCCGGGAGAGCCACCCGCGCCGATCCGTTGCATGCGATACGCTCGCTCTGGGGGACGCTCGTCGGCAGCGACGTCGCGGAGCATGCGGCGCCGCTCGAGATTCGCGGGGCGACGCTCGTCGTCGCTACCAAGTCGAGCGCCTGGAGCCAACAGCTGCAGTTCCTGGGGCCGGCGATATTGGGCGGCGTCCGCACGCTTCCGGAAGCGCGGCACGTCGAACGGCTGGCCTTCCGCACGGGCGCCTATCGGCAGGCTATGGCACCTGCCTCCGGGCGCGCGCCGCGTCGGGGCCCGCCCGCCCGGGAACGCGGGTCCGCGCCCGGGCCGGCCGCGGATGCGGCAGAGGCGCTGGAACGGCTGCGCCGGCGCGTCACCCGGCTGCAACGCCCCGGACAGCCGCACTGCAACGCCTGCGGCGCGCCTTCCGCGGGCGCCGGGGAGCCGTGCGCCCCATGCGCGGGCCGTCTCGCCGCCGAGCGCAATGTGGCCGTCAAACGACTGCTCTTCACCGCTCCATGGCTGGATGCGGCCGAACTCCGCGAGCACGCTGCGGCGAGTCCAGCCGAAATCGAAATCGCGCGCCGCCAGCTGCTCCAACGCTGGTGGCTCGCGCTCGAACGGCTTCGGGCCGCCAGACGCAAGCCGACCGCGCACGAGCGGCAGATCGCGAGCTCGTACGTGCTGCTGCAATCGCGCCTCCCACCCGAACGCATGTCCCCGGCGGTGATTCGCAATCTGCTCGGACCCGAGCTCGAGACGCTACTGTGGGGCAGAGCGCCCGAAACGTCGAAGCACGACGTTCGATGAACGAGTATACCGGCGAACAAATCGAGGTTCTCAAGGGGCTCGAAGCCGTGCGCAAACGCCCCGGCATGTACGTCGGAAATACGTCGGAACGGGGCTTGCACCAGTTGGTTTACGAGGCGGTCGACAATGCCGTCGACGAGGCGCTCGCCGGCTACGCCACCCGCCTTGCCGTGATGCTCGGGAAAGACGGCTCGTGCTCGGTCGAAGACGACGGCCGCGGCATTCCGATCGACTTGCACGTCGACGAGAACCTGCCGGCCGTCGAGGTCGTGATGACGATCTTGCACGCCGGCGGTAAGTTCGGCAAGGGTGGCTACAAGGTGTCGGGTGGTCTGCACGGGGTCGGCATTTCGGTCGTCAACGCGCTCTCCGAACGCATGATTACCCGCGTCAAGCGCGACGGCAAGTTGTTCGAGATACGCTTCGAACGCGGCCTCACGACCCAGAAGCTCAAGGTCGTCGAGCGCGGCGTCACGGGAACCGGAACCTACCAGTGGTTCCTGCCCGACCGCAGCGTCTTCGACACGACCGACTTCCACTGGGACATCTTGCAGAAGCGCCTGCGGGAGCTCGCGTTCCTCAATCGCGGACTGACGATCGAGCTGCGCGACGAACGGCCGGACGAACCGAAGGAAAAGACCTTCGTGTACGACGGCGGGATCGTCTCGTTCGTCGAGCATCTCAACGACAAGAAAGATCCGCTTCATCCCATCATCTCGACCAACGGCGAACGCGAGAACGTGTCCGTCGAGTGCGCGCTGCAGTGGGCCGATGCGTATACCGAAACGATCTTCGCCTACGCCAATAACATCAACACGGTGGAAGGCGGCATGCACCTGGTTGGATTTCGCACCGCCGTCGCCAACGCCGTGAACGGGTACGCGCGCAAACGCGGCGTGCTCAAAGAGGCCGACCCGAACCTGTCGACCGACGACGTGCTGGAAGGCCTGACGGCGGTCGTGTCGGTCAAGCTGGAAGAGCCACAGTTCGAAGGGCAAACCAAGACCAAACTCGGCAACTCGAAGGTACGCGGCATCGTGTACGGCCTGGTCGGCGAACGGCTCGACTTCTTCTTCGAGGAAAATCCTAAGAACGCGCGGGCGATCGTCGATAAGGCAATGCAGGCGCAGCGTGCCCGCGAGGCGGCAAAGAAAGCACGCGATCTGTCGCGGCGCAAGAGCGCGCTCGACGGCATGGGGTTGCCCGGCAAACTCGTCGATTGCACCGATAAAAATCCGATCGTCTCGGAGCTGTTCCTGGTGGAAGGCGATTCGGCAGGCGGGACCGCAAAGATGGGGCGCAATTTTCGGACCCAGGCGATCTTGCCGTTACGCGGCAAGATTCTCAACGTCTGGAAAGCGCGCGAAGACAAAGTCTTCGCCAACGAAGAGATCCGCGCGATGATCACCGCGCTCGGCACCGGCATCGCCGCCGACTTCGACGCCGAGAAACTGCGTTATCACAAGATCATCATCATGACCGATGCGGACGTCGACGGATCGCACATCCGAACGTTATTGCTGACGTTCTTCTATCAGCAGATGCGCTCGCTAATCGAACGAGGATTCGTCTACATCGCGATGCCGCCGCTCTACGGCGTCCGTCGCGGCAAGTCCCAAAAATACGCCTTCAGCGAAGGCGAGTTGCAAGCGATTTTCGGCGATAAAGACCCCAAAGATTTCGTCGTGCAACAATACAAGGGGCTCGGCGAAATGGACGCGGAGCAGCTTGCCGAGACGACGATGGACATCGACAGTCGGCGCCTCAAACGAGTGGCCCTGGAAGATGTGATCGCGGCCGACGAGATGTTTGCGACCTTGATGGGCGACAAGGTCGAGCCTCGCAAAGAATTCATTCAGGCCTACGCGCGCAACGTACGAAACCTAGATCTGTGATGCCCTCGTGTACCGACCCGTGAATGGCGCTATAGTCGCTCGGCGCTTTGTGTAACCCCATTTACGGGTCGGCACACTAGGCGCTTCGCCCGTTGAACGTCCCAGGAGAACGGATCGTGCAGCGTCGGAGCACCCGGCTCGCAATGGTCGGCGTGGCGCTTGCTGCGGCGCTCGGCCTGGCGCTGGCTTTTCGGGCGCCGCTCGGACGCGCGCTGCTCGCCGGCGCCGTGGACTTGGCGACCGGCTACACGACGTCGTTCGACGGCGTTGCGCTCGGCCGCGATCGTGCCGTGATCGAGGGCTTGCGCATAAGCTACGGCGGTTTACCCGTCGTCACGGCGCAAACAGTACGCCTGCGTTACGAGCTGAGGGATGTGTGGCCGGGCGGCGCTCACCGCTACGGCTTGGTGGCCGTGAGCGTCGAGCGCCCCGAGTGCGTGCTGGTGCGGCGCCGCGACGGCTCGTTCGTCTTGCGCGGGGCGTTCGGCATCGGCGGCGGCATAGCGGCCAACGCGCCGCAGACGCCCCAGGCGCCGCTGCGCTTCGATCTGCGCTTGGTCGACGGCCGTTTCGCGCTGATCGACGACGCACGGGTGTTGCCGCGCTCTCGGCGGCTCTCGATCGAACGCATCGCGGGCGCGGCCGCGGTCGATAGCGCCGGCACGACGCGGTACCGCGTCCACGGCGACGTTGCCGGTGATCCTCGCGACGCCTTCGCGCTCGGTGGTCGCATCGATGCCGGCGGTTACGCGTACCACCGGCTCACCGCTCGAACGTTGCCGCTCGCATCTTTCGTCAACTACTTCATCAATACGCCCAGTGCGAGCTTCGAAACGGCGACGCTGAACGATCTGGATCTGCGCGCCTATCGCTTCGCGGCGGGCAACGGCGCGTACCACCTCGCGGGCAGCGGCACGCTCGCCGGAGCCGTCATGCGCATTCCCGGCTTTGCAACGCTGGCGCGCAATCTGCACGGACGCATCGACGTCTACGACGGCGGCATCGCCGCGCCGGTCTTGGACGGGCGTCTCAGCGACGTGGCGGTGAGCCTCGGCGGCGGGTTGTTCGACTGGACGGCGCCCGCGCTGCGTCTGGGGATCGTCGCGCAGGCCGACCTGGCTCGTGAGCGGCGTCTGTTCCGCTTCTCGCGGCGCGTGCCCGTTCGGGGGGACGCCGGCCTGCGAGCGCTCGTTGAAGGAGCCGCCGGCGATCCGCTGGTTGCCACCCGGCTGAGCGCACGCCGGGCCTGGTACGGTGCGTATGCGATCGAGAACGCGGGCGGTCGCATCTTGTACGCGCATAATGTCGTCACGTTGGCTCGAGTGCTGGGCTCCTACGGCGGACTCGCCGTCGGAGCCAGCGGCTCGATCGCGCTCGGCAATCCGGCGTACACGCGGTTGGTGGCACGCGTCGCCGGACCGGTGTCGAACGTCCCCTATCTCGCCCAGGCGGCCCCCGGCGTCGTGGCAGTGGCGACGGGACTGGTCGAGGGACCCGGATATGCCTTCGATGCGCGGGGAACGCTCGGCGGAGGCGGGGCGGGAACCGCACTGTCGGGGACCTTCCACGTCGATGCGCTGGGCGACGGAACGCTCGGGCCGTTCCGGCTCGGGCGTGACGACGGCGCATCCCTGGCAGGAAGCTTTACGCTCGAGCGCCGCCGGGGCATCAGCGCGTTCTGGCTCGACGCGCACGACTATCCGTTCGCCGATCGCGGCGGGCGCCCACGCCTGCCGGGCCTGGCGCTCGTGGCGCCCGCCTTTGCCGGTCGCCTGACGGGTGCGCTCGCCGGAGACGGTCCGCCGTCGGCCTTCCGTACGGCCGGCCACCTGGCGGCGAGCGACTTGCGTGTCGGCGGCGTTCGGCTCGCTCGCGCGGAAAGCGACGTCGCCGGTTCGCTCGCGCACCTGCGGCTGGGACGGACGACCGGTAGCGGCGCGTTCGGACGGTTCGCCGGCCACGGCGCCTATGAAGGCGGCCGGCTCGCGCTCGATGGCGCGTACGCCGGCAGCTTCGAGCGGCTCGCGATGTTCACGGGACCGCTCGGTGCAACCGGGCCGGTCACGGGACCGGCTACGCTGCTGCTGGATGGAAAACGCACGGTCGTGCAGGCGCGCGGGCTACGGACAAACGGCGCCCGGGTCGACGGGCTGCCGCTTGACGATTTGCGCGGAACGATCGGCGTGCGACGCGGCGCACTCGACGTGTACGCAGTGATGGCGCGCCTCGCCGGAGGGAGCGTCGTGGTGGGCGGCGAGCCGTCCGCGAATGACGGGAAGGCGGTCGCGCTGTCGATCGCCGGCGCCGACGCGGCGGCCGCGGTGCGCGTGCCGCACGTGCGTCCAGGCCGGATGTGGGCGCTCGGCACGCTCTCACTCTCGGGACGGCCAACATTCCGTGGTGCGTTCGCAGCCGGCGGCGGTTCGTTCGACGGTCTGCCGCTGGCGGGAAATGCCGACGTGGTGTATTCGGGAGGAGGCCTCGCGATTCGATCGGCCGATGCACTGCTCGGACCGGCGGTCGGCTCGCTGACAGGCACGGTCAGCGGGGTGGCGCATACCGGCGCCCGCTACGATCTGCGCTTTGGAGTGCCGGCCGTCTCGCTCGGCCCCCTGGCGAGCATCATCCATGCACGCAACGACGTGTCGGGGACAGCGGGCGGGGACTTCCGGGTGCACGGAACGTTCGCACGACCCGAGCTCGAGGGCCGCTTCGTCGTACCGGAGGGCTCGGCCGGCGGTTTGGCGTTTCGCGACGCCGGCGCGCTGCTGGAAGCGGCCGCCGGACGCTATGCCGCGCGCGCCGGCACGATGACGGTCGGCTCGACCACCGCCCGCTTTGCTGCATCGCTCGGAGCCGGCGATGCGACGCTGGCGCTCGAAGCGCCGCGGGCGGATCTCGCTGACTTCAACGACCTCTTCGATACGGGCGATACGCTGGGCGGGCGTGGCCGGATCCGGGCCGGCTTCGCCACGCGCGGCGGCGTGGTCGCGACCAGTGCAGACGTGGCGGTGGCGGGCGTGCGCTACCGCCGGTTTGCGCTCGGCGATCTATCCGCTCATTGGGGGTCGCGCAACGGAAGCGCGCGCGGGCGCATCGCGTTCGGCGGCGAGTCGGGGCGTCTCGAAACGGTCGGCACGCTGTCGTTTCCCGGCCACGTACCGCCAGGTCGAGTGTTGGGACGGTCGTCGTTTGCCGGAACGGCCACGCTGCGCGGCCTGGCGCTCGGCGTGTGGTTACCGGCGGTCGGGTATCGTGCGCCGATCGGTGGGCGAGTCGATGCCGATGCACGCATCAGCGGTCCACTGGGGGATCCCGCGATCCGCACGACGGCCACGCTCGTCGACGGGACGCTCGGGCCGCTTCCGGTCGACCGGCTGACGGTTACGGCGTCGTCGACCTTGCGCCGGACGCTTATCCAGCAGGCGGATCTATCGCTTCCGGCATTGCACGTGACGGCGAGCGGAAGGGTCGCGACCTCCGGCGCCGGGCCGCTCGCGCTCGCGCTGCACGCCAATGCCACCGACTTGCGCACGCTCGCCGCACGCTTTCCGCTGGCGGCGGCGCTGGAACCGAGCGGCTCGGCTGAAGCGGACGTCAAAGTCGTCGGGACGCGCCTGCGGCCGGTGATCGGCGGCGGATTCGATATCGAGCGTGCCGGCTTACGCGGCGTGCAGGTTCCACGGGCGCTCGGCGAGTTTACGCTGTCGGGCCGCGACCTCGTGCTCAGCGGCGTGGAACTCGACTTTGCCCGCGGCATGCTGCAGCTTGCGGGGTCCGTTCCGTTTCAGGTAGCGCCCTTCGGTTTCGGTCCGGCGCGGGCACCCGTCACGCTCGACGCCACGGCCAAAGCCATCGACCTCGCGTCCTTCGCCCCGTTGCTGCCGCCCGGTTCCGCGCTCGGCGGCGTGCTCGACGGACGGCTCGCGGTCGAGGGGACGGCGGGCGCGCCGCGTCTGGCGGGCGCGCTGACGCTCGCACGCGGGACGGTGCGCACGCCGCTGGACGCAACGCCGCTCGAGGACGTCGCCGCGCGCGTCACCTTCGCGCGCAACGTCGCGACGGTGGAATCGTTCTACGCGCGCGCCGGAGGCGGCTCGCTCGACGGCGGCGGCTCCCTGCGCATTCGCGACTTCGACGACCCGGCCGCCGGCGTGACGTACGCACTCAACCTGCGCGGCAAACGCGTCGCCGTCGCATTGCCGGTCTACGGCTCGGGACGAGTCGACGGTGGGCTCGCGCTGACGGGCGGCGGTGCGACGCTGCCGCAGCTCTCGGGCGATCTGAGCGTGTCCGATGCCGTGCTGCCGTTTGCGGGGCTCGCTGCGGCGGGCGGAACGGCCGGCCCGGCGAGTGCGGGCGGCTTGCCGCCGTTTGCCTTCGACTTCGGCGTGACGGCAGGACGTAACGTTCGCGTCCGCAGCGGCAACGTCGACATTGGGGTCATCGGCGGCGTCCGGGTGCTGGGCACGAGCGCCGCGCCGAAGCTCGACGGCGCTTTTGCGTCCACCGGCGGAACGCTCGCGTACGTCAACACGGTCTTTCGGCTGCAGAGCGGCTCGGTCACGTTTACGCCGCAGCTTGGCGTCGTGCCGGCGCTCGACGCGGTCGCCATCGCGCACGTGATCGATCCCGATCCCAACACCGTCCGTAATGCGTCGGGCAGCGCCGACGTGACGCTAACGGTAACGGGGCCGGCCAATAATCTTTCGATCGCGCTTTCTTCCGATCCGAGCTACGACCGCGAGCAGATCTTGGGTCTGTTGCTCGACGCGCCGGTGCTCGGCGCCAGCAATTTATTCGGCGACCGTCCGCAGAGCGCGCTGCCTTACGGAAGTACCTCCACCGCCGGCATTTCACCCGCGCTCGCGTCCACCCGCAACAGCAACGGTTCGATCAGCGTCGCACAGGAAGCGTTCGGCATCGCGAATGCCCAGTTCACGCGTAACCTTCTCGCACCGCTCGAAACGACGTTCGCAGGGGCGGTCGGCCTATCGAATTTCAACGTCAACGTCGACTACACGGGCAACGTCGGCTTGTCGGCGCGCAAGGCGCTCGGCAAGCACGTCAACGCGATCTACGCGACCAGTTTCGGCTACCCGTATCGACAAACGTTCGGCTTCGAATACCGCCCGAGCGCCGTCGCTGCGGCACAGGTGACCGTCTTCCAAACGGTCGGCGCCTACGGCATCGATTCGCTCGTGCCGGGAAACGGGTTACTTCCCATTGCCGCGACGCGCGTGCAACTCGCGCAGCCGAGTTCGGGCTCGGTGGGATTTTCGCTCGGCTTGCAACGTTTGTTCTAAGACGGGTGCGGCCAGGACCGCGTGACGCAGGGGCGAACCTCGCGCCGCTGACGTAGAAACGAAAAGGGTTCCGCTACTGAGAATATTGTCTGGTCACGGCCGCGCGCTTCGCAACGGTGCGATGCTCTCGGCGCTCGTGGGAGCGCTCGTGCCCCGCGCCGCATCGGCGCAAACGGCACCGGCCGCGACTGCTGCGCCGGCGCCGCCGTCCCCGGCAACCACCGCACCGCCGCGCGGCCGGCGCGATGCTCCGACGGTCGTAAGCGTCGACGTGTCGGGCAACGCCCACGTCCCAACCGAGCGTATTCTGAGCGTCGTGCGGACCAAGGCCGGGCAGCCCTTCGACGAGGCCGCGGTCCGCGAAGATCTGCAGAGCATCTTCGATTTGGGCTTTTTCGGCGACCAGGTGCCGCCGCTCATCAGGCAACGTCCCGGCGGCATCGCGATTACCTTTCGCGTGGTCGAGAATCCGGTCGTGGCGCGCATCGCCTTTAGCGGCAACGAACACGTTCCGTCGGACACGCTGCTTGCATTGATGGACACGTCGGTTGGCCAGGTGCTCAACACCAATACCTTCCACCAAGACGTCCTGAAGATCAATTCGTATTACGACAAGATCGGATACGGCGGGCAAGTGCCGACGCACGTCGCCGGGCTCAATATCTCCAAGGACGGCGTGCTGGCCTTGCAAGTGCGCGAGGGACTCACGGTACGCAACATCGTGGTCACCGGCAATCCGATCCTCACGCCGATTCTCATCAAGAAGGCGCTGACGCTCAAGGAAGGGCAGCCGTATTCCGAGGACGCGCGCGATAAGGACTACGAAGCGCTCAAGAAGCTCTACGATAAGTACGACCTGTCGGTCGGCGACTTTGAGGCCGGCATCGACCCTACGACCGTCGACTTGCAAAAAGGCACGGCCGACGTCAAGTACAGCATCTACGTCGCGACCGTCGGCGCGATCCAGATCACCGGCAATACACAAACCAAGGACGTCGTCATCCGCCGCCAACTGCGGCTGCGCCCCGGCATGATCGTCACGCAGGGACTGGTGCGCCGCGATTACGAGCGGCTCAATAATCTCGGCTTCTTCGAGAAAGTCGACATCCAGCAAAAGCCCGGACCCGACGCCAAGAAGCCGTACGCGCTAACCCTCGACTGGAGCGTCAAGGAACAGCGCACGGGCACCGCGCAGATCGGCGCCGGGTATTCTGGTGGGCCCACGGGCCAGGGCCTCACCGGCACGCTTTCATACTCGCAGAATAATATCAACGGCACGGGCAACGCGGCGTCGATCCGTCTCGAACGCGGATCGCGCGTCTCCGATGCCTCGCTGTCCTATACGGTGCCGTATCTCGGCAATACGCCGACGTCGCAATTGTACAGCTTGGGAACGTCCATCTACACGACCGCGCAAACCGATTACCTCAACGTCTATTCCGCCGGCGCCCAGGCCATCGGCGGCAACCCCGTCATCTCGGCGCCACCGCCGGCGGGCGGCGGCGGACCGACGACGGGGAGCATCGGCACGACGCCCGTCGTCATCACGCCCAACGCCGCTCCGCTGCCGGGCGCCGCGACCTACGGCAACCGCTCGACCGGCATATCGCTCAACGTCGGCCGTCGCCTCACGGACGAACTGACGACGACACTCGGCATCACGGTGCAACGCCTCGCAACGAGCGTCGGCTTGCCGGCCGGGTCGGGCTACTTTTTGGCCGGCACGCAACAGATCCTCAACTCGACCCAAACGGGCCTGTTCGGTTCGCAGCAGGTCAACGGTACGACGCTCGGGATCAACGCGCCGTCGATTGCCGACACGTCGAACGGAGCGGGCTACAACCTGCGTTCGGTCGCGCTCGGGCTCAACCACGACTCGCGCGACGACGTCGTAAACCCGCGCCGCGGCGACACCGCGACGTTGCAAGAAGAGTTGTCGGGACGCGCGATCGGTTCGCAGTTCCACTACACCGTGACGACGCTCGACGCGGCGAAATTTTTCCCGATCCTGCGAGCCGCGACGTTCGGCGTTCATGCGCTGGCCGGAACGTCGACGGGTGCGATCCCGCCGAGCCGCCTCTTCGTCTTGACCGATCAACAACTGCGCGGCTACAGCCAAGTGTTTTACGGCACGCAAGAACTGCTCTTGCAGAGCGAACTCCGCATTCCGCTCAATCCGGACCGCAAATTCGGCATCGCCGTCTTCAGCGATTATGGCGGACAGCGCATCCGCGGCGCCAAGCCGATCACCGATCAATTCGGTAACGCCGTGGTCGATTACAATAAGTTCCTGTATCGAGCGGATGCAGGCGTCGGACTGCGCTTCGACATTCCGCAGCTCGGCTTTAAATCGATCCGGCTCGACTTCGCGCGCGGTAAGGGCGGTGGCCACACGAGCTTCGGCATCGGGCAAAGCTTCTGATGCGCGTTGCCTGTAGCGCGGCAATCGCCTTTGCGCTCGCCGCTGCGACCCTGGCACCACAGGTGCTGGCCGCCGACGTAACCGACATCGGGTACGTCGATCAAGCGGCGCTCTCGAACGTCGGGCCGTTTACGAGCGCGAATCGCGAGCTGGCCGGCTATAAAGCTGGGCTCGACCGCGACTTCGCGCGGCGCATGCGCGGCGTGCGCGATGCGGCCACGCAACAACGCGTGGCAGCCGACTTTCAGCGCCGGCTTGCGGATCGTCAGCGGGCGCTCTTCGGCCCGCTGTTCGCGCGCGCACAGGTCGCAATCGCTGCGGTCGCATCGAATAAAAACCTGTCGGTCATCGTCGACAAGCGGATCGTCATCGTCGGCGGTACCGACGTAACGAACGACGTCGTCTCTCTGCTATCGGGTCCGGGCGATCCGGTTCCGCCGGTTAACACGCCGCCACCGTCGTCCGTCGGCTACGTCGATCAGACGCGCATCGATGCGGTGCCGTCGCTGCGATCCGCCAACGACGACTTCCAAAAATTTCGCGCCGATCAGGAGCAGCAGGCGCAGGGGAAGATGCGCGGCGCGAAAACCGACGCCGACCGTCAGCAGATCCTCAAGAGCTATCAGGGCGCGCTCGCCGACCGGCAAAAGCAGTCGATCGCGCCGCTCGTCGATAAGACGCGTGGCGCGATAGCCGACGTCGCCAAAAAGAAGAATCTCTTGCTCGTCATCGACCGCTCGAACCTGATCTTCGGCGGCACGGATATCACGAGCGACGTTACGAGTGAACTCAAGTAGGCGCTGCAGCCTCGCGGCGATAACGGTGCTGTTGCTCGCGAGCGCTTGTTCGCGTAATGGCAGCAGCGGCGCACCGGGCAGCGGAGCGGCATCACCCGGAGGCAGCGGCCGGGTGGGCTTCGTTCGCATGGAAGCTCTGGTCAAAGTGCATCCGCTCTATCCGCAATTGGCGCAGCTCGACGAAGACGTGCAGGCGTTGCAACTGAAGTCGGTCGGTCCCGACATCGCCCGTTCCGCCGCCGACCTTCCGCGCGAAGAGCGAGCGTTGCAAGCCGATCTCGACCGCGCGTCGGCCCAAACGCGCCGCGCGCTCGAAACCGAGCGTAAGGACTATGCGGCGCGGGAACAGGCGGCGATCGACGCGGCGCTGCGCGGCGCCGGTTCGGCGAACGGCCCGAGCGGTGCCTCGATCGCCGGCGGGGTGGCGGCCGAAGCGCGGGCGCAATCGGCGCGCGCGAGCGCGGCCGCCGAGAGCAACTTCCGCGCGTATCGGCAACAGCTGATCGATCAAGACAAGCTGGCCGTGGCGACGTTGAACCGGACGTACACCGAGCGTGCGACCCGCGAGTACCGCACCCGGGCCGAAGCCTTCACGCGCAAGGAAGCCGATTACGCGCTCCAGCTTGCGAGCGAAGACGCTTCCGAGCGGCTGTCGCTACGAACGCGGCTCTCCAATCTCGCGCTCGACGATGCATCGCGTGCCGACGTTAAGGGGCGTCTCGACGCGCTCGACCGCAAAGAAGCCGATGCCGTGGGAGCGATGAAAAACCGTGACGAGGCCGTGCTCGTAGCCTATCGCAAAGATCTCCACGACCGGGTCGGCCGCGAACTCGCGTCGCAAGTGGCGCAATTGCAAAAACGAACGGTCGCGAAGATCGACGCGAGTGCGGTCCGTGCGCGTACCGACCTCGGCGCTCAGCTCGCGCAGTTGCCCGGCGCCGCCGGGGGCGCTGCCACGGCTAACGTTCCGCCCGATATGCGGGCGCGTCTCGAAGCGCTCCATCGGCGCTTTCAAGCCGGCTTCGACCGCGATGCGCAGAGTACGATCGAGCGTTTCCGCAAGACGCGCGCCGAGCTAACCGCGCGCTTTCGCGATCTTGCGGGGATCGATGCGCGCGCGCAAGCGGGTGCGAACAAACAAATCGAGCAACTGCAGAAGCAGCGCGTCGACCTATACGGTGAAATGGTCGCGCAGATCGATCGCGAGGTGCGCGCCGTCGCACAGAAGCGTGGCGTCGACGTGGTCGTTCGAGAAGTCATGGCACCCGCCGGCGGCGTCGACCTTACCGACGACGCACGAAAGGACATCGAGAGTCTCCACGAGTGAAACGCTTCACGAGCGCCGCGGGCGCGCCCGCACTCTGTCTCGTGCTCGCCGCCGGTTGCGCGACGCAGCAAACCACGACCGTGGCGACGGTCGATCTATCGCGCATTCAAGCCAATTGGCCGAAGTTCATTAATTACTCGAATCAGCTCGCGAGCGACACCGAGGCGATCAACCGCTCGAGCAGTACGCCGCAGCAGAAGGAACGTAACCTTGCTGCGCTGCGCTCGCGCTTCGTGACGATGCAGAACGAGGTGACCGACGACGTGCGCGTCGCGGCCCAACGGGTGGCGAACGACCGTCACTTCAAACTCGTGGTGACGCGCCAGTTCACGGGCTACGGCGGCGTCGACATCACGGCGGACGTCGAGAAGATCCTCAACATCTCCGAGAAGACTGCCGGGTCCTAGTGCCCACGGCCGCGGCTTGACGCTCGCCGAAATCGCCGCACGCTTGGGCGGAGTCGTACGCGGCGACGGTGACGTGCGCGTCGAACGCGTCGCGGCGATCGACGACGTCGATCCGCTCGCGTTGACTTTCGCGGTCGACGAACGGTATTTGCGGCGGGCGCTGGCATCGCGAGCGGGCGCGATTTTGACGGAGCCTGCGCTCGCCGATGCCGTCGGACCGCACGCGAAGCCGCTGCTGCTCGTCCCGTCGGCGCGAGCCGGTCTTGCGTCGCTCTTGGCCGAGATGGAGCCGCCGCGTCCGGCGGCGCCGTATCGTCACCCGTCGGCCGTCGTCGATCCGACCGCGACCGTCGCTTCCGACGTGCACATCGCCGCACTCGCGTACGTGGGGCCGGGTGCCACGCTCGGCGCCGAATGCGTGCTGCTGACCGGCGCCGTAGTCGGCGCGAACGCGTACCTCGGTAAACGGTGCACGTTGCATCCGCGTGCGATGCTGCTCGACGGCTGCATCGCGGGCGACCGTGTGACGTTGCAGGCCGGCGCGGTCGTAGGCTCCGACGGGTTCGGGTATGCTTTCGTCGACGGCCGCTTTGCCAAGATCCCGCAGATCGGCAACGTGGTGCTGTGCGACGACGTGGAGGTCGGCGCCAACACGTGCATCGACCGGGCGCAGACGGGCTCGACGACGATCGGCGAAGGAACGAAGCTCGATAATCTTATGCAGATCGGCCACAACGTGACGATTGGCAAGCACTGCGGTTTTGCAGCGATGTCGGCCTTTGCGGGCTCCGCGTGCGTCGGCGACCACACGGTCATCGGCGGCCAAAGCGCCCTCAACGGCCATACGTCGGTCGGGTCCCGCGTAACCGTCGCCGGAAACACCATGATGTGGCACGACGTTCCCGACGGCGCGACGATTAGTGGAGCGCCCGCGCAAGACCATCGCCTCGAACTGCGTTCGCAGGTGCGCATTCGCAACCTCGAAAAGTTGTACGAGCGTGTGAGCGCTTTGGAGCGGAAATAATGCGGCAGCAGACGCTGCGCGAACCGCTCGCGTTCGCGGGCGTCGGCTTGCACACCGGCGTCGATGCGAACCTGCGCTTGCTACCCGCGGATGGCGGCAACGGTCGGACCTTTCGCCTCGGCGGCGGTGTTGCGTTTCCCGCCCTCGCCGAATACGTTGTCGATACGCGACGCGCGACGGTGCTGGGTCACGGCGGCGCGACCGTATCGACGATCGAGCACGTCATGTCGGCGCTGTTAGCGATGGAGGTAGACAACGTCACGCTCGAGGTCGACGGTCCGGAGATCCCCGTCATGGACGGCAGTTCGGCCGTGTTCTGCGACGCGATCGCGCGCGCGGGCCTCGTGCCGCAAGAAGCTTGCCGGGCGCCGTTTGCGATCGACCGGCCCTTCGTCTTCACAGACGGCGATGCGGTGCTCGTCGTCGCGCCGTCCGATCGCTTGCGCGTACGATTCGCCGTCGATTATGCGCCGCCGGTAGGCAGCCAGTTCATCGATACGACGGTCGATGCAGGATCGTACGTTCGCGATATCGCTCCGGCTCGGACCTTCGGCTATCTGCACGAAGTAGAGGCGCTGCTCGACGCCGGGCTTGCGCGCGGCGGTTCGCTCGATAATGCGCTCGTCTTCGCTCCGGACGGACCGCTCACGCCGCTGCGCTGGGCCAACGAAGTGGTGCGTCATAAAGTACTCGATCTCTTGGGCGATTTCTCGCTGCTAGGCGGCCATCCACAGCTCGACATCGTTGCGGTCAAGAGCGGGCATCGGCTGCACGCTCGTGCGGTGACCGCCTTGCGCGCCGCCTATCCGCCGCGGCCTGCGGCGCTCGGCGCGTCGGCATGAAGGCCCACGCGATGGACGTCAACGAGCTGATGACGATCTTGCCGCATCGTTATCCGATGCTGCTCGTCGATCGCATTACGAAGCTCGAGTTCGGCAAACACGCTACCGGCTTTAAGAATCTCACGATGAACGAGCACTTCTTTCAAGGCCATTTTCCAGGTCAGCCGCTGATGCCGGGCGTCTATATGATCGAAGCGCTGGCGCAGCTCGGGGGCACGATCATCTTAGGGCCCGACGATTTTCGGCGGCGCATCGCGTTTCTCACGGGAATCGATAAGGCGAAATTTCGCCGGCCGGTGGTACCGGGGGACCGGCTCGATATGGAAGTCACCTTACTGCGCAGCCGTTCGGCGATGGGCTGGGTCGGAGCCGAGGCGAAGGTCGATGGCAAGCTGGCCTGCTCGGCCGAGCTGATGTTCTCCACCGCCACCATCGCTGAGTTCGGCGCAGACGCGACGGTGTTGCGCGCGTGAGGCGGCGTTGATTCATCCGAGCGCCGTCGTCCATCCGAAGGCCGTTATTGGAGAAGGGGCCGAGATCGGTCCTTTTTGCGTGATCGGCGAGAACGTCGCGATCGGCAAACGCACACGTCTGCTTGCGCACGTGGTCGTCAACGGACTAACCACGATCGGCGACGATTCGGAGATTCATCCGTTTTGTTCGATCGGCGCACTATCGCAAGACCGCAAGTTTCACGGCGAGCGTTCGTTCACGACGGTCGGCAGCCGCACGGTGTTGCGCGAATACGTCTCGGTGCACCGCGCGACCGGAGCGGAGGAGATCACGTCGGTCGGCGACGACAGCTTGCTGCTCGCCTACGTGCACATCGCGCACAATTGCCGCATCGGCAACCACGTCACCATGTCGTCGACGGCGCAACTGGCGGGACACGTGGTGGTCGAGGATTATGCCACCGTGGGCGGCCAGACGGGCGTGCACCAGTTCGTACGCATCGGACGTCACGCGATGGTCGGCGGCATCTCCAGACTTACCCGTGACGTCCCGCCGTATTTCTTGGTGGAAGGCAACCCGGCGCAACCATACGGCCTCAATAGCGTCGGCTTGCGGCGGGCCGAATTCACGCCCGAGACGATCTCGGAGCTCAAGGAATGCTATAAGGCGCTGTACCGTTCGAACTACAATATTTCGCAAGCGATCGAAGCGATGCACTCGTTCGTTACGAGCGACGAAGGGCGTTACTTGCTGGCGTTCGTCGAGGCGCCGACGGAGCGCGGCATCGTCAAGTAGTGCGCGTGTTCTTCGCGACGGGCGAAGCGTCGGGTGATATGCTCGCCGCCACCCTCGCGGATGCGATGCGCGAGTTCGAGCCCGACGCTTCGTTCGCCGGCATCGGCGGCGAACGGATGGCAGCCGCCGGCTTTACGCTAACGACGCGCACGACCGGTTGGGCGAGCCTCGGCCCGCTCGCGGCGCTGCGGCGCATTCCGCCGCTGCTCGCCAATATGCTGCGGCACGCTGTCTGGCTACGCGCGCGCCCAGTCGATCTCATCGTACTCGTCGACTTCGGCGCGTACAATTTGCGCTTCGCGCGCACGCTGCGCGCGCTCGGGTACCGCCGGCCGATCCTGTACTACGTGCCGCCGGGCGCATGGCTCGATCGTGAGTCACAAGCGCGTGCCGTTGCGCGCACGACCGTTCCGCTCACGCCGTTCCGGCATCAGCGTGACTTCTATGCCTCGCTTGGATTTGGGGCAGCCTACTTCGGTCATCCGCTGGTCTCGCTCGTTCCACCGCGTGCGCCGCGGCCGGCGCCGCCGCCCGACGGCGGCATCGTCGCGCTGTTACCTGGTAGCCGGCGGGGCGAGATCGCGCATCACTTGCCGCGCTTACTTGCGGCGTGCGAAGTCCTGCGCCGGACGCGCCCGCGCGTCGCTTTCGTTGCGGGTGCCGCCGACGCCGATGGCGAGCGGCGCATCGAGGAGGCGCTCGAGAACACGTCGGTCGATGTACGCGTGCTGCGCGGCGCGCGAGCCGCGCTCGACGCCGCCGACGCCGCCTGGGTCGCCTCGGGGACGGCCGTGCTCGAAGCCGCTTTGCGTGAAGTACCGGTCGTTGCGCTCTACGTTATTGCGGAAGCTCAAGCGCCGTACGCGCGTCGTATCTGGCTCGACCGGCATCCCTTTATTACGTTACCGAACATTATCATGGGCCGCGCCGTCTTACCGGAGTTGCTGCAAGAGCAGGCGACGCCGGCGGCGCTGGCACGAGCGCTCGGCGACGCGCTCGCCGATCCGGCCCGACGCGTACGCGATTTGCAGGCGGTGCGCGACGAGCTCGGCGATGAAAATGCGTTGCGCCGCTGCGCCGCATTTGCGGTGACGGTCGCGCGCCAGCAACGCGTGTAGTATCGGGCGAGGACGCGCCGTGGTGAAAAGCCCCGATCGCTGCATGCGATAATATCTCGCCCCTTCGGCGACTTCATCGACGAAGGCCGTTCTGCGTCAATACTTGTTTTTTCGACCAGCAGCGTGATAGATTCGCGTGTGGAGCACGCTATGCAAATCGCGCCAGAACTCGGCATCCCGGACATTAAGCCTGCCATCGAGTCGATCGGTGGGCGGCGGATTCAAAAGGTGAGCCCGCGGAGCCGCCATTCGGTCGTGCAGTTGCGACTGGGCGCGCTACTCGCGGTTTGGGCAGGGCGCCGCGGTGAGGTCGGCACGGAGTGGCGTTGCTACTTCGCGTCGCCTGGTGAACGCTGGAGTTCGCTCGTCCCCGACGTCGCGTACTTTTCATTCGCGCGTCTGCCACGCGATCTTGGGGAGGCACGGGAGAAGCCGACGCTTGCACCTGATATAGCGGCAGAGATTCTTTCGCCTGACGATCGCCGCTCGCTTGTGGACGAGAAAGTCGCACTCTATTTCCGCGGCGGTGCCGAACTGGTGATTGTCGTCGATCCCGAACGGCGTCGAATCGAGATGCACGACGGAGACCATCGCAGCGAGTTCGAGCCGGGACAGAGCGCGCGAAGTAACGCTTTTCCGGATTTACGCATCGATGTGAGCGAGGTGCTCCTGGACTTGTAGCAACTGCTGCGGCTGCGGAAGCGTCGATTCTTGTACCAGAATGATGTCGAGCTCGCTATAGGGACCGACCGTTCCGCGCGTCCACTCTGGCGCTAGAGCGGCGCGGATGTGTCGCGTAAAGCGGGGACGGTCGTGTCGCGATACACGTCTTCGATGGTTAGCTCGAACCCGCCTAGATTCTGCAAGCGCAGACGCTGGAGCCGCCCGCGATTCGCGAGCGATCCGTCTTCGATCCGTTCGTAGAGCCGAATGGCGCGTCGCCGCGTATCGATGACGACGTAGTGCGTCAACTCCGCGATCGATTGATTGGCATCGAGCTTGTCGGTCGTATCGTCGGCGGCGGTTGCCGGTGATAAAATCTCCGCTACGAGCCACGGGTAACGTACGACGGCCTCTCCGCGCGCATCGAGAACGGCTCTATCTCTGCCGTCGCACGTTATGACGACGTCCGGTATCATATGGTCGCCGCTTGGCGTCACGACCTTTGCATCGCCGGCAAAGACATCGCCACCTCGAGCACGGACGAGCGGCGCAAGCACCAGGAGAAGATTCGTCGCTATGCGTCCGTGATTGCCCGATGGCACCGAAAGGGCCACGGCGTGGCCGTCTCGATACTCGAAGCGCTCGCTCGATAGTGCTTCGAGTTCGAGGTACTCCTGGATGGTGAGGCGGCGGCCCTCCGCTAAATCCATCTACGCAGCATTACGATCCACGCTCGTGCGCGCCCCTGGCAGCGCGCCGTCTGCCGCTTCGTCACGAACCGAATAAACTGGTAAGCTGGTGCCGCAGTTCCCTAGAAAACGTTTCGGACGTCATCGTTGCGTCGAGAAAATACGTCAGCACGAGCGAGTTGACGATCGAGAAGACGATCGCCCCATATTGGTCGCCGCAATCCGACCCGGCGAGCGAACTGCGCTGCACCAAAAGCTCCATCAGAATGCCATGTAAGCGTTTGCTTGCGTCAAGATAGGCGTGCCCGAGGCGCGGCTCCACGAGCGCGCGGCTGGCGACCTGGCGCCATAGCGCTCGGGGTCGGCGATCGATCGCCGCGAGCAGCACGCGCACGGCTTCTTCGATCGTTGCCCGGGCGTTGGGATCGTTACGCGCGACGATGGCGCGCACCGCGGCGAGCACGTCGTCCACATCGGCCAACAGTACGGCCAACAGTAAATCGCTCTTGGCCGGAAAGTAATTATAGACCGTTCCCACGGCGACGTCGGCGGCCGACGCGATGGCTTCCATCCGCGTGCCCTCGAAGCCATGCGCCGCGAACAGACCCTCCGCGGCTCCAAGCACGTTGTCGCGAACGGTGCGGCGCTTGCGTTCGCGGCGGCTCGAGGCAGGTCTCACGCCCAGGCACGCGCGCGCGGGTTCATAAGCCGGAACCACAGCGGCGGTGCGAGTGCGATGAGGTACATCGTGCCGTACCCGTATGGCATCTGCGGAACCTCGTCCGCTGCGAACGTTCGCAAGATTTGGTACCGGCGGCTCGCGACGGCGTGGTGGTCCGAATGGCGCGCCAAGTTGATCAAAAACTCGTTCGAGAGCGCGTGCCCTGCATTCCACGAATGCCGAGGCTGCGTAACCTCGTAGCGCCCCGTATCATTTTTGCGACGAAGCAAGCCATAATGTTCGATATAATTGATGACCTCGAGACTCGAAAACGCCACGAGGCTCTGCAAGGCAAAAACGAAGGTTCCGAGCGGGCCGCTCGTTGTTGCGAGCGCCGCATACAACGTCAGGAGAACGACGGCATAGCAAAGCATGCGGTTCTGGGTGGTCCACGGCGACACGCCGCGTCGAGCCAGCCGCTCGCGCTCGAGCGACCAAGCTGAGGTAATCTGTCCGCCCACCGAGCGCGGCCAAAAGGCATAGAACGTCTCGCCGAAGCGCGCCGTCGCCGGATCGCGCGGCGTGGCCACGAACCGGTGGTGGCCGAACACGTGCTCGACGCGGAAGTGCGGATAGCTCACGAGCAGAAGCAGAAGCTCGCCAAGCAGCGGCTCAATTCGGCCCGGCCGGTGCACCAACTCGTGCGCATACGTGATGCCGATCGTGCCGTTCATCAACCCGATGCCAACGGCCAGACCGATGCGTTCCGGCCAGCCGACGTGGGGCGAGGCGGCGTGCACGATCGCCGCTGCCGTCACGGCGAGCGCGAGGGGGATCCAGAGCCACATAATCCAGCGGTAGCGCACGTCGGCCTGCCCCAGCGCTTCCTCGGCGGCGTTCGGGTTCCAGAGCGACACGCCGATGATGCCGTCGAGTACCGGGACGACTACGAACACGAGCGCGGCCGGCGTTAGCGTCCACCAGCCGCCGTACGCAAGGCCGGCAATAGCTGCGACGGCCATGAGGTAGCCGTAATAGAACGGGGCGACTGGCGGCATAGCGACTCCCTCGAGCAGCGCTTCAGAGTTGCGAAAAGAATAAGTGAATGCGTTCATTTATGAGTCGATGCCAGTTCCCTTTTCGCAAGACCGATATGGCTCGGCTGTCCGCCTGCGTAGCGCCCACTCATTCACAAGCCTGCGTGGAAGTAATCGAAAGCCTTGCGCGAACGCCGAGCGGACCTATGCAACGGCCGTCCACGCAGGGACTCTGCTCTACTGGAGAACGTCCATGCCGCTTTCGAAGAGAGACGCTAAGGTTGCAATGGCCGGCCTCGCGGGCGGCGATTGCGGTCGGCGCGTCCGCGGTCATCGCGAGCCGCAGCGCCGTTCAGGCGCTTACTGCCACGGTGGAGGACGGCGTTACGTTGAGGACGGCGCTCGGCTCGCGCGGCACCGCGGCTGAGCGCACGTGCCTGCAGCGGTAGCCCAAGCGTTCGTGCCGCGGATCTGCACGATCGTCGCGAATCGCGCGTCGGCACGTAACGTCGTCCGCCGGTCGACGCGATGACGCCGCTGCGGATCTATCATACCTCCGACCTGCACGACCACCGTGGATTCGTGCCGCGCTTGCGCGCGCTGCGGGCGGCGGAGCCGGGGCTGTTATTCGATTGCGGCGACTCGCTGCGCGGCAGTCAAACGGTCTACCGGTCGCGCGAGCCGATCGTAGCGGAGATCGATGCGGCCGGCTACGACGCGCAAGCGATGGGCAATCGCGAGTTTCATTACGTGTTCGGGCTCGTCGCCGCTCGCGCACGTAAGATGCGGCATCCGCTGGTGTGCTCGAATTTGAGCGACGTGCGCGGCCGGCCGCTCCCCTTCGTCTCGGAGGCGCGCTTCGAACGCGACGCTTGGAAGGTCCGCGTCTGCGCACTGCTCGTCGTTCAGTATCCGGACGGCAGTCCGTGGGAGCGGGTGTTCGGCTGGCGCTTTGTGGACCCGATCGCCGTCGCACGCGGGCTCGCCGAAACGACGCCACCGGATACGACGCTCGTCGTCCTCTCGCACCTGGGTCTACGCGTGGACCGGGAATTGGCTCGGGCCGTTCCGCGCATCGACCTCGTACTCGGCGGTCACAGCCACGACACGCTCGTGGCGCCGGAGTACGTCGGCAAGGTGCCGATCGTGCATGCGGGTCCGTACGGCGCGTTCGTCTCGCGAACCGTGCTCGCGGTCGATGCGGGACGCGCACGCGTCGCGGATTTCGCGTTGCTTCCGTTACTCGACGCACCGGCGGCGTGAAGCGCCGGGTTCTTTTCGTCGCCAACGGTCATGGTGAAAATGCCATCGCCGCGCGGATCGCTCGCGAGCTCGCGGGAGACTGTGCAACCGCCTTGTTCCCCCTCGTGGGCGAAGGCGCGGGACACCCGGGCGTAGCGGTCGTCGGCCCGCGGCGCTCGATGCCCAGTGGAGGACTCGTCGCGATGTTCAACGTCCGCGCGTTCGCGCGCGACGTCGCCGCCGGCTTCGTCCGTCTCTTTGCAGCGCAGGTCGCGTGGTTGTTTCGCGAAGCGTCGCGCTACGACGCGGTCGTCGCCGTTGGCGACGCCTTTGGACTCGCGCTCGCCTTGCTCGCGCGTCGCCCGACCGTCTTCGTCGGAACCGCGAAAAGCGTCTACGTTGCGCCGTACGGCCCATTCGAGCGGGTGTTGCTGCGACGAGCCCGGCGGGCGTTCGTCCGCGATGCCGCCACCGCTGCGGCGCTGCGCGCCCGCCGAACGGCGGCTTGCGCTGCCGGCAACGTCATCGTCGATCTGCTCGACGACGCACCTGCCGCGCGATCCGGTCCGTGGATCGGGTTATTGCCCGGCAGCCGCATGGAAGCGTATCGCGACGCCGTTCGATTGGCACACGTGGTGCGGGCGCTCGCGACGCTGCAGCCGGGCGCCTCGGCGCTGTGTTCCTGCGCTCCTACGCTCGACGTGTCCGGTTTCCAACAGGCGCTGGCAGCCGACGGCTGGGTCGTGCTTCCGGGCATCGACGCCGAAACGGCCTTTGAAGCGTCGGCTGGAGACGCGCGCCTGATCGGGTGGCGGGGCAACCTCGGCGGCCTGCTTCGAGCCAGCGTCGCGGTCGTCGGCCAGGCGGGAACGGCCAACGAACAGGCGGCCGCACTGGGCTTGCCGGTTTTCGCGCTCGGGGAACTGCGCGTGGGCGCTGACTGGTATCGCATGCGTCAGCGACGGCTGCTCGGCGACGCGCTCGCGATTCTCCCCGCCGAACCGGCGGCTGCAGCCGCAGCATTAGCTGAGGCGTTAGCGAACGGGTCGCAGCTGTCGCGCATGCGGGCCGCGGGGCCCGAGCGCATGGGCGCTGCCGGCGGCGCGCGAGCGATCGCGCAGGCGATTCGCGAGATCGTGCGCTGACCGCCCTACGCGTACCGGGTACGGTTCGCGTGGCGTTAGCGACGTTCTTCATTGCGGTGCAAGGTTACACGTCGCTCGCGGCGCTCGCGCCGACGCCTCCGGTCGGATACGTGTTTCTCTCGCGCAGCGGCGCCGCCGCGCTCGCCGCCGCGCTCGTCGTCTCGGCTGCGGTGTGCCTCGCCGCGCTCGTCCGAGAACGTCCGCGGCTGCGCGGTACGGCGTCCTGCGCGCTGCTGTGCGCCTGGATCGGCTCGGCGGTGCTTGCGACCGTGCTCGGCATCGACCCGTTATCGGGGCTGCAGGTCGTTGCGATGATGCTGCTCGGCGCGGTGTTCCATCTGACGCTGGTCACGACGTTCGCGCGCGGCACGACGGCGCGCGACGTCGTGCTGCCGTATCTCGCGTGCGGCCTGGCCGCTAACTGCGCGGGCGTCGCAATGGCGGCCGCACACCGGCCGGTGGCGTTGTGGGCGCTCAACGGCGGCCGGGCGGCCGGACTTTTCGTTACCGCCAATCAGTTCGCCGCGTTTGCGCTGACGTTCGGCTTCGTCGCGCTCGGAGCTGCCCTCGCATTACGCGGTCGCGCCCGGATGCTTGCCACGGCCGCGGTAGCGTCCGCGCTCGTCGCACTCGTGGCGACGCGGTCGCTCGGCGGCGCGCTCGGGGCGCTCGCCGGCGCGGCGTTCTTGACAGCGGCTTGCGGACGGCGGTGCAGCGCCGGGGCGCTTGCGACGATCGCGGTCGCGGCATCCGCGTTCGCCCTCGTACGGCCGGCCGCGTTGCACGCACGCGGAGACGAGCTCGACCGCGTGCGCATCTGGCGCGCCGGCGTGCGCGCCGCGGTGCTGTTTCCGCTCACCGGGAGCGGGCCGATGACGTATTGGCGCGTCTATCCGAGCGTCCGCGCGCCGGGCGACGATCCCCCCGGCACCTTCGGCGCACTGCATCCGCACGACGCCTACCTTTCGCTTGCGGGCGAGACCGGCGTTGTCGGGCTCGCTGCCGCCGCGTACGGCTGGTGGCGCTTTTTCGGTGCGGTGCGGTCCGGCGCACGAGCGCGTACGGCGCGCGAACGGCGGTTGCTATGGGGCGTCTGCGCCGCTTTAGTGGCCGCATGCGTTCAAGGAGTGTTCGACACGATCGGGATCGTTCAAATGACCTTCGTCTGGATACCGTACGCCGGGCTCGCGCTGGCTGCGGCGGAGGGCGGCCTGCCCCTCGAGCGGCGAGCGTGAAACGCGCCCTCGCCCTTGCCGCCGCTGCGACGCTCTTTGCCGGCTGCGCACGGCCGCCGTCGACCCGCGATGCGGTCTCCCCGCCGGCAGCGACTGCTCGCGGACGCGATGCGGCCAGCGGTCGTCCGTTGCCGGCGGCGACGCCGACGACCGTGCCGATCGAGGTGCGCTCCCATCGCGTCGGATCGCGCTACATCTACCTCACCAAGCAGAAAGGCGCGCGTAAGGTCTACGTGTTACGCGCCGATTCCGAAAGCGGCCGGTATTTCGGCGGCGACAGCGGACGGAGCGATTTCGTGAATCCCCACATTACCTTTTATGCGGCCGACGGCCGGCGGATCGTCGCCGATGCTCCTGCGGGAGAGATCGTCGCAAAAGATAAGCTCGTGCGCATGACGGGAGGCGTACGCGCGCGCACGACGGACGGCAAGACGTTGACGAGCGATACGCTGCGTTACGACGACGGCGATGAGATCGTGCACGGCGACGGAAACGTGTCGGTCACCACCCCGGCCGGCGAACGGCTGCAGGGCGATACGCTCGTCTGGGACACGCGTTCCGGGCGACTCGACGTAACGGGCACGCGATGAATTCGCGGCCGGCCACGCCCCAGCGGCGCATTCTGCTCGAACATCTCGTCAAGCGCTATGCCGCGCGGACGGTCGTGGACGACGTGAACGCGTACGTCGGTACGAGCGAAGTCGTGGGGCTGCTCGGCGCCAACGGCGCCGGCAAGACCACCACGTTCTACATGGTCGTCGGGCTGGTGCGGCCCGATGCGGGCACCGTGGCGCTCGAACGCGACGGTGAACGCATCGATCTAACGAACGCGCCGATGTACCGGCGCTCGCGCATGGGCATCGGTTACTTGGCCCAGGAAAACTCGATCTTCCGCAAGCTTTCGGTCGGCGACAATATCCGGCTCATCTGGGAGATGAACGGCGTGTCGCGCCGCGAACAGGAGCGCCGCCTCCCCGCGCTCCTCGACGAGTTCGGGCTCGCGCGCTTCGTCGATGCGCGCGGCGACTCGCTCTCGGGCGGCGAACGCCGGCGCGTGGAGATCGCGCGGGCCATCGCAACCGAGCCCGCCTTTCTGCTCCTGGACGAGCCGTTTACGGGCATCGACCCGATCGCCGTCGGCGACATCCAGCTCATGATTCGGCAGCTGCGCGAACGCGGGCTCGGCGTGCTGATCACGGACCATCAGGTGCGCGAAACGCTCGCGATCGTCGACCGCTCCTACATTCTCAACGATGGGAAAATCATCGCCGAAGGCGACGCCGAACACGTGCTCGCTTCACGCATCGCTCGCGACGTCTACTTCGGAAAAGAATTACGGTTATAGTGTCCCGACGCGTGATCAGCTAATGGGTACGGCCGCGCCGCGCGCGTCGTACCTCTCGAGCGTCGCGAGCGCCTTCGCCCGCCCGACCATCCTCGATCGCTACCTCGTGAGCGAACTTGCCGGACCGTTCGCCTTCGGCTTGTCGGCCTTCACGCTAATGTTCGCCGCGACGAACGTGCTCGCGATCAGCCGGCTCGTCGGCGAGGAGCACGCGCCGTTCAGCGCGGCGCTGGCGTATTTCTTGTGGCAGATGCCGGAGATCGTCGTGACCGTCGTGCCGATGGGCATGCTGCTCGGCACGCTGCTCGCGCTGCAACGTCTCTCGGCCGAGAGCGAAATCACGGCGCTCAAGGCCGGCGGCATCGGCCTCGTGCGCGTCGTCGCACCGTTGCTCGTGGTCGGCGTCGCCATCTCCGTGCTCGCTTACGCGTTGCAAGAGACGGTCGTGCCGTACGCCAACGAACGAGCGACGTATCTGCGCGACGAGGCCATCCGGCACATCGGCGCGTTCGGCGGCGGCAGCCGGACGGTCGTGTCGGCGCTGCCCGGCGGCGGCCAACAGGTAACGTACTTTCGCGACTACGATCCCAAGACGCAGGCGCTGCTCAACGTGACGATCATTACGTACGGCGCCGATAAGCGCCCGACGGGCATCTTGTTCAGCGATCGGGGACGCTACGTCATGCCGACGTGGACGTTCGATAACGCGACCGAATACCACTTTGCCGCCGACGGCAGCACGGAATCGCGACAAGACCCGTCGGTAACGGTCGACGTCGGGCAGCGCCCGAGCCAAATCCAACAGCGTGCGATGGATACGAGCCGCGAGTCGATGAGCCGTGCGCAGATTCGGGAAATCATCGATTCGGGACAACTCACCCCGCAGCAAACGCGCGCGTATCGCAGCACCTACGAGGAGAAATTGGCGCGGCCGTTCGCGACCTTCGTATTTGCGCTCATCGCGGTTCCGTTCGCGCTACGCCCGCCGCGCGGCGGTGGCGGCATCGGCGCGGGGTTCGGCCTGGCGATTCCGATCGCGTTCTTATACTTCGTCATCGCGAGCGCGACTTCGGCGCTGTTTTCCGGCCTGCCGGGCGGTTATGGCGTCGCGACCATCGGCGCGTGGCTGCCCAACGTCATCTTTACGGCCATTGGCGCCGCGCGTCTGCGCCGCGCGGCGCACTTTTAGTGGGCATTCTCGGTGGGAGCATCTTCGTTCTGCTCATCGTGCTCGTCGCGGGGTTGATCGCCTACATCGGCGATCGCGTCGGGCATCAGGTGGGGCGCAAGCGTATGACGCTTTTCGGATTGCGGCCCAAGTACACGTCGACGATCGTTGCGGTCGGCACGGGCATGATGATCGCGCTCGTCATTACGGTCGCCGGCATCTTCGTCTCGGCGTACGTCCGCACCGCATTCTTCCACATCTCCGAACTCAACAACAAGGTTAACGAACTGCAAGCGCAAGCGGACGCGCTCGAACGCGTCCGCAATAGCGACATCGTCATCAGCCGTGGCGAGGCGCTCTCCAATCAGTTCCTGATCTTGACGCCGCAACAGGCGCCGGCCGAACGGCTGCGCGCGTTCTCGGCGTTCTTCGACTCCATAGCGCGCGCGCTCAACGCGCGGTACGTGCCGCGCGGCTTGCGGCCCTACGTCGGCAAATCCAGCGAACCGGAGATTGCGAAGAAGCTGCGTGCGGTGCTCGACGATCCGGCGACGCAGGGCTTTCTGATCCGCGGTCCCGTGCTGCTCGTCGCCATGGCCGACGTAAATCTCTTCGCAAACGACCCGATTCGTTTCACCTTCGCACCCTACGCCGACCAACCGATATTCCGGACGCAACAGGGCATCACGAGCGTCGAGATCGATGGCGGCACGGCGATCAATCCGAACATCGCCTACGGTCAACTGGCTACGGCGATCCGGTCGATCGCGATCGCGAACGGCATGCCCGCCTTCGTCGCGACGGTCATTCCGGCGCTCACGAGCGCCGAGGTCGCCGACACGACGCGCACGATCAAAAGTGGTCGCGGCCGCTATTACATCGTGGCTCGGGCGACCGCCGACGTCTATCCGCATACTGGTTCCATCCCGGTCGCATTCCAACTCGATCGCGCGTCGAAATGAATGGCCCGATTCTCGGCGTCGATCCCGGCACGCGCAAGTGCGGCTATGCCGTCGTTGCGGCAATGCGCACGGCGCCGCTCGCGCTCGGAATCGTCGCCACCGAAGAACTCGGGGCGACCTTGCACGACGTCGTGGCGCGGTTCGCCCCACGGGCGGTGGCGCTGGGCGGCGGAACGCACATGCGCGAAATCGACGCGGTCGTGCGGCTGCTCGGCGTGCCGGTGCACGTCGTCGACGAACGCGAGACGACGCTGCTCGCGCGTAAGCGCTATTTCGAGGCGCATCCACCCCGCGGGTGGCGCCGGCTCGTGCCGCGCGGCATGCTGTTACCGCCCGAGCCCATCGACGATTTCGCGGCGCTGCTCATCGCCGAACGTCTGATCGAAAGCGAAGCCGGCGCGGCGGTTTCTTAAGGCCGTTAACGTAACGTCACAGTGCAGGACTCGCTCCGCCAAGCTGGTAAAGCGGCCTGCCGTAAGCGCTTTGGCTGCGTCGTTGGTTCGCGCGTCCCGGCGTTACGACGAACGTTTAACGATAGTTTCGGGAGGGTCCATGAAGCGTCTCGCGCGCCTCGTCGCGATCGCGGTTCTCACCGCGGTCGTCGTGCCGCGGACCGCGTCGGCTACGCCGTTTTCAGACGTGCCCGCGAACCACTGGGCGTATCAGTACATTCAAAGTCTTGCGGCCGACGGCATCGTCGATGGGTACCCCGGCGGACGCTTCAAGGGCGACCGGCCGCTAACCCGATACGAGATGGCGGTCGTCGTCGCGCGCGCGATCGCGAAGCTCCAAGCGAACGAAGTCAAGGGTGCCTCGCGAGAAGATCTCGACAAGCTGCAAAAGCTCATCGACGCGCTCAAAGACGAACTCGACTCGCTCGGCGTACGGGTCACGAACATCGAAGATTCGCTCGATGCGCTCGACCGCCGCACGAAGTTCGCGCAGTCGTTGTCGCTGCACGGCGCCTTTTTGCCCAACGTGACGTTGCGTCAACGCTTCGTCATTCCGCGCACGGTGCAGAACACGACGGGCGCGCCCGTAACGACGTATTACGGCACGACTGTGCCCTACGGCGCGGTGCCATCGGCCGCCACTGCCGCCCCGCCCAATCAAGGCTCGGTCGGCGCCATCGACCCGTTCGTCAACGCCTTCCTCACCACGGACGACACCAATAATCCGCTAACCCAAGCGGGTTCGGGCATCCAGATCCGTAAGGATACGCGCTTCTCGCTCGGCTATCAGATCAACGAAAACCTGATGGTGTCGCTGCCGGTGCACATCATTAATTTCGAATGGGGCGGCGACTTCACCCAACAAGCAAAGTTCGATATCGAGCCGGGTGTCGACATCGCGATCGCGCACGCTGGCGCCCTTTCGAATCTCGACTTCAAATTCGGCTTGATCGATAACATGACGTCGTCGCGGCTGAGCCTGGCCTTTCGAGCGCCACAAGGCTACAACGGCGCCGTGCCATACGATCTGCCGTTCCAGCCGTTCCAGAAGGGCGTGCTGGTCAAGGGAACGGTCGGGGAGGGCGCGTTCGGTCTCACCGACTTCGAAGCTTCGTTTACCCGCGTCGACAACACGCTGATCGATACGTCGACCGTGGTCGACCCCAACCTCGCAGCATTCAATCTGCTCAATTACTTCAATCCGATCGTCCCGCCGCAAGCCAGCTTCACCCAGACGACCGCCGCCGCGACGCCGCGCACCGATCAGTTTTCCACCGGCACCGGAACGCTCGGCCAAGTGTTCCTCACCCAAAAGGCCGTCAACGGTTCGGTCTACGTATCGAATTATAACGGCGAGATCTTCGATGCGACGGGGACGCCCATCGGCGGTCCGCGGCTGCTCGGGGCCGCGCCGCCGTTTACCTATAACGAAGCGCTCAATAGCATCGTATTCGGCTTTCCGTTGCCGGCCAACGTGACGATCGGCATTACGTACCGCGGGCTCGGCACGACGCAGAACACCTCGCAGCAGCGCTACATGGTGCACTTCCGGGCGAATCAGAAGTTCAAGGGCTACGAAGGGCTCGAGATCGGCCTGACGTTCAACCGCGTGTTCGATTTCGACGACTTGACGACGTCGGGGCTAGGAGCCAACGGCATAACACAGGTCTTCCAGAACCCCACGAGCGGCATCGGCGACGTGAGCGACTCGGTGCTCGGCCTCGACTTCCAGGCTACGATTCCGTACAACCTCAGCGGTCCCGATTCGCGGCCCGTCATCTTCGGCGAGTTGGCCGACAGTAAGTTCACCTCGGACTTCCGTAACGTCCCGGCGATCGGCGATACGGCGTCGGTCCTCGGCGCGCGCGTAACCGTGCACAAGATCGAAGTATCGGCGCAGTTCCAATCGGTCGGGCAAAACTTCTTCTCGGGTGCGCCGTTCCGGTATTACGGCAACGCTCCGGCAGTATTCGCTAATTACCGCCAGGGCTATCTGCCCGATTTCTTCGGCTTCGCCAACACCCTCGGCATCAACCAGCAGTTCGATCAGCAATTCGTCACCGCGGGCCTCGCCTCGCCGAACACGGCCGGCAACCCCAATCTGAGCTTCGTCTTTCCGGCCTTCAACCCGCTGCGCGCAAACGGTCCGGAATACTTCTCGGGCTACGCGCCGAACACGCGTGGCGAGACCTTCGCCGTCAACGCTCCGGTTCGCGTCGGCGACTTCAACTTCGTCGCGCGCGGTTCGTATCAGCATCTCGAAGAGATCACGCCCGGCGGTTACGGCGCGACGTACTTCGGCCCGACCTATCCGACGAGCGTGCGCGAACGTAACGACGTGTATGCGTTCGGGACGAGCTTCAAGTTGCCGGTCTTCGGCGGCCAGCAACTAACGTCGAATCTATCCGCTTCCTACGAAGCGCTACGCCGCCTCGACGGCACGGCGCAGGTGTATTATCCGATCAATCCCGCGACGCAGCAGTACGATACGTCCAATCCCGCGTTCACGCCGACCGGCGGTCTCCCCGGCGGCAGCGCCGTCTCGTACTATCCCAACTACGTCAACATGCATAAGATCCTGATCGCAGCCGCCGCTGCGCTGCCGCTCACGCGCGATGTGACGCTCAACGGCACTTACTCCACGCAGCGGTACGGCGGTTCGTACGGTACGACGAACACGCAAAACATTTCGGAGCGCAAGGATTATTACTCGGGTGGTCTGACGTATTCGATTCCCAAGACCAATTCGTCGCTCTCGTTCCTGGCCCGCCGCTATACTTATGCCGACGACGTCATCTCGAATACGAACCTGTCGCAGAATCGTCAGGACATCAACTTCACCGTCCGCTTCTAGTGTACCGACCCGTAAGTCCCTTTTCCACCGCCGCAGCGTCCCTCGTCGCTCAAATGGCGCTGCCATCCTTCGCTAGTGCCGGGCGCTCGCGCGTCGCGTAGCGCCTATCTCGCGATCCCGCTTTGCCTCGCGCTCGCCGCGTTGCAATGCTTCGCAAGCGTTGCGCTGCGCGACCGGGCACGTCCCGGCTCGTGGCCGGCGCTCGTACCGGATGTGGCCGTCGCTCGCTTCGACGACGTGGCGCGCGCGCTGCCGTTGCCGCTGCCGCTGCGGGTCGCCTTCGCCCGCGCCGTTCTCGATCTCGGCGACCTGCGGCGCGCCGACGCGGACGCCCGGCGGCTTCCCGATTCGGCCGAGCGCGCGGCGCTGTATGCGGCGCTTGCGCGCGCGCGCGGCGACCTCGCCGGTGCGGCCCGCGACGACCTGCGCGCGGGCGATCCGCTCGCGATTGCAGCCGACGCGAACGCGCTCCTGGCCGCAAGCCCCAACGGCGCCGCGCCCGCGCTCGCGCTCGAGCGGGCGGCAGTTGCGTCGCTCGGGACCGATCCCGCGGCGAACGCGCAGCGGGCTCGCGCCGAATACGATTTGGGCGTCATGGAACAAGCCGTCGCGGTGCGAAGCGGCGTCGCGTCGCCAGGCAAGCGCGATCACGCGCTCGCCTCGCTCGCAGCCTACCAGCGCGCCTCCGACGCCGCACCGCAGGCCGGCGGATATCTCGTCGCGCTCGGTAATCAGGCGCTCAACGTCGGCGACGACGCGCGCTCCGAGCGGGCGTTCGAACGCGCGCTCGAACTCGATCCGCAGCGTCCGGAGCCGCATACCGGGCTAGGCGACGTGGCGCTTCGGCGAGGCGACGTCGCGCGCGCACGCGGCGAGCTTGCGATTGCGCAGCATCTGGACCCGGCGGCGCCGGCCGTGCGCCGGCTGGCGCGCGAGCTTACTCGCTGAGCGAGCGCATTCGCGCCGGACTCGACATGCAGCTCGCCGTCGGCACGGCGACCGGGATCGGCGAGTATGCCACCGGTCTCGCGCATGCGCTCGAAACCGCCGACAGTGTGGACGTCGTACGGCTGGACTTCGCGCGCTTCGACCCTTGGCGCTTCGATCGGCGCGTGCTGTGGGACCAGGTCCTGCTGCCCTGCGAGGCCGCGCGCGCCGGCGTCGACGTGCTGCACTGCCTGGCAGGCACGATGCCGCTGGTCGCGACGGTTCCGCTCGTCGTGACGGTGCACGACGTCGCGTGGCTGCGCGTGCAGACGCACGCGCGACGGTATGCGCGCTGGTATTTTGGACGCTACCAGCTCGCACGCTACGAACGCGCGCGGACGATCTTCGTCGATTCGCGCTTTTCGCGGGACGAAGTGTTGGCGTGCGCGCCGCGTCTCGACCCCGAGCGCGTCGTCGTCGCTTATCCCGGTGTCGCGCGGGAGTTTGGCGCGCTCGACCGCGCTCCGGCGCAGCCGCCGGTCGCGCTCGTCGTCGGAACGGTCGAGGTCCGCAAGAATCTCGAAGTGCTGATCGAGGTTGCCGCCGCGATTCCGGAGCTACGCGTCGTGTCAACCGGGCCGTTCACGCCGTATCGCGAGCGGATTCTCGCGCTCGCGCGCGAGCGCGGAGTCGCGGACCGCTTCGAGCTGCGTGGGTACGTTTCTCGCGCCGAATTACTGGCGCTCTACGCATCGGCGACGCTCTCGATCGTACCGTCGCGCTACGAAGGCTTCGGATACGCGGCCGCGCAGGCGCTGTGCGCCGGGATGCCGCTCGTCGCCTCGAACGCGGCGTCGCTGCCCGAAGTGGTCGACGGCAGCGCGCCGCTGGTCGCGCCGGACGACCGCGACGGCTGGATCGACGCCACTCGCGCGGTCCTCGCCGATCGCGACGGCGCCGAAGCGCGCGCTCGAGCGGCACGCGAGCGCGCGCAAACACGCTTCAGGTGGAGCGCGCATGCTGCGACGGTCGCCGCCGCCTACGCGGCCGTCACGCGTGGCCGCAGCCGCGCATGAGGCCGAATAACGCGAGCGATGCGAGCGCCGATACCAAGAGCGACATAAGGCACCCGAGGCGATTACTGAAGAAGACGAACATGCGATCAGTAGATCGGCGAGTCGCCGGAGCCGGGCGCGGCGCTGCCGTCGTCGGGTGCGAGCACCAGGCGTAAGGGATAGGACGATCCGCCTTCGGGCATGGTGACGATCTCCGTTCGAATGAAACTCCCCGGCGGGACCGTGTACTGTCGTAGCTTATAATGCCCGAACGGCGCCATTTGATGTGCTTGCACGAGCACCCGGTCGATCACGAACGTTCCGGTCGCGCGGCCGCCTCGCGGGTTCGCATAGAGCGCGATCTGCCTCGCGTTACGGCGATCGTCGTTGACGATGCGCAGCGTTACGGATTGCAACACGCCATAGTCGCCGGCCAGGGTCTGACCTTCGACGAGATTGGGAAGCGGAATCTGACCGATGGGAACCTCGAGATCGGGGCCGTCGGCGTCGTAGCTGTAATCGAAGAAAAATTCGGGGATCGGATAGACGCCCCGCGCGTGCGGCCGGTCGCCGGCCAGTAAGGCCGATTGCGGAATCGGTCCGTCGACCGGGTCGCTCGCGTTTTGCGCGACGAGCGTGAGGTGGAGCGGCGGCCCTTGGATCTCATTGAGTTGCATCAGCGCGCTCACGAGCGACTTGGCAGGCAGCGCTTGCTCGGCAAGCGCGATCGTCGCGTTCCCCGGTACCGAGACGACCGTGCCTTCATTCTGCGCCCGGCGCACGAGAAAACGCTGGGTCGATGCATGGCCCACCAGCATCTCGTTGCCGTCGGGACCGGCCGAACCGCTAATGAATTGCACGAGCGCGGGCTGCGGCGAGGGGTTGCGCACCTTGAGCACGATGCGGCGATCGGGCTGGCCACTTGGATTGTAGTGATAATAGAGAAACCGCTGGCCCTGCTTTGCCGAGAGATCGGCCGTGAACAAGATACCGTTTTCCGTGAGACGCTCCGGAAAGTCGCTTACGAGCAGCGATCGCGGCGCGAGCGGCGGTTGGGCGAAGTTCTCGACGCGTACGTGGGTCGTGCCTTGCACGGTAAAGAAGCCGTCGCCGGCAACGATGACCGGCACGTCGACGGTCGTCACGTCGTCGACGCGCAATGGTGCGTTGACCGCGATAGAATCGGTCGAGGCGACGACGGAGGCGCCCGGCCGAAGCGTCGCTGCAGCAAGTGCCGCTGCGCGGGCTTGCTCGCGGACGAACAGTTGCGTGGCGGGATTGCCGGTGATTCGGACGCTCGCGGCCTCGGCCACCGTGCCGGCCGGAAACGCCACGCGCACCGCGACGTCGCGCGTCATGCCGCGCGCATCGGTCACGATGAGCGTCGTCGCGCCGAGCTTTTTCCCCCTAACGACGATCTCGCGCGCGACTTGATCGACCGAGGCGTCGACGATTGCCGGATCGGCGACCGTGACCGATAGCGATCCGAGTTCTTGCATGACGCGCAAGCGGACGCTGCCGCCCGGCGTTACGCCGGCCTGCGGCGGGTCGACGATAATTGGCGGCGGCGTCGGCTCGAGCGACGTCGGCCCGGGCGATCCGGGCGCCGCGCTCGCACCCGGTGACGACGGGGTCGCCGGCGGCGTGGCTCCAGCCGGCGAAGCGAGCGCCGGTGGTGACGCCGAGGCGGCCGGCGACGTCGCCGGTGCGCCGGCCGCTTCGGCGGACGCGAGCGGCGCCGGGGGAGTCGGCAGAGCCACCGGTGCGGCCGTCGCGACGGCCGGTGCTTCTTGGGCGCGCACGCGCTCGGCGACGGCGAGACCGAGCGCGACGAGCGCCGCGAGAACGGCAACGAACGGCGGACCTAACCGCCGCGTCGATCCGCGGAACTCCAATGGCTCTCCTACGAGACGTTATGCAATGGCTTCTCGCAACACCGACGTCGCGAGAAGCGTCTTGTACCCGACGCTCGGAAACAAGACGGTAACGAGGTCCTTCTCCGCGCGTTCGACGGTGCCTTGCCCGAACTTAGGATGCGTGACGACGTCCGCGATGCGATAACCGCTCGTGACGCGTTCGTTCCGGGCGCCGGCCGCTTCGGCAGCGAGGCAGTTATCGCATTGCCCGCACGTGTCGGCGGCGAAGTTCTCTCCGAAATAATTCAGGATGAATTTACGCCGACAGCCGTGCGTCTCGGCGTATTGCAGCATCATGGCGAGCTTCGATTGATCGTACGACTTCTTGGTGTCGTAATTCGCCAAATTGAGGACGAGGTCGCGGTTGCCGAGCGCCTCGCCGGTCAGACCGTATTGCGACCGCGACCGCATCTCGATGAAACCGGCTTTTTTCAGGAGCGCTAAGACGACTTTGAGCTTCGTAAGCGGAAGCTGTGAGATCTTCCGCAGATCGCCGAGCGACACGCCGCCTTCCTGGCCGCCGAAATACTCCAGGGTGCCGAACACTTTTTGCACGTCCTCGACGTCAGGATACTTTCCGGTAAGAAAGTAATTCTGGACGCGCGTGTCGCTCCTGCGGTACAAGAGCACGCAGCGCGACGGCTCGCCGTCGCGGCCGGCGCGGCCGGCCTCTTGCGTGTACGCTTCGACCGACCCCGGCAGATCGTAATGAACGACGAAGCGGATATTCGGCTTGTCGATGCCGAGGCCGAAGGCATTTGTCGCGACGACCGCGCGAATCGCTTCGCCCATGAAGAGTTCGTGGACCGACACGCGGTCGTCCTTTTGCAACTTGGAATGATACACGGCCGCCGGCAGGTCGAGCTGATCGTGCAGATACTTCTGCACTTCCATGGCGTTCTTGATCGTGGCCGTGTAGATGATGCCCGTGCCATCGAGACCCGTTTCGAAGAGACGCTTGAGCGCCTTGAGTTTCGCCTGTTCGTTTTCGGCGCGCATCACTTCGTAACGCAGGTTCGGCCGGTCGAAACCCTTGACGATCGTCTTCGTGCCCGGCAAGCCGAGCTGCGTCAGGATGTCCTCGCGCACCGCCGGCGTGGCCGTAGCGGTAAGCGCGAGAACGGTCGGTTTGCCGAGATCGCGGATCACCTGGCCGAGCGCGAGGTAGGCCGGGCGAAAATCGTGGCCCCATTGGCTGATGCAGTGTGCCTCGTCGAGGACGAATAACGGCACGCGGATGCGCTTGAGGATCGCGATAAACGTTTCGTCTTCGAGCTTCTCCGGCGTAACGAAAACGATCTTGATTTCGCCATCGGCCAAACGTTTGCGCGCGATAAGTTCTTGTTCTTCGCCGAGCGTCGAGTTGAGCGCCACATTATTGCGGAAGCCGCGCTCGGCGAGCATATCGAGCTGGTCTTTCATCAGCGCGATTAGCGGGCTGACGACGACCGTCGTTCCGTCGAATAACAGAGCCGGTAACTGATAGCACAGACTCTTTCCCGCGCCCGTCGCTAAGATGGCCAGCGTGTCTTCGCCCGCCATGACCCGCGAAACGACTTCTTCTTGACCCGGATTGAACGAACGGAAGCCAAATAATCGCTGTAAGGCTTTGGTATATTCGTTCGCGCTCTTCGCGCGCGTCGCCGTTGCCAACGTTTTCTCCACCAGCGCGTTGCGGCCGGCGTTCAAATAACGAACGGCGGCTAAGGTCCATCCCCAGACGTAGAACGTTCGTACCCGAGGCCGAGTTTCGTAAACAGGGCGGGTGCGAAGCGTTCCGCGAATTCGGGCGCGGTGTCCCTCTATCGCACGTGGCGTCCGAAGTCGTTCGCGGATCTGGTCGGGCAGGATGCCGTGGTTCGCACGCTGCGCACGGCGCTCTCCTCGGGAAAACTCGCGCACGCCTATCTCTTCTCCGGGCCGCGCGGCAGCGGCAAAACGTCCGCGGCCAAAATCTTCGCACGCTGCATCGATTGCGTCGGCGGTCCGACGCCCGACCCCGACAACAGCTGCGAGAATTGCCTCGCGATTCTCGCCGGGTCGGCGCTCGACGTGGTCGAAGTCGACGCTGCCTCGAACCGCGGCATCGAAGAGATACGCGCGCTACGAGAATCGGTTAAGTTCGCGCCGGCTTCGATGCGCGCGAAAGTGTTCATCATCGACGAAGCGCACATGCTCACGCGCGAAGGCGCCAACGCCTTCCTCAAGACGCTGGAGGAGCCGCCGGCGCATGCCGTCTTCATTCTCGCGACCACGGCGCCCGAGGCGCTTCCGCCGACCATCCTCTCCCGCTGTCAGCGCTACGCGTTCCGCCGCATTCCGATCCCGGTGATGATCGCGCGCATGCGCGAAATAGCGGCCGCGGAAGGCATCGCGATCGACGACGGCGCGCTCGGCGCTATCGCGTACCGAGCCGACGGCGGCTTGCGCGACGCGCTAACGATGCTCGAGCAGGTCGCCGCCTACGCCGACGGTCCCGTCGACGCCGCAAACGTCGACGCAGCCTTCGGAACGACCGGTCGCGAGCACGCGCGGACGCTCGCGCGGGCGATTCTCGACGCCGATGCGAGCCGCGCGTTACGGGCGATCGACGCGGCGAGCGATGCCGGTGCCGACCTGCCCGGTCTCATTCGTGGCACGATCGGTGAATATCGCAACGTGATGGTCGCGCGCATCGATCCGGAGTTGCTCGACCGCGACCTCTCGCGAGGCGATGCCGATGCGGCCACGGCGCTCGCGCGCGAAACGCCCCAGCCGAAAATCGTGCGGGGGTTGCGCCTGCTCGCCGACGCGCTGGCCGCGTCGCGCACCTCGGGCAATCCGCGGCTGGAACTCGAGACCGCGGTCCTCCGGCTCGTCGTGGCGGGCGAAGATCCGAGCCTCGATGCGCTCGCCACCCGCGTCGCGCTGCTGGAGGCCGGCCAGCCGCCCGCGACGATGCCGCCTGGGGCGATGCCGCCTGCGCGGCCTGCAGCGCTGCCGCAAGTCGCGCCCGCTTTTCCGCAGCCCAAGTCGGCCTCGGAGCCGGAGCCCGAGTCGGAGCCGATGCCGCAGCCCGAGCCGATGCGAGAGCCCGAGCCGATCCGAGAGCCTGAGCCGATCCGAGAGCCTGAGCCGATGCCGCAGCCCGTGTCGCCTGCGGCGGCGCTCGTCCCGCCGGCGCAGGCGCCGGCTGCCGCACGTGCGCCGGTGCGGGCGGACGAGCTTACACTGCAGCAGATTCGCTCGCAGTGGAATCGCATTCGCGCACGTGCCGAGGAGCGCTATAAGCCACTGGCCGCGCCGCTTTCGCAAGCGACCGTCGATGCGTTCGAAGGCGACGGCGTGGCGATCGGCGTCGTCGATACGTTGCAAGCCGGCATCGTGCGCGAACGGACTGAGATCGTCGAGGGCGCGCTCGCCGACGTGCTCGGCGTGCGGCTGCGCGTTCGTTTCCAGACCCGCACGGCTGCAACGGGGAAGGACGAACGGACGTCGCCCGCTCGGCCGGCCGCCGCCCCGAGAAGCGCCGGAGACGACGATGGCGAAATCGACCTGCTCGCATACGCACGCAAAAAATTCGGAACGACGGAGACGCGATGAATCAAGCGCAGATGATGGCGCAGGTCAAAAAAATGCAAGCCGAGATGACCAAGGCGCAAGACGAACTGGCGGCAACCGTGGTCACGGGCACGGCGGGCGGCACTGCGGTATCGCTCGAGATGACCTGCGATTACCGCGTCAACTCGGTGAAGCTCGCGAAGGAAGCGCTCGACCCCGAGGATCCCGAGACGCTCGAAGACCTGCTCGTCGTCGCGTTCAACGATGCGGTTGCCAAAGCGCAAGAGACGTCGAGCAAACGAATGGGCGCGCTTACCGGCGGCATGCGCATTCCGGGCTTGATGTGAGCGCATCGTCCGTGCGGAGCGGACGGCGCTGACCAACGGCATCGCGGGCCCGATTGCGAGCCTCATCAACGAGTTCTCGAAACTGCCGACCGTCGGACCCAAAACCGCCGCGCGGCTGGTATTCTACCTTCTCAACCGGCCGCGCGCCGACGCCGAATCTCTCGCCGATGCGATCTTGGCCGTCAAAGATCGCGTGAGGCTTTGTTCGAATTGCTTCGCGCTAACCGAGGACGATCCGTGTGCGATCTGCACGGACGCCCGGCGCGACGCGACGATCGTCTGCGCGGTCGCCGAAGCGAAAGACATCTTCGCGCTCGAACGCACCCACGCGTATCGCGGCCGCTATCACGTGCTCGGCGGACTGATCTCGCCCATGGACGGCATCGGACCCGGCCAGTTGCGCATCAAGGAACTGATCGAGCGAATCGCGCGCGAGAAGCAAAGCGAACTCATCGTCGCGACCAATCCCAACGCCGAAGGCGAAGCTACGGCGCTGTACCTTTCGCGCCTGATCGCCCCCAGCGGGATCGACGTTACGCGGCTCGCATACGGCCTGCCGATCGGCGGCGATCTCGACTACGCCGACGAGGTAACGCTCGCCAAAGCCCTGGAAGGCCGCCGGACCCTATAACGTGCGCCGCGTGGCCCTGCGGAGAGCGGGTGGCGTTGCGACCGTGCAGGAAGAAGTGCGCCGATGAACGCTCCGTCCGCGGCGCCCGACCTTCGGCCGCTGGGGATCGGCGAAGTTCTCGACCGCGCGGTAACGCTGTGCGTCCGGTTGTTCGTTCCGCTCGCGCTCGTGTATGCCGCCTATGCGATTCCGTTCGGCATTCTATCGCTGTATGCGAATGGCGAGTATTTGCACGCGCTCGCGACGATAGGCGACGTGCTGCAAACGAACCGGGCGCATCGCACGCCGGCGGATATCGGGTCGGTACTCGCCCACACGCATTTCGGGCCGCAGTATCCGCTGCTCGTGCTCGCGTCGCTCGCGATATTTCCGCTCGTGCAAGGTGCGCTGATCGAGATGCTGTCCGCCGGCTATCTCGGGCGAGCGACGTCGTTCGCGCAGGCGTACCGCACCGGGCTCGCGCGCTGGCTGCCGCTGGTCGGCATCAACCTGATCTTTCTCGTCATCGGCGTCGCGATCTACGTGGTCGTCGTCATCGTCTTCGCGCTCGTAGCCTTCGCTGTGGTGGCGATCGCGCGGCCGTCGCCGGCGCTCGGCATCGGCGTCGGTGGCATCGTCGGCACGGCGATCGTGTTCGCAGCGCTCGCGTTTGCGACGCTCGCCGTGCTGACGCTCTACATGGCGTATTTCACCTGCGTGATCGAGCGCGAGCCCGCCGTCGCTTCGTTCACGCGAGCGGTCCGTCGCACTCGCTCGATCCGGCTCCGGCGCGCGCTGCTCTTTGGCTTCGCGTTCGTAGCGATCGTGTTCGGCATCACGATCGTTTCGTTTGCGGGTACGGCTTTGCTCGCGGGCGTGCTGCATAGCGACGTTGCGAACGCGGCGTATTCCATCGTGCTTTCGGTCGTCTCCGCCATTTTTTCGACGGCGGTGTTGTGCGTGTTCTATTTCGACGTGCGCGTGCGCGAAGAGGGGCTCGATTTGCAGATGGCCGCGCGCGACGTCGAGCGTTAGCTGTCGGGACTCCCGCCGCAAGGCGACCCGAATGCCGTGGCACGCGCGGTGATCGCGCAGCGCGCGTACCGACATGCGCCCGCTGCGAGCGACGCCGCGACGCAGCAGACGCTCTGGGAGCTCGCTTGGCGCTGGTTCCTCGAGCACGTGCTCGCGCCGGTTACGCGGCTCTTGCATGCGGCCGGCTCGGGCGGCTGGGGCGAGGCCGCGGGCTTCGCAGTGGTCGTCGCGGCGCTCGGCGCGCTCGGGTACGTCGTCGTTCGGCTCGTGCTCGCCTTCGTACGCGCGCCGCGCCCGCCGCCGCCCAGCGGTGCCGGCGCAACCGCGTCACTGGAACCGGGCCGGGGTGCCATCGCCTGGCGCGACGTCGCACGGTCGTCGGCGGCGCGGGGCGACTCCGTGCGGGCGATCGCCGCGCTCTGGTCGGCGGCGCTGGCGACGCTCGACGAACGTGCGCTGGTCGACTACGATCCGTCGCGAACCCCAGGTGAATACCGTCGGATTTTGCGCCGCGTGCGCCCGCCGGCGGCACCGCCCTTCGATGCCCTGGGCGCCGGCTTCGTGCGCGCCGCCTACGGTCGCCGCGGCGCGCAGGCCGGCGATTTCGCCGAAGCCGAGCGGGCGCTCGATGCGCTGGCGCGGGCGCTCGACGAACGCGTGCCGGCGTAATGCCGAACGCTCTGCTGCGCGGCCTGCGTTCGTTGCCGATGCCGGAAACCGCGATCGCGCTCGTGGCGTTCGTAGCGCTCGTTGCGGTAGCAGTGTTGCGCGATACTGCGGCGCGCGGTACGGCGGCTTTGCCATCCTATTCGAGCTACGAATACGACGGCGGGGGCTATCGCGGTTTGTACGAGGTGCTGGCCCGCGTCGGCGTGCGGGTCGAGCGCTTCGAACGGCGCCCCGCCTTCCTCGGCAACGACGTCGATACGCTCGTATGGATCGACCCGCCGAGTGACGACCCGCGGCAAACGGAAATGGGGAAGGCCGACGTCAGCGCGCTGGAGGCGTGGGTGCGTGCGGGCGGTGCGTTCGTCTATGCCGGCGAGGACGATGCGGCGGCGCGTAACGGCATCCTGCATCTGCCGCGCCTGCGTACGGCGCACGCGCAACGAGGTGCGCACGCGTTCGTCGCCCCCGAACTCGCGCGCCTCGGCATCGCCCGGATCTCGAGCGCGGCGACGCGTCGCTGGCAGACGCGGCGCGATACGCGCGTCCTGGTCGACGACGGCCGGGGCCCGCTCGTCGTGACGTACCGCCTCGGCCGCGGGCGGGTAAGCGTCGTCAGCGATCGCGACCTTTTTTCGAACGCGCGACTCCTGCGCGGCGATCGCCCGCGGCTGGCCGTCGCGCTTGCTTCGCCGCAACACCGCGCCGGCGTGGTCGCCTTCGACGAAGCGGTGCATGGCCATCTCGTGCCGATGCATTGGTGGAACGTCATACCGCGGTCCGTTGCGGCCGCTCTTGCGCTCGCGGCGGTCGCGCTCTCGATCGCGTTCGCCGGTGCGGCGATGCGTCTGGGACCGCCGCTGATCCCTGCGCCTGGCGACGACCGCGATGGTTCGGCCTTCCTTTCGGCGCTGGCGTCACTGCTCGCGCGCGGCCGCGCCGAAACGGCGACGTTTGCCGAAGCGGTCACATCGACGACGCGCGCGCTCGCGCGTCGCTTCGGCCTGCCGCCGGACGCGCCCGATGCCGCGGTCGCGGCGCACCTCGACGCTCCGGAGGATCGCGTCGCGTACATGACGATCGCGACGACGGCGCGTTCGGCGTCCGTCGACGCGTCCAGGTTCGTGCGCGGTATCGCGCTCGCCCAACGCTTGCGAAAGGATTCGATCGCGCATGGTCGCCCGCGCCACTGACCTCGCTCGGCGCCTTCAGGAGGGCGTCGACCGCATCGTGGTCGGCAACGAGCGAACGTCGTTCGCCTTCCTGCTGGCGCTGCTCGGCAACGGCCACATCTTGATCCAAGGCGTCCCCGGCACCGCCAAGACTTTATTCGTCCGCACGTTTGCGGCGCTGCTCGGCGCGCCGTTCCGGCGCATCCAGTTCACGCCCGACCTCATGCCGTCGGACGTCGTGGGAACGACCGTCTTCAATCCGCAGACGCTCGAATTTACCTTGCGCCGCGGTCCCATCTTCACGTCGCTGTTATTGGCTGACGAGATTAATCGTACGCCTCCCAAAACGCAAGCGGCCTTATTGGAAGCGATGGAAGAGCGGCAAGTAACGATCGACGGCGCGAGCGAGCCGCTCTCGGGCCTGTTCTTGGTGTGCGCGACGCAAAATCCGATCGAATTCGAAGGCACCTATCCGCTACCCGAAGCGCAACTCGACCGCTTCTTCGTTCGCGCGCGGACCGAATATCCGAGCGAAGCGCAGGAGCGCGAGCTATTGGCGCGCAGTGCCGCGGGCTTCGACGCGCGCGACTTGAGCGCCGCGGGCGTGACGGCCGTGGCGAGTGCGGACGACGTGACCGGCGCGCAAGCGGGCGTACGCGGCGTGCACGTCTCGGAATCGCTGCGCGGATACATCTACGCCGTCGTCTCGCGCACCCGGACGGCGAGCGAACTCACGCTCGGCGCGAGTCCACGCGCCGCAATCGCGCTGCTCGTCGCGGCGCAGGCATCGGCGGCGATCGACGGACGCGATTTCGCCACGCCCGACGACGTCAAATCGGTCGCGCCGCTCGTGCTCGCACACCGCTTGATCGTGCGTCCGGAAAGCGAGATCGAGGGCGTGACCGCGGAGCGGGCGCTGGCCGGCATCCTCGCCGCGGTGCCCGTGCCGCGCGAAGTGACGGTGTGAGCTGCAAGCGGTGAAACCCATCGCGCCGGCGCTCTGGCTCTCGCTGCGGGGCGTCTATGCAGTGCTCGGGGCGGCGGCGGTTCTCGCGCTTTCGAGTGCGTTTCCGCCGTTATGGTATGCGTTCGTCGCCGTAGCGTTACTGGTCGTCGCGCTCGCGCTGGCCGACGGATTCGCCGGGCCGAACGCGACCTCGCTTCGCCTCCGGCGCACGCTCCCGCCGCATGCGGCGCTACGACGCGATGGGATGGTAACCTACGCCATCGAAAACCGCGCAGCGGTGGCCGTGCGCGTCGGCATCGTCGAGTCGCCGGTGCCGGCGATCGCGTTCGCACTCGAGACGCTCGTCGTCCGGGTCGCGGCGGCGTCGCGCACGACGGCAGAGCTGGCATTCGTACCGCGCGAGCGCGGCCGCTTGCGTTTCGGCGCGACGTACCTGTGGGTCGAGAATCGCATCGGCTTGCTGCGCCGGCGCTTCCGCGTCGAGGGCGACGCCGAACTTCGCGTCTTCCCGGATCTTGCGGCGGTCAACGAGTACGGCGTGCTCGCTAAACGCAGCACGCTCGTAGATGCGGGCTTTCGCGCGCTGCGTCAGCGCGGCGTCGGAACCGAATTCGAAAGCCTGCGCGAGTATCGCCCGGGCGATCCCTTCCGGCTCGTCGATTGGAAGGCGACCGCGCGGCGCGGCCGTACGATGGTCGCGCAATATGAAGTCGAGCGCAGCCAGAACGTCGTCATCGCGCTCGACTGCGGGCGCCTCATGACGCCGCGCTTAGGCTTGCAACGGAAATTCGACTACGCGCTCGCCGCCGCACTGTCAATCGCGCGCATCGCCGAGCGCGCCGACGACAACGTCGGCGTGCTGGCTTTCGCCGCACGGCCGCTGCTCGACATCGCCCCGCGGAGAGGAGCGGCGCACGTGGCGGCACTCGCGCGCGCGACCTACGATCTGCAGCCGCGCTTGGAAGAACCCGATTATGAGACGACGTTCGCTACGCTCGCGCGCCGGCACACGAAGCGCAGCCTCATCGTCCTGTTCACCGACCTCTTCGATCCGGTCACGTCGGCCGCGGTCTTAGCGGGCCTAGCCACGCTCGTGCCGCGTCACCTCGTGATGTGCGTGCTGATGAACGACGCCTCGATCTCCCGCGCGCTCGACGAACCCGTCACCGATCGCGCCGGCGCCTATCGGACCGCCGTCGCCATGACGCTCGCCGACGAACGCGCTACGGCGGTCGCAATGCTGCGGGCCCGCGGCATCATCGCGCTCGACGTCCCGGCCGAAGCATTGACCGTCGCGATCCTCGACGCGTACCTCGACGTCAAGGCGCGCGGCCGCTTATGACAACGACTTCAGCCCGGGAATGTGCTCGCAAGCGACGATGCGTCCCAGTGTGCGGTTCGCGTGCCGGCTTCGTATCCGGCTGCCAAAAACGCCAGCAGCGTCGCTCGCGGATCGGGGGACTCGCGCACGACGTCGTAGGGCAGCGCGCCGATGTGTCCGGCGCCCGACGGAAACCAGCCGGCTTGCGGCGGCGCGAGCGTATGCTCCGTCAAGTCGCCCGGTTCGGGCGCCGTATACGTGTAAAAGGTCGGAGCCGGGACGTTTGCATCGCCGGCCCAAAATCCGAACGCGATGACTTCGTGCGAATACGCTTCTTGCTGCACGACGTCGTCTCGCGGCGCGCCCCCGGCCAGGCGTCCCGAGTAACGGCCCATCGCCAGATCGAGCGTGTGCCAGAAGATCTGCACCGGGCTTTGCTTGCCGGAGAATTCGCCGGCAAACGTTTCGAAGACGCTCGTTGTCCAAAGAAGCGCGTCGAACCAGCGGTGGACGGCCGTCGCGTCGTACGAGCGATGCTCGCGGTCGTCGGGAAACGGAACGTTCATCGGCACGCCGTAGGGCTTCGCGACGATGCGAGCTTCGATGCCGATGTCCGCAAGCGAAGCGAGCACGTTGCGATAGAACTCCGCGACGCTCAGTCCGTCCTCGAGTGCGAAGCCGCTCGCCGCGCGTTCGCGATTGGAACGCAAGACGAGCCGGTGCTCGATGAAATCGAATTCGAACTCGAAATACGTATCGCCGGCGGCCATTAGGCCCGTCGTGAGGCCGCGGACCGTGGGCCGCAACGCCACGTTCCACCAATGATTGCGATGCGCCGAATAACGCAGTTTGATCTTGCCGACGATCTGGCACCACAGGTGCAACGTCGTCTTGGTCTTCTCCCAATCCGCGTACGGCATCGGGGCGAGTAGAGCTTGCGGCATGGTCTTACCTGACTTCTTCTACGAAGCGGCTGCGGTGACGGCGTTACCGGCGCGACGCGCTTCGACGGCTCGCGCGAGCGTCTCGAGTAAGGCGACGGTGTCGTCCCACCCGATGCACGCGTCGGTGACGCTCTGGCCGTACGTCAACTCTCGGCCGGGCAGCCGATCTTGCCGGCCGGCGACCAAATTCGATTCGATCATCGTGCCGACGATGCGCTCGTCGCCTGCGGCAATCTGCGCTGCGACGTCCGCGCAGACGCCGAGCTGATTCTCGGGCCGCTTACGGCTATTGCCGTGACTCGCGTCGATCATTAGCCGCGGCGCTAAGCCTGCCGCAACGAGTTCCGTGCAGACCGCTTCGACGCTCGCTGCATCGTAATTGGGCCGCGTACCCCCGCGGAGAATGACGTGGCAGTCGTCGTTGCCCGTCGTCTCGACGATCGCCGAATGCCCCGCCTTGGTCACGCCGAGGAAACGGTGCGCGCAGCGCGCCGCTAAGATGGCGTCGATCGCGATCTTGATGTTGCCGTCGGTCCCGTTCTTGAAACCGACGGGACACGAGAGCCCGGAGGCGAGCTCGCGATGGATCTGCGACTCGGTGGTCCGCGCGCCGATCGCACCCCAGGCGGCGAGGTCGGCCAGATACTGCGGCGTTATCGTTTCGAGTAACTCGCTGCCGGCCGGCACGCCAAGCGCGGCGATCTCGAGCAACAAGCGCCGCGCTGTGCGCAGGCCCCGATTGATGTCGAAGCTTTCGTCCATGCCCGGATCGTTGATCAGGCCCTTCCATCCGACCGTCGTGCGCGGCTTCTCGAAGTAGACGCGCATGACGATCTCGAGCCGGTCACCGAGCCGCCGCCGCTCGCCCGCTAACCGCCGCGCATAGTCGAGCGCAGCCACCGGGTCGTGCACCGAGCAGGGTCCGACGACGACGATGAGCCGGTCGCTCTTGCCGTGCAAGACGTCGTGTGCGGCACGCCGGGCGGCATACACGAGGTCGATCGCCGCGGAAGGAATGGGAAACTCGGCGATGACGGTCGCCGGGGGTGCGAGTTCTGCAATGTCGCGGATGCGAACGTCGTCGAGAGATGGTGGCGTCGTGGCCCGTTCGGCCGCTTGTCGAGACACGGGATGGAATCCGTTCGGCGCGAGGCGGCGAGCCACCCCGCTGCGAAAGCGCGCGGACGTGAGGCGTGGTGCGCGCGCTGCCGGACACCTCGACGACGGACGCTTCGATCGCGTCGCGCTCGCGCTTGCACTGCTTGCCGGACTTCTGCATGCGGCGTTCGCCAACCGTTACGACGTCTTTCGCGACGAGCTGTATTTCATCGTGTGCGGCCGTCATCCGCAATTCGGCTATGCGGATCAACCGCCGCTCGTCCCGCTGCTTGCGGCGACCACGTACGCGCTCGGCGGCCAGACGTGGATCTTGCGTCTGCCGCCTGTTATCGCTGCGGCGCTGCTGCCGTGGCTGGTCGTCCGATTCGTACGATTGCTGCGCGGCGGCGACGGGGCATGCTGGCTCGCGGGCGTGGCGGCGGTAATCGCGCCGATGTTTCTCGGTCTCACCGCGACGCTCAACACGACGTCGTTCGAGCCGCTGGCATGGACCGCGATCGCCTACGGCATCGCAAGGGCCGTATTGCTCGACGACCGGCGTGCGCTGCTCTGGACGGGGCTCGTAGCCGGCGTGGAACTAGAGGTGAAATACGCTCTGCCGCTTTGGCTCGGCGCGCTGGCAATCGGGCTGCTCGTGACGCCGGAGCGCCGGCTCTTCCGCAGGCGTGAATTGTGGCTTGGCTTGGCGCTCGCGCTCGTGCTGGCGCTGCCGTCACTGGTATGGCAGGCGTCGCACGGACTGCCGTTCCTCGAACTCGTGCGCAACGCGGGCGACAAGGACGTCGCCGTGGCGCCGGTGGCGTTCCTTTTGAATCAAGGCTTCGTCATGAATCCGCTGCTCGCGCCGCTGTGGGTTGCGGGATACGTCGCGCCGTTCGCGCTTCGCCTTCTCGCGCCGATGCGATTCGCCGCCATCGCCGGCGTGGTCACGGCCGCCGCAACGATCGCCGGTCACGGCAAGGACTACTATCTCGCGCCAATCTATCCAACGCTCTTCGCACTGGGTGCCGTGGCGCTAGATCGCGCCGTGCGCAACACCGTCGCGCGCTTCGCGTACATAGCCTTGGCCGTCGGGCTCTCGACTGTTGCAGCGCCACTGGCCCTCCCAATTCTCGCGCCGTCGGCATTACCGCACTACATGCAAGCGCTGCATCTTGCTCCGCAAGCGCAAGAGCGTGAAGACGTTCGCAATGCCGCAATCGCCTTACCGCCCACCTTCGCCGATATGGTGGGGTGGCGCACGTTCGTCCGCCAAGTCGCAGATGCGTACGCATCGCTTCCGGCCGACGTTCGGGCGCGCACGTCGATCGTCGTCGATAATTACGGAGAGGCGGGCGCGATCGACGTCCTCGGCAGCGCATACGGTTTGCCGTCGCCGCTCTCCGGCCACAATCAGTACGGCTTATGGGGAACGCGCGGGCAGGATCCGCGCAACGTCCTGCGCGTCCAACGCGACGTCGCTTCGCTAAAGCGGTATTGCGGCCACGTACACGTTATCGCACACACCTACGCCAGCGGAGCGCGCACGTCCGAAAACGGAAAAGCGATCGCATTCTGCGAGAACCTCCACCCCTCGCTCGAAACGCTCTGGCCGTCGCTGCGATTTATAGAATAGACGTATCGGTCGGTCATCATAGCCTCGGCGCTGATCGGTCCATTGCATAACGGCGTCGGAATCGAGGCCTTAGCCACCCGCCGCCGTACTTTCGCAGCTTGAGTAAAGGCGTCGCTCGAGCCGACGTCCGCCCGTCGAGGCTACGCATGCGGTATTACTTCGTATGGGACCCCGCCAAAGCTCGCAGTAACCTTGCGAAGCATGGGGTCTCTTTCGAGATCGCAGCCGCCGCTTTTGCGGACCCACTACTCATTACTCGTCCTGATGCTCACCATGGTGACCGCTGGATTACCATCGGTTCGTCCAAAGAGCAACTTCTAGTGATTGTCCATATCGATACCGAAAGAACGGCCGATGAGAGCCAAGAGCAGATCCGCATCGTCTCCGCCCGCCGGGCCACACCGCGAGAACGACGGGCTTACCGTGATGAGCGCTGAGGAGGCCTTCGTTGAGGCAAAAACGGTCGATTGGGGACCGAACTTTCCCGCCCGCGATGAGAATATCGACCTTAGCGATATACCGGAGCAAGACTTTACGGGTCCCGATATCGTGCGCGGCAAATATCGCGACCTCGCGCTCGCGGCGAAGGGCTTCGTTCAGCTCGATGCCGACGTCCGCCAAGCGTTTCCGGATGCGAATACCGTCAATCGCGTGTTGCGCGGACTCATCGAGATTGCGACCAACGCTCGACAGCCTAAATCGGTTGGAAGGGCAAAGTCGAACGCTACGTCGCGCGGTCACGGGACCGAGAGCGGCCGGCGAAGCTAAGGTAAAGGAATAACGCGATTGCGGTCAGCGCGCCGACGCCGAAGCGAACGTTTTCGCTGAGGCGCTGCGGGCTGATGAAGCCTTCGATCGTCCCGGCGATGCAGAGCAGGCCTGCAACGCCGATCATGAGGATGCCGGCCCGCTCGGCGTTCGCCTTGAGTGCGTCGCTGCGGCGCAAGCGGCCGGGAGCGACGATCGCTTGCGCGAGCAACAGACCGGCGGCTCCGGCAATCTGGATCGACGTGAGCTCGATGACGCCGTGCGGCGCAATCGTGGCCCAGAAATCGCGGCCGAAACCGTGCGAAGCGAATAACGCCCCCATGCCGCCCATCATCACGCCGTTGTCGAGAATCTCGAAGATGGTCAGGACGCCGAGCGTCATGCCGCCGGCAAAGGCGATCATCGCGACCTTGACGTTATTAGTAATAATTTCGCTCGACATCATCGGGGCGAAACTGCGGTCGAAACCAAAGTTCGAGTCGTGCAAGCTCTTCGTGATGGCGGGAATCTGCGCAGCGGGGATCAGCGCGTAGGCGTTATTCGGATCCGCGGCAACCGCCCCGTACGACACGACCGACGCGACGACGAACAGCAGCGTCGTAACGAATACGATCTTGCGAGCGCGACGCACCTCGCGCGGGAACGTTTGGGCGAAAAACGTCGCGATGCGCGACCAGCCGCCGGGCGCTTCGTGTGCGGCAACGACCGCATGGGCGCGCGCCGTCAGCCGATTGAGATACGCACGCAGTTCGGCGGAATAGGCGCGGCTTCGAGCGGCGGCAAGATCGGTCGTGGCGGCGCGATACGAGAGCGCGAGATCGCGTAGGTGCTCGGCGCCGAGCCGCGAGATTCCGCGGCGATCGGCCTCGCCGAGCACCGCCTCGAGCCGTTGCCAGCCGGCGCCGCGCCGCTCCACGAAGATCTGCTCGCGCATCGGCCTACGCTTTCGCAGGACCGGCGCCGCGCCTTCACGCAGGTCGCACGCTGGTGTTTGGGTAGCATGGAACGGACCGTCGAGATAGCAACGGGCGAGAGCGTCGCATTCTCATACGAACTCGCAGGCATCGGGAGCCGGTTCTTCGCCGTCGCGATCGACATGTCGATCCAATTCGGCGTGGCGCTCCTGACCTTCATCGTGTTGGCAATACTGGCGGCAACGCCGCTCGTCGCGCGCGGCCCGTCGCCGCCGCTAACGAAGATCGAGTCGGCGATCGTCACGGGCGTGTTGATCGCGGCTGCGTTCGTACTGTTCTTCGGGTACTTCATCGTTTTCGAGTGGCTGTGGCACGGGCGGACGCCCGGTAAGCGGGCGGTGGGCTTGCGGGTCGTCCGCGATGGCGGCTTCCCTCTCGATTTCGCAACGTCGGTCATTCGTAATACCGTTCGACTGCTCGAGGCGGGACTCGGACTTTATGCAGTCTCGGCGATCGTCATGCTGCTCTCGCCGCGCAACCGCCGGCTCGGCGATTATGCCGCCGGAACGCTCGTCGTACGCGACAATCGCTACGAGCGCTCCGACGCTCCAACGCCAGCCGATTACGACGCCGCTCGGCGCGCGCCGCAAACGTTAGCGGCGCCGTTGCGCTCGCTCGTGGCGCGATACGTGGCCCGGCGCGACTCGCTCGACGAGCGCGCGCGCCCGGCCGTGGCGGCCGATATCGCAGCCGCCGTGCGGCCACACCTCGAAGCCGACTTCGCCTACCTCAACGATGACGATCTGCTGCTCCACCTCGCGCGCACCATGCTCGTGTGAGCCGGCGCACATCCGCCAAACCATGGTGTGCGTTGCCCCATTGTAGCGGCTAAACCGCCGCTGCATGCTTGACGTCGCGACCGAGGCAGCGACCTCGATTGAGTGGAGAGTCTACAATGATTACAGCGGTCCAAAAGCTAGAGCGCTTCGCTCTAGCCGCCCTGCTATCGAGTTTCGTGTGCGCTCCCGCGTATGCGGAGCCGAACGTTCCCGCGAACGTGCCGGCGACACGAGGATCGGGCAGCACGAATGAATTCGGGAAGACGAACGATTACAACGAAGGGCGCCTCGACGAAGACGTCTACACGCACAAATGGTATTGCGATACGACGATTCCGTCGAAATCCGTGACGGGTTGCGAGGTCGGGAAGACGTTTCGCGTGCCGCCGACGAGACAGTTCGATCCGCTTTACATAACGGTGCCGCTCGGCTTCACCGTCCCTCCGATGAACATGCAGTGTCCGCAAGGCCTGGTATGCGTCGACCATCCGCCGACGATCGACCTAAGCGCCATCCGCGGTCCGGCAGAAGCGCTCACCCCTGGCCACGACCACTTTACGACGACCGACAACGGCGGCGTGCCGGAATTCTGGAACGTCGTCGTGGTCGGCGTCACGAGTCGCGCGACATACGACTCGATCGCCGCGCATCGAAGCGCCGAATACATCTTCGCGCTCATTAAAAATCACGATCCCCACGTGACCAAGCTTATTCCGACGAACCTGTTTCTCTACTTCGCCGTGCTGCCGGTAGGCCGCTAACGGCTTTCCGGTACGAGCCGCACGCGTTGCGGCCCGTACCGGAACCGTCGCCGTCCGATTCTTTTAACGCCTCGAGCGTACGCGTGCGGCGAGATCGCGGGCGAATGAGAGGGCGGCGCGGCGTTTCTCTTCGTAGAGTTGGCCCGCTTGTAGCGGCGTCATGTGGCGGCCATGTTCGAAGAAAAACCCGGCGCTCTCGCCGACGACGACCGTCCCTGCGTAGGCGATCGCGCCCTTGACCGCGACGCCCGCGACGGGGATAAAGCCGGACACCTGACGCGACAGCGCGCGCCAACCGAGCCCGCCGCCCACGACCGGCAAGAGCTCCCATACATGCGCGACGTCGGGATCTTTGCCGTAAATGGCACCGACTTGCATCAGCAGCACGACTTGAATGCCGGTAATGGCGACGATGTCGCCCGCCGACGCCACGGCTCCGAGTACGATGCCCAGAAGCGGCACGTTGTCGACGATCGCACTTGCCGCCGAGACCTTGAGCGCCGAGGACGCGGCGTCACGCGCCAGTTTCGACGTCGCGCTTTCGCGTAACGCCGGCAACCGCCGGCCGACGGCGATCTCGACGCCTTTGCAGCGCTCGAGCAGATGCGGGAACATCCGGTTGCGCAGCAATTCACGGTCGATGCGCGGCAGAACGTATTCCGCGATCTCGCCGGGGCGCGGCGCGCTAAGCGGGGGCGTCGCTTCAGCCGCATCGCTCGTCACCGTGATTGCAAAAACGGGCAGTTTCTTTTGAGCGGCGAGGGTGGACCGTGCGCCGTCTAAATCGCCGGGGCGCCCGAGAAAAATGACGGCGCGCGTCTCCGGTGCGATCGTGACGGCACCGCGCGCGGGATCGTAGGTTTCGAGCGTCGCGGAAGCGTCGTTCGGCACGTTCGCGTCGGGCGGCTGGCGCAACAGCAACGCACGAAACTCCGCCACCAATCCCGGATCGCCGCAGAGCAAGAAGCGGAACGGCCGGCGGGCGTCCGTCCGCACGGCAGCGACGCTAGCCGACTTGCGTACGACGCTAAAGAGGTCGGCCGCGCCGACCGACGCGGCGCGCAGGGTCGAGGCGTTAATGGCCGTGCGCTTCTTTCACCGGGTCGTCGGCATACGACATGTACACGAGGCCGAGGAATATCTCGAGCGCCTGCGAGCTCATGCCGCGCGCGTTCGCCACGTCGACGATGCGCCGGTGTGAGGTGCGTGCCTCGTCGATGATCGCTTCCGGCGTGGCGTTGGTATCGGCGGCAACGATGGATGCGGCGGCGACTTCCCCGGGCGTCAGGTCGTCGCGATTCATAACGGCATAATCGATGCCGTCGTTCTTCACGCGCCGCTGCAGCGCGTACCGCAGCGTCGCGTAGCGGTTCCGCGGGTAGCCCACGCCCGTCATCGTGATGCGCGTCTGCATTTGGCGTGAGCGCGCGAGGTCGTACAGTTGCTCGGCCTGGGAAGCTGCGACGGCGGCGTTGTTGAGGCCGTCTTGTGCCTTGCGCTCGAGCGGAAGCAGATCGCGATAATCCGTCTCGGAGAGATCGCCGCGATAATCGAACTGCGAATGATTGAGCCGTTGTGCGAAATCGTTCAGATCGCCGAGCGACACGTCGAGCAGCGCGAGCGACGAGCGGGCGGCATCGAGCGCGCGCACGCAATCGCCGTCGGTCAGCGCCATGTCTGCGAGGATGCGCGGGTACGACGGAAAGAGCGCGAGCGACTGCGCGGGTACGGTGTCGATTGCGAGCGGGGCGTTGAGGTCGTGCAGGATCGAGGTGTTTTCTTTCACCACGCCGCTCTCTTTATTGGGCTCGACCGTCCCGACGCCGCGCACGACGCTCGACGACTTTGTGAACGCCGCATCGATCGAATGCGCCATGGCGGTAAAGTTTTTGAGCACGGCATCGAGGCGACTACCGGTGCGCACCGGGACGCGACTGAAATCGGGGATGCCGTAGGAGACGTTCTGGACGCGGCTGTCGACCGATTTCACCTGATCGCGAGCGGAATCGCGTCGCAGCGCAATCGCCGCATCGGCTTGCGTCTCGCGCGCTTGGGCATCGGCGAGTTCCGCACGTAGCGGCGTGAGATTCGGTCGCGAGAGCGTAAACTTCGTATCGGTCTGCCGTAGCGCCGCGATATTCGAAAGCGCGGTCGAGCGCGTTTGGGCCGACCCGCGTTCGGCGGCTTCAGCAAGCGTCTGGCGGCCGCGGTCGGGCTCGCCGAGCGCAATCTGCGCTTCACCGAGATGCAACAGCGCGGTGGCGTTCGTAGAATCGGCTCGTAAGACTTGCTGGAATTTCGTCGCTGCAACGCTATAGCGGGCCGCATCTTGATCCGCAATCGCCTGCACCAAAATTTGATCGTTGGTGCGTTTGCTCGGGTCGAGCTCTTCGTATCCGAGCAGGTGGCGCACGCGGTCCGGGAAGCCCGGATGGTCTTGCAAATACTTATCGACCAAGCTCGAATGATCGGCTTCGGCGGCGCCCAGATGCTTCATGAACGAAAGCATCGAGTCGGGATCGTAGCCCGCTCGCGACATCAACAGCAAGCCGTATTGATCGGCCTGCAATTCATCCGCGCGTGACTGCTTGGCGATCAGACCGGCCTCGGCCAACTGTCCGAAGCGGTACACGATCGGCGAAAAGATCGCAGCGATGCCGAAGATGAGGTTAAGCGCTTGCGCCTTCGCCGGAAGCGTGACCGTGTGGCGCCGCTCGTCGTGCCCCGTTTCGTGGCCAATGACGCTGGCGAGCTCGTCGTCGGACTGCACGAAGTCGAGCAGCCCTTTATTGACATAAATATAGCCGCCACCGATGGTAAACGAATTAATGTCGGCCGCATCGAGGATCTTGATGTTGTACGGGAGGTCGCGCCGCGCGACTTGACCCCAGACGCGGTTGCCGACGTCGTTGACCCAGCCGGTGAGCAACGGGTCCTTCACGACGTTGTATTGGGAGATGATCTGTTTTTCTTGTTCTTTCGCTTGCTCGATTTCGGTCGCGGTGGACATGGCGCGAGCCGGAGCGGGCATGGCTCCAAAGAGAACGGCAAAGGCGAGCGAGCAGACGGCAAGACGGCGGAACGGCATTGGAGATCCTCGGTGAAACGACGCCGGAAGACATTCGTGTACGGTCGGGGTGAGTCCCATGTGAGTAAACCCGCGTTTATGTGAATTGGATGTGGATGGCGAGAGGGCCACACCGCTCGGACGTGGCATCGCCGCTGACGTGTTGCGGGGTACGTCGGCCGGTCTCGAGTTTGTGTTCGCCGAGCGAACGTTCGAGGCGTCGCGTGCCGAAATCGAACGTCGCATCGCCGAGCGGCCGGACTTCTACCGCGGCAGCAAAGCCGCCGCCATTTTCGAAGGCACCCCGCCGGATGACGCCGAGGTCAAACATTTTCTTGGCGCCATGGCCTCGCACGGCATCGACGTACGCGGCTTCCACGGCTCTTCGGCAATCGCCGAGCTCGCCGGACGCGTGGGCCGGCCGTACCTGGGCGAGCCCGTTCGTCCGGCGGTGGCCAGTTTCGAACGGAAGCGCGCTGCGCGAGCGCACCGTGCCGCCGAGCTGACCGAGCAAGCCCGGTCGCTCGACGCCGATTTCGCGGGCGCGCGCGCCGACATTGCGGCCCGTCGTGCTCGGGGCGAAGCCTCCGTGCCGCAGACCGCCTTCGCGGCGCCGCTCGCTGCTGCGCCGGCGTCGCCGGCAGCGGCGGGACCACCCGAGCCGGCCACGCTCTATCACCGCGGCACCTTGCGCGGCGGCCGGGCGCTGCAGCAGGTCGGCACTATCGTCGTCGTCGGCGACGTGAACCCAGGCGCGGAACTCGTGGCCAGCGGCGACATCGTCGTGTTCGGCTCGCTTCGCGGAACGGCGCACGCCGGCGCGCAAGGCGACCGGGGTGCGCGCGTGGTTGCCTTGCAGCTCGCCGCAACGCAGCTGCGCATCGCCGACCTGATCGCTTCGAGCGACGCCGGCGTCCCGAAAGCGCACGAGCCCGAGGTCGCGTTCGTGCGCGACGGCCGCATCACGCTCGCCGCATTCGCCGCGTTTGCCGGTGGCGAGGCGCCGGCATGAACGGGCGCCGCATCGTCGTCACCTCTGGTAAGGGCGGCGTCGGTAAAACGACGACGACTGCGAACGTCGGCGCGGCGCTCGCCAAACGCGGGCGTACGGTCGTGCTGATCGACATGGATATCGGACTGCGCAATCTCGACCTCGTGCTCGGCGTCGAGAAGCGCATCGTCTTCGATCTCGTCGAAGTCGTCGAAGGTCGTTGTCAGGTGCGTCAGGCGCTCATTCGCGACAAGCGTCTGCCGACGCTCTCCATGTTACCCGCCGCGCAGACGCGCGAGAAGGAAGCCGTTAGCGGCGAGCAGCTGGCCCGCGTCGCGAGCGAGCTCGCCGAAACGAACGACTACGTGATCGTCGACTGTCCCGCCGGCATCGAACATGGCTTTCGGACGGCGCTGGCGGCTGCGAGCGAAGCGATCGTGGTCACGACGCCGGAAGTAAGCGCTATCCGCGACGCCGATCGCGTCGTCGGCAAGCTGCACGAAGCGAAGCTCCCGTTCCGCTTGATCGTCAATCGCGTGAGACCGGAGATGGTGCGGGCGGGCGATATGTTGTCGGTCGACGATGTCTGCGAAGTGCTGTCGGCCGAACTGCTCGGCGTCGTTCCCGACGACGAGGAAGTCATCGATACGACCAACCGCGGTGAGCCGATCGTGCTCGACGAAAGCAAGAAGCTCGCATCGATTTACGACAAGATCGCGCGCCGGCTCGACGGCGAAGTCGTGCCGTTCACGAGTCTCGACGCTCCCAGTTTTTTCGGCAGATTGAAGACGATGTGGAAAGCGGGCTAACATGATCGATCCGGTTGCAGAAGCCGATGTCTCGGCGGCCGCGAGCGTCGCAACGAAGCGTGGCCGTGCGATCGTCGTAACCAGCGGCAAAGGCGGCGTCGGTAAGACGACGACGACTGCGAACGTCGGCGCGGCGCTGGCGAGCCGAGGCCTGCGCGTGGCACTCGTCGACGCCGACGTAGGACTGCGCAACCTCGACATCGTGCTCGGGCTCGAGAGCCGCGTCAAGCATCATCTGCTCGACGTTATCGAAGAGAAAGCGACGCTCGAAGACGCGCTCGTGCGCGATAAGCGCAGTGAGACGCTCTTCTTGCTCGCCGCCGCGCAGACGCGCGAAAAAGAAGACGTGCCCACCGCGAAAATGATCGAGATCGTGGAGCGTCTGCGCGAGCGGTTCGACTACGTACTGATCGACTGTCCGGCGGGCATCGAGACCGGCTTCAAGAACGCGATCGCCGGGGCCGAGCACGCGATCGTGGTGTGCACGCCGGAAGTCTCGGCCGTGCGCGATGCGGATCGCGTGGTCGGGCTGTTACCGAGCGGCTGGCGCCCCGAGCTCATCGTCAACCGCTTGCGTCCGCAGCTCGTCAAACGCGGCAAGATGCTGTCGGTCGACGACTTGAACGCGATCTTACGCCTGCCGTTACTCGGCGTGATCGCAGACGAACCGGGCGTGGTCATAGCAACCAATAAGGGCGAACCGCTCGCGTACGACGCGACCTCGCCGGCGGGCGCCGCATACCGGGCGATCGCAGCGAAGCTGGCGGGCGACGACGTCGCGGCGCCGGTTCCGGCGGCGAAGGCGACTGGCTTCTTCGGGCGGCTGGGCGCGCTTTTAGGAGGACGACCGGCATGATGGAGTTTCTGAGGCGCTTCTTCGCGCCCGAGCGTTCCAGCGAGACGGCGAAGGAACGGCTGCGGCTCGTGCTGTTGTCCGACCATCTGTCGCTCGCACCCGACGTCGTGGAAGCGCTCAAACGCGACCTGCTCGAGGTGATCTCGCGTTACGTCGAGATCGATCCGACGGCCGCCGACGTGACCTTCGAACATCGCGACAGCGAAATCGCGATGCTCGCAAACGTCCCGATCACGGGCGTGCGGGAGCGGGTTCGTCCGGCCGCTGCGCCGGCGCAGGCGAACGAGCCGGAGGTTCCCATAGCCGGCGAGCCGGCGACACTTCCGAGCGATGAGAGTCGCGGCGAAGCGACGGTCGACCGGGAGCCCGCAGCGAGCGCGACGGCGGCGCTCGCAAAGGGAGCCGACGAGGGCCTCGACGACGCGTCGAAAGCGCCTCGCTCTCGGCGGCGCCGGCGTCGAGCGGCGGCGCGGGCCAAACTCGCAACGCAGTAACCGCCTGGCGTGGAACGGCCGTGGTATCGCTCGTTCAATTGGATGATGGCGATCGCGACGGTCGGTCTGTCGCTCTCGGGAGTGCTCCTCATTCAATCCGCCGATCTGCACGCGCCCGAGGCGGCGAGCGAATGGCGTAAGCAACTCGTCTACGTCGCGATCGGAACCGCCGTGATGGCGTTCCTGGCGACCTTCGATTACCAAAAGCTGCGGCGTTATGCGTTCGTTCTGTACGTTGCAAACTTCGTGTTGCTCGGGCTCGTGATGGTCGGCGGCCGTAGCGCGCTCGGCGCGCAGCGCTGGATCAACATCGGACCGGTACAGTTTCAACCCTCTGAGCCGGCGAAGCTCATCCTCGCAATTTGTATCGCGGCGTTGTTATCGCGCAAGGCCGCGATCGGTTGGCGCGAGATGGGCGAAGCGCTCGTCGCCGTAGCGCTGCCGGCCTTACTGATCCTCAAACAACCGGACCTCGGCACGACGCTCGTGCTCTTCGCAATCTTATCGGCTCAACTGTACTTCGCCGTGTCGCGAACCGCATATTTCGCCGCCTATGCAGCGGCGGTCGTAGCCGCGGGCGCCGTCGTGGCGGGCACGAACGCCGTGCTCAAGCCGTTTCAGCGCGACCGGTTACTGGTCTTCTTGCACCCCGACGTCGATCCGCAGGGCGCCGGCTGGAATCTCAATCAGTCGAAGATCGCGGTCGGCAGCGGGGAGTTCTTCGGAAAAGGCCTGTATCACGGCACGCAGACGCAGCTCAACTTCGTCCCCGAACACTCGCGCGACTTTATCTTCACGGTGGTCGGCGAAGAGTTCGGCTACCTCGGCTCGCTCGCGCTCGTGCTAACCTACGCGATTATCCTGTTCGGCGGCGTCTCCGCGATGCTCGCCGCGCGCGACCGCTTCGCCCTGCTGCTCGCGGCGGGTTTGATCGCGATGATCGCGTTTCACATTACCGTCAACATCGGCATGACGGTCGGCATCATGCCCATCACGGGCATCCCGCTGCCATTCATGTCCTACGGCGGCACGTCCGTTCTCACGGATTTTGCCGCCGTCGGCATTTTGCTCAACATCTACGTGCAACGTGACCGTTTGGTCTTTTAAGTGGCGGCTTCCACAACCTTAGTGTACGACCGGCACGTACTCGTGTTGTCGAAATCATCCAAAACGGCGAGCGACGTGTAGAACGGGTTGAACGCCAACTACCTGGAAGTTCCGGTTCTGCGAGCTAGGCGCGCCGTCTACGGTCCTAAGAACAGCGCCTCAGTAACGGTCACGATGCTCCTACTACACCTTACGGAGTCGCAGCATTTTTTGCGTCACTCTGTCGTTAGGCCGTCGCTAACGATTGCCTGAATCTATCCGACCGGCGCACCTGGTCGAATCGTCTGTCCAGTAGGCTCGAATTCGACGGCCATTCATTCAGTAATCGACGAGCGGCTCCGGGGCACCACGTACGATGACTTCTGCCAGGACGCTTGCCAAACTCGGCGTGCAGTGCTACGGTTGGATAGTCCCTCAGTACAAGGGGGCATTGACAGCGGCTTTGGAGCCGCAGTGAGCGCACCATTGGACCTTCCGCGTACGCGCGAGAGTTAAAGCAATAAGCTTCAGGAAGCGCTGGTCGTCCGCCATGATGTATTTACATCGTCGTCTTGTAATTGCGTTTGCCGCCGCAGCAATGATGAATCCCGCCAATGAGCTCGCATCCTCCGCTCCTTTGACGGTCAGGTTCGACCACTCGACCGGTCACGGCGTTAGAGGCTCGGGACGCGCGCCAGAGTCGATGCGTGTTCGTCTTGCAATCGTGCTTAGCTACCGAAACCGCGCAGAGCTCGAGAGTATGGTCTACGCGCAGTCTGACCCGAAGTCGCCGCTATTCCGGCACTACCTCACTCCGCAGCAGTTCACAGCATATTTTTCGCCGTCATCAGCCGCTTACGCGAGCGTTATTACTTCGCTGACCGCGAGCGGTTTTTCCGTTGAAAAAATGTACGCAAACCGGACGGTCCTCGACGCTTCTGCGACAGTTGAGAATGTTGAGCGGTATTTCTCAATCGAAATTCGTCGTTTAGGCCGCGAAAGACCAACCGCCGAGTACGTGAACGATCGTCCGATCAGTATCGCACCCGCGGTCAAGGGCCTTGTTGATGGCGTGGCTGGCCTGGACGGAGTTGGGCACATGCAGTCCGACTTCGTAAGCCCGCTCGATCTCAGGGCGCCTTCAATTTATCAGACGGCGAGGCGACACGGTGGACGACGGGTTGAAGTCGTACTCCTTGGCCGCGGCTTACGGCATTGCGCCGTCTGTGCCAGGTCGGCGTATGCCGGAGGCGACAGCTATCGTCGCCAACGCTGACTTCTTAGACAGCGACGTGGCCGCTTATGTCAGCCGCTTCGGCATGGTCGGCGTAGCCCGAGCGTTCCCGAAGCGCTCAATCGTGAACGGGGGCCCGGGCTTGCCCTCAACGGTCGACGCAATGAGGACGACTTTCGATGTCGAGACGTTGATGGGGATGTCGGGCAGTGCTCCTCACGTCTACGAGATTCCGTCAATGCGCAGGGATGCCGATATCCTGGATGCTTACGAACAAATTCTATCGGACGACGCCGTAGCCGCCGTCGCTTCGGATTTCGGCGGCTGTGAGAATAGCTTTGGCGACAACTTTCCCTTGTTAGCCGATGGGCTTGCGCTACAAGGCTCCTCGCTTGGCATCACGTTCTACGCGCCGAGCGGTAATGCAACGGCAGTGTCTGCACGGTGCCCGAGTGGCGTTGAGGCGCCCGCATCAGCGCCGCACTTTGTCGCGGTCGGAGGAAGCGATCTAGTACTTAACGGAATTCGAAAGCTCGCGTGACTGAAGGGCCATGGCACGACGTGACCGGTGCGAGCGCAGGCGGCTCTTCGAAAATCTTCGAGACGCCGTTATACCAAGCAAAGTTTCCTGGCGTCATCGCCAGCGGCCGTAATGTTCCCGACCTTGTGTTCGCCGCGGCTGCCAGAGACGGCACGACCTTCTACTTCGGGGGAACTATTCAGCGTGCGGCCGGAGGCACGCCGCTCGCCTCCGCGGTTTTCGGTGCTGCGCTAGCGGACATCAACCGGCTGAACGCCGGCCGCAGCGGTTTTCTCAATCCGATCTTATACTTGAACGCACTGCATGTAGCCAACAAGAAGGCGACGCAGGGGTTCGTTTTACAACCTATCATTGCGCTGAACCGGAACGCGTACGACGCGATATTCGGCACGGGATTGGGTGTTATGCGACTCGTTCCGCAGATCGCCGGTCGGCCGACTGGGCGCGAGGTGCCGAAGCGTGGTGAAGTGATCACAAAGCAGGACGCGAAGCCCAATGGTGCTCATCCAAATGTAACGTCGGAGTCTGAAATGCCATTTGCCGGCGGCGCGATCGCTGCGACAATGGGTGTCGATCACGGAAATTACGGCACACTTCCATTCTACCGAATGACGGAAGACCTCGTAATGCACAATGTGCGCGGCTGGTCATCCGATACTCAATTTGTTGCGGGCCTTAAACAGCACCAGTCCAATCCGAATACCGGCTTCTGCGGCGCAGTATTTGACCACATATTCGACTCTGCCAGTGTCGTTACGCAAGACATCGTAGACTATGAAAACGAGTTGGCTTTGGCCGTCGGGCAAGGAAACGTCCCCGCGTTTCTGAGCTGCTCGTATTACGAATCGCAGAACGAGTGGGACAACGTCGGAAAACCAAACCCTGCTTCACTATCGACCGCTACGACGGCGAACGCGATCGCGTACGAAACGTTAGCAAAGGGCTTTCCCGGATCGTACTGCACAGACCAGGACAACTACTATCTCTGCAGCGGAATGTACGTTAAAGTGAACGATTCAGCCAACACTGAATATGTTCAAGTCGTCTGTCCGGAGACGAATGGGTGCACGACTCACTGGAGCGCGACCTTCCGCTACGCACACGTCGCCGGTACTCCAATCTCGATCGATTGGGCTTACCAGGCGGCGCAGCACCAGTTACTGCTCTACAACACGCTGAAGGCAAATTCGAGTCATCCGGAATTTGCGAAGTTAGTACTCACAACGATTCCGTTTGCACAGGCGACAAATGTGGCAGCTGCAGAGTCCGCGCAGGAGAGCGTGACCGGACGCCATTTGTAGGTTGCGGATGCGCTGAACTACCACTTCGGAACGTGTAATGCCCCGGCGGAAGAGTCAACATACGTTGGCTATCAGAACTCTATCGCCGAAGCACTTTCCGCATATGGCGGATCCGACCCATTTTCTAGGCGAATCTACGTCACGGAAGCGACTATAACGCCGCCAGATACTTTCGGAAATGGATCTTCGTCGCCCTATGTTCCGACGACCGCGGGCGGCTGCAATGCACCGCAGATGCAGACCGCAATATACGCGTCGTTTGACCCCTTGTATCTGTATGGGATGCGGTACTTCACGAAACTGTATGATCCCATCTTATACGATGCGGCGAGCGGCAATCTCTCGAACAGCTACGCCGATATCAGCGGCAACCCGAAGCCGGACTACTACTTCCGGGCGAATACTCTAGCCTTCGTCCAGGACGACGCTTTCGACGTGGCAACCTTACAGTTGCCACCATTTACGTATTCGCAGTCTGCTGACACGGCCTGGTGCGTGGGCTACACATTTACGTCGGCCAAGCCAGGAAATGTCCCGACTGGTTGCACGACCTTTCACAGCCTGTGGCGCATGCAGTCGGGAGAATATCGGATGGCTATTCGACAGATGCCGATTCGCGGGCTGTACCCGGAACATACTGACGAATGCACGAGCGGCGGACCGCCGAACTACGGGCAGTGCCCGGGAAAACCGCCACCAAGCCCTTATCCCACACCGACGGCTGTGGCACTAACGCTAGCCCTTCCCTCTAACATTACACGGGCCCGTGTGAGCCAGCAAGAATTGACCTGCAACATTCCGACGAACATCGAGTGGGACAACGGCGGTGCTTCTTTCTCCGCAACTCCGAGCCCAATTTTTACGAAGGCGCCAAACACAAGCTGCGGCGCCTACACGCCGGGTCCTGTACTTACGCCTGGGTCAAACGGCACAATTACGCTGACCATGACCGTTCATCCGGCCCCACTCATTATTCAGTTGGGCACGGGAACGACACCCCCGCCGATCGTAACGCCGATCCCCATGCGGACCTGGCTTCCAATCGCGACGCCCGGACCTACCGGACCTAATGGAACGTTCCCATACAATCAATACCGAACCGGCGTGTACGATCGCGTAGTAGCGTCACCATAAATCGGTTGAGGCGGCAGATCGTCGGCTATTCTTGAAGAGCAGCTCCCGGTCGATCCGGGAGCTGCTCTCGACGGCGGCACGGCGGCTACGGCAGCGCCTGCCCCCAAAGCGCAACGCATGGAACAACGGGCAGCAGGCGTGGGTGCCGATCTATTACAGCTCGCGGCTTCGTCGAAGCGGCGACTTAGGCCGAAAAGTACGGTGGGAGATCGAATTCTTTAGAATGCGCGCTTGGTCGAAGTGGCGATGCGACCCTAATAGCGATAATCGACCCCGATCACGCCTTGCAGTTCAGGCGCCAAGCCGAGCTACTTACGAGAGTCAACCACGCGCCCGCTGCCTCTGCAGCGATCTCGTCGCTACTTTCGAATCCGCACCGAAGTTCGGCCTCGAGCGTTGCTGCGTCGCACGATATCAACGAGTTTCCTTGCGACGCGTCTCATCCGATCCACTTGCGTCTTGCCACGACGCTCAAACGCCGTGCTACGAGCAGGCGCGGCTAACGTTCACCATCTCCGGTCGCGAGCGTCGCTGCAGCACATCTTGCCAAGACAATGGAGGAGGAACCTGGTAGCAATGCAACGCCATGGGAACCATCCCGAAAGGTCCTTCTCATGCTTTTCGCCCTTTTTGCGTCGCTCTTATCTGTTATCGTGGCTCCGGCTGGTCAGACACCTCAAATACGAAGCGGAACAAATCCGATTTCTGTGCCCGCTATGCTCGTACAACCGGCCCACCCTAACGTAAAACAAAACGGCAGCTCGTTCGTCGTGCTGCGATTTCCGCACCCCCTTTCAAGTGCCTACGGGCCGTTTGCATCCACACCAGATGACGCCGTTTATTTCGTGGAGAAACATCTGACGATCGGACGCATGTCATTAGACGGAGTGTTTAGGGAAATTCAGGTAGCGGAAACTGGGCCAAGTCTCTTTTACTTCAACAGTTCCTTCTACATGAGTCACACCTTAGATGGTGGTACTCCTTTGGATGGTATGACACGGTACAGCTCAGACTTCTTGCATCGCCAATATTTTCAGTCGAGGGCGCGCATAAATTCGTTCGCGTCGGGTAGTGACGGAAACGTTTACGCGAGCGCGCAATACGAACCCAACCCTGGCTCTTTCTTAGGGGAAATAGTCAGGTACGACCGCGCGGGCACTCAAACTTTTTATCCTATCCCTGCTCTCCCGTCGAATTTAGTTACAGCTAATGACGGCAAGTTATATTTTGCTTTCTATGGTCAATGTACTCCAGAATGCGGTACAGGGATTGGTCGCCTCGAAAACAATGGCTCCGTGACGCTTTTCCCAGTAAAGGATCCGTGCTATCTTCCCGACAGTCTAACAGCCGCTAACGGTGCCTTGTATTTTAATTGCGACCTCAAGAATGTCTTCGGTCGTATGGAGTTGAATGGTGCATTCTCATATTTCCCTTACCCGAAAGATACGGTGTTACTTGTCAAGCGGTTGCGTACAGGGGATCAAAGGCGCGTCCGGATTTGAGAACGCCGTAGGCAAGGGTGAGGAGCTTGCGCATCGCGGCAGCAACGATAGTCATCTTGGT